>Ga0105048_10008807_pt1 | contig 16123 bp, 16 predicted proteins | sample MAT05_FD_78382 | JGI IMG/M metagenome (GOLD analysis project Ga0105048, IMG submission 78382) | Freshwater microbial communities from Lake Fryxell liftoff mats and glacier meltwater in Antarctica - MAT-05 | ecosystem: Environmental > Aquatic > Freshwater > Ice > Liftoff microbial mat | place...
GATGTGCGGTCGCGTTCCACTCACGAATGAACGCCTTGATCCTCGACTCCAAGTGCCGAAGGCTCCTGAAGTTGGGCGCAGCAAGGCGTTTGCGTTGCAGGACACCGAACCATTGCTCGACCTGGTTCATTTACGAGCAATGCACGGGCGTGAAGTGCATCTGAAAGCGGGGGTGCTTCGAGAGTCAGGCGCGGACGAGCTTGCCATGGTGGGTGCGTGCGTTGTCGCAGACGATGTGGATGCGTGTGAGCCTTCGGCGTCGCCCGAGCGATCTGTTCCAGCAGCTGAATGAACTCGATCTGCCGCTTTCGGGGGCGAAGCAGGCCGATCACCTGCCCTGAGCGCGTGTCGAACGCTGCCAACAGGTTGAGCGCGCCGGCTCGCTTGTATTCGCTTTCCAGCCGGACCGGCAGGTGATTGGGGCGGGCCGGCCGTGTCGCCGAACTCCGAGGACGAGGCTGGATCGAGGTCTTCTCGTCCACACACAGCACCCGCTCATCAGGCCCAAGCGGGCGCGTGTACAGGTCCATGATCTCCAAAACGGTCTTCTTGAAGGCCGCGTCGCGCGTCACCTTCGAGCTGAGCCAGAGATCGCGTCGACGACCTTGTCGCGGACAGCGGTTCGCGCCAGCTCCGCGCACGTCCACAGCGACAACGAACGATCCACGTCGTCCGGGAGCTCACACGCCAGGAAACGCTTCTCCCACTTCAACACGATCCGCCGAGCGAGCCCCACGCTGCGTCCGGCTCCGGAGACCGAGGCGCCCTCGACCAACAGAAGGATCAACCTGGCGCGGACGACACGCCGATGAGGCTCGACCTGAGAACGGGCCATACGTTGAAGCTCGCGTTCGTGATCGTCCGTCAGCGTCAGTGGGATGCGCTTGCCAGCCACACTCACCGTAGATCAGCACTAGATCCCGGGCGCAAGAGCTGATCACGAACTTCCGGGGAGCTGTACTTAGCGGTCTGTCGGGTGCGATGGTCCGACAGTGAAGCGGGTGTTGCTCGTGGCGTCGATCGCAGCGTGCGGGGAGCCCGCGGCGACCGAGCCCCCGCTCACCGGGTTCGCGACGGCGGTCCTCGTCGGCACGACGGCGTTCGCGCCCGAGGTGCCTGATGGCCTCGCGTTCTCGATGTGATCGTCGAGCGCGCGCCCACCGGTGTCACGATCCTCGGCGGCGACGTCACGCTGGCCCGCGTGCGCGTTCAGGCGCTCGGGCTCGACGGCGTGAAGGTCAACGTGATCGAGGCCAGCCCGCGGCTCACGGCCACGATCTCCGATGTCAGCGTGAAGGGCGCCGGTCAGATCGGCGTGAAGATCGATCACGACGCCGGCGAGCGCTACACCGTCACCATCGAGCGCGTGAGCGTCGAGGAGAGCACCGGCTCGGGCCTCTGCGTCGTGAACGGACCGGTGCGCATCCGCCTCGCCGACATCCGCGTGGCCGGCATCGCGGGGATCGCGGGCAGCGATCCCTACTGCGCCACCGCGGCGATTCGCTGCGCCGGAGACGGCTTGTTGCTCCGCACCAACAGCGATCTGGTGGAGCTCGATCTGGAGCGCTTCCACGTCAGCGGCGCGGCGAGCTCCGGCATCGACGTCGGCGTCAACGTGGAGGCCGAGCTGAAGCACGACGTGGTCGAGGCCCGCGCCGGGATGGTCTATCGCGCCGCGGGCGACTGGCGCGATCACACGCTGGATGTCCACTTCGACGCTGCCACGCCCGTCGACGACGGCCGCTGACTCGACGCCGTCGCGCCACGCTGGCAAGGTCGTTCGCATGCGCCGCAGCCTCCCGATCGCATTCTTGGCGCTCACCGGCTGCTCCGGCGCCATCGGCGGCGAGTCCCGCGACGCGGCCCTCACCGCGCCCGACGCCGCCGTCGTCGTGAATCCCGACGCCGCTGTCGTGAATCCCGACGCCGCCGCCACTCCGAACGACGCCGCTGCCCCTCCGAACGACGCCGCTGCCCCTCCGAACGACGCCGCCGCCCCTCCGAACGACGACGCCGCCACCGCGAACGACGACGCTGCCACCGCTTGCCCGAGCCCCGATGCGGGCGCTCCGTTCGCCGGCGCCATTCACATGCTCGCGCCCGGCGCCACCCTCCGCGCGGCGCTCGCCGCTGCGGGCCCCGGCGATCGCGTGATCGTCGCCGGCGGCAGCTACCCGAGCGAGGCCCTCACGCAGACGTTCGCCGCGGACGTGCTGATCGAGGCGAAGAGCGGCGAGATCCCGATCTTCCACGGCCTCTCCCTCACCAACGTCGGCCACCTCGTGTTTCGCGGCATCCACTTCGACGGGACGGTGAACTTCCAGGGCGCGCACGACATCACGTTCGATGGCGTGGACCTCGATGTCGGCGCGCAGGACATCTCGGGGCTCGAGCTGTTCAACTCGCGCGGCGCGACGCACGACATCCGGGTGATCAACTCGCGCATCGCCGGCGGAGCGCGCACGATCTTCATGGGCGGGCGCTTCGGGCTCGAAGAGACCTGGAATCACCACCTGGAGTTCCGCAACAACGAATTCATCTGCGGCACGCACAACTGCTTCCAGCTGTCTGGCGCGCGCGACGTGTTGATCGAGGACAACCACTTCCACGATCCCCGCGGCGCCGGCGTGCTCACCGCGGGCGCGGCGCGGGTGGTGATCTCGCGCAACCGCATGATCGGCGGCGGCGTGATGTCCCCCGCGATCCAGCTCGCGACGCCGGGCGTCGAATGGGACAACTACGGCGGCGTCGAGCACATGACCTCGAGCGACATCACCGTCGCCAACAACCTGATCACCGGCTGGGCGGGCGGCGGCATCGAGCTCCACGCGATGGTCGGCGCGAAGATCGTCTACAACACCATCGTCGGCGCCGGCCTCCACACCTGGCGCCGGAGCCCGCACGATCAGCAGGGCAACGTCATCCTGGTCGGCAACGAGGACGTGCGCCTCTGGAACAACATCATGACCAGCGTCAGCCTCGACATGGGCGACCCGCGGCCGGTGTTCGAGTCGAACAACCTGGTCGAGCGCGGCGGCGGCGGGACCGCGCTGATCACCGGGGCCGCGCAGTTCGCGGACATGATCGACTTCGCGCCGATGGGAATGGCGATCGATCGCGCGGTGGTCGACGCCGACACGCCGCTGCTCGACAGACGGGGCAGGGTGAGGGGCGCGATGCCGGACCTCGGCGCGTTCGAAGCCGGCGCGCCTGCGCCCGCGTGCCCTTGATTCTCACGACGTGAAGCAGGTGGTCGGCGCGGTCGGCAAGGCCGGCGACGTGGTGTTCGCGAGCGCCAGCGCGAAGGTGAAGGGCGCGTTCACGGACACCGATCAGGAGGCGCGTCTGACCTTGTTCGCCGACAAGAACAGCGGCCAGGTCGCCGCGTTTTTCGTCGTTCAGGGCTTCATGTAGAGCCACCACAGCACGACGCCCGCGGCCGCCCCGGTGACGGCGGCGCCGAGCGCGATGTTCGTCCCGAGGCGGCGATCGTAGAACGCATCGGCCGCGGCCTGAGTCGGCGCGGCGTCGTAGCTCGATCGGGCATCGACGGTCAGGCCGCCGAGGATCGCGCTCGCGACCAGCGCCGCGCTGCCCGTACCAAACGCGATCCAGGCAGCGGTCGGTGGTCCCAGGGCAGGCTCGAGGACCACCGGCTCGACGATCGGCTCTGCCTTGATGACCGGCGGAGTCGTCACCTCAGCCGGCCCGACCAGCGCCAGCTTCGATCGCTCGCCCGCTGCGAACACCATCACCCGCTGCTCGCTGCGCTGGCCCTCGGCGCCGTAGACCGCGATCGCGCGGCGACCAGGATCCACGGCCACCAGTGCAGGGAGCGAGCGCCGTCCGCCCCCGCCGTCGATCTCGATCGACCAGCCCTCGGGGCCGATCGCCTCGAGGCGCGCGACGCGGGGCTCGAGGCGGGCGATGCGACGCCGCGCCTCGTCGGCCTGCCGCGGCTCGACCCCGGGCGTTTCGAGCGCCCGCTCGCAGTCGTTGACCGCTTCGGCGCGCTGGCCCGCGCTCTCCCAGGCCTCGGCGGCATTGAGGAGCGCCGCCGCGCGCGGGGCGACGCCGTACGCGCGCTCGAACGCCAGGGCCGCAGCCGTGAAGTCGCCGCGCGCGAAGGCCGCCTCGCCTTCGCCGAAGTGCTTGGCCGCCAGGCGGGCGACGTCGTCGGGGCTCGCGACGAGCATCAGGAGCAGCGCAGCGATGTTCATGGGTACGGGTTCGAGAACATCGGACGCGGCTTCTTCTTCGGCGCTTTCGCGCGCGGGGTCTTCTCCACCGACGTGGGCCTCGGCTCGGCGACCGGCGGGGCTGGCTCCGCGCTCGGTGGGGCCGACTCGACGACGTCCACGATCGGCGGCGGCGACGCCTCGATCGTCTCGGCGACCGGTGCGACGGGCTCGAGGGCCGGCTCCTCGTGTCGCAGCGCGTACACCAGCGCGCCGATCGCCAGCACGGCCGCGCCCGCCACCCACGGGCGCCGGTCGCGCTTCTTCTGCGGCGTGATCCGGGGCAACGGCAGCCCCATCGACGTGCCCGCGCCGGCCTCGCCGAGGAGCGCGCGGGCGATGTCGCGCGGCTCTTTTGCCTTCGCCTCCTCGATCGACATCACTGGAGTGGGCGCGTCCTTGGGCGGCGAGGACGCCGAAGGCGGGACGGAGGCGCGCGGCGCCTCGGAGCGCGTCATCTCGCGCAGCGTCGCGCGCTGGGCTCGCAGGGCCGCGCGGAAGCGCTCCTCGATCAGCGCGCTCACGTCGCGCGCGGTGGCGATGGCGATGGCGCCCTCGATCGCGCCCTGCATCTCCTCCGCGGTCTGGTAGCGCGCGTTCTTGTCGTGGCTCAACGCGCGGAGCGCCACCGCTGCGATCGGCGCCGGGATCTCTGGCCGATGCTCGCACGGGCTCGGCACGACCTGATCGGAGAGCCGTGCGAGCGGCTCCTGCGATCCCATCGGGCGGAAGAGCCGCAGCCCGGTCAGTGACTCCCACAGCACGATGCCCGCCGCGAACACGTCGGCGCGCCGATCGACCGGCTTGCCCGCCGCTTGCTCCGGGGCGAAGTAGCCCGGCTTGCCGCGAACGTGTCCGACCTGCGTCGTATCGGACAGCGAGCCGAGCGCCTTCGCGACGCCGAAGTCGGTGAGGCGCGCGACGCCGTCGGCGCCGACGATGATGTTCTGCGGCGAGACGTCGCGGTGCACGAGCTGGAGCGCGGTGCCGTCGTCGTCGGTGAGCTGATGTGCGGCGTGGAGGCCGGCGAGCGCGTCGCTCGCGATGCGCGCGGCGATCGGCGGCGGCAAGCGCCCGATCTGGAGGATCTCGCCGAGCGGCGCGCCTTCGACGAGCGACATGACCTGGTAGAGCGTCGCCCCATCCTCGCCGAGCTCCGTCACCTCGACGACGTTGGCGTGCCGCAGCTTCGCCGCGAGCCGGGCCTCCTCGAAGAGGCTCCGCCGGAAGCCTGGGTCATCGCCGAGCTCGGGGAGGATCGTCTTCACCGCGACCAGCCGCGAGAAGCCGAGATCGCCTTGCAGCCGCGCGATCCACACCTGCGCCATCCCGCCGCGGCCGATCTCGAGGAGCAGCTCGTGGCGGCCGAGGCGCGCGCCCGAACGCGGCCCGTCTGGCGCCGCCATCGCTGCGGGCATGCGCGACGGCAGCTGCTGGGTCCCCTCGCGTCGCAACGGCCCGCAGTATACGCGAGGCGCGCGGATTGCGCTCAGGGCGAGTCGCAGCAGCGAAAGCCGAGGTTTACGGCGGCACTGGAGCGGCGCGAGGTCATCGCGTTCGCGCACATCGCGTCGCCGCCGAGGGCGACGCAGGGGTCGTTTCCGCCGCTCGCACCCGGTCCCTCGTCGCAGGCGTCCTGCCACTCTGCGACGTTGCCGCCGAGATCGAGCAGCCCCCGGGTGCAGGCCGCGGCCCACTCGCCGCTCGCCGGATCGGCGACGGTGGCGACCTCGTCCGGGCCTCCGCCGTTGCGCCCGCAGAGCCGCGCGCTGCGCCAGCGACAGAACGCCGCGGCGTCGCACCAGTCGACGTGCACCACCGGCAGCGCTTCGGTCGCGGCGCTCGGTGGCCAATCGCCTTCCGGGACGTGGGTGCTGTTGGTGCGGCAAGCATCGGGCTGGCCGCTGGTGTCGCCGGCGCGCGACGCGAGGAACTGGGCGTAGCGCGCGCGCGTCACCACGGTCGCGTCGACGCAGCCGGAGGGCCCGGTGACGGTGCCGGAAGGGCAGCCGGCGAGAGGCCCGCCATCACCGCTCGTCGTCGCGCCGTCGAGGCGCGTGAGATCGATGTCCAGGAGGCACCCGCACTGGAGCGCGACGGCAGCCAGGGCGATCGCGCGCAGCATCCGCCGAGCGTATCGAGAACGGGCCGTCGCCGAAAGGCGGTGCGGCTTGTGCGCGCCAGGTGGGTGTGCGATCTCGACGCGTGCCGAAAGTCACCGACGCCACCGACTTTTTGCCGACCACCTACGCGAGCTCGCTGCGCCTCCGCGCGGTGAACATCGAGGTCACCGCCGGGCCCGACACCGGGCGGCGCGCGCGGCTCGATCGCCCGAGCCTGGTGGTGGGCGGCGGCGCGACGGCCGATCTGCAGCTCAACGACGCGGCGGTCTCGCGCGAGCACCTGCGCTTGACCCTGGCCCCGAACGGCATTCGCCTGCGCGATGAGGGCAGCAGCAACGGCACGTGGATCGGCGGCATCCGCATCACGGATGTGCTGCTCACCACCGACACCGCGGTCGAGCTGGGCACCAGCGCGCTCTTGCTGAAGCTCGAATCGGGGCCTCTCGACCTGCCGCTCTCGACGCAGGGGCGCTTCGGCGACGCGATCGGCGTGTCCGAGCCGATGCGCCACCTCTTCGCGCTGCTCGAGCGCGCGGCGATCTCCGACGTGACGGTGCTGCTCGAAGGGGAGAGCGGCGCCGGCAAGGAGGTCCTGGCGCGCGCGATCCACACCACGTCGCCGCGAAAGGACGGGCCGTTCGTGACCGTGGACTGCGGCGCGATCCCGGCGTCCCTCATCGAGTCGGAGCTCTTCGGCCACGAAAAAGGCGCTTTTACAGGGGCGAACGAGGCGCGGCCCGGGCTGTTCGAGCAAGCCAATGGGGGGACGCTGTTCCTCGACGAGATCGGCGAGCTGCCGCTCGACATGCAGCCGAAGCTCTTGCGCGTGCTCGAGCAGCGCGAGGTTCGGCCGCTGGGCAGCACGCAGGTCCGCCCGGTCAACGTGCGGGTCGTGGCGGCGACCAACCGCCGCCTCTCCGAGGCCGCCCACAAGCACGAGTTTCGTCGCGATCTGTTCTACCGCCTCGCGGTCGCGCGGGTGACGGTACCGCCGCTCCGCGAGCGCGCCGACGACATCCTGCCGATCGCGCGGGCGTTCCTGCGGAGCGCGACCGGCAGCGCGACCGCCGAGGTGCCGCCCGACTTCTCGGCGATGCTGGCGGCGTACCGCTGGCCGGGCAACGTGCGCGAGCTGCGGAACGTCATCGAGCGCTACGCGCTGCTCGGGGTGCGCGACGCGGGCGGCCTCTTCGATCACAGCGAAGAGCCGCGCGCGGCCGACGATCTGTCGCGGCTGCCGTACCACGAGGCCAAGAAGCGGGCGATCGAGCGGTTCGAGGCGGAGTACCTCCCGAAGGTCCTCGAGCGCGCAGGCGGCGTCGTGGCCAAGGCCGCCGATCTCGCCGACGTGGCGCGGCCGAGCTTCTACCGCATGCTCGAGCGCATCCGGGGCACCTGACGTTTGTCTCCCGCCGGGAGACACGAGTCTCCGCGGCGATGACAGCGCGGCCCCGATCCGGGGCCCGGGCGGAGTGGCACGTGTCTCGCTTCATCCTGCTCGCATGTCGCTGAAGCTCCCGACCTCGATCCTCTTCGCCGCCCACCTGCTGGCCTGCGGACCCGCGGCCGACGGGCCCGCCTCGGGTGACGTCTCCACCGCGCGCTCGTCGCTGCGCGCGACGCTCTCCGGCTCGGGTGGAACGCTCCGCACGCCGCGCGGTGGCACGCTGCGCGAGGCGATCGTCTCGATCGACTGGGTGAAGGCACACGGACCCGATGGCTGGGTCACGCTGCGCGAAGGTCCGGCGCTCCAGGTCGACATCCTGCGCCTCGCCGACTCGGCGGCCGACCTCGGCTTCGCCAACCTGGTCGGCAAGGTGAACCAGATCCGCCTGCACGTGGACGGCGCGGCGCCGCCGTACGTGACCACCGACTCCGGCGAGCGCGTCGCGATGAAGGTCCCCTCGGGCGAGCAGAGCGGCATCAAGGTCAAGGGCCTCTGGGACATCGGCGCGTGCCAGAACGTCGGCGCGCTGCTCGAGCTCGACGGGAAAAAGTCGATCCAGATCCACGCGACCGGTCACGGCGACCTGTACATCATGCGGCCGGTCATCAAGGCCGGGCGCGTCGAGGGCGGCGCGGTCGAAGACTGCCAGCCGGGTGAGGAGCCCATCCCGGGCGAGCCGACCGATCCGGACCAGGGCGGCATGGATCCCGGCACCGGTGGCATCGACCCCGGCACCGGCGGCACGGGCACCGGTGACGGCACCCCCGGCACGGGCGACGGCACCCCCGGCACGCCCGGCACCGGCGATGGCACGCCCGGCACCGGCGACGGCACCCCGCTCGGCGACACCACGCCCACCGACGGCCTGCCCACCGGCGGCACCCCGAACGGCGAGTGCGCCCTCCAGAGCGACTGCAGCGTCGGCGCCATCTGCGTGAGCGGCGGCTGCGTCAGCTTCTGATCGCCCGCGACCGAGACATTTGGCCAAGTCCCCCCGCGGCGCGCTGACTACGGTCGCGCGCATGTTCAAGACGGCGCTCTTCCTCTACTTCTTCTCCGCATCCCCGGTCGGCGCCGCGATCTCGGCGCTCGAGTCGGCCTCCGACGTCGCCCGCGACCACGACCGCTGCGAGCAGGTCATCGGTCACGACCTCGCGGCGGTGCTGGGCGAGCTGCGTGACGCACGAAAGACGGGCCCCACGGCCAAGCTCTCGCGCGCGGTGCAATCGCTGGCGCGCGACGTCGGACACGCCTGTCCCTCAGCGGTCGCGCAGAAGATCGCCGAGGCGGTCGAGGCCCTCGAGGGTTAGGACGCCTTCTTGAACACGCGGAAGAGCACCAACAGCGACGGGACGAGCAGCACCGCGCCGCCGATCAGCGCCTGGAACAGCGCCGCGTAGATCTCCGGGCGCGTGCCCGCGGCGTCGATCGGGATCGCCGGCAGCACCAGGTGGCGGTCCATCGCGACGCCCCACCCGAGCACCACGCAGGCCACCTGCGCCGGCGCGGTGATGCGGGCCCACGCGTACGCGCGGCGAAACAAGAGCGCGATCGTCGCGAAGGCCAGCGCTCCGGCCGCGATGTGGATGGGCCAGGCGCGCGAGAGGTTCGCGAAGAAGAGCGGCGCCGCCGCGGACGACACTGCCAGGGTCGCGAAGGCCACGACGCCGGCGAAGAGCTCCGCGCCGATCGCCCGCGCGCGAAAGTCCTCCGCGAGCGCCTCATCTTCGGCCGCCAGGTAGACCGCGGCGAGCATCGCGAACAGCGACAGCGCGAACAGACCGACCAGGAACCCGTACGGCGTCGCCCAGCCCGCGCCGACGTCGGAGACGCCCGGCACGATCGTGCCGCTCGAGAGCGCGGCGAGGCACGATCCGAGCGCGAGCGGCGTGACCAGGCTGGCGATGGCGAAGACGCGCCCCCACAGCGCCTGGATGCGCGGCGGCGACATGCCGTACGCGCGAAAGACGAACGCCGCGCCGCGCAGCACGATGCCGAACAGGGCGATCGTGAGCGGCACGTGGAGCGCGATCCCGATCGCGGCGAATCCCAGCGGAAACACCGTGAACAGCAGCACGATCACGAAGATCACCCAGATGTGGTTGGTCTCCCAGATCGGCCCTAGCGCGTGCGCGATCAGCTTCTTGTGCGCCTCGGCGCGCGGGCCGCGGGCGAAAAGGTCCCACAGGCCACCGCCGAAGTCGGCGCCACCGGTGACCGCATAGAGCACCAACCCCGCGCCGAGGATGGTCCACAGGGCGCCGATCATGCGAGACCTCGGGCGTGCGCTGGGCGTCGTTCGTGTTGGTGCTGCTCGCCGGCTGCTCCTGGGCGCGCGACAAGAAGAACACCGGCACCTGCGCCGACGATCGCTGGGAAGAGCGCTGCGACGGCGCGATGCAGGCGCTCCTCGGCCGCCCTTATTGCCTGAGAATCCCGGCGGGCGAGGGCGAAAAGCCGCTCATCATCGCGCTCCACGGCTACGGCGCGTCGCCCGGCTACGCGGCGAGCGCGCTCGGCGTCGGCGACGCGCAGGGCGTCTATCTCGCCTCTCCCTCGGGCACGCCCACCGCGCGCGGCCACCGCTTCTGGAACGCCTTTCCAGCCTGCTGCGGCTCGAGCCGCGACGCGCCGTTGCCGGACGACGTCGCGTATCTGGCGGCGCTGATCGCCGATGTGAAGGCGAAACATGCGATCTCGGCGGTCTACGTGATCGGCCACAGCAACGGCGGCTTCATGGCGCACCGCTTCGCGTGCGAGCGACCGGATCTGGTGCGTGGCATCGCCAGCATCGCCGGGACGCTCGAGCTGTCGCGCTGCGCCCCGCAGAGCCCGGTGACCGTTATCCAGGTGCACGGCGATCGCGATCGCATCATCCCGTACGGCGGCGGGACGGTGTTCACCAGCACCTCCACCTTCGCCTCGGCCGACGCGACCGTCGCGCTGTGGGCCCGCGCCGGCGCCTGCAAGAGCGGCCCGGCGATCGAGGCGCACGCCGATCTGGTGTGCGAGAGCGAGGCGCCCGGAGAGGAGACCGAGGTCCGCCGCTATCACGGCTGCGCCGGCGATACGAAGGTCGAGCTGTGGCACATGCGCGGCGTCCCGCACGTGCCGCGCTTCGACAGAAAGGCGTTCGGCGCCCGCCTGATCGATGCCTTGATTCACTAGCTCCGCTCCTCGACCGAAGCGCGAAACACGTGCGCGCGGAGCATCGAGATCACCACCAGCCCGAGCACCACGTACAGCAGCGTGAACGCCGTGAACGGCAGCGCCAGGCCCTGGACCGGCGTGACCGCGTCGGCGGTGCGCAGGACCCCGCGGATGATCCACGGCTGGCGACCGACCTCGGTCACCACCCAGCCGGCCTCGAGGGCAATGAGACCCAGCGGCGCGCCCAGCGTGCAAGCGAGCGAGAACGCGCGCCCGAAGCGCAGCACGCCCAGCAGCACCAGGGCGCCCCACGCGGCGAGGCCCAGCATCGCGGACCCGGCGCCGACCATGATCTGGAACGCGGTGTGCGCGATCGCGACGTTCGGCCACTCGTCGCGCGGCACGCGATCGAGCCCGATCACCTCGCCCTCCGGATCTCCGGTGGCGAGCACGCTGAGCAGGAGCGGGACGTGGATCGCGTAATCGAGCTCCCGCCGCTCCAGGTTCGGCCAGCCGCCGATCGCGATCGGCGCGCGGGTCTGCGTGACGAAGAGGCCTTCGGCCGCGGCGAGCTTGGCCGGCTGGTGCTCGGCGATGTGCTTGGCGCTACGATCGCCGGAGAAGATCTGGAGCGGCACTGCGATCACGAACATCCCGAGCGCGATCTGCGCGCCGCGCCGATGAAACGCGCTCGTCAGGGCGCCGCGCGCGTGGATGCCCAGCGCGAGCCCCGAGACGCTGGCGTACGCGGCGAGCGCCATGTGCGCCGCCTGGGTCGGGAACGAGCTCGCGCGGAACGCGGCCCAGGGATCGAGCACCTGGAGCGCGCCGCTGGCATCGATCGCGAACCCGGTCGGCGTGTGCATCCACGCGTTCACGGCCATCACGAACACGCCGCTCGCCAGGCCGCTCAGCGCCACCATGAACGCGGAGAAGAGGTGCAGCGCGGGCGAGATGCGATCGCGACCGTACAGATACAGGCCAAGAAAGATCGCCTCGAGAAAGAACGCGTAGCCCTCGAGGCTGAAGGGCAGGCCGACCAGCGGCCCGGCCTTGGCCATGAACCCCGGCCACAGGAGGCCCAGCTCGAACGAGAGCACGGTCCCCGAGACCGCGCCGACGCCGAACAGGATCGCAGTGCCTTTCGCCCAGCGATCGGAGAGCGCCCGATCGAGCGGATCACCGCGGCGCAGGTGCGCGATCTCGGCGATCAGCATCAGGACCGGCATCGCCATCCCCGCCACCGCGAAGAGGATGTGGAACGCCAGCGACACAGACATCTGCCCGCGCGCTGCGAGGAGATCGTCCACACATCCAGCGTGGGCTCGCGCGGCGTACGCCTCAACGCGGCATGTTGTCGCGTCGGATCAGAGGGCGCGTTGATCGGCGCGGATCATGCGCGAGGTGGGCATGACGCAGCGCGGATCGCGCTCGCAAAACGTGTCGATCAGGATTGAGCTTCCCCGCGGCGCGATGAGGCTATTGGCGATATCTCGGCCGGTCTTGCCGAGCACCGGCTGACCCTGGATCCGCACCAGCTGTTGGGACTCCATGATCCCCTTGATGGCGGCATCACCGCGGACCGAGCGGATCGTGACGAAGTCGCCCGCCACGGTGTCGAGCCCGATCGCCAGCTCGATACCCACCGCCATCACCGGATCCACGAAGTGCTCCTGGGTCGGGTAGCGGCGAAAGCGCAGGCGATCGAGCGGATAGTCGACGATCAGGTGGTTCTCGCGCAGGAACGTCGCGCCGATGATCCCGTCGAGGGGCTCGCCGACCTCCTCCGCGAGGTGACCGAGCAGCTCATCGACGCTCGAGCTCGAGCCGATCAGCGCGCCCTCGACGCGCGCCCCGCCGAGGGCGATCTCCTGCACGCGCATCATCGTGACGCTGCCCGCGCCGAGCTGGCTCACGAAGGTGACGCTGGCGGTCGGCCGCTGATCGAGCGCGAGCGTTGCGGCGTTGGACCCGCGGACGAAGGTGATCGAGGCGCCGGTGTCGACCATGAACCGGCCCACCGTCCCCTCGACGACGGCGCTCACGATGAGCCGCGACGGCGGGATGGTGACGATCGGACCGGCGGCGCCGAGCCGGCCGGTGCCGCCGCCCTTCCTGTCCATGAGCACCTCGATCTCGGGCTCGAGATCGGTCGGGAGGTCAGCGTCGTCGAGCGTGACGAAGTGGCCGCGGTAGTCGAACGCGACCGCGAAGTCGCACAGGATCGTGCAGCCGACCACGCCGCCCACGGCCTCCATGAACCCGGCGGGCAGCGGCGAGAAGTCCACGTCGAGGAAGCTGACACCGAGCACGTCCAGCCGGGCGATCGGCGACCTCAGGTCCCCCGTCAGCGCGACGAGCGGAGATCCGGTGTCGACCGCCACCGTCGGGCCCCTCGCGCCGTCGATCGTGGAGGGTACCAGCAGCACGTCGGAGAGGCTCTCCGCCGCGATGTCGGTGCCGACCATGCCCTCGAAAACGAAACCGCCGTTGCCGCCGCTGCAGGCCGCCAGACCCAGGAGAGCGGCGGCCCAGACCCTCATTGACCGTGCATCCGCAGGAACATGTCGAGGGTGGGGACCTGGAGGAAAGGGTTCGATCGCTTCTGCGCCTTCATCGTCGCGGTCGGCGTCGGCCCGTAGTCGTGGCCCGGGAACAGCACGACGTCGTCGGGCAGCTTCGCCAGCTTGTTGTGCAGCGAGTCCCACATCGCAGCGGGGTCCGCGCCCGGGAGATCGACGCGCCCGCAGGCGTCGACGAACAGCGTGTCGCCGGCGACCAGCTTGCCGTCGACGAGGAAGCACTGCCCGCCCGGCGTGTGACCCGGCGTGTGGATCAGCGTGATCTGCACGTCCCCAATGGTCACCACGTCGCCCGACTCGTGCTGGACCATGTCGTTGTCGCAGAGGCCGGTGATGATCTTCATCCCCGCCGCCTCGTGCTTGTGGACGTGGATCGGCGCGCTCACCGCCGCGACGAGCTCGCCGACGCCGCCCGGAACCTCGAAGCCGTGATAGGCGCCGCCGACGTGATCGGGGTGATAGTGCGTGACCAGCGCGCCCTTGATCTTCATGTCGTCGGCGGCCGCGAGATCGATCAATCCCTGCGTGTCCCAGGCCGGATCGACCACCAGGCACTCGCGCGCCCGCTTGCTGCCGATGAGATAGATGAAGTTGCCCATCGGGCCGATCGGGACCTGCTTGAAGTAGAGATCGTCGTTCATGGCGGCGGAGCCTCGGGCGTGGGTGCGGGCGCGTCGGGCGGCATCGCCTCGGGCGGCGGCGGGGGAGGGCGCAGCAACCTGCGCACGGAGCGGATCGTCCCCTCGAACAGGCCCTCGGCGATGTAGACGACGAACAGGAGCGCGAGGCCGATCGCCGGCTTCGTCACCAGTGCGACGAACGCGAACGCGATGATCACCGCGAAGCCGATCGAGAGCGCGAGCTTGGTCGGCTTAACCTTCTTGAACGTACGGTATTTGACCGTCGACACCATCAAGAGCGCGACCACCAGCGTGCCGATCAGCGCCAGGCTGGGCACCAGCTTCACGCCCGCGCCGTCGGATCCGATCGCGATCAGCATCTCGCCGTCGAGCCCCCGATCGTACGGGAACGTGGCCAGCACCGCCGCCACGACCGCGCCCGCGCCGAGCGGGATCGGCAGGCCGGTGAAGTAGTGCGACGAGCCGCCGGTCTTGTCGTGCATCGCGATCACGTTGAAGCGCGCGAGCCGCATCGCACCGCACGCGACGTACGTGAAGGCGATGAAGAGGCCGATGAAGCCCATGTCCTCGAGCGCCCAGCGATACACCAGGATCCCGGGCGCGACGCCGAAGCTGCAGACGTCGGCGAGCGAGTCGAGCTGCATGCCGAACTCGCTCTGGGTCTTGGTCATGCGCGCGACGCGGCCGTCGAACATGTCGCAGAACATGCCGACGAAGATCGCGAGCGCGGCGCGGCGCATCTCGTTGGGCGCCGGCGTGTCGAGGCACTGCACGATCGCGTAGAAGCCGCAGAAGATGCTGGCCACCGTGAACATGTTCGGCAGGACGAACATGGCCTTCTTGAGGTCGAAGCGATCGCGCAGGCGCCGCCGGGGCCGCTTGGGCCGCTTCTGCCGCCGCTTTCGCGGTGGCGCAGGGTCCGGCGTCATCTGCGCGAAGCTAGCCCGGATGGAGGCCAGAGAGAACCTTTGACGCGACGCGTCGATGGGGTGCAAGCTCGATTCCGGTGATCACCACGCTGCTCCTGATCGCGCTCGGCCTGGCCGTGGCGTTGGCGGTCCTGGTGCTGGTCGCGACCCGCACCGCGGCGCGCGTACGTCTGGATGCGCGAGACCGAGAGACCCACCTGGTGGCGCTCTCGAAGCCCGGCCACCACGCCGCCCTGGTCCACCATCCTCCGGTCGGTCGGCCCCGCACCGCTCCTCCGGTGATCGTCTGCCACGGCATGGGCGTGAACGCGATGTGCATGGACGCGCTCGACGACGGGGCGGGATCGCCGCGCCTGTCGCTGGTGCGGGCGATGGCCAACGCGGGCTTCGACGTCTGGGCGCTCGAGCTGCGCGGGCGGGGCAAGGCGATCGTGCCGAAGCGCTCGCGCTGGACCGTCGACGACGAGGTCGGCGAGGACGTGCCGCGGGCGATCGAGGTGGTACTGGAGAAGACCGGCGCAAAAGAGGTCTGGTGGGTCGGCCACAGCAAGGGCGCCATGGTGCAGCTCCTGTTCGGCGCCACCGGGCACGCGCTGGCGAAGAAGGTCACCGCGCTGGTCGCCATCGGGACGCCCGGAACGGTGGTCTTTCAGCGCAAATTGCTGCGCTTTTTGGTGCCGTGGCTGCGCGCGATCTCGACCGTCATCGGCGACATCCCGCTCTCGAAGCTGATGCCCCTGTTCGTCCCGATCGCCGGCATCGCGCGCTTCTTCGGGCGGCCGGTCGACACGCTGCTCTACGAGAACGACAGCCGCTCGCTGGCGCGGCTGTTCGCCTCGATCTTCGCCGACGTGAACCGCGGCGTGCTCGATCAGATGCTGCGCTGGGTCTGGCGGAGCGACGGCGCGATCGTCTCGATGAAGGGCGAAAAATACGAGGACGGCTACGGAAACCTCACGATGCCGATGCTGCTCCTCGCCGGCGCAAAAGATCACCTCGCGCCGCCCGCGAGC
>Ga0105048_10008808_pt1 | contig 16122 bp, 14 predicted proteins | sample MAT05_FD_78382 | JGI IMG/M metagenome (GOLD analysis project Ga0105048, IMG submission 78382) | Freshwater microbial communities from Lake Fryxell liftoff mats and glacier meltwater in Antarctica - MAT-05 | ecosystem: Environmental > Aquatic > Freshwater > Ice > Liftoff microbial mat | place...
AAGGCAAGTACTTGACCGTGTTATAACCCTTGGCGGCCAGGTTAACTGTTATATGGTCACTCATGCCATATAATTGTGAAAATGTAACCTTGGAGGAATGGTTGGTAATCTTGTGTTTTTCAAGTTGTTTGATTATTTTAAATGCTTCTTCAACGGTTTCCCCTGCACAAAATATTTTAAAAACTTTTTTTTAATTTTGAACTTTAACGGCAGATTGTATTTGATGATGGCATTTGCGCAAGCAGTCAAAAAACCTGTCAGCTTTGGATATTGTAAAATTTTAAAAATGTAATACGTATATCTGAGCTCTTGATTGCTTTTATTGCGATACGCTGTTTTTAAATCTTTCAGGTCAACGGTTGATTCCATAATATGTTTATAGGATTTTGTTTTTAAATGCAAGATGTTTTTTAATACTTGATTTTATTAGGATGAATGCAAGTATTGAAAAGGCAATAAACAAACCAATGCCTGATAATAAAAATGAAGTAAAATAGGGGTAAAGGGATTCCATCATTTTAGAGTAACTTGTCTGGTTTTCACTCATCTGCCAGATGCCTTTTTTAAGGCCCGCCATATTCAGTGACAGCCAGAATGCAAATAAGCTGCCTTGCAATATCCAGAAGGTAACATTTAAAATACTCTTGCCTGAAGGCTTTGCAACTGCATTGTAATTAAGAAACTCAAAACAGGCTGCGAAAAGTATCATGCTGTTGATGCCGATGGTCGTTCCCATTGAATGTGCAACTGTTACATGGGTGCCGTGTGTATATATGTTTATGACGGGAATAGACATCATTATAGCTTGTCCCATATTGATAAATACCCAAATATCTGTTGCAATAATAAATCGGTATGGAAAGTAATGATAGTTCTTCTGAATGGTATTGATGCTTTTTCTCCAGTCATATATTATCTTAACAAAAAAAATCCATTCAGTCATGCTGACGGTATAGCCGATATACCTGATATATTTTTCGGTTGGAAGTGTGTAAATGTGATGCCCCCAGTTAAACATAAGATTGAATAAACCAAGAAAATACATCATGAAGGCAAGCTTACTCCTGCCGGTGTTTTTGGTATTTGAAATCCTGTCCATTAAAAAGAAGGCTGTTCCATACAAAATTTGGTTCCATGACCCAACCAGCGAACCGTTTACTTTCCACTGAATGGTCATGTCTGTTATGAAATGTTCCCTGAAATATGGGAAAAGCCACAGGTAGTTTTCTGAAAAAGTAAAAAGAAAAAATATGATTCCGGTCATCCACATCCAGATGTAAACCGGCCAGTCCTTTATTTTTTTTGCCAGTGAATAAAAGTTAATTAAAAACATAACCCACGCAAGGGCTATTGGCAAGGCCCATACAGCATTGAATTCCCAATATTCCCTACCCCCGAAATTTTTGGTAAAATAGGATGTAATAATTCCCGTAATGGCTACAATCCACAAACCCCATTGGATGAGGCCAATTTTATTTGTTGAAATTTGCTTTGTGTAATCTTTCAATCCATTATAAACGCATCCTGTAGCACCTAAAATAATCCAGAACATGGCTGAAGAAACATGTAACGGCCTAAGTGAAATAAAGCCAATCCCATCCTTCAGGAATTCTGGGAACAGGTAGATAAGCGCTGCCAATATGCCAAAGAACAAACCCATTACCAGCATACATAATGAGGTTATTAAAAACAGGTTGCCAATATTAATTTTATTTAGTTTCATTGCCTTCTATCATGCCGAATTTATCATGCCTGAAATTTCGTGGATCGGCTGTTCCGCTTGCATCCACAGATTTTAAAAATTCAATAAGTTTATCCATTTCAATATCGGACAGGTTAAATGCAGGCATTTGTTTGGTGCCTGACCCGACTATCGCTTGAATTATTTTTCTACTTTTGTTAGAATTAGAAATTATATTGGTCAAATCCGGACCCAGATAACCTCCTAATCCATACAACTGGTGACAGCTCTGGCAATTATAGGATTGCCATACAAGTCTACCTTCCGACGCTTTTCCCCTGTTGAACCTTATATCTTCTTTTGCAGTCATCGGTTTAAGGTAAATGCTGAATGAGTATATGAGAAATGATAAACTCAAAATTAAAAATACAAGTATGGCATTTGATTTTAACATCTTTAATATTCAGTTACTTTCGTTTTAAATATTTGCAGATTGCAAATTGATTTCTGTATTGTTTTTTTTCAGGCGTGCCGTAAAATGTCGTAAAAATGACGGTTCATAAGTAATATGATAGCCTTTTGATTGGTTGCGCATTTCCACAATATCATCAAATACATCAAGTACATAATCAATATGGCTTTGTGTATATACCCGCCTTGGAATTGCGAGCCTTACGAGTTCATTTGTTGCAGGAATAAGTGTTCCGTCACCATCATATTTCCCAAACATTAAACTCCCAATTTCCACACTTCTTATGCCTCCTTTTATATACAAATCACAAACAAGTGCCTGCCCGGGGTATTCATTTACGGGAATATTGCTATATAGTTTTTTTGCATCAATATAAACTGCATGTCCACCAATGGGCCAGACCACCGGCACACCTTTTTCCTTCAGTTTTTCTCCCAGATAGGCGGTGCTTCGAATCCGGTAATGAAGGTAGTCTTCATCAAAAACTTCCTTTAGGCCAATAGCCAATGCCTCCATATCGCGGCCAGTGAGACCTCCGTAGGTAGTAAATCCTTCTGAAATGATCAATTGGTTTTTACATTTCAATGCAAGTTTTTCATCCCTCACTGTCAGCAATCCGCCCGTGTTTACCATTCCGTCTTTTTTTGCACTCATTATAAATGCATCACCTAGCCGAAGCATTTCTTTTGCGATTTCCTCGTATGTTTTATGCCCGTATCCAATCTCGCGGTGTTTGATGAAATAAGCGTTTTCTGCAATCCTGCATCCATCAATTACCAAAAGAAGCTGATGTTCATCACATATTTTCCTGAGGGATATTACATTCTCCATACTAACCGGCTGACCACCCGATGAGTTATTGGTTACCGTAATGATAACGGCGGCAATATTTTCCTTTTTATATTGATTAACAAGTTCCTGCAGTTCTTCGAGGTTGATATTTCCTTTAAAAGGCAAATCTGTTTCAGGATTTTTTGCTTCTTCGTAAACAATATCAATGGCTACAGCTCCAGTAAATTCAATATTCGCCCTCGTGGTATCAAAGTGTGTATTGCTGATGAAAATTTTGTCCTTGCCACCAAGAATGCCATAAAGTATCCTTTCAGCAGCGCGGCCTTGGTGTGTAGGGAGTATATGCGGCATACCGGTCAATTCACTTGCAACTTTGTTTAAGTGTTCCCAACTGCGAGAACCGGCATAACTTTCGTCACCAGTCATCATTCCAGCCCATTGTTTATCACTCATTGCGCCTGTGCCACTATCCGTTAGCAAATCAATGAATACATCATCGGATTTGAGTAAAAATGGATTGTAACCCGCTTGCTCCAGTGCTTTCTTTCTGTATTCCTCAGTGGTCACTTTTAGCGGCTCAACCATTTTTATCTTGAAAGGTTCTGTCAATGTTCTTAATCTATTTCCCATGGGTTTGTTTTTCATTTTGTTTATGCTTTTTATAATAGAAGTTCAGCGATTGATCAACGATAAGTTGTGCAACAGTCAGCAAGTTTTTAACTTCCCAGAAATCTGTCTGCAATGTTCCATCTGGGTAATTTCTTTTAATCATCAAATCGAATTTTTTAAGTAATGCCTTTGCATTGAGCAAACCTGATTTTGATTTTTCAATACCTGCATAAAGACTTACAATTTGCCTTATTTCCATTCTCATGGCACTCAGTTTTTTGAAGCTTGTTTTTTTTAATGTGTACTTATTGAAAGTGAATTCTAGTTTAGTTCTTGTAGAATCCAAATTTTTCAAAATGTGGGCGGCTGCTTCATGTGAGAAAACAACCGCTTCCAGAAGCGAATTGGATGCCAGACGATTTGAACCATGTAACCCACTGCTTGAACATTCACCGCAGGCATATAAATTTTTTATGGAAGTCTGTGCTTTTCTATTGGTTGTTATCCCACCGCATTGATAATGGGCCGCAGGTGTTATTGGTATGAGATCTTTGTCTGTATTGATTCCTTTTTTTTGGCAATATTTGTAAATGCCCGGGAAGTGCTTCCTGAATTTTTTATGGTCCAAATGGCGGCAATCGAGAAAGACACATGCTTCGCCAGATTTTAACAGCTCACAATGTATTGCCATTGAAATAATATCCCTGGTGGCTAGCTCGCCCCTATTATCGTAATCAAACAAGAATCGGGAACCCTTTTTATTCAGGATATAAGCACCAAAACCCCTGATTGCTTCAGATATCAGAAAGGAAGGTTTTGAATGATGCTCATAAAATGCGGTAGGATGAAACTGGATGAATTGCATATCCCTGATTTTTGCATGTGCCCTGTGTGCGATTGCGACCCCATCACCGGTCGCAATTAATGGATTGGTTGTTGTTATGAAAACTTGTCCTGAACCACCTGTTGCCAGCATGGTGATGCCTGCCTTGAAGATTTTGATGCATTTATACTCTTGGCTAAAAACATACGCGCCATAGCAAGTTGTGGTATTCTTGCCTATTATATATGAAGAACCTGTTATTAAATCAAGTGCAAAATGATGAGGAAGAATACTTATGTTTTTGTATTGGCTGGTATGATAAAGGAGTTTTTTTTCAATCTCATAACCTGTCATATCTTTGCGATGTAAAATCCTTGCATGGGAATGGCCACCTTCCAGCCCTACATCAAATCGGTTCTTTAGCGCCATGTCAAATTTCACACCCCATTCCATTAATTCCCTTAATCTTTCTGGCGCTTTTTTTACAACCATTTCAACCACTTTTTTATTGCAAAGTTCTCCGCCGGCCTTTAAGGTGTCATTGATATGTTCCTGGTACGAATCATGAATAATATCCATCACCACTGCGATGCCACCTTGTGCATATCTTGTATTGGTTTCGGCTTTATTGCTTTTGGTCAATATGCAAATCGAAAGGTCGGGGCGCTTTTTTGCGATATTCAGTGCAAAGGAGAGGCCTGCAATTCCTGAACCTATTATTAAAATATCCTTTTCTATCATTTCATAAAGAACTTTTAAGCATGCGTTCCAAAGGCACTAAGGCTTTCTTTGCAATGGTATCCGAAACTAAAATTTCGTTTTTTTCGTCACTCAAACAAACGTAAAGTTTTTCTAAAGTGTTCAATCGCATAAATCCGCATTCACTGCAAGCACAAGTATTACTTTCCTCTACAGGTGCGGGAATAAGGAGCTTATCCGTTACTTCCTTCATCAACTGATGTAATATACCTACCTCGGTTGCAATGATGAATACCATTGCTTCACTTTTCTTGATAAAATCAATCATGTGGCTCGTAGAGCCAATGAAATCTGCTGTCTCCAGAATCTGAGTTTCCGATTCAGGATGTGCCACAATTATTGATTTAGGATATTGGATTTTTAATCCCATCAATTTATCCAGAGAAAATGCTTCATGCACCATACACACGCCTGGCCATAAGACCATGTCCCTACCAGTTGCCTTGATAAGGTAATTGCCCAAATTTTTATCCGGTGCGAATAAAATGGGCTCGTCTTTCGGTATAGAATCAATTATTTTTTTTGCGTTGGATGAAGTGCAGATAATATCGCTTAGCGCCTTTACTTCTGCGGAACAGTTAATATAAGTGATTGCAATGTGAGCCGGGTGTTGCTCTCGAAAAGCTTTAAACGCTTCAGGAGGGCATGAATCAGCCAATGAACACCCTGCATTCATGTCGGGTACTAGAACTTTTTTACTTGGATTTAGTATTTTAGCAGTTTCAGCCATGAAATGAACCCCTGCAAAAACTATGATATCGGCATTTGTTTTTGCCGCCCTAAAAGACAATCCCAAACTGTCTCCTACAAAATCAGCAATATCCTGAATGGCAGGTTCCTGATAATAATGTGCTAGGATGATAGCGTTTTTATCTTTCCGGAGCTGATTTATCTTATCAATGATATTGGGAGTATTCATGACTTTGAAAATTAATCAATTCAGAATGGGAAATTCTCTCGGACTGTCTTCAAGTGAAAGCGACTGGAGCATTTTTTTAAAATCTGAAAGTTGTAACATCATTTGCTCATAGGTTTCGTTGCTTTTGATGTTTATTTTATCGGAAATGGAATTGTAGTATTCAATGCCTTTCAAAAGGTTTTCCCTGAATTTCACCAAGTAACTTTGCTCCTTGTTTGTCATTGGAGTTAAATGTTTCCCTATTTCCTTTTTTAAATGGTCCACATATAATTGCAATTCATTAATAAAAACATGCGGACGAGGTAACGTATTTAAAAGGGTTGCACGGCCATATATATGATCCAGCATTTCCCTTAAAGTAAAAATGCCAGAAAAATAAGCCAGGTTGGGACCTGGACAAATTGTTACTGCACTCAATTTATGTGATAATTTTGCTTTATTCTTTAAAAGCGCAGATGCACCTAAACCTTCACAAAGGCAATCTTTTTCAGTAATTTTAGAGATTTCAAGTTCCAGCAAGTTTTCGTCTGTAATGTTGCTTTGTAATTGCTTGATTTTTAAGTTTTGAAATTCACGCGATGCCGTGCAGATTGGCCGTTCAGTAAATTCAGTATTGGAGGAAAGGAATTTCTTATAACAGGGACTTCCTGGACGGTTTTTAGTAATTCTAAGATTTCTTTGTATTTCGGAGCTGCTAGTCCTTAAATTATTGAATGGAACACCTAATGGAGAACCTAAACTCAAGTAATAATCATCTTTTTGCGCTTTCACCAATTTATCCAATGTTCCATCATCAACATTCGTAGCTTCCGGAACCATTAAAAATGGACTTCCCCAACCTGTTGCATCCAGGTTGTAATAGTCAATCAGGAAATTATTTTCATCTGAGGTTCCAATTCCTCCTTGGGCCGTTATTTTTAATTGAGGATTTGCCTTAAATGTTCGACAACCCTTGGCAATTAAGGCATCCTTGCAAATGCCAATCATTTCATTGTAAAGTTCTTCTCTTTTTTCCCTGAATTCTTCAAGTATTGGGCCAAGCAATAAACCTTCCGCGATGAAAGCATGGCCTCCGCAATTGATGCCTGATTCAATTCGAAATTCAGATACCCATAACCCTTTTTTGGCAAGGTATTTTCCCTGTATTAAAGCCGATCTGTAATCACTGACCTTCAGGATAATCTTTTTATTGACGATGCCATTTGCATCTGGAAAAAAATCTTTGAATGTTTCGCAGTAAGCATATAGCCTTGGATTCAGACCCGCAGAAAAAATTATTGAAGATCTTAAGCGGCTGTTTGCAAATCCCCTCAAAGCGGAATGTGCATCACAATATTCCACTGGCAGTTCTTGCCCTTCCGTGTCGTAGTTCGTTTTATCCAGTTTGGTCATGATATTCACATCAATGGCTCCAGGCACTACGGATTGTCGCAATGTCTGCTGTAAAAGAAGCTTTTCGTTCCCATTGCTTAACAGCATATGCTTATATATTTTTTTCGCATTTGATGAATCCGGCAACATTTCAAAATATTGCCTGATAGTGTTGTCTTTTTCAAAATCAGCCTTGCTAATAGCCTCAATCTGATTGTCTACTATGCACTGCATCAGGTTCAAATAGGCGGTTATCCTTTTTGCCCTGTAATCTGGCTCATGGATGGATATACTTTCAAAAGCGATATTTTCTATTTTACAATGCACTTCGCGCATCTGTTCTATTAATTCATCTTCTATAATTGAAACTACCGAGGAAATTCCGAATTTTGCAACTTTTATTGGCGTATCAATTGTAAAAGCAAGACCCATAACTGGGATGTGAAATGTGTGAGATGTGATATTTTTCATTGATTGATGTTTGGTGGTATGATTTTTTTTTCAAAGGTAACTGAAAAACATTAAATAGGACAATTTTGTCCGATTTAATGTTTGCTGAAAGAGTCAGTGGCATTGTGTAAATTCATTGCTTTCCGAGTGTTTCCCGGAGTCAAGGTTTTGTTAATATTCGTTCTTTGATAGCATCAGGGATGCGATTCCGTTGTAGCTTTATAATAAAAATTTCTGTTATAATCAGTTGGAGGAATATCTAGATCAATAAATACGCTGATGAATTTAGACCTCTAAAGGAAAAAGCGTTTTTAAACCGTCGGATTTCAATATGGGAATTTTACGGTTCATATCTTGATTATCGTTTAAAGGAGCAGCTACTTCTAGAGTTTCCCAACATTTGATCTTAAGTACTTTAGGAATGTGAACCCAACTTTACCTGGAATATAAGCCGTATAAAGTGTATAAACCTCACTTCCCACATGCATTTCCCATCAAAAACCAACAATTACCACCATTCACATACATTCTCTACTTTACATGGTTTATAGATGAAGAAATTCAAGCAATATCAATGGACTTTGATTCCCGCATAAAAAATACGTTTACAGAACCCAAAATATTCGACCTTAGAAATACCCTGCGGGCATTCATCCAAAAGTCACTAACCCATTATTGATGAATATTCAGGCAAACCATGATCAAATCTGAAATTTACTTATACTAATGATACATAAAACGGTAACAAATCTTTATAAAAATGCCAATGTAAGGGAGAAACAAGAAATTGTTGGTTTGATATTTAAGGATTATTTGATTTTTGAAGATGGAGAATATCGGACCACCCAACTGAGCATTTTGGCTTCTCTAATCTTCAATGATATCAAGGGTTTGGAGAGAAAATAAAAAAAGAAAGTCCCCATTTCTGAAGACTTGTCTAGTTTTGCTCCCTGAGCTGGACTCGAACCAGCGACCTATTGATTAACAGTCAATTGCTCTAACCAGCTGAGCTATCAAGGAATGTTATTTTGTTAACTTTTACGCTAACGGGGTGCAAAAATAAGAAGTCTTTTGTTTTTTTTCAAGAAAAATTGTAGTTTTTTTGCAAAATAAATGAGTTTACTAATAATTGGGTCGGTTGCATTTGATGCCATAGAGACCCCTTTCGGCAAAACGGGTAAAATAGTTGGGGGCAGTGCTTCCTATATATCTCTAGCCACATCAATGCTTTACGACAAGGTAGGGTTGGTTGCAGTGGTGGGTGAAGATTTTGATATGGCCTTCTTAGAAGACCTCAAAAGTAGGGGTGTAGATACCACCGGAGTTCAAATTAAAAAGGGCGAAAAGTCCTTTTTCTGGAGTGGAAAGTACCATATGGACATGAACAGCCGGGATACTTTGGTTACAGAATTGAATGTTTTGGGTGAATTTGACCCTATTATTCCAGAAGGATGGGACAGTCCTGATTACGTAATGCTTGGAAATTTAGCACCTGCGGTGCAGATTACAACCCTAAATCGATTGAAAAAGCGTCCTAAGTTGGTGGTTATGGACACGATGAATTTTTGGATGCAAATTGCCATCGATGAATTAAAACAAGTTTTAACCATGGTGGACGTGCTTACAGTAAACGATGAAGAAGCGCGTGAATTGAGTGGGGAATACAGTTTGGTAAAAGCAGCAAGAAAAATCCGTGAAATGGGTCCTAAGTACCTTGTTATTAAAAAAGGGGAGCACGGTGCTTTGTTGTTTGGACCAGATGGACAAACTTTTTTCTGTCCCGCTTTGCCATTGGAGGAAGTATTTGATCCTACTGGAGCTGGAGATACCTTTGCCGGCGGTTTCTTGGGCTATATAGCCTCAAGTGGCAGAAATGATTTTGGCGGTATGAAGCGTGGACTTATGTATGGAAGTTGCATGGCAAGCTATTGTGTAGAGAAGTTTGGAACAGATCGCCTTGCTGAAATAACGGGAGGAGATATCCAAGACCGTTTGGATGTATTCGAAAAATTGATTGCCTTGTAAGAATTTTAAGGCATTAATTCATAAATCACTATGGAATGTTTGGGTACAATGAAATACGCACCCAGCATTCCATGGTCGCCAAACATCAAGTCTTTAAAATGGCTAAACCCATTTAATTCATCTTGGTAACGGGCGCTAACTATCATTTTTTCATTGGAATTGTCATTCACCAAAACCAGCACTTTCTTTTCATTTAATATTCTGAAATACGAAAAAACGCCATCTGCAGGTGCATATAATTTAAATTCACCTTCCGTTAAAATAGGATTGTTTTTACGCATTTTAATGAGTTGTTTGTTAAACTCAAAATCCTGTGTAGTCTGCAATTCTTTCGCGCAATTTAGATTTCCGCAATTGGTAAAAATACCCAAGGGATAAAAGGAGCCATTGTTAAAGCTACCTTTGGAAATTTGGTCAATCCCCATATTTGTAATCAAAGTACCTGGCAGTGTATAGCTTAGCCCCATTAACATTTTCCATCGGTTTTTATTTTGGTTGTAACTTGCCGAAATACCTTTGCCATAAATTTCATCCATAAATATTAAATTTTCATGTGGCTTTGAATAAACGCATTGCATTTCTAATGTATTAAATAAATCATTCCAATATTTTCGATCACAGGTATCTGTTTTGGCAATTTGCGTTAAACAATTAAAAATTGCATAATCTGCAATGCCATTGAAACTTTGAACAGGCTTCAACGACAATTTGTTTAAAACATAATCAGATTGCGATTTGGTGCTGTTTGTTGCAGTGTTGGCGATGAACTTTACATTGGGAAAATCACGTTGCACTTCCCATTGAATGTAATTCGAAAAGGACTTTTCAATCAATTGAGGGTCGGGTACAATCCATGCAGAAACGCCTGCAAACTCTGTCCACCACATACAAAATTGTTTTAAATAATAGCGAATGTGGAAATTCTTTTGGTTCAAATCAGGCAAAGTGGGATCCATCCAATGGTTGGCTATCCATTTTTTTTCGGTTTCGCTTAAGTTTGAATTGTTGAAAAAAACTGGGTCAGGCAATGAATGTATAGCGCTATCTGGGCTGTTAAACCAACCCGTGTCAAAATTCAAATTCAACCAGTGGAACCAGCCTATTTGGTTTATATCTAAATCCATGATAAGCTTAATGCCTGCCTTGGCTAGCGCATTTTGCAAAGGTTTAATCTGGTCATTTCTTCCCAGTCGTGGATCTACCAAATAGTGGTGCGTAATACTTCTGCCAAATGCGCTGCGCATAGGGGCATCGTTTTCTTGAATGGGGTTCAGCCAAAGTGCAGTTACACCTAAATTATGTAAGTAATCAATTCCATTAATTAAACCTGTTAAATCCCCACCCTGCCTTGCCATAGGGTCTTTGGTGTTAAAATCGTATGGATTTTTTAAATATACCTTGTCATTGTTTTGGTTTCCATTGTAAAATTTGTCCAAAACAGAATGATATACAATATCTTTAGATTCTAGTTCAGAAATTTTACTGGATCTTGCATGCAAAGTATAGGTAAACTTAAACGATTTTACATATCTAATTCTAAGAAAAGCAGGTTTGGCGGAAAATTTCAATACCCCTGGCTCTGTTTTTTGGCTAATATTTAATTGCAGGTATGCTACATGCCTGTTGGCAGAATTGGTTTTACCTAAAAAACGCACCCCCATATAATCTTCCATGGATATCTCTAAAAGATCGGCATTTTCGGCATGAAAAACAATTTCCAAAAACGTATCTGAGAATCCAGCGTACCAAGATGGGGGTGATAAATTATAAATGGAAGCTGGTGGAGATGAGCTAAATATGTGACCTGGAAACAAAATCAAATACAATGCAAATACGAAAACAAAACGGAATCGTTTCCTTGTTTGAAACATGCTGCAAATTAATTCAATTATAACTATTTTCAACCAAATTGAATGTAAATAATTTGGATTCCACGGCTTGCAATTCTGATTTTATAGATTGAATGAAAAATGATTTGCTCAGAAATTCGTTATTTTTGTTAAAAGAATGGACTTTTTCGACTTTTATAAATTGCTAAATATCCCGGTTGGAACAACAATCGAGGACATAAAAAAGGCATATATATTGAAGGTTCATCAATATTCTGGAGCATTTCAAGAAGGCGATGAAAAAGCTGCAGAATATCTCAATATAATTACCAAAGGGTACGAATTGTTGTCTGACCCTGAAAAAAAACGGGTTTATGACATGATGCTTTTAAAGTATTATTTGAAGCAGAAAAATTCTGAAATTAGCAGATCACTTTATAAAAAATTTGGCAATAGCGAAAGAAATCCAGTTTTAGGTGAGGCAGACGAAGATTTAACAAAAAATATTGAACCGCCGAACGAAATTCATTCAGTTGAAAAGTTAGATGCAGCAAAAAAGGGAATAGTCCAAGAAAAATTATTGCTAGTATTGGGTTTTTTTATGGTTTTTCTGTTGTTGATGTTGTTCGATCATTTTTACTGGAAACCCTATACAGATATCACCATGATTAGCAATGTGATATTGGCGATTGCATACTTAATGACAATGGTATGGACACTAAAAAAAATTTACCGGTATTTTGAAATCAGAAATATGATATTACAAAAGAAAGTGAGTGCTGAAAAGTATATATTAATTGTATTTTTAACGATGTTTTTTGCTATTCCTGCGCTGACAATTCGTGCAGAAAATATTAGAAGATCGTATCATTTGGAGCATTATTCTAAAAGTGCCATTGCCACTAATTTTATGTTAGAGGACGAATGGTTGACCGTGGATTATGTTGTAAATGGAAAGGCCTATAAACAAAGCGTATCTATGGGAGATAACGCAGAAAATTTCAAGAAGAACCATTATGATAAAATGAAATTCATCATCCATTATTCGAGCAAAAATCCGAATATTATTTCAATAGAAACGAAATAGAGGAGGTTACTTAACTTCGCACTGAAAGGCAGACGATTCACCTATAAACCCTTCAAGGCAATCGCCTTTTTTTACAGGACCAACTCCTGGTGGCGTGCCAGTAAATATTAAATCTCCAATTTTTAAAGTGAAAAATTGGGAAACATAGCTAATTATTGAGTCGACTCCAAAAAGCATTTGGGATGAATTTCCGGATTGTATGGTTTCGCCATTTTTAACCAAAGTGAAATCAATATTGTGAATATCGAAATTCTCCTTGGCGTATAGTTTTCCAATGACGGCGGAATAATCAAATCCTTTGGCTTTTTCCCAAGGTAAACCTTTGGCTTTTAAATTTGTTTGTAAATCACGCGCGGTAAAATCAATTCCTAAGCCAATTTGGTTGTAATAAGTTGACGCAAATTGCAAGGGAATAGACTTGCCAACCTTTGTTATTTTTACGAAAAGTTCAACCTCATGATGTACGTCTTTTGAAAAATCAGGGATGTAAAAAGGAGAATTATTTCGCAATACGGCAGTATCTGGTTTAATGAAAATTACCGGTTCGTCTGGAATCTCATTTTGCAATTCTTTGGCATGCTCGGCATAGTTTCTGCCAATACAAATAATTTTCATGTTTAACGCATGATCGTTTTGTGGCGTTCTGGTCCCAATGAAATAACACCCACATCAGTTCCTAAATAATCTTCAATAAATTGAACATAACTCTTAAAATTATTATCCAATGCATCAAATCCCTTATCGTAGGGTAATTCATTAGCCCAACCTGGCAAAGTGCGATAAAGAGGTTCCAAATTGGCGGTACACAAATTCGAAGGGACTTGGTTGGTTTGAACGCCATCAACAATATATGCCTCAGCCGCGCAAATCTCTGGCATGCCGCAAAGCACATCAGATTTAATCATAATTAACTCATCCACTCCATTTAGCATGCAAGTATATTTTAATGCCACCAAATCAATCCAGCCAGTTCTTCTGGGTCTACCTGTAGTTGCTCCAAATTCATGGCCTTTTCTTCTTAATTCTTCGCCCATTTCATTGTCCAATTCTGTAGGAAAAGGACCGCTACCAACTCTTGTGCAATAGGCTTTGAAAATGCCATAAACCTTGCCAATGTGTTTGGGTGCAATGCCCAACCCGTTGCATACACCACCAGCTAAAGTTACACTCGAAGTTACATATGGATATGTGCCAAATTCTATATCCAACATGCTGCCTTGGGCTCCTTCGGCCAATATTTTTTTACCATTTTGAATGGCTTCATTTAAAAAATATTCGCTGTTAATTAGCTTGTGGGTTTTTAAAAAATCAACAGCCAAAAAGAATTTTTCTTCTTCAGATTTTAAATCAAAATCGGTGTAACCGTAAAACTCAATTTGTTTAAGATGTGCATCGGCTGCATTGCGGTAAACCGACATGAAATCTGCATTTAACAAATCGCCTACCCTAATTCCGGCTCGCCCAGTTTTGTCGCGATAGGTGGGTCCAATTCCGCGCAGGGTGCTTCCAATTTTATTTGCACCTTTAGATGCCTCTGATGCTGCATCTAAAATACGGTGTGTGGGTAAAATAATGTGTGCTTTTTGGGAAATCAGCAACCGATCGGCATAGTCGGGGCATTCAGGTTGTATTCTTGCAATTTCTTCCATTAGCCGCACTGGGTCTATAACCACTCCATTGCCAATGACATTTAGCGTGGATTTATGAAAAATTCCGGAAGGTATGGTATTAAGTACAAATTTTTTGCCTTCAAATTCCAAAGAATGCCCCGCATTTGGGCCTCCTTGAAATCGTGCAACAATATCATATCGAGGGGTTAAATAATCAGCTATTTTGCCTTTTCCCTCATCGCCCCATTGAAGTCCTAGAATTACATCAACCATTGATTTCGAGATCTTTAAATTTTAAAATGTTTACTCCACATTGTTGGCAATTGTTGTCTTTGTCCACTTCTGGTTGTCCATACAAATGTAAAGAATGATGGGTTACATTGAATTTTAACAATCCGCCCATGGTAGAGGTGATTTGTTGCACACGGGGATCGCAAAATTCCAATACTTTTTTGCACTTCACGCAAATTAAATGGTCGTGTTGTTTAAATCCGTATGCTTGCTCAAATTGGCTAATGTTTTGGCCAAATTGATGTTTTTTAACCAAACCTGAGTCTACCAGCAGGTCAAGTGTATTGTATACAGTGGCTCGGCTTACATGGTAGTTTCTATCTTTCATTTTAACGTAAAGGTCATCCACGTCGAAATGTTGTTTATGAGAATAAATCTCGTCTAAAATTGCATAACGTTCAGGTGTTTTTCGCTGCTTGTTTTTGCCAAGATATGCTGTAAAAATTTCCCTTACATCGTTTTTTATTTTAAGATTTTTTGGATCTTCTTTCATCGTTTATTATTTCCCCTTTAAAATCAGTGGCTTTTGCCATTCGTTTTGTAATCGTATACTATGGTTGCCGATCGGTACTTTTTCCGCACTTCAACCATGGCCGCATCTGCGTCGGATTTTGAATAAAATTCGCCTACGAAAATTTTAAAGTTTGGTTCGTCAAACAACATAGTAGCACCATATTTCGATCCAAACCAGCCATTTACTTCTGATAATTTTTCAGTTGCAGCTGTTCTTGTTGGGTAAAATGCTACCATAATTCGGTACACTTTTATTCCCATAGATTTGTTTCTGGAATTACGTACTTCATCCATAGCCTCAACAGCAGGATCCGCAATTACTTCCACTTTCCCTTGTCCAAGAGTTTTGGAAAGGGGAAGAATCAATATTAAAAGCAAATAGAAATTTTTCAATGGTTGTTTATGTAAAGCAAAAACCGTGCTTAAGGAAAAATTCCCAGTTCTTTATAGGAAATACCTACTTTGTTAATGGCCAAAACGAAAGATGCAGTGCGCATGCTGGTTATGGTAGGATGCTGTTTCAAAGTTTCTATAATGTCTTGTAAAGATGAAATCATGGTTTCTTCTAGACCACTATAGATTAAATCTACTTCATCTGCTCCTTTGATAATTAAATCTTTGTGCGGTTCTGCAATTGCCCTTCCTGTTAATGATTCTATTTGATGCACTATTTGTGCATTCATGTTTTCATTGAATTTTTTCTCCATTCTACCATAGCGCACGTGGCTAAGATTTTTAAGCCATTCAAAATAGGAAACAGTTACACCGCCTGCGTTTAAATAAATATCTGGTATAATCAAAACTCCTTTTGCATTTAATATTTCATCGGCTTCTACAGTTACAGGGCCGTTTGCAGCTTCTGCTATGATTTTCGCTTTAATACGTGGCGCA
>Ga0105048_10008812_pt1 | contig 16118 bp, 16 predicted proteins | sample MAT05_FD_78382 | JGI IMG/M metagenome (GOLD analysis project Ga0105048, IMG submission 78382) | Freshwater microbial communities from Lake Fryxell liftoff mats and glacier meltwater in Antarctica - MAT-05 | ecosystem: Environmental > Aquatic > Freshwater > Ice > Liftoff microbial mat | place...
CAAAGGCCAGCTCAGCTTCCCATTCAAGCGTTACCAGATGCAAAAGGTCTGGCGCGGCGAGCGCCCCCAAGAGGGCCGCTACCGCGAATTCACGCAGTGCGATATTGATGTGATTGGCGATGGCGCGCTACCCAGTTACTACGATGCCGAAGTGGTGCGCTTGATGGCGGTGGTCACCAACCAGTTACCCATTCCACCGGTCACGCTGAGGGTCAACAACCGCAAGCTGCTGCAAGGTTTTTACGAAGGCCTTGGCATCTCCGACACCAACGCTGTGCTGCGCGTGGTCGACAAGCTGGACAAGATTGGCGCACCCAAAGTATCGACATTGCTGCAGACTGAGCTGGGCCTGACCGAAGCGCAGGCGGCCCAGTGCTTGGCCATTGCCAGCATCAAGACGGCCGACACCACGTTTGTTGACCGTGTGCGGGCGCTGGGCATCAGCTCCCCGTTGTTGGACGAAGGATTGACCGAATTGACCGAAGTGCTGGACAACGCAGCGGACCTGAATGCTGTGCGATTGGCTGCTGGCCAACCCCCTTCGGTATCGGCCGACCTGGCTATTGCCCGTGGCCTGGCCTACTACACCGGCATGGTCTGCGAGGGGCAGATGCAGGGCTTCGAGGCATCGGGCTCAGTGTGTGGCGGTGGGCGTTATGACAACCTGGCGGGCGACGCCAAGGTCAAGCTGCCTGGCGTCGGCATGTCCATTGGCCTGACCCGCATCTTGGGGTTGCTGTTTGCCAAAGGTGTGCTCAAGCCTACCCGCAAGACGCCAACCGACGTGCTGGTCGCACTGAACGACGAGGCCAGCCGCCCAGAGGCCAATGCCTTGGCCAACCGCCTGCGTGGCCGTGGCATCGCCACCGATCTGTACCATGCGCCCAAAGCCTACGGCAAGCAGATCGAGGCTGCTTCCAAGCGCGGTATTCCTTACGTTTGGTTCATTGGTGAGGACGCCAGCCATCAGGTCAAGAATCTTGTGACGGGTGAGCAAACAGCCGTCGATCCCGAGACCTGGTTGCCGGGCTTAAACCGCTGAACACGAATGCGCGATTAGATAGATTCACAACTTGTTTTTAGGCCTAACCGCCAGCGCGACTATCGTCAAACCTGCGGCAACAATCAACGCGTCCTCTATCAAGCCGCTTCGGGTCTGACCCATGTTTGCTATTGCCCGTTCACGGCCAGCCAGCGTGAGATAGGCAAGAGGTACAGCGGTTGCAACGGCGGCCGCGGCACCGGCCCGCTCCCGACCGCTGGGCGCTAATGCAGCGCCAGCGATGCCCGCGCTCAAGACCCGTGCCAAAAGTCCCAAAGGCACCGTGCGGTCAGGCGCGGTCTTCATCTTGTCGCCAACCAATTCCCCAACCCCCATGGCTAAGGCCCCGTACTTGAACAAAGGACGGTCCAGTAATACAAGTTGCCCCGGCGTACGACGACCCAGAAGCCGTGCTACCGCAATGGTGGCCATTGGCGTCATGGACCGCGCACTGGCAACTGCCCCAATCAGGGCGGAGAAAAGTAGTTCGTGAGTTTTCAATTTCGGTCTCCTAAGTCGCATCTGGCGAGACCTTAATATTCACGCATCGCAATGCTGTGGTCTGTATGCGGCCGTACACATGGCGAGTTAGCGCCCATGCCCTTTAGAAGCCAGGCCGCGCCATACATACTGGAGCAGTCTTGTCTTTGCAACGTCAAAGTCTGGTGCCCAGTAAATCTTGTTCACGGCACTACTGCTGTTGCGCAATCAGCTACGGTATTTGCTTCAAACGGGCTGCCAGATTGATGCCGGGCTTGAGCAGATCCACCTGGTCGCCCAAGATGTTGGCGGCTTCAATTAACAAGACATCTTTGTCGTTCTTGCGCGCCTTCTCAGCCGCCAGCTCCGCATTCAGATCGCGTTCGCCCGCCTGCAGACCGTCGTCTTTGTCTGCGTCGTTTTTGGCCGCATCTTTGCCTTTGGCGCCGACCTTGCGTGACGCAAGTTTGGCCTCTTGTGTGTCTTTTTCCTTGCGCCGCTCAACCTCGTTCAATGAAATAGCGTTTTGCTTGCGAATGCGGTTGAACTCGGCAATATCCTCTTGCAGATACTGGAAGTCTTTTTCGTTCTTGATGCGCTGTTTGTGCTGTGCAACCAGAAGGGGCAATACATCTTGCACCGAGCCTCTGGGCGTGTAAGTAGCGGGCGCGATTTGGGTCCATGGCAGCGCATTGTCAAAGCGGGATTCGCCATAGTCGCCCACATCCGATACCGTGGGGAATGCCACATCGGGCGTAACACCGCGCAACTGGGTGGTGCCGCCGTTGATGCGGAAGAACTGCGCAACGGTCAATTTGAGCTCGCCCAACTCTGGTTTGTCGTTCTTGGCGATGCGGTCCAGGTCGATCATGGTCTGCACGGTGCCCTTGCCAAAGCTGGGTTCACCCACAATCAGCCCACGGCCGTAGTCTTGGATGGCCGCAGCAAAAATTTCGGATGCCGACGCAGAATTGCGGTTCACCAAAACGCCCAGTGGGCCATCCCAGCCCACGTTGGCCTTTTGTGAAGACTCCACGCGGATTTGGCCACTGGCGTTGCGCACCTGCACGACCGGGCCTTTGCCAATGAATAGACCAGTGAGTTCCACCGCTTCCGACAGCGAACCTCCTCCGTTGTTGCGCAGATCCATCAGTATGGCGTCGACCTTCTTGGCCTTCAATTCCTTCAGCAACAGGGCCACGTCGCGGGTGGTGCTTTTGTAGTCGGGTGTGCCTTTTTGTTTGCCAGCAAAGTCTTCGTAGAAGGATGGCAAAGTAATCACACCAATGCTGCGCGTGATCTTGCCGTCCGTAACCGTTTGTACCGATGATTTTGCCGACTGGTCTTGCAGCGAGATGGGCTTGCGCACCAGCTTGATAAAGACGTGCTTGCCATCGGGCCCTGCCTCGGCAGGCAACACCTCTAGGCGCACCACGGTGTCCTCGGCACCGCGTATCAGCGTGACGGAATCGTCCAGACGCGCACCGGTGATGTCGGTGATAGGGCCGCTTTCACCCTGGCCCACACCCACGATCCGGTCGCCCACTTTGAACTTGCCGGAAAGACTGGCTGGTCCGCCCGCCATCAGCTCGCGAATGGTGGTGTAGTCGTCTACCTCGGTTAGCACCGCGCCTATACCCACCAGCGACAGCTTCATGGAAATATTGAAATTTGCCGCGCTACGGGGCGCCATGTAGTTGGTGTGGGGCTCTATCGCCATGGTGTAGGCGTTCATATAGGCGTTGAAAGCATCTTCGCTGTTCGCGCGGCCTATGCGCTTGAGGCTGTTTTCGTAGCGTTTGTCCAGAACGGTGGCGATGCTTTTGTCGTCTTTGCCCGCCAGCTTGAGCCGGAGCCAGTCGTTTTTGACCCGCTTGCGCCACAGATCCAGTGCATCGGCCTCGGTTTTGGACCAGTTTTGCTTGTCCCGCGCAAACTGGTAGCTCTCGGTGCTGTCGAAGTTGAAACCCTTCTTGAGCAGTCCGCGGGCGTAGGTAAAGCGTTCGGTGGCGCGTTGGGTGTAGAGGTTGAAGATGGCGAAGGGTCTGCCAAGCTCACCGTTTTGCATCTCCACACCCAGTTTGTTGCGAGCACCCTCAAACTGGTCGATGTCGGCTTGCACAAAGTACAGTTTTTCAGGGTCTAGCGCTTTGAGGTACTGGTCGAAGATCCGGCCTGAAAGTGACTCATCTACCGGTGCCGCCTTGTAGTGGTAGCGCGACAGCAGTTCTGTTGTCAGATGTGCTGCTTTGGCGTCGTTGGCGTCTGGCGCCAGCACCGCAGCGTGCGCGGCCGTCACAAAGGCGAAGAGCAATCCCAGTAGTTTCAGTTTCATCCGAATTCCGTTTCAATCGACGGGTGGTAAATATTTTTGAGCACCCTGGGTTGCGAAAGTTCCACCGGGGGGTTACCGCGGCCGTAAGGTCATTTGCTCTTTGGTCATGGTGATGTCGAACTTTGACAGAAAACTCTGGCCCAACAGAGCGGCATCCTCGTCACCGCCCACCAAGCCCACGCCGACCCGCACGCCAGACACCCGGATGGGTCCCAGCGTTACCGGCACGTCCTTGACAATGCGGCCCTGCAAATCGCCATTGGCCGTACGGAACGTGGTGGGCAAGCCTTCGGGCACCCCCGCACTGCGTGCAAAGGCGTCGCTAACAACGACCAGCGATGCGCCGGTGTCCACCATAAACATCACCGCGCGGCCGTTGACGGTGCCGGCGGCGTAAAAATGCCCGTCGCGGGCTTTGGGGATGACCAACTCGCCCTTGGCGGTGACCGTGACCGGCTTAGGTTTGAGGTAATGCGTCATCAGCGCATACAGCACGCCCATAACAACCATCCAGAACGCGACGATACCCAGCGGCCCCCAGCCCATACCCCCAGCGCGTGCGGGTTCGCCCTGCTCTGTGCGTGGGTCGGTCACAGGGCGGCGTCCATTCCCGCTCGGATAGGCAAAAGCCACTGTTTGGGGATATTGGAACAGGCATGGCGCAGATAAGGCATCGGTGGAGGATATTACAAGTCCGCCACCAGTGTCGCTGCGCGCAGGTAGTTGCCTTCGCCATATATGGCTGCCTCCTCACGACAGGCATGCACCAGTTTGACCACATGGTCATCGTCCGACGCAATCGCGGCGGCCACAACAGCATCCCATGGATATACAGCGGTTTCTGGTGGAGTCTCTAGCGGTTTGACCTGCGCGGCCATATAGGCGGCCACCACGATCTGCGCCAAAAGGGTTTGTGCGGGTACGGCGTCCTCAAGCCATGGCAGCATTGTGCGCAATGCCCGCAACCCAGTAATCATGTGTAAAACCGTGAAGTTGGGGCTGGCCACATAGCGGTCCACTGCCAATCCGGCCAACTCCTGGATGCGTGCGCCAAGACTGGCTGCGGGGGCAAGGGCAGAGGCCAACTCCTTATAGACCGTGGATTGACTGGCATCCGCCATGCGGATGCTGATCAATGGCCCGTCGCTGCGCCAACCCAACGACTCCTGCACCAGGAGTGCGGACCAGGGTGCAAATTCCAACTGGGTGTGGGTTGCAGGAGGTGCCGTCAGAGCTTGCCAACGCCAAGCCCAGTATGCCAACGCCGCCGCCAGTTCAAGTGCATGACCTGCCTGCACCGCGTGGGCGGTGCGGATCACGCCGTGGAAGGCGGCTGCAGACACACCAGGCATCAGGTCCGGCAGGACCAGTCTCAGGCTTGCCTCCATGCCTTCGCGTGCTACCAAGTCATTGAAATACGCCAGCAGCGTCGGGTATGCGTCAGCCTGACCGCGCATCGCGCGCCAATCTATGCTTTGCGGATTGCGCACGGCGGCGGGCACGGGCGCTGTGCGGCCCTCAAAGCGCAGGCTGTAGTGGGCATAAAAGTCTCGCATGCGCTGCCGACTAGCCCCCAGGCTGTGCAGGGCGTGCAAGGCCATGGGCAAGTGGTTGGTTAATTGGTCGCGGTACTCGGGTGGCAGCTGCAGGTTTGCATCCAACAGGGCGTGCAGTGCGAAGTGGGTGGCGGTCGATGTCGGCAAATGTGCGCGCATAGGGTGTACTGAAAAAGTGAATCAATAACCTATCATGCAAGTTAAAGTTAACTTGATGTCAAGCATGATCGATATAGTCATTCCCATTGGCGAGCTGGCACGTCGCAGCGGTGTAGCTGCCAGTGCGCTGCGGTTTTACGAAGACCAGGGTTTGCTGGTCGGTCAGCGCAACGCGTCCGGGCGGCGCCAGTTTGCCCGCGGTGATCTGCGTCGCGTAGCCTTCATACGCGCAGCGCAGGCCGTGGGTTTGGCGCTGGACCAGATACGCGAAGCCTTGGCCAGTCTGCCCGATGGTCGCACGCCTAACCAGAAAGATTGGGTTCGCCTGTCCAGTGCCTGGCGCCCCCTGCTGGACCAGCGCATCGCCGACCTGATGCGCCTGCGTGACCAGTTGTCGTCGTGCATAGGTTGCGGATGTTTGTCACTCACCCAATGCGCGCTGTACAACCCCGGCGATGTAGCGGCCAAACGGGGTGTCGGGCCCCGTTACCTGCTGGGCGATCGGCCGCCCAAACCTTGAGGCGTGGCGCAGAGAGTCAGCCGCGTCCTTGGTCTTTGTACCGCTGGTGCAAAATTTTGACCCGTTGCACATAGACCTGTGTCTCCGCAAAAGGCGGAATACCTGCGTACTTCTGTACCGCGCCGGGGCCTGCGTTGTAGGCGGCGGCGGCCAGGCTGATGTCGTTGTTGAACCGGGTCAACTGCTCGGCCAGGTACTGCGTGCCACCACGGATGTTGTCGCTAGGCTGCAGTGCGTCCGTTACACCCAGCATACGTGCCGTGCCGGGCATCAACTGCATCAGACCCGTAGCGCCTTTGTTTGAGCGTGCACGCGGGTTGAAGCCCGACTCCGCATGGATCACAGCCCGCACCAGGGCCGGGTCTACGCTGAACTGGCGCGCGGCCTGTGCGATCTCTTGCCCGTAGGCTTGGAGATGCAGTGGCGTGGTGTGCCAGTTGATATTGGAGTTGACGTTGCACGCGTAGCACGACGGCGTGAAGACGACATAGGGGATCTTGGCCGGCGGAACATCTGAGAACGAGGGTGTGCCGCCCTTGAGGTATTTGTAGATCTTGGGGCCAGGTTTGGAGGACGGTGCCTCTACTGCGGCGCTGGCCGGTGGCGCCGCGACCACCCACATGGCGGTCAGCAGGGCACTCCACAGAGCGCGCGGGTGGGGTGAGAACTGCAAATTACGAAAAATCCATAGGGGTTGCAAACCGATTCTGCACCATCGCAAATGCCCTGCGGGTGATGTCAATGCACTGCCGGTGACTGTTTGGGCCCGCCACCACTGACCAGCACAATGCCCAGCAGCACCGGTACGGCACCGATCAGGAAGCTGGCTTCAATGGGTTCTTGTAGCAGCCACGCCCCCAGCGCTATGCCAAACAGCGGTGTCATGAACGAGAAAACGCCCAGCCGCGAGGTCAGATACTTGCGCAGCAGCCAGAACCACAGCAAAAAGCTGGCAAATGACACCACCACCGAATGGAACAGCAGACTAGCCCAGACGGTGGGCGTGGGGTTGAAGTGGGCTTGGCCGGTGGCAACGGATGCGACCAACAGCAGTACAAAGGCCGCGACCAATTGGTACAACAGGGTTTGCGTGGCAGGCGCCGTGGCAAGCTTTGAGCAGCGCACCACTACCGTAGTGGCTCCCCACGCCGCACCCGCCAGCAGACCCAAGAAGTCACCCCACAGCATGCTGCTGGACGCACTGGACGCACTGGACGGCGTGCCGCTGCTGCGGCCAAAAAAGGCCAGAGCGAGGCCGCCAAAGGCGAGCGCAATACCCAGCCACTGCACCTTGCCCAGGCGCTCGGCAGGTAATTTCCAGTGCAGACCCAAGGCAGCGAAGATGGGTGCGGTGTACAGAAACACCACCATGTGTGACGCGCTGGTGTGGCGCAGGCCTTCGCCCACCAACAAAAACTCAAATCCAAATAGTGCACCTACCAGCAGTCCGGCGCGCCAAGTGCCATCGGCTATGCGCATGCGCTCGCCCCGTGCCGCCATGACGAGGCACACCAGCATGGCGGCGACACCTGAGCGCAGTGCGATCTGAAAAATCGGCGCAATGTCGGCAGCGGTGGCCTTTAGCACCACCTGTTGCAGGCCCCACACCAGGCACAGCATCAGCATTAGTCCAATGGCTTGCCCGTCGAGCGCTTTACGCGTATCCATGTCATCTTCCCGGCATTTGTTAGCGATGGAACGATTATTGATTTGACGGCTTTTCTTGATATAGTGAATACCAGACAAGTCATAGCGCGCAGCCGCCAATCCTTTTCGTCGAGCCCTTCACCATGCCCATACTGTCTCCCAAACTGGAAGTCCCGCTGCACAGCCCGCAGCTGCCAGCGCCCATCATGTTCCGCAGTGCTTATGTGCCCGCCCAGGGGCTTTACCCGCTGCACCAGCATGCATGGGGCGAGTTTGTGTATTCGTTCAGTGGAGTCATGGAGGTCAAGGTTGCCGATCACCACTACCTTGCGCCGCCGCAATATGGCATCTGGCTGCCGCCTGATCTGGAACATGTGGGGCTAAACCGGATGGAAGCCCACCACTGCTCGCTGTACGTTGCACGTCCGGGTTGCGGGGTGCTGCCTGGCACGCCTTGCGCGTTGACCGTTAGCCCTCTGGTCCGTGCGCTGCTGGAACACCTGTGCCAGCAAGCGGCAGACGCGCCGGCTACGCCACAGAGTGCGCGCCTATTGCAAGTGCTGTTGGATCAATTGGTGCAGGCACCGCGCGCTGGTAGCTACCTGCCCAGCTCGGAAGATCCGGCGCTGGGCGCAGTGTTGCGCATGTTGCAGGCCCAGCCGGGCGATAACCGTACATTGCCGGAGTTGGCGCAGGCTGCCCACAGCACCGAACGCACGCTCATGCGCCGCGCCCAGCGAGACCTGGGCATGTCGTTTGCAGAGTGGCGTCAGCGCCTGCGGGTGGTGAAAGCCATGCCCTTGCTGGAGTCCGGCCAGACAGTAGAGACCATCGCGCTGGACTTGGGCTACGGCAGCGCATCCAGCTTCATCAGCATGTTCAAGCGGTTAGTGGGGACTACGCCCGACGAATACCGCAAGGGTGCCGCTGTCGTTGGCCTCTAGGCCTTGCTAGACCACGCGTTCGCCAGTGCAAACACCGAGTTGGGCGTGTTGGCTCGTGACTTGTCTTGTTTGGGTTTCGTAAACACACCCTTTTGCACTGGTCGGCGCTCTTGCACCTGGAAGCCTTTGGCTTTTTGCTCTTCGGCCAGGGTTTGCAGAGTCACGGTCTTCAAGTAGGCCACCACGGTGATCTGAAGCGCGTCCCACAAATCCTGTGTCATGGCTTGGGCGCTGGGCGAAGTTTCGCGTATACCGCCGTCACTGCGCGGGTCCACACCATCTTCAATCGCGCCAATGATGTCGGCCACCGAGATGCTGTGCGCTGTGCGTGCCAGCGTGTAGCCACCACCGGGACCGCGCGTGCTTTCTACCAAGCCGTGCTGGCGCAGCTTGGCAAACATTTGCTCCAGATACGACATGGAAATGCGATGGCGTTGAGCCAGGTCTTGTAGCGGCACCGGCGTGGTGGTCTGGCGCAGAGCCAGGTCAATCATGGCTGTGATGGCAAAACGGCCTCGTGTACTTAAACGCATGGGTCTTTCTCCTTCCAACTCAAAAAGGGGCTGGTGAAGCGTGAATGTAGGTGCGAAAATGCTTCGTGTAAATTCGTATTTGTAACAACTTAACTTCGATTAAACCGAAGTATTGGATCAACATGAACTTCAAACACCTGCATTACTTCTGGGTCACAGCCAAGGCGGGCGGCATCATGCGCGCAGGCGAGCAGTTACACACTACACCGCAAACTCTGTCTGGCCAGATCAAGCTGCTGGAAGACTGGTTCGGCCGCAAGCTTTTCCGCAAAAGCGGCCGCAATCTCGAATTGACGGAGGACGGGCATCTCGCGCTGGGCTATGCGGACCAGATCTTCGCACTGGGCACTGAGCTGGAAACAGCTCTTCGCCAGGCCCATGGCGGCCAGCGGGTGCTGGATTTCAAAGTTGGCGTGGCAGACTCAGTCACAAAATCGATTGCCTACCGGCTGCTGGAGCCGGCGCTGGCCATCTCCGAGCCTGTGCGTCTGGTCTGTCACGAGGGCAAGTTCCCTGACCTGCTGGCCCAGTTGGCACTGAACCGCCTGGACTTGGTGATTGCGGATGAGCCTATGTCCAAGCGACTCAACGTGAAGGCCTTCAACCATTCGCTGGGCAGCGCTTCTATGAGTTTCTTTTGCGCCCCGTCGCTCAAGGGTCAACTCAAAGGACCGTTTCCCCAGTGCCTGAATGACTTCCCACTACTCATCCCAGGCGCACATGCTTCGGTGCGCCAGCAACTCGAAGGCTGGCTCACCCGCTACAGCATCCACCCCCGCATCATTGGCGAGTTCGACGATGGCGCGCTTATGAATGCGTTTGGTCGCCAGGGGCGTGGCGCCTTCATGGCCCCCACCGTGATGGAACAGGACACCGTGGCCCAGTTTGGCGTGGAGGTGATTGGCCGCACCGATGAACTGGTGGACGAGTTTTATGCCGTTTCGGTAGAACGACGCATTACACATCCTTGTGTGGTGGCGATTACGGATGCGGCACGGGGGGAATTGTTTGGTTAATAGATGATTTAGTTATGTAGAACTGAAAATACAGTCGTTCAAGTTTTGAATAAACGATTCCAGAATCCAACCCATCGCACTTCTGCGTTGCAATTGTCTGGAGTTCCGCATGGTCAAACTTTCACCTTCCCGCCGCCTGTTCACCACACTGGCTCTCACCACCGTGTGGGCTGGCACCAGCTTGGGCGCATTCGCCCAAAAGCCGGTTGAACTACTTAACGTCTCTTACGACCCGACCCGCGAGATGTATGTCGAATTCAACACCGCTTTTGCCAAACACTGGAAGGCCAAGACCGGCCAAGATGTGAGCATCAAACAAAGCCACGGCGGGTCGGGCAAACAGGCGCGCTCCATCATTGACGGACTGGATGCCGACGTCGCCACACTGGCACTGGCCGGTGACACCGATGCGCTGGGCAGAGTGGGGAGCTTGATTCCCAAAGACTGGCAAAAACGCCTGCCGCATAACTCTTCCCCCTATGCATCCACCATTGTCCTGGTTGTGCGCCAGGGCAACCCCAAGGGCATCAAAGACTGGGACGACCTCATCAAGCCTGGCATCCGCGTCATCACCCCCAACCCCAAGACCTCCGGCGGAGCGCGCTGGAACTACCTGGCGGCCTGGGAGTTTGCCAAGCGCAAGTTTGGCAGCGTCGCCAAGGCCAAGGAGTTCGTCGCCAAGTTGTACGGCAATGTGCCGGTGCTAGACACCGGTGCGCGGGGCTCTTCGATCTCGTTCGCGCAGCGCAACCAGGGTGATGTGTTCATCTCGTGGGAGAACGAAGCTTACTTGCTGGAGAAAGAGTTCGGCAACAAGGTGGACGTGGTTTACCCGTCCCTTAGCATCCTGGCCGAGCCCGCCGTCACCGTAGTGGATAAAAACGTGGACAAAAAGGGCACCCGTGTCGTGGCCCAGGCTTACCTGGAGTATCTCTATACCGAAGAGGGCCAAGATATCGCGGGCAAACACTTCTACCGCCCCGCGATTTCTGAAAAAGCGATCGCCAAGTATTCCACCAAGTTACCCAAGCTGCCGTTGTTCACTATTGAACAAGCCTTTGGCGGTTGGGACAAAGCGGCTGCCGACCACTTTGCCGACGGCGCAAGCTTTGACCAGATTTATGTGAAGAAATAGGCGCAGGCTAGGCTTTGCCAACTATCGCAAGTTCTTTTGGTTGTTCTGAGAATTGGTTGATATAAGTCATGTCGAAAGATACCCCATCCAGTATCCTAAAAGACAGGTTCTACTAAACAGTAGGCCATATCGAAACCCGGAAGGAGCGTCTAAATGAAATTGCTGACCGATCTTTTTTCTACCGACTACGGCTTGATGAGCGTGATCGGGATCGCTTTTATGTTGGGCATGGCCGTTTGGTTCGCTATGTACTTCAAGCGGCACATAGAAGAAGATTCCAAAAAGGCCCAATTGGCAATGAAAGAGGACTCTGTATGAAACCCAACGTCGGCGGCATAGATCGTATTGCACGCGTAGTGCTTGGCGTGGTGTTGATTGGCCTTGCAGCCACTGGCACCATAAGTGCCTGGGGCTGGTTGGGCGTGGTGCCTCTGGCTACAGCGGCCATAGGGTGGTGCCCACCCTATGCCATGCTGGGCTGGAGCACCTGTGCTACCAAAGATAAGAACACCAGTTCGTAAGCGCTTTAGCGCAGGCGGGTCAGCATAGTTTCAAGGTTTTTGAACATGCCATCCATGTCGCCCTTCTGGCCTGCATCAGGATGCATGCGGCCCTCCAGCTCCTGCTCCAGAAAGCACAGCGTCATACGAAGATAGGTGCTGTCCAGCGCCTTGCGCACGGCCGAAAACTGCTGCCCGATCTTCAGGCAGTCTTCGCCTTCTTCCACCATACGCTGGATGCCACGCAGCTGACCCTCGGCACGGCGTAAGCGGTTGAGCACGTCCGTGCGCGCAGCTTGGTCATTCAACACACTTTTCATGCAGTTCTCCGGAGTAGTCAGGGGCATATTGTCTCCAGAGCGGGAAGCTGGCTTGGTCACAGGACTTTGTTCTTAGCGGCTGCAAGCCACCTTGGACTGGGGGACGCCAAGTTTTTTCAACATCCAGCCCATGGGGCATACATCAGTAATGCCAAACTGGAACAGATTGGCACCCACAAAAGCAGTTACCGCCAAAAACCATTGCGACACAAAAACGGGGCTGCCCTGCACGCCGAGTGAGAGTGAAACAAGGATAAAAATACCTGCAAACAGGTGGATGTAGCGTTCTACGGTCATGGTGTTCTCCAGTTAAGTGAGGGGGTTAAAAAATTCAGGATTTAGGTTTTTCGACCAGTCGCACAATGCCCAAGGCCTTGAGCACGTACTTCTCATACACGGGCTCAGAATTGCCCTTCTTGATCTTGCGTATGAAGTACTTCTCGAACGCAATCTTGGCCAAGTGGACCCACTTGCCCTTCTTGAACCAATTCACATTGCGCGGGGGAATCTGGGGCAGTGCTACAAACGCGGCGCCCGTGTCGCCCATGTCGGCCAGACAGATCGCGTTCCAGGTACCCTTCGCATTGGCGGGCCCGCCGTTGATGTCATCGGCAATGTTGTGGGCGATGGCACCCACCATGCTCTCGATCATGTAGCCGGTCTTGGGCGTGCCGGTGGGCACTGGCGTGACCTCTACCGGGGGAATAGCCACGCACACTCCAGCTGAGTAGATATTCTTGTACGCCTTGCTGCGCTGAAATTCATCGATGATGACAAAGCCGCGCGGGTTGCACAGATTGGGCACAGCCGCGACAGCCTCTACCCCTTTGAATGCAGGCAGCATCATGGAGAGTTTGAAGCCGAGTTCGTGCTCTTTGTATGCGTTGCCCAGGTCATCGAGCTGGGTGACGAACATCTTGCCTTCTTCCACCTTGGTGGTCTTGGCGTTGGTGATCCACTTCATGTCGCGGTTGCGCATTTCGGATTCGAGCATCGATTTGCTGTCGCCGACGCCAGCCAGACCCAGGTGGCCAATATAGGGCTCGCTGGTCACATAGGTAATGGGTACCAAATGGCGTAGTTTGCGACGGCGCAGGTCGGTATCGAGAATAAAAGCAAACTCGTAGGCCGGCCCAAAGCAACTGGCACCCGGCATGGCACCCACAATGACCGGTCCGGGGTTCTTCAGAAAGTTCTCATAGTCGGCAAAGAATGCCTGTGCATGGTCCACACTGCACACCGAGTGGGTAAAGCCGCCGCCCCCGTGCGACGCGGGTCCTGCACCTGGCACGTCGCTGAATGCCAGCTTGGGGCCAGTGGTAATAACCAGGTAGTCATAGGCAAGTGTTTCGCCGCCCGCCAGGGTGAGCTGGTTTGCCACCGCATCAATCTTCTCAACCCCTTTGGGGATAAAGCCTATGCCTTTGCGTGCGAGATAAGGCGCAATGGGCAGTGTGATGTCTTCCCGCTGGCGCCAGCCCACGGCGACCCATGGGTTGCTGGGCACAAACTGAAAGTAGTCGGTGTTGTTGACAACCGTGATGCGGTGTCCCTTGCCGAGCAACTCGCGAATTTCATACGCGGCGGGCATGCCGCCTATGCCTGCGCCGACGATAACGATGTGAGCCATGTTGCTTGTCTCCTGTGGAGTGGGGTTACGTACCTGATTGGGCCGCGTCTGTGCGCAACTCCATACGGCGCCGGTACAGCGCGTAATACAACACCGGTATGACCACCAGGGTGAGCAAGGTGGATACCAAAATGCCGAAGATGAGCGACACAGCCAATCCGTTAAAGATGGGGTCGTCCAGAATAAAGAAGGCCCCGATCATGGCGGCCACACCGGTAAGCACAATCGGCTGGGCACGCACAGCTGCGGACTGCAGCACGGCCGTACGGAAGGCCATACCCTGGCTTACCTGAAGCTCAATAAAGTCCACCAACAAAATGGAGTTGCGCACGATGATGCCGGCCAGCGCGATCATGCCGATCATGCTGGTGGCGGTGAACTGCGCGTTCAACAGCGCATGCCCAGGGATCACCCCAATGATGGTCAGCGGAATGGGCGCCATGATGACCAGAGGCGTGAGGTAGCTCTTAAATTGCGCCACCACCAGCAGGTAGATCAAGATGAGACCCACGCCATAGGCCGCGCCCATATCACGGAAGGTGTCGTAGGTAATCTGCGACTCACCATCCCACTTGACCGCATAGCCGCGGTACGTATCGGTGGGCTGGTTGATCCAGTATTCGCCGATCTTGGCGTCCGTGGCCGCCGCTGCCTTATCCATGGTGGTGCGGATGGCAAACAACCCGTACAACGGAGAATCCAGCTTGCCCCCCATGTCGCCAAACACGTAGCTCACGCCTTTGAGGTCTTTGGTAAACAGCGGTTTGTCGATGATGCCTTTCTCTACTGTTACCAGCTCGGACAGCGGCACCAGTTGTCCGTTGGCTGCGCGCAGCGACAACCCCAGAATGCTCTCCAGACCCACTTGACGATCCAGCGGTAGCTGAATGCGCACGGGCACCGGATACTTGCTTTGGCCGTCGTGCAAAAAGGCTGCATCGGCTCCGCTGAGCGCACCTGATACGGTCTGCGCTACTGCAGCTACCGGAATCCCCAGAGATTCAGCGCGCTGGCGGCGCACCCGCAGGAATGCACGGGGAGCGTCTTCACGCAGGCTCGTGTCCACACCCACGATGTCAGTGGTGGCAGCAAATGACTTGGCTATGTTGGCAGCCATCGCCTGACGACCGGCTTCATCTGGACCATACACCTCTGCCACCAGTGGCGACATCACGGGTGGGCCGGGCGGCACTTCGACCACCTTGACGCGTGCGCCGTGGTTTGCGCCGATTTTTTCGAGCTCAGGGCGCAGGCGCTGGGCGATGGCGTGGCTCTTTTCGCTGCGGTGGTGCTTGTCCACCAGGTTCACTTGCAGATCGCCTTGCTCGGCGTCAGCGCGTAAATAGTACTGGCGCACCAAGCCATTGAAGGTGATGGGCGATGCCGAACCGGCGTAGCCCTGCAGGTTCAAAACTTCGGGCTGTTGGGCCAGATAGGCGCTCAGATCTTGCAGGGCTGCAGCCGTATCTTCCAGTGGCGTGCCAGCGGGCATATCCACAATCACCTGAAACTCGCTCTTGTTGTCAAACGGCAGCATCTTGAGCACCACGCCCACCATGGAGCCGGGTACCAGTGTCAAGCTGACCGAGAGCAACAGGGCCATGATGATTCCGCCAAACAAGTACCAGCGTTTGCGGCTGCTTTGCAGCAATGGCATCAAGATGCGATCAAAGACGCGTTGAACCTTGCCAGGCTGGGTGCCATCTTTCTGCGGTGCTGCGTGCCCAGCGCCATGCTCGCGCATGAGCTTCAGCGCCAACCAGGGGGTCACGGTAAACGCGATCGCCAACGAGATGGCCATGCCTAAACTGGAGTTGATGGGGATGGGGCTCATATAAGGCCCCATGAGGCCAGACACGAAGGCCATAGGCAACAGTGCGGCAATGACGGTCAGCGTGGCCAGAATGGTGGGACCGCCTACTTCGTCGACAGCCCTCGGAATAATGTCTTTGAGCGAATCGTGGGGCGTGAGCTGCTGGTGGCGGTGGATGTTTTCGACCACCACAATCGCGTCATCTACCAAGATGCCGATAGAAAAAATCAGCGCAAAAAGCGATACGCGATTGAGCGTGAAGCCCCACGCCCACGACGCAAACAGCGTGGCCGTCAACGTCAGGATCACGGCCGCGCCCACGATCATGGCCTCACGTCGGCCCAGGAAGAAGCCCACCAACAGAATGACCGAACCGGTGGCAAATGCCAGTTTCTGGATGAGCTTGTTGGCCTTCTCAGCGGCAGTCTCGCCGTAGTCCCGTGTGACCGTGGCTTTCATGTCACCTGGGATGACGGTGTTTTGCAATG
>Ga0105048_10008817_pt1 | contig 16111 bp, 20 predicted proteins | sample MAT05_FD_78382 | JGI IMG/M metagenome (GOLD analysis project Ga0105048, IMG submission 78382) | Freshwater microbial communities from Lake Fryxell liftoff mats and glacier meltwater in Antarctica - MAT-05 | ecosystem: Environmental > Aquatic > Freshwater > Ice > Liftoff microbial mat | place...
GCCACTGCCCGGGAAGAAACAGTCCTCCTCTCCCCCTTCACCGTCTCCACCACCACAACCAGCCGCTATCAGGCCACCGAAGCCACCTCCGGCAGCCGCGTACGCATCTCCCTGTTCGACTCGACCCAGAGCGTCTCCGTGGTGACGCGTGAGCTGATCGAGGACATCGGCGCGGGCCGGGCCCTCGACGCCGCCAAATTCGTTTCCGGGGTGACGGAGTCCACCATTCCCAACAGCCTTGAGCGCACCACCACTCGTGGCTTCCAGAGCGACGGCGCGACCATTGACGGATTCAACTACATTAGCTTCGGCAACGTCGATCCCTCGGTCATCGAGCGTATCGAGGTGGTCAAGGGCCCCAATGCCATCCTCGCCCCGCAGGGCGTGCCCGGTGGCACCATCAACCTGGTCTCCAAAAAACCCCGCTTTACCGACAGCGGCAGTGCGACCGCCCAAATCGGCAGTTACGACGCCAACCGTGCCGAGCTCGACGTGAACCGCGTCCTTGTCGCCGGCAAAGCCGCCTTCCGCGTCGTCGGCGGCTTCGAGCGCTCCGAGCATATTGCCGGCGGTAATTATAAGAATTCCGCAACCGTGATGCCGATGTTCACCTACCGCCTCACTCCCTCCACCGAAGTCACCTTGCAGGCCCAAATCTTCAACACCTGGGGCGGTGCCTACGGCGGTCTCCCCGTCGATCTCTACGTCGGCACGAATGACAAGGCCCGCCTCATCTCCGGGGTCTCGCGCGAGCTGGATCTCTACGGAAAAATGGCCTCCCGTCACTCCTCCGGCCAATACTACCGGCTGCTCCTCACGTCCGCCCTCGCGGAGAACCTCTCGATGCGCATCGCGGCGAATGTCACCCGCTCCAAGCTGTCCAGCGTCGGCATCAGCGTCGGCAATCCCGTCGGCACCGGCCTCCTGGTCACCCGCAACGAGCAGACCGGTGCCTTCGCCTGGAACGGCATCGTGCGCAACGACGACCCCGCCTTCCCCCGCAGCGGCAACCGCGGTTTCCAGACCCGCGAGGGCTACAACCTGCAGCATGACTTCGTCTACGACATCGAGTTCGACGGCGTGAAATCCACCACCGTCGCCGGCTACGCGATCGACTACCTCAGCAACCCGAGCTACTCGATCAACTTCACGCTGCCGACCTTCAACATCCGCAGCTTCACCCCCACGCCCTACACCAATACCACGAGGGGCTCGGACGTGATCGACTATCGCAAGGCCAACCAGATCTACATCAATCAAACCCTCGCGTTCCTCGACGACCGTCTGAAAATCAACGCCGGCGTCGCCCGCAGCAGCTATACGAACTACCAGAACGATCTGCTCCGTACCAGGGTCGGCCAGCTCAAGCCCAACGCCACGTTGCCCGCAGCCGGAATCCTCTTCAAACCGATGCCCAGCGTCGCACTCTTTGCCGGCTACTCGAAGCAGGCCACCGCCCAGTTCGTCTCTTCGACGTTCACGCCCGCCACCCCGACCCAAGACAGCAAGCAGTGGGAAGTCGGCGCCCGGGTGCAGCTCCTCGACCAACGCCTCTACTCGACGCTCACCTACTTCGACATCAAGCAGAGCAACTTCGGTGTGCCGAATCCGGCCAATGCCTTCGTGCCGCCGCCCGTGCCGCTTTTGCCTCCGCTCCTCTCTGACCGCCTCGCGCACGGCGTCGAACTCGAGTTCACCTTCGTCGTCTCGAAGCAGCTCTCGCTCATCGGCAACGCCACGGTATTCAAAAACCGCGACATCGACAACATCCCCTTCCGCGGCACGGCCGAAAAGTCCGCCGCCCTTTGGACCAACTACACCGGCGAGCGTGGCGGAGCACTCGGCGGCTGGTCCTTCGGCGCCGGTATCGACTACCTTGCCAAACGTCCCGGCGATCTGGCCCAGGCCTTCACCTCCCTCAGCCGCCCCGGCAGCATCATCCGTCAGCAACCTTCGTTCTATCTGCCGGCGCGCACCCTCGTTTCGGTCAAGGTTGGCTATAAGATCGACGCCCACTGGCGTGCGCAGCTCAACGTGGACAATATCTTCGACGAGGAATACCTCGCCGCCAGCACCGCCCGCAACACGGTGTTCCCCGGCACGCCGATCAATCCGAAGCTGAGCGTCACCTACACATTCTGAACCCCGTTTTTTGGAATTGGGCATAGCCCGCTTGCCCGCCCTGTTTTGCCGACATAGATGGGGGCCCCATTCCCAACTTTTCGGCGAGCCAGGCATTCGCGACGTCCGTTTCCGTTTTCATCCGCAACGCCAGCATCGCTTTCCACACCGGAGGCTCCGCCCCGGCGGTAAACGGTGCGGTGGCGATCGCGAGTGCGCCGATCAGGAACCGAAAGGATTTCATGGCAGGAGGGCGCTTGGATAAGCGCCCGGCATGCGCCGAGCGTGTAGGGCCGGACCTTGCGTCCGGGCCCTCGTTGGGTGTTGCCTGCCGAAAGGTGTTGCGACGCGCAACCGGCGCGGACGCAAGGTCCGGCCCTACATTAACCTCATGTAATATATTCTCTTACGTCTTATCTAAGCGCCATTCGGGTCAGGTGGTATGCTTGGTACTTTTGCGCACCCTTTTCGAAATCGTCGCGGTAACCAAGCGGCTCACTTCGGAGGGATGCCCCATGCGAAGGGCGTCCGAGAGCCAACGGTTAGTGACCGTGGTGCGCTGCTTCATCGCCGCGGCGATCTCCAATTTCCAATTGGCGCTCTTTCGGTCCGTTGCGATATCGGCGTCAGTTTTCTTCTCGATTCGCAGAAGCGTCCGTAGCTCTTTTCGCAAAAACGCTTCACGCGCCTCGGCCCGTTCGGGATCTTCCAGCATTTTCTGCGATACCTTCTCTCGGTGCTCGGCGATCAAGTTCTTTTTGAATACGTCCGAGCCGATCGCCCATCCTTTCGACATCTTCTTGAACCCAAGCTGTCGTTGCACGGGCTCGCTCTCGGCCACCCAAGCCAAGTACTTCCGATACTGTCGCCACCCCTGCATCGTGTCCGCCAGATTGCCCGCATGCTTCAGAGCGATTTGTGGACTGTAGAACTCCGGACGCCGCTTCGGAGCGCTCATCCACGCTAGACTTGTCCAGGGCCATTTGAGGACTTCGTCGACGGGAAGCACCTTGGCCCGCACCGGGTTGAGGTGAAGGTAATGGCACAGTGCCCCCATCCCCGCTTGCCCCTCCACGTACAAACTCTTGTACCTGCCCTGAAACAGGTGCCCAGACTCGCCACGGTGCCGATTGAATCGCGTCGCAAATGTCGCCTGCAGCCAAGTCATCCCCTCCACGAGATTTCCTCGCGGCGTTTCCAGCGCCAAGTGAAAGTGATTCGACATGATACACCAGGCATGGACCCGCCAACCCGTCTTTTTGCACGCCTCCTCCAAGCAAATCAGAAATGTCTCCTTTGCCCCGTCCTCGCGGAAGATATGCTGCCGATAGTTCCCGCGATTGATCACGTGGTACATCGCACCCTCTCCCTCGAACCTCAGTTTCCTCGGCATCGTTGTGTTACAAACCGTCTGCCTCGTCCCGACAAGTACAAACTACACGACCTGACCCTTTTTTGACCGTCCGCAGCAAAAGCTTGATCTACGCATCTGATGTAGTAGCATCGAATGCGTGAGGACCACCCTAGATCTGGACCAAGATGTTTTGCTCGCTGCCAAAGAGATCGCCGCGCGCTCGAAACGCACCGCCGGCGCGGTGATTTCCGAAATCTTCCGGCGCGGCCTCCACGCGGCCCCGTCCACCGCAGCCGATCCGGGCAAAAAAGTGGCCGCCGGTTTTGAGGTGATCCCCGCCAACGGCCGCGTCGTCACGGCCGCGCTCGTGCGCCGCCTCCGCGATGAGACCGAGGACGCATGAAAGCCCTTCTCGACACCAACTTCCTGATCGCTCTCTTCGACGCCGCCCACGTCCACCACGCGATCGCGCAGGCTTGGCTTATCGAAAATCGCCGCCTCGGCTGGGCGACATGCCCACTCACTCAGAACGGATGCATCCGCATCTTCTCCCACCCGGCCTACCCCGCCAGCCTTCCCGTCCCCGAGATCGCCCGGCGCCTGCGCCAGGCAGCCGCTGCCACCGACCACGAGTTTTGGGCGGACGCGGTGTCGCTCACCGACCCGAAACGTTTCGACCTCACCCGCGTGCCGCACCCGCGATACCTCACCGATGCCTATTTGTTGGGGTTGGCGGTCGACCACAAGGCGCGGCTGGTGACGTTCGACCAAGGTTTCCCGGCAGGCGCGGTGCGCGGGGCGGCGGGCAAGAATCTTCTGGTGCTGTAAACGCCCCGCGTTGGGTCGATCGAGAGGTTTGGGCTTTGGCCTTTGTCGAAACACTCAATCCGCAAGACCGCCCCCCGCTCGGTCCGCACGGAGCAGTCGACTCCGGCGCGATCGGAAAGCGTCCCGGGTCGGCGGAATCGCGTTTCACGATCAAGAATGACAAGGGACAAAGCCTGTCACTTGAGCGGGATTCTACCATGTCATCCATGCGGTGGCCTTGGGATTGTTTTTTCGTGGGGCGAAACGATCGGGCGTCGGCGAGTAGTCGGTCGACCCGCCTCCATTTTATCGGAACGGCCTGAAGGCCGGACTCCGAACACCGATCGAGCTTGGAGTCCGGCGGTCGTCAAGGGGTCAGCGCCCACTATGAGGCCCAGGCCTCGCTCGGCTACCGCTTCCGCTGGATGAACCACCGCTTCAACGCCCAGCTCAACGTCAGCAACCCGCTCGACCACGACGACCCCGTTTTCAACGGCACCGGCACCCGGGCCGCCACCGCGACCTCCGACCCTCAGGTGCTTCGTAGCGGCTTGTATTAGGTCGAGCCGCGCGAGTATGTTTTCACCTCGAGCGTGGATCTCTGTGTAATACCCACGCTTTCCCCTTTCTGTCTCCTCGGGCACTTTCGCCCCGACCTTTGCACCTTCGTCATTTTTCTCCATGAGAATCATCCTAACCATCCTGTGCGCTCTCACGCTGTCGTGCTCCGCAGGCCAAGCGCAGGAGAAATCGACGGCCGCCGTGCCGTGGAGCACCGACTTCGCCCGATACGAAACGAAAACCCCTTGGAAAGTTTCCCCGGAAGAAATCGCCGAACGCACCGCCAAGGTGCCGAGTCGCAACTGGGATGAAGCTAAGGTCGGCAGTTACACGCTGCCGGATATGTTCGCCCTCGGCAGTGGTGGGCGGGTGACTTCGGCGGAGGGGTGGGAGAAGCGGCGGCGGGGCGAGTTGCTCGCGCTGTTTCGTAGCGAGGTCTATGGCGTGAGCCCGCCGAAACCGGACAACCTGACCTTCCGCGTGGTCGAGACGAATCCGCAGTCGATGGACGGTCGGGCCACCCTCAAGCGCGTTGCCATCGGGTTCAAACTCGACGGCGCATCCTTCGTCTTTCGCCTCACGCTCTTCGTGCCGAACGGGCGGGTGGGGAAGGTGCCTGTGTTCCTGCTGCTCAATCATCGCGGCATCGAAAATACGGATCCCACTCGCACAAAGAAAATGGAATTTTGGCCCGCCGAGTATGCCATCGCCCGCGGCTACGCCATGGCCGCGATCGACGTGTCGGCGGAGGTGGATCCGGACAAACGCGACGCGACCGATGGCATCCGCCAGTTTTACAAAAAGCATTATCCCAAACCGGACGAGCTGACGTGGGCCACGCTCGGCGCCTGGGCTTGGTCCGGTTCGCGAGCGGTGGACTATTTCGAGACCGACCCGGACATCGATGCGGCGGAGATTGCCGTGATCGGCCATTCGCGCACCGGCAAAACCGCGCTGTGGGCGGCGGCGCAAGACACGCGCTTTGCCCTCGCATGCGTGAACAACGCGGGCGAAGGCGGCCCCTCGCTGGCCCGCCGCAACTTCGGCGAAACGCTGGCACAGGTCGGTTACGGGTTTCCGTATTGGTTCACGCCGAAATACCTCACCTATGCGGGCAAGGCGGATACCCTGCCCATCGACACCCACGAACTCATCGCGCTCGTCGCCCCACGCGGCTACCACGGCGGGGATGCCAGCCGCGACTTGGGCGCCGATCCGCGTGGCTCGTGGCTCGCACTTGTCGAGGCCTCGAAAGTCTGGGCGCTCTACGACAAGGCAAAGCCAATGCATGAAACGATGCCGCTGGTGAATGCGCCTTTTCTCAACGGTCCCATCGCCTACCATCTCATCGCCGGTGACCACGCGCTCACGCTCTACGACTGGAAACTCTACCTCGATCACGCCGACACCCTTTTCAAAAACCCCACCAAATAAGTCGGCCGCATTTTTCCACACCAGAGATGAATTGGCGCCCACTCTCCGCGCGGACCTTTCAGTGCCCACAACGGCGCGGTCGTCGGTTACCCCGAACTCTTCGCGAACAACGGCGAGGACATCGTTATCCTGACGATATGATCGTCCCCGACCCGCACTTTGAGCGCGTGGATGCCGACCTGCGCACAGCGGAATACAATTCATCGCTTATGCCGGATTGAAGTCATACTCCTAACTCCCATGCTCGCTCCCAACCCCCTCTTTGACCTCACCGGGCGCACCGCCCTTGTCACCGGCTCTAGTCAAGGCATTGGCCTGGCGCTCGCCCGCGCGCTCGTGCAAGCCGGCGCATCGGTTGTGTTAAACGGCCGTGACGCGCTCAAACTGGAGGCCGCCGCAGCGTCACTGGCCGAATTGGGCGGACGCGTGATCACGTCGGTCTTCGACGTCACCGACGCCGACGCGATCGATCGTGAGGTGGCAGCGATCGAGGCTGGGTTCGGTGCGATCGACATTCTCGTCAATAACGCAGGGATTCAACGGCGGGCACCGCTCCTCGAGATGACCGAAGCCCAGTGGCGCGAGGTGCTCGATACCGACCTGACCAGCGCCTTTCTCCTGGCCCGGGCGGTGGCGCCCGGCATGGTCGCTCGTGGCGCCGGCAAGATCGTCAACACCTGCTCGGTGATGAGCGAAGTCAGCCGGCCCACCATCGCCAATTACGCAGCGGCCAAGGGCGGGTTGAAGATGTTGACGCGAGCGATGGCGGTCGAGTGGGCCCGGCACGGTCTGCAGTGCAATGGCCTGGGGCCGGGATACATCCTGACCGAGCTGAACCGCTCGCTCGTCGAAAATGTTGAGTTCGACAAATGGATACGGGGCCGCACTCCGGCGGGGCGTTGGGGCAAACCGGAGGAGCTCGCGGGCGCAATTGTGTTCCTCGCATCGCCCGCCTCGAATTTCGTCAACGGCCAGATCCTTTACGTCGACGGTGGTTTGCTCGCCGCGATTTGAAAGGGCGGGTAGAGCGGGTGAAAGGGGCTTAACCGATCCACCCGGCGTCCTGTTTCAGGTCGTTTCACGGATTGTCGAAACGTCGTCGGACATCCATAGCCATCGTCATCCGATGAGACCTGCCTTTTTCCCAAGGCACGTTTCCAATGTCGGCCTTCTCTGCGACCCAGCCGCCCCCCTATGACTCCGTCCCCTACCCACGTTACCCGCATCCGTCGCATCGGGCTTTTTCTCGGTCTCGCCGCCTTTGCGTTTTTGTTTTGGGTCTGGGGCGGGCCGCCCGGTCAGCCTCTGATTGGCGCAATGGCCGCCGTAGCCGCACTCATGTCGATCTGGTGGATGACCGAGGCCGCACCGCTCGCCGTTACTTCCCTCCTGCCGTTGGTGCTCTTTCCGCTCCTCGGAATCTCGGATGTGCGCAAGACACCGCTCAACTATTTCAACGAGATCATCGTGCTGTATCTCGGTGGCTTCTTCGTCGCGCTGGCGATGGAGCAATGGAACCTGCACAAGCGGGTGGCCCTCGGCCTGCTCAGCCGCGTCGGCACTACACCCGGAGCCGTGATCGGCGGTTTTCTGCTCGCCACGTCGATGCTTTCGATGTGGATCTCCAACACGGCCACCGCCCTCATGATGCTGCCGATCGGGCTCGCGGTTTCGTTCAAGCTCGAGGAGTCGTTCGGCCATGACCGCGCGCGGCCGCTGTCGCTCGGGATCATGCTCGCCATCGCCTACGGTTGCTCGATCGGTGGGATCGCAACCCTGGTCGGCACACCCACCAACCTCGCGTTTCTCAAGATCTATCGCGACACGTTCCCCTCGGCGCCCGCGATCTCGTTCGGCGATTGGATGCTTTATGCCACGCCGCTCGCCGCCGTGCTGCTCGCCGCGACCTGGTTTCTGCTCGCCCGCGTGTTTTGCCGGTGCGACGCGGGGTTGAAACTCGACCGGACCGTGATCCGCTCGGAGCTGCACGAACTTGGGCCGATGGGCACAGAGCAGAAAATCGTCTCGGTGGTGTTCGTGGCCCTGGCCGTGCTTTGGGTCTTCCGCAGCGATCTCAATCTTGGCGTGCTGACGATCCGCGGGTGGAGCCACCTACACCCGGCGCTGGGCAAGCTCGACGACGGCACCACCGCACTGTTGCTCTCGCTCCTGCTGTTCTTCATCCCGGCCCGCACCAAACCCGGCCACGCGCTCCTCGATGGCAGTGCCGTCGCCAAGGTGCCATGGGACGTCCTCCTTCTTTTCGGCGGAGGCTTCGCCTTGGCTGCGGGATTCGTTTCCACCGGACTGTCACTCCACCTCGCGGAAGTGCTGCGCGGCGTCGGCCATCTGCCGGAGATCGCGTTGCTGTTGCTCGCTTGCCTCCTCATCACTTTTCTCACCGAGCTGACCTCCAACGTCGCCACAGCGACGATGTTTCTGCCTGTCCTCGCGGCCTGGGCGGTGGCGGAGAACATCCACCCATTGATCCTGATGATTCCCTGCACGGTTTCCGCTTCGATGGCCTTTATGCTGCCGGTCGCGACCCCGCCCAACGCCATTGTGTTCTCCAGCCGGCGCGTGCGGATCGCCGAGATGGCGAAGATCGGACTCGTGCTCAATCTCATTGGCGTCGTCGTGATCGCGGTATTCTCCCAGTGGCTGCTGCCGCGGATCATGAAATTCGATCCGCAGAGCGTCCCCCTCTGGGCGCAGCCAAAGTGACGGCCTTATTTCGCGTTGTCGTCCCGCGATAGGAATCGCCTCAAAATGAATTTTTTCTCTCCGATCGAAAAATATTTCCCGCTGCTGGCTCTGCCGAGGTGGCTGATGTTGGCGGTGGCGTTTGCGGGCAGCGTCCGCGCGCACGGTGCCGACACACCGTCCGTCGCCGCGAAATCGCCGTCGGTCGTCCCCAGCGTCGTTTTTATCGGCAATAGCTTCATGTTTGGCTCCGGCTCCCCCGTTCGCTTTTTCCGCCCCCATACCGTGACCGATCTCAACGGCGAGGGCATCGGCGGGGTACCCGCGCTCTTCAAGGCCTTCACCGTGCAAGCGGAGCGCGAATTCGCGGTGAGCCTCGAGACCGCTCCGGGGAAAAATTTCGACTACCACGTCGAAAACAAAGCCGCCGTCATCGGCCGCCCGTGGGACTACGTCGTGACGCTGGGCTACAGCACCCTCGACAAGGGCAAACCCGGCAATCCCGATCTGCTCGTCCGGTCGGCCGGACAACTCGCGGAGTTGCTGCGGAGCAAGAATCCGCAGGTGGATATTCGACTCGTGGCCACGTGGTCGCGGGCCGACCAAACCTACCCGAAAACGGGACATTGGCATGGCAAACCGATCGAACAAATGGCGCTCGACGTGCGGGCGGCCTACAATCTCGCCGCCGCCGGCTCGCCCGCGATCCGCGGGGTGATTCCGGTCGGCCAGGCGTGGAATCGCGCGATGAAAACCGGCATCGCCGATCCCAACCCCTACGACGGAATCGACTTTGGCAAAGTCAGCCTGTGGACCCACGATCACTACCACGCGAGCACCTACGGTTACTATCTGGAAGCACTCATGATTTTTGGCGACCTGACCGGACTTGACCCGCGTTCGCTGGGCAAAGGTGAGCGGGCCGCCTTCGAACTCGGGATGTCCGCGGCTCAAGCCGTCGCCCTGCAGCAAGTCGCCTTCGATGAACTGACGGCGGCCAAGGGTCGCCCACCGTTGAAGCCTTTCACGCCGCTCAAACCAGCGCGGTAAAACCCCCGCCCTCGTGCCAGCGGTCGAAAAAAAAGCACGACCACATGTTCTTCGCGCCGCCCGCGCCCGTGTTATCCATCGCTCAGGTCGACTCGCGGGATGCCGGCATCTATACCGCGCAGATCGCCGCCCTCAACGCGGCGATGAAGACCAAGGTCGGCGTCGACCCGTTCCTCCGGCTCTATCTCGGCCGTACACCGTGGGCTAGCCGATGGCGGTGCTCGACCGCGCGCGCGGCGACGAGGCGTTACAGAAACTCCCGCTCTCGACGTCCCGGCGGTCTGCCCCTTGCCTTCCGTCTCTCTTCATTCAAGATAGTTTTCAGCTAGGGCGATCAGGGTAGCCACGTTCATCACCGACCTCTCATCGCATCCACCCTTCCTCCGGCCATCTTTTCCCGATCGTTCGCGAATGGATCGACCCCAGGGCCATTTCGCCCGCCGCTGCCCGATTTTTCTTTCCGATCCGAGTTCAAGCGCTCCCCTCTCCTCATGATCTCCCTCACCGTCAACGGCGCCTCCCACAAAGTGAACGTCGATCCCAAAACTCCGCTTCTCTGGGTTTTGCGCGACCACCTCGGTCTTGTCGGCACCAAGTTTGGCTGCGGCATGGCGTTGTGCGGTGCCTGTACGCTTCATATCGACGGCGAAGCCGTTCGCTCCTGTTCGATCCCAGTCTCGACGCTGGCGGGCAAAAAAATCGTTACGATTGAAGGCCTCGCCGCGACCTCCGGACGCGATCTGCACCCGCTGCAGGAGGCTTGGATTGAAAACGACGTGGTGCAATGCGGGTACTGCCACGCCGGTCAGATCATGAGTGCCGCGGCGCTCCTCGCCAAGCTGCCCAAGCCGAGCGACAAGGACATCGATGCAGCCATGTCCGGGAACATTTGTCGGTGTGGCACCTATCAGCGTATTCGTGCCGGTATTCATCGAGCGGCAGAGTTGGCGTCGATATAGCCGGAGTTTTCGAACCGATCTCCTCCTCTCTCCTGGAGAACCGTTCCGTTCTGGGAAGTCCTGCGGCTTTCTCCCCTGGGAGCGCTTCCCGCTTGGGGAGAAGATTCTGGCCAGCCTGCTGGCATCCGATGCCACGAAGCGGCGCAAAAATCTTGGCGAGGCAGTTAGCCGAGACACCGTGATCGTACTGCCTATTCGCGACCTCAAGAGAAAGCAGATCGTCATGTGGATTGCGCGCGATGAGGCGGAACCAGCAACGTTTCGCGGCCAACGTAGTCCAACGAAGAAGTCTTGAACGGTGGTCCTTGCGTCATTGGAGCGGCAAGTAAACGACCTGACCGTCGTATTCGCGACCGTCACCCCATTCGGCGATGGGGAGGATGTCGTCGATCACGCGGGCAAGCGCGGCCTGTTGGCCCACGACGAACATGCCTGGCATGCCCTGAGTCCGGCGGACTCGTTCGAAGGCAAATGCCGGCATCGTGTTCACGTCGTGCGTCAAGACGATGCGACCTTCACGCGCTGCCCATTCGAGGACGCCGGGATCCTCTTCCTCGCGCAATTCCACTTCCTGCACCCGCACCAAGTCCAAGGACGGCATGCGTCGCAACACGCCCCGGATCAAATCATGGTTCAGGTTTTCGTCCGCCAGTAGGCGAAGCATGGCCTCAGCTTGCTTTTACGGGCCGGCGAGCAAGCAGCCGGGCACGAATCCCGCGCGGATCGAAGCGACTCTCAATTTCGCCCCGCAGCGTCTTTGCCGCTTTTTCCCGAACGGCGAGATACGATTCCACTTCAGCCGTGCGATGCAGAAAATAAGCGATCACCTGATAAATGTCCGCAAGTGCCAAGGCCGGGAACTGCTGCGCAATTTCTTCCGCCGTAGCGCCGGCGCGAAAGGCTCCGACAACACTGTCCAACGTGACGCGAGTCCCGCCCACGCGGACAACCCCATGGGGGTCGGTCGCGAGCGGAATCTCAGCGGTTGCAGGTGTCAGTGACATGAGTACAGGGTGGCGGATTGGTTGGAGAAAACGAGGGCCGAGTCAGTTTCGTGGTGCCGGTGGAGGAGGGAAAACCCGATCTCATCGTCGCGATCGGGAAACACCGGACGACGACCGCGTGTTTGGATGAAACGCGAAGGGATCACCGCCGAACCGGGTATTACCCACGATAATTTCGACCTCATCGTCAATCTCGTTGCCCGGAGCACGTTGGTCAGTTCATCGCGAACGTGCTGTTTTGAATCGACCGAATTCGCCGACGACCCGGCGCACGAGGTCGACGTTTTCGCGACCGGCGAATGAACATCGCGGTCCGCGCGACGTTACGGCATCCGTAAGGGAAGCGCCTGCCGTCCGAACCGCCGATAGATGCGGAAATCCTCGGTGTCGGTCGTCACGATCGTATGTTCCCGATGCAGTTCAGACAGGCGAACGAGGCACGCGTCGGCGTAGTCCATCCGTTGGCCGTAGCGGGCGAGCAGCGTCCTCACCGCGGGCGACTCGTCGGGCAGAATGGGCACCACGCGCAAGATGCCGCGTTCGATCAAAGCGAAAATCTTTCCCCGCGAATCTGGAGTCCCGCGAAGCAAAAAACACGCCTCCGAGATCACCGCGTCGCACGTGAGCGCCGGCTGGCGAATCACCGTGAACTGCTTCGATGCCCATGCGTGCCACTGGTCGTCCCGATCGAGGGAGCCGACCAGCAGGCCGGCGTCGAGAATGGCGTCAATCACGGCCGTAGCCAGCGAGCGACTTCTTGCGCTGACCGGTTTGGACAGAGCCAAGCAGGTCGCCCATCGCATCGGCCAGGCTCACGGCTTTTTCGTCCGCCGCGCGAAAGACAAAGCGGTTGCCGGAGCGGTCGCGCACGCGGACTTCCGTGCCGGCGAGAGCCGCCCGCCGATACGTGGGAAACTTACGGGTGAATTCGCGGACGGTTACCTGCATGTCTGACATTGTTGTCAGTCATCGGAAGCTGTCAAGACGGGGTGAACTTCACCCCCAATTGCTCCCATAATCTCAACAGCTCAGCCACGTAGAAGCCGGAGTCGGCGCGCACCGCGCGCAGGCGCAGATAGGAGAGAAGATTATCCCACAGATCGAGGAAGAACCCCACGACGTTGTTCGCACAACTGCAATTGCCGGGGCTTAGCCAGAAGCGGCGACCAAGCGCACTTCGCTCAGGATCGCGAGCAGCGGATGCAGGCAGGGCTTGGTGCCGACGCGGGTTTACCCGACCTCGACGCCGTCCTGGTGGCCGTCCTCGTGCAGCAGGCGCGTCGCTCGCCCAACTCGACTCCCTCGCCCAATCCCTCTTCTTCGACCTCTTCGGTGAACCAGTGGCGAATGCGAAGGGATTTCCGATTTCGCGGATGGGCAACGTTTGCGATGTGCGCGACGGCACGCACGATTCGCCGAAATATGTTTCTGAAGACGGCTGCCCACTCGTGACATCGAAGAACCTCAGTGGCGGTTCGGTTGACCTTTCGAACGTGTCCTACATCTCCGAAGCAGATTACGAGCAAATCAATCGCCGTTCCAAGGTGACCGAGAAGACATTACCATGCCGATGATTGGGACGATTGGTTCACCGGTCCTCGTGGAGAACGAACCACACTTCGCCATCAAGAACGTCGCGCTGATCAAGTTCACCTCAACTTCACCTTCGCCCGTCCTCCTTCGGCATCTCCCGAGTTGCCACTACTTTGATAACATCCTTAGCCAGAAGAATCGCGGCGGAACGCAGAAGTTTGTTTCGCTCGGCGACCTACGGTCTTTCCCCCTTCCACTTCTCCCCGTCGAGGAGCAGCGCGAATTCGCCCAGCGGGTGACGGCGGTGGAACGCCTGAAAACGGCGCACCGCGCGTCGCTGATTGAGCTGGACGCGCTCTTCGCCACCCTCCAGCACCGCGCCTTTCGCGGAGAGTTGTAGTTTTTCGCCGGGCTGTCACCCCGTGTAAACATGTTTACACGGATTCAAACCCGGGCCTATCGCAGCCTGAAAGCCGTCGACCAAATGCTGGGCCCGTTCCAGGCTTTGGTCGGCCCCAACGCCAGCGGTAAAACCACCTTTTTGGATGTGGTGGGGTTCCTCAGTGACATTATGCGCAAGCGGGGCGAAATCGCCACCGTTGTCCAGGACCGTAGCGCCACATTCGAAAAATTGCTCTGGATGGGACAGGGAGACGCGTTTCAATTGGCGGTGGAGGCGCAGATTCCTGCGGCCGTGCGAGCGACGATGTCAGACTCGCTCAATGAGTCCGACCGCGTGCGCTACGAAATTGAAGTGGGGATAGTGGACGGTGAGGTTGGAATCAATCACGAGACACTTTGGATCGTCCGCCACGAAAAGGCCGCGACTGCCAAACAGGTAGAACTTTTCCCCGCTCCCCAAGCGACGATGCCCGATCTGATCAGCCGCCCCGGCCGCGGGCGCAAAGTGGCGGTGAAGAAGGCTCCAGGCGGCAATGACAACTATTACAACGAAGGAAAGCGAAAGACCTACAATCCTTCCTTCAAGTTGGGTCGCTCGCGATCGGCTTTGGCCAATCTGCCCGCCGATACCGAAAGTTTTCCAGTGAGTAGTTGGTTTCGCACCTACCTCGAACAGGGAGTGCAACCCTTCGTGCTGAACAGCCAGATCATCCAAAAGCCCAGCCCTCCCGGACTGCATCGTCGGTTTCGGACGGATGGTTCCAATCTGCCGTGGGTGGTCGCAGAGCTGCGCAAGGACAAGCAACGCTTTGCCGCCTGGTTGAAGCACGTGCGCACAGCTCTGGCAGACATCGACGACGTCGCGACCGTCGAACGACCCGAAGACCGCCATAGCTATCTTGTGATTCACTACAGCAACGGAGCGGCGGTGCCCTCCTGGCTCGCTTCGGATGGCACATTGCGTCTGCTCGCGCTGACGATTCCCGCCTATTTGCCGGCCATCGACGGGACCTTCCTCATCGAGGAACCGGAAAACGGCTTGCACCCGCGAGCGTTGGAAACCGTCTTCCAGTCCCTGTCCTCAATTTACGGCGGCCAAGTGCTCATTGCCACGCACAGCCCCGTCACCCTAAACCTCCTGTCTCCCGCTCAAATCCTCTGTTTCGCGAAGGACGCCGATGGAGCGACCGATATCGTCGCTGGGGACAGGCACCCGGCACTGCGAGATTGGCGGGAAGGCGAGCCGGATTTGGGACTGCTGTTCGCATCCGGAATTCTCAGCTGAAGCCGCCATGAAAGATTTAGTCTTGGTTGTGGCGGACAAAAACATGCACTTCGCCCTCCGCGGCGCGCTGAGTCGTCCCGAGGCCATGGGCATTCGCCCTATAACGGTGGAGTTTTTTGTCCACCCAGGACGCGACGGAGGCGTTCGGAAAAATGGTCCAGATTTATTGAGTATAAGACGCCCAACCTCCCGCCGAGGGCTGGTGGTGCTCGACAAGGAAGGCTGCGGTTCTTCAGCTACGGCACTCCATCTGGAAACGGAACTCGACGCGCGGCTGCGAGAGGTATGGGGTGCCGAGGGCAAAGCCTTGGTGATCGAGCCGGAATTGGACGTCTGGATGTGGGGAGCGGAAAATTCTCTCCAAACGCTCCTGCTATGGAATAAAGCCGAACCCATCCGGCAGTGGCTGAGCACGCGTGGCTTCGTTTTTGACGATCACCACAAGCCTCTCCGGCCGAAAGAAGCCTTGGAGTTAGTGCTTAAGGAACTGAATACGCCGCGCTCTTCGGCTTTGTATGAAGAACTGGCCGGCAGGTTCAGTCTTCGCCGTTGCTCAGATCCCGCCTTTCGCCGCCTACGGAAAACTCTCCAAACCTGGTTTCCGGTTTCATGACGACCTCGACCACGCGTCGAGAACTCTGATTCCTGTCGAGGCGTTCTCAAGGAAACGGATGGGAAATGAAACCGGTTATCGTTCCATTTTTCCAACCAGAACCTGAAACGCTTTACTCTCATTTCTAGGGTTGTACCTATCTGTAGATTGTCCTTGGCCTGAAAACGAAAGAGCCCTTGAGTGCGCCTATGATTGTATGTTACCGCGGGATTGGATCGACTATGATCGACTCTCGGTTTTCGACGAGCTGATGGCGGCAAAGGCGGCGATGCTCGCATTGACCCA
>Ga0105048_10008818_pt1 | contig 16109 bp, 15 predicted proteins | sample MAT05_FD_78382 | JGI IMG/M metagenome (GOLD analysis project Ga0105048, IMG submission 78382) | Freshwater microbial communities from Lake Fryxell liftoff mats and glacier meltwater in Antarctica - MAT-05 | ecosystem: Environmental > Aquatic > Freshwater > Ice > Liftoff microbial mat | place...
ACTCGCTAAACGCCACGCCCAAAGCCCCATACACCCGCGTCGCCACCTTGCGGACCTTCTCCTCCGGCGCATCCCCCGCCTCATAAACCCCATGCGGCAGAACGTCCGGACGCGCCTCAATCGTCCGCACCACCTCCTCCGCCAAAGCCACCGCCCCTTCCGCACCCTTCGCGAAAGCCTCCGAAAAAACGCAAGTCGCCCCTTGCTCCACGCAATAAGCCTGCAACCGCGCCAAGTCCTCGGCGCTATCTTGCGGAAACCGATTAATCGCCACAATCGTCGGCAGCCCAAAGCCTTGCAGGATCGAAATGTGCTTCCGCAGATTCGCGAACCCCGTCTCCATATCGCCGTTCTCACCCTGGCTGCGCAAGCTCTTCACCGTCGTCACCAGCACCGCCGCGCTCGGCCGGATGCCACTCGACGGCATCACGATATCCATGTATTTCTCGCAGCCCAAGTCCGAAGCGAAGCCGCACTCATTCACCACGTAGTCGGCCAACTGCAAGCCCATCATCTGCGAGATCACACTGCTGGTGCCATGCGCGATATTGGCGAACGGCCCGCAATGCACCAACGCCGGCGTCCCCTCCGTCGTCTGCACCAGGTTCGGCATCACCGCCTCGCTCAGCAGCGCCATCATCCCGCCCACGGCACCAAGCTGAGCAGCCCGCACCGGAGCGCCCGTCCGCGTCATCCCCACGATGATCGCGCCCAACCGAGCACGCAAATCCGCCCGGTCCTTCGCCAGCGCCAGAATCGCCATCACCTCCGAAGCCGCCGTAATCAAAAAGCCCGTCGCCCGGTTCGCCCCGTCGCGCTTCCCGCCCACGCTCGCGGTGATATTCCGCAGCGCCCGGTCATTCATATCGAGCGTCCGCGGAAAAGTAATCTGCGCCGGGTCCAGGTCAAGCTCATTGCCGTGGAACAAGTGCGAATCGATCAGCGCCGCCAGCAAATTATGCGCCGAAGTAATCGCATGAAAATCCCCGTGAAAGTGCAGATTGATCTTCTCGCTCGGCTCAATCTGAGACTGGCCTCCCCCTGCCGCCCCGCCCTTCATCCCAAACACCGGACCCAACGACGGCTCCCGCGACGTAATAATCACCCGCTTCCCGATCCGCTCCAAGCCCTGGGTAAGCCCGATCGCCGTCACCGTCTTACCTTCCCCGCTCTTGGTCGGCGTCGTCGCCGTCACCAGAATCATCTTGCCCCGCCGCGGGAAGTCCTCCCGGTCGAGTAAGTCGAGCCGCACCTTCGCCCCATACCGCCCCAGCGGCTCCACCAGTTCACCCGGCAAATTCAGTTTCTGCGCAATCGTTTGGATCGGTAGTAAGTCGTGTCTCATCGCTCTCCCCCATAGCTTCGCATCTCCGCTCCCCCCCGCAAACTCGTCAACGACCGAAAGTAATCCTCCAACCGCTTCTCCCCATATAACGGCGCCACGCAAGTCGTCGTCGATACCGCCCCCAGAAACTCAAACAACTCCCGCTTCCTCGGTGACCCTATCCCGCCCAATCGACCCATCCACCCAAACAGCGACGGATTCACCAGCCACACCCGTGGCTCCCGCTCCTGCACCCGGAACGCCAACTCTGCCATCTCCCGCCGCGTGTAGATGTCCGGCCCGCCCACGTCAATCTGGCAACTCTCCCCCGTCAACCGCTCCAGACACGCCCGCGCCACATCCTCCTCATGAATCGGATTGCTCTTCGACTGCCCATCCCCCACCACGGGCAGAAACCCAAACCGCGCGTAAGCCAACATCTCACTGAACGCCGAAAAGATCCCCGTTGGCCGCACAATCGTGTACTTCAGCTTCGCCAACTGCAGGCTATCCACAAAGTCCTCGTGCGCCTGCACATACGCTGTCTGCGTGTAGCCCGGCGACAAATGCACCGACACATAAACGAAACGCTCAATCCGCCCGCTCTTCTGCGCCAGCGTCAGCAAGTTACGATTCGCCGCTAAATCCACCGCCTTAAACGATCGCCGCTCCGGCGCCCCCGCGCTCACTGACGCCCCCAGCGCCGAGATCACGATGTCGACGTCCTCAAAGATGTGCTGCATCGCCAGTGTCGACGTCGCATCGGCCAGCACCACATCGTTCGCATACCGCGCCAGCAGCGGATAATTCGTCATCCGCCGCGACAACGTCCGCACCCAATACCCCGCCTCCTTGGCCGCACGTAACGTGGCCAAGCCTACCGAACCACTGGCCCCGGCGATGAGGAGACGCTTACTCATGGCCTTTCATTATCCCTGATCCTCGTCGCCCCTTGACAACTGACTCTGGGTCAGCTAATATATGACTGGTGGTCAGTAAACTCCGGGCCCGTCAGCCCGCCCAAAAACAAGAGCGCCGCCGCGCCATCGTCGAAGCCGCTCTCGCTCTCTGGTGCGAATGCACCTTTGAACAGTTCACCATGGCCCAACTGGCCACCCGCCTGGGTCTCGCCAAAGGGACGCTCTACCTCTACTTCGAAACCAAGGAAGAACTCTTCCTGGCCCTACTCGACCAGTTACTCGAAAATTGGTTAACCGAATTAGCCCAGCTCTTTTCGGAACTTAAGAAACCCTTACGGCCACCCGCCGTCGCCGCCACCGTCTTATCCACCTTACAAACCCGGCGCGAATTGATTCGTTTACTACCCTTAGTCGAAACCTTACTCGACCGCGGCGCGTCGGATAAAGCGGTGATCGTCTTTGAGCGTCGCGCTCTGGCTTACCTCACCCCCGCGAGCCGAGCCCTGGAAACTGGATTTCCCTCCCTTCCCACCGGTTCGGGCATTCGTCTCTTACTGCTCTTACGGGCCCTCATCATGGGCATTTATCTGCGGGCCAACAAGCCCAGCCGAATTCGCCACATGCTAGCCGAGCATCCCGACTTACAGGCTTTTAATATCCGCTTCGACGCGGAATTTGTTTTCGCCGCGGAAGCTTTAATCGAAGGATTCGTGAAGCTTACCAAGCGGCAGAGGAATCAGACTAACTAGATGAGCGATACTGTTCTCATTACCGGCGCCTCCAGCGGCATCGGCCGCGCCACGGCCGAGTTATTCGCCCGCCGCGCCTGGAACGTCATCGCCACCATGCGCCGCCCTGAAGCCGGTGCCGGCCTCGTCGAACACGGCATGGTCACCGTACTACCGCTCGACGTCACAGCCCCCGATACCATCCGCTCCGCCGTAGACCGCGCCATCACCCTCCACGGCAGCATCGACGTCGTGGTCAACAATGCCGGTTACGGCCTCGTCGGGCCCTTCGAATGCCTCACCCCGGCCCAGATCCAAAGCCAATTCGACACCAATGTCATTGGCCTCATGAATGTCACCCGCGCCGTCCTGCCCCATTTTCGGGCTCGTAAGGCCGGTGTGCTCATCAACGTCGCCTCCGTGGGCGGCCGTATCGCCTTCCCCCTTTACAGCGCTTACCACGCCACCAAATGGGCCGTTGAAGGCTTCACTGAATCGCTCCAATATGAACTCGCTCCGCTGGGCATCCGCGTCAAGATCATTGAACCCGGCCCTATCAAAACTGACTTTTACCACGGCAGTCTCGACCAAGCGGATACCAGCGGTATCCCCGTTTACTTCGACTTTGTCATTCGCGCCATGGCTGGCTTAACCAAAGCCTTCAACACCGCCCCCGGCCCCGAACTCGTCGCTGACGCCATCTACGAAGCCGCCACCGACGGATCGCCCCGCCTGCGCTACTCCCCCAACGCGCAGGCCATCCTCGCCCTCCGGAAAATTCTTCCCGACGCGCCCTTCTTCGGCGTCGTCCGCCGCGCTGTAATGGATAAGTGAAACGTTATTTACTTTTTCACAAACCCTATAACGTACTAACTCAGTTCACCCCGGAGCCCGGCTCCGCGGCCCGAACCCTGAAAGACTTTATCCCGGTGCCCGGCATCTACGCCGCCGGTCGCTTGGATCGCGATAGTGAGGGCCTGCTTCTTCTCACCGACGATGGTTGGTTGCAGCACCAGTTAACCGATCCGCGTTTCGCTCACGCGAAGACCTACTGGGCTCAAATCGAAGGCCTGCCCTCCCAGGAAGCGTTGTATCAACTTGCATCCGGAGTTAACCTCCGAGACTTTCGGACGCAGACAGCGCAAGTGCGGCTCTTGGCGGTAGAACCTCCGCTACCGCCAAGAGACCCGCCCATTCGTTACCGGGCCCACCTCCCCACCGCCTGGATCGAACTTATACTCACCGAAGGCAAAAACCGCCAAGTCCGCCGCATGACCGCCGCCGTCGGCCACCCCACCCTGCGCTTAATCCGCGCCGCCCTCGGCCCCCTCCCGCTCGGCGATCTGGCACCCGGCCACTACCGCGAACTCACTCCCCAGGAACTCCATCACTTATTCGCCTTTATGCGCCGCTAAGTTCCGCTTCCAGCCACGCCCGCGCCACCGCCCAATCCCGCTTCACCGTCTTCTCGGAAATCTCCAAAGCCTGCGCCGTCTCTTCCACCGTCAACCCGCCAAAAAAACGCAGCTCCACAATCTTGCACTGCCGCGCATCCAGTTGCTCCAATCGTTGGAGTGCCTCGTCAATCATCACCATCTCCGAAGACCGGTCCACCCGCGCATCCATCGTCAGCAGCGCCTCATTCAACGTCACCGGCTGCCCGCCATCGCGCTTCGCCGTCTGCTTCGCCCGCAGCATGGTCGATCAATATCCGCCGCATCGTCCGCGCCGCCGTCACGTAGAAATGCGCCCGGCTCTCCCACCGCACTTCCCGCTCCCCAATCAGCCGCACTTAGGCTTCATTCACCAGAGCCGTCGCCTGCAGCGTATGCCCCACCCGTTCCTTCCGCATGTAGCCCTGGGCCAACCGGTGCAACTCCGCGTACACCACCTCCACCAATTGCTCCGCGGCCCCATTCTTCCCCGCCGCCACGTCAGCCAACAATTGCGTTACTAGATGATCGCCTTCCATCTGGCCTCGATGATAGCCTACGCCCGCGCCGCGCGCCAGAGCACCAGCCCCGGCCACTTCCGCAGCAGCAGTTCCAGCAGGCTCAACAAAATCGCCGCCCCCAACATCGATGGCCACAACTCCACCACCGCCGGAATCGACCTTCCCCCGCCCCGAAACACCTCCGCCGGAGCCGGATTATACAAACCACCCGTATAACTCGCCACCTGCTTCAGTAACTCCTCATTCGCCCCGTAACTATTCAGCTCTTCCTCATCCCGGTAAAAGCCCGTCTCCGGAAAGGCCCGCGATTCTTCCAGCGGCCGCAACCGGAACAAGCCCCGCAAATCGCCAATCTTCACTTGGCCCCGGTAAGTCCCCGCCGCCAGCCGCTCCAAAGTCAAAGCCTGCCGGAAATTATCCGGGCCCAGCGCATAAATCGTCGGCACCGTCCCCGGCTCCGCAATTCCCCGCCCCAACCGGTAATGCACCGCTAACGTCGCCGTCGCGGTGTCGTATTCCGTACTTACTTCGCCCTCACTCGCATGCGGCAGTAAGTCGCGCAATAAGTTGATCCAAAGCTTTTCATAACCTGGCCACTTAATCCAATCCTCCGCCCAACGGCTCTTCGCGTCCGAAGCAAAAACCGCCGTCCGCCCCAAACCATACTGCCACCGCGTCAACAACGGGTCCTGACCTTGCGGACCCGTATCGATCGCCAAAATCGTCTCCGCCGTCGGCTTCGACTCAAACTTCACATAACCCTTCAGCGCCGGCGCCGTCTCCATCCCCACGCCTTCCAGGATCTCGGTCCGCTTCGTAATCACCGGCGACACCGACCGCTCAATCGCCGTCGACCCCGTATGCTCCATCACGTCCCGCAACAAAATCTGCTCCAGTCCCGACGGATCGATCAAAAAGTGAGAGCGCCCCTTCGAGAATGACGCTACCTTCTCGAGATACGCCCGATTCACGTCTTGTCCCAAACCCACGGTAGAAATCGTAATGCGCTGCGCCGCCGCTTCCTTGGCCACCGAAATCGAATCGCCTTCTTCGGAGATACCATCGGTGAGTAACACGATGTGCTTAAATGTCGCCTTCACCGGCCCGGCCTTGCGGAAGGCCTCGCTCAAGGCCGGCGCAATCTGCGTGCCGCCGTCCGGAGTAATCCCGGCTACTAGGCGCTTAATGAGTAACTTGTCTTCCGCCTTCCGGATCGGCACGGCCCACAAGTACGAGTTATCGAAAATCAGCACGCCCACCATATCGATGGGCCGTAAGTTCTCAATGACGCCAATCGCCGCCAATCGCGCCAACTCCATCTTGCGCCCTTCCATCGACGAGCTTTTGTCCACAATCAGGATGACGCAAGTACCTTCCGGCGACCGCGGCGGCGCTAACTTCGCCGGCAAACTCCGCTCCAGCGCATTCTCCGGCAGATTCTTCTTTTTCTCCATGTAGATATTGCGTTCGCCGCCAATCACCACCAAGCCCCCGCCCTGCTTTACAAAGTTTTCCAGCTCGGCCTTCCGCGCATCGGGCAACGATTCCAAATCCACATTGTTCAATGCCACCACCTGCCGCCCCGCCAAGGGCGCATTCGCGGGATCTTCCGATCGTTCGAAATCGAACTTCGCCGCCGCCGCCGCCGAAGCGATGTTGCCCTCCGTCCCCACCGGATCCTGGGACAAAAACAACAGCCGCGGTCGCCGTAAGGTGATCGCCCGCGCAAAACGCACCTCACCCAGCGAGCCCGCCTTCACGCTGCCGCCCAAATCCACCGCGCCCGCTTCGGTTAAGGCCGCAGCAGCGCGGATGTTGTTTTCGCCCGCTTCCAGGGTGACTTTGCTGGTGCCCAGCACCTTGCCTTCGGCTATGATCTCCACCGTCGCTTCGGTCTTCTGCGGCGAATTCACCTGCAACTCGACAGAAAACCGCTCGCCCGCAAAGGCCTGCCCCGGTAGCCCCACGCCCGTCAACCGCAATGCCGGCCTCGGTCGGCCTTTCAGCGGAAACACATCGATCGGAATCCCCAGCCCCCGCATCTGCCACGCCGCCCGCATCACACTCCCGCGATTCTCCTTGCCGTCGCTGATCAACGCCAACCGCGGCACCCGCCGCTCCGGCAGCGCCGCCGCCGCTTCCCGAATCGCTGACTCCAAATCCGTCCCCCGCCCCGCTTCCCCCGCCGTCAACGCCAACGCCGACTTCTCCCCGGCTAACCTCGACCGCGCACTCCGCGCAAACGGCACCACCCGCAAATCATGCCGTCCGCTCTCGTCGTTCAACTGCTTCACCAGCGAGTTCGCGCGCTCGAGATCCGCCCCGCTGATGCTCGCCGACGTGTCCACCAACGCCGCCACCGCCAACTTCGATTCCGAACTCTCCACCCTCGGCTCCGCCAACGCCAGGATCACCGCCGCCAGCGCCAACGCCTTCATCGTCAGCCGCATCCGGCCCTGCGCCACTAGCGCACTCGCCCGCCATTGGTACAGCGCCCACGCCACCGGCAAGGCCAAAAACAGAATTACCCACGGTCGTTCCCAGGTCATGATGCCTTCCTCAGCGGCAAGTTTGCCACACCCGCCGCACCCGCTGTTTTAGGCCGCAATCCGGGCAGCGATCGCCGCCCTAAGCCAAACCACAGCCACTCGATCACTAAACCCAACGCCCCCAACATCGCCAACCAATACCACAGTTCCCGCGACGAAGCCCCAAACGAACTCGCCGGCGGCACTCCGCGCCGCACGGTCCCCGGCCACACCCAATCCGTCTCCCCCACCTCCGGCAACGTCAGCGAATACACACTCTCCCGCTGCCCATCCGTCAACTTCACCGTCCCCGGCGACCCCGCAAAAAATCTGAGCGAAGTGCCCTCGCGCGTAAACGGCAACGCCTGCCCCTGCTCGTCGCGCACGCTCACTTCCGTGCCTTCGTCTACCGTCGCACTCACCGTGCCGACGCTCGAAGCCTGCAACTCCCAGCGCAAAAAGCTCTCCGGCGCTAGCCACCGCAGCGCGTTCGCGAACAACAACGGCGTCGCCAATTCATACTTCAATGACGACCGCAACGGCTCAAAGCCCAACAAGATCGTCCGCACCGCACCCGGCCGCGCCAACATCACCGGACCCGCCGCCACCTCCGCAATCACCAAGTCCCCCGGCAACGTCGCATACACCTGCGCCGCGTCCAGCACCGTGTCCTGCGATCGCAAACCCATCCCTAAATTCGATTCGTTATGCCAGCGCGTCAACTTCGCCTGCGTCACCGCGCTCTTGCCGCGCGCCTCAATTTGTAGCGATGGCACCGTCGGCGCCACCGGCGGCGTAAACCGGTCCAGCACCAACACGCCCTCCGTCGGCGCCGCATACTGCGCCGGCGACTGATACACCACCCTCAGGCGCGGATTGGCCGTCAGCACCGGCGCCAGCAATGCCGGCTCATTCGTCACCACCGTCACTAACAACTGCCGGTCCGCCGGTAAATCCAAAATCGCCCGATTATCGGCCGGAAAACCGTCATTCAACAAAATTCGCGCCTCAAACGTGCCGCCGGACTTAGTCCGATACTCAAACGCCACCTGCTGCTGCGCCCCGGCCGCCATCGTCAACTGCCGCACCGCCGCCGCCGCGCCGCCGTATCGGACTTCCAATGGCACTAACTTCGGCACCATGGCATCGTTCCTTACCGAAACCAGCACATCCCAATACTCAACATCGCGCCGCGACCGCCGCACGCCAATCCGCCGGATGCCCACATTGTCCACCCGGCCCCGCACCGGCAGATACCGCAGCCGACCCGCCTGCACCGGCAACGCGAAATTCTCCGTCTCCGGAATCCGCCCCGCCCCCGCAAACACAATCTCCCCCGACCGCACCGCATGATTCCGCTGGACGGACTCCGCCAAACGCAACGCGCCCTCCAACCGTAAAGCCGAAGCCCCCGGCTGCGATTCGGCAATCGCCTTCCGTACGACTTCGCGCTTGCTCTCAAACGCTGTCGCCGGCGACGCCGCGCCATCCGCCCGGATCACCATCACCCGGTCCGCCGCCGGCAACGCGGCCAGCCAAGCCAGCGCCGCCGCCCGCGCCTGATCCATATACACGCCATTTACCGAGCGTGCCGCCATCCACGCCGACGTATCCAGCACCAACACATGATCCCGCGCGCCCGTCTCCGCCGTTCCCCAACGTAACTGCGCAATCGCCAGTAACAGCAGTAACAAACTCAGTAACTGCAGCAGTAAACTCCAAGGTTGTTGAATTTTTTTCCGCTGCCGCCGCTCCGTCGGCATTTCCGCCGGACGCCAGAAACGAAAAGTCGCCACCAAGTGCTTTTGCTTCGACCGGTCGAGTAGGTATAGCGCCACCACCACGCCCGACACGGCGGCAAAGGCACCCAAAAACTCAAACAAACTGAGGTTGAAAAAAAACACTTAGCCGCGCAGCCCTTCCGGCGGACGCATCACCGGTCCGAAAATCGCATCTTCCACCGGCATCGACGTCGGAATGCCCGCATAACGCCCGCCATTCCGCATCGCCAGTTTCTGAATCTGGTAAGCGTAATCGTCAAAGGCCTTGGTATATTCCGCCCGCGCCTCGTCGTCGAAATTGATCTCCATCTCCTCGCCCGTCTCCGCCTGCGTCAATGCCAACTCGCCACTCCAAGGCGGCGTCCGGTCTTCATCGGCCCATAACTGAATGAGCAGTAACTCGTGCCCGAAATCCGATAAGTACTGCAACGGCTTCACGCAGTCCTCATCATCCAGAAAATCCGAAATCACAATGACTAATCCACGCTGCGGATTCTCGGCAATGAATTTCCTCGTCATGTCAAAAAAATGCGTCTTGCCCCCCGGCTGCAATGCCCGCAAATAATTCGCCACCGGCGCAAACTGATGCCGCCCGCCCCCGCAGCCGATCGAATCGCCCAGAGTTTCGCGAAATGGCTGAATCGACATCATATCCAGACGCACCAACGCCACATACGTGAGCGCCGCCGCCAACCGCCGCGCATAATCGAACTTCGCCCCCGTCGTCATCGACTGCGAGATATCCAATAGCATCCGCACCGGCACCCGCGGCTCCACCTGAAACATCTTTAGAAACATCTTGTCGAGCCGCATATAAGCCCGCCAGTTCACCGCCCGCAAATCGTCGCCCTGATGAAAATTCCGGTGGTCGAGAAACTCCTGCCCCGGCCCCGCAAAACGCGACGCGTTGTGTCCGCCCACCAACCCCGGAAAGCTCTTCCGCCACCGGATCGTCAAGCGCTCAAGTTTTTCGAGAAATGCGCGATCAATCTGAAAATCGTCGGCCAACTCTTTTGTTCCTTAGTTCCTAGTGCAAACCCGGCACTAAGCAGCTACTTTCGTCCCTTCGATGATCTTGCTCAACACCGTCTCCGGCGTCTGCCCATCGGCATGCGCATCGAAGTTCAAAATCACCCGGTGCCGCAAGACGCTCGCCGCCACCGCCATCACATCGTCGCTGCTGAGATTCATCCGGCCCTGCATCAGAGCCAGCACCCGCCCGCACTCCACCAGCGCCTGCGCCCCGCGCGGTGAACTGCCATACCGGATATACTTCTCCGCCAGCGGATGCGTCGTCGCCCCGCCCGGCTGCGTCGCCAACACCAAATCCACCGCAAAATTCTTCACATGCGACGCCACCAGCACGTCCCGGCACAGCCTTCTCAGCTTCAAAATCCCCTCCCGGTCCACCTGCGCCGAAAGCTCCGTCTCCTCGCGCTGAATCGTCCGCTCCACAATCAAGGACAAATCAGCCCGCGTCGGATACTGCACCAGAATCTTCATCAGAAAACGATCGAGCTGCGCCTCCGGCAGCGGATAAGTCCCTTCCATTTCGATCGGGTTCTGCGTCGCCATCACCAGAAACGGGGCCTCCAGCTCATGCGTCACCGTACCGCTGGTGACGGTGCGTTCCTGCATCGCCTCCAACAGCGCCGACTGCGTCTTCGGCGTCGCACGGTTGATCTCGTCCGCCAGCACCAAGTGCGAGAAAATCGGCCCGTGCTGGAACCTCAGGTTTTTATGGCCCTTCTCGTCGGTCTCCACAATCATGCTGCCCACAATATCGGCCGGCATCAAATCGGGAGTGAACTGGATGCGGCTATACCTCAGGTGCAACACCCGCGCCAGCGTGCGCAACAGCGTGGTCTTCCCCAGGCCGGGCACCCCTTCCAGCAGCACATGACCGCCAGCGAGCAGGCAGATCACCACCCCATCCACCACGTCTTGTTGGCCGACGATCACTTTGCCGATTTCGCTACGAACGCGATTCAGTTGGCTTACAGCGTCAGCGAGAGCAGAATCAATTGACACCTCCCCATTCTAGTGGGTAACCGTTAGGCCTTGCGGCGGGGGGGGAAGATAAAGTCTGAGAAAGGCGCGCCAGACGCCTTCAAATGGGCTTTCCACAGCGCCCCATAGCTCGTCGTAATGTAATCGTTTTCGCAGAATCCCAGCCGTTTCGCCATCCGGTCGATCCAAGCCGCCGGCCCTTCCAACTCCAGAAACGGCCCGATCGGCGTTTCATCCACCATCGCCTGCCCCCGCTCGCGGCTCCGCGCGAACACCGTCCGGTACTTGTCATACCGGAACGTCGGCGCATACCCCAGCCGCCCCAAAATCTCCAAGGTCGAAGTCAGATTCGTCGTTCCCACTTCCAGCTCTTCCCGCACCTTATGCCGCCCGTCGATTGACCCTTTCCCCTTAAAGGTCATGATCGCTTCCCCATTCGCCTGCCGCACCCGCAGCACCAGCCCTGCCGGACGCAGCGTCGCCGGGGTCGTATCGAGCAGTAGATTTCGTTCAAGGTGGCGCGGCACCGTCACCGCAAAGCCCTGCTGCACCAGCAAACGTTTCGCAGCCGCCAGAGTCGTCAGACGAAGTTTGATCTCAATTTCCAGCAAATGGGCCAAGAAGGGGGAGTAGTAATGTGGATGGTGGGCTCGAGATGACTCGAACATCCGACCTCTTCCGTGTCAAGGAAGCGCTCTAACCAACTGAGCTACGAGCCCTAAATTCCATAATATCATGAAGCGTGATTCGCTTCGACAACCAAACTATCGTCATTACCGGCGGAGCCTCCGGCATCGGCGCAGCTACCGTCAGCCTCCTCCGCCACCTCGGCGCCACCGTCCACGTCTTCGACCTCCCCGCCGTCGACGTAACCCAGCGCCACACGCTCGAAGCCGCGTTCCAACGGCTCGACACCATCGATGCCGTCATCGCTAACGCCGGCATCGGCCGCAACATGCCCCTCGCCGACACCACCGACGAATTCTTCGCCCGCACCCTCGACGTCAACCTCACCGGCGTCTTCCGCACCGTCCAACTCGCCGCCGCCCACATGAAGCCCCGCCGCCGCGGCTCCATCGTGCTCACCGCCTCCACCAACAGCTACGATGGCGAAGCCGACCTGATCGCCTACAACGCCAGCAAAGCCGGAGTCCTCGGCATTCTGCATACCGCCGCCAATGAACTCGGCCCCCACGGCATCCGCGTCAACGCCGTCTGCCCCGGCCTCATCCGCACCCCCCTCACCCAGTCCCACTTCGCCCAACCGGAAACCTTGAAGGACTATTTCCGCGCCATCCCTCTCGGCCGCGGCGGCGAGCCGGGCGAAGTCGCCCAAACCATCGCCTTCCTCGCCAGCCACGCCGCCAGCTACATCACCGGTGCCACCCTCCTCGTCGACGGCGGCCAGATGTGCGCCAAATTCAGCCCCTGGAACGACCAAAACGCCGAATTTATCGACGACCACTGGACCCTCCGCACTTAACGCCCCTTAACAACCTCGATCCCCACAGACGACCCACCACCACCCTTCGCCAATGGAAAAAAGGGCAGCCCGCAGGCCGCCCCTTCTTCGCCGAAAAATCTAACCCTACCCGTTAACGACCTTCTTCAGCCGCGTCTTGTCCATCGAAATCGTCCGCCGGTTGTGGCGCGTCTCGCGCATCCGCTCGCTCGCCGCTTCCACCGCCTCCTCAAACGTCTCGCCGGTCGCTTCCGTCGCGCCCCAGCTGAACATCACCGAGAAGTTGCCCAACGACCGTAACTGGAAGTCCCACAGCCGTTCGGAAAGTCCATTCAAGCGCCGTTGCGCCACCGAACCGCTTTCCTCGGCAAACACCAGGATGAATTCATCGTCGGCGGACCGGGAGCCAAAGAACTCGCTGCCATTCGGTGACGTGATCAGGCTCTTCACCAATTGATTGACGCTCTTGGCCAATTCCTCCGCCGCCGGACGTCCCGAAGCCTCCTGCAGCCGCTCATAGTCATTGATCCCGATCGACACGACCAACCCGGTGAAGCTCGCCTTATCGCGCTTTAGGAAGTCGAGCGTCGCCCGGTCATTCATCCCGCTCGGCAACATCAACGTGCCTGGCTCCTGCGCTTCGGCTGCCACCTCTGCCTCCGCCGCCACTTCGGGAACCACGCCCGGCTCGGCATTCACCGCCGCAATCAAGCTATCGAAGGACTCGATCGGCTCCGGCGCCACCGCCTCGCCCAAATCAGCCGCCGTCAGGAAATCTACCGGCGCCATCACCGGCAGGGCCTCTTCCTGTTCCTCAACCGCCACTTCCGCCACCGGAGCCGCCTTCCAAGGCACCTCCGCCAATACTTCCGCTTCCGCCACCGGACCCGTTTCCGCCGGTGCAGCCACTCCGTTATTCAACACCCGAATCCGCACCACCGGCTCACTAGCACTGGTCGCCGTTTCCTCAATCTCCTCCATCGGCGTTATGGGCACCATCGGCACCATCGGCGCCTCCACTTCCGCGATCGGCTCATCCAAATGACGCTGCATTTCGAGCTGCGCCGCCTTGGCCAAACTGGCTGGCGTATCGAACAAGCTCCGCAAAGTCTCCCGCACCGGCTCCACCGTCACCGTCGGCTCTTCCCCACCGTCCACTATCTCGGGCACCAGTATCTCTGCAACCGCCGTCTCCGGCACCAACGTAGCTTCCGGTTCGGCGTGCCACGTCGCCTGCCGCCAATCGGGCTCGCTCGCGGCCATCACCACCGCCGGCTCCTGAATCACCGCCGGGTCCTGATCCACTGCCGGCTCCTGATCCACTGCCGGCTCCTGGGGCACCATCACCTCGGCCGCAGGCTCCACCAACTCGGCAACCAGCACCGCTTCCGCCAACGGCAGATCCGTAGACCGCCGCCGCGGCTGATACTTCGGCTCCGTCGACAAAATCAATTCCGGCTCCGGCTCTTCCACCAGTCTCCCCTGCGCACTCATCGCCGTGCGCACCACTAATTCCAAATTCTTCCCCACCTGCGCGATCGCCGATATCACCGCCCCGGAATCCACCGCCATCTGCGGATGCCGAGCCCGCTCCTCCTGCCGCACCGTCATCTCCAGCACCTGCTCCCGCAGTCGCTCATTCTTTCCTTTCAGAAAGTCCACGAGAAACGCGACGAGGGTGCATCCCAACGCCACGATGACGCCAAGGAAAATCACGAATATTTGGGTGTCGAGGCCGGCCATCAGTTCCATACCAGTACTTTGGATCTTATCGGCGGAGTCCTAGGGAACAAATAGATCGCCCGGTTCAATAATTCATTAGTACTCGACGTGTCCCTCAAGTACGGCTAGCCCATCGCCCGCTTCAAATCTTTGATTCTAATCAGATTCACCCCAGACCCCCACCCCTGCCGACCTGGCAAAAGTTCAGGCACAAAAGTTCACTTTCCCCAACCCGTCCTGGAACTACCCTTACCTTCCCTTCAGAAAGGGATTCCCCCGCGCCTCCGCCCCAATCGTCGTCATCTCCCCATGCCCCGAATACACCTCTGTCTCCGCCGGCAACGTCATCAGCCGCTTCTTGATCGACCGGATCAGCACCTCATGGTCCCCACCCGGCAAATCCGTCCGCCCAATCGACCCCCGGAACAGCGTATCCCCCGCAATTACCTTACCCTCGCCCGGCAGGTAAAAGCTCACACTCCCCGGCGAATGCCCCGGCGTAAACAGTACCTGCATCTCCTGCCCCAAACAATCGAGCGTCTCCCCGCTCACCAGCGCCCGCTCAATCGCAAAAGGCTCCGGCGCCGGCATCCGTGTCCATTCCGCCTGCTGCGGCAACAGGTCATACGTCACCTGATCGGCCGGATGCAAGGCTACGGGCACGCCAAAGTGCCGCTTCAACTCCGCCACCGCCCCCACATGGTCGATATGCGCATGCGTTAGCAGAATCTGCTCCACCCGCAACCCATCCAAGCGCCTCAAAATCTCGTCAAACTCCGCCCCCGGGTCGATCACCACCGCCCGTCCCTCCCGGCTCAAAATCGAGCAATTGCACTGGAATGCCCCCAACGGAAAATAATCGTGCGTCAAAATCGTGTCAACAGCCATACTTCAGTGTAAAACTGTAGGACATGTCGTTACCTTCTTCCCTCGTCCTTGGCATCCACATCCTTATGGCCATGCTCCTCGCCGGTGGCGGACTCGCCGCTCTTTTGAGCAACGGCGTCACCGCTCCCGCCCTCCCCCGCCAAACCGCCATCATCGGCATCGTCCTGCTCATCACCACCGGCGTCAACAACTTCATCGCCCGCCTCGGCACCGGCGTCCCCAAGGGCTACCACATGTGGTTCGGCATTAAATTCCTCCTCGCCCTCCACATCCTCACCATGGTCTTCCTCGTCTCCTCACCCAACCAAACCCCCGAAAAGCGCGCCCGCCTCCTCAAAGGCGTCGGAGTCTCCGCCATCGCCGTGGTTCTGATCTCCGTCTACCTCAACTACCTCGTCACCGGCGCCCACTAATCCCGATTGATATTCAGCGACGAACCTATTAGCCCGCCGCGTAAGCGGCGGGTCACTTTCGCCAAAGAACATCCTGCATTTATTGCGAAACTCTTACTCAAGTTCCCCAGGCCGACGGTTGGCAGGTGAGAGATCGGCTTTCTCTGATCTCAGCCACAACCCGAAGAGCAACCACGTTAGAAGACCGATAGGAACGAATCCGGTGTAGCCCAGTGGGGCGACGGCGGCCAGAAACGTCACACCAAAGAAAAGTGAAAGGCCGATGATCGCTTCTCGCGCCAATCTATTATTCAGACGCGTCCCAATTGCGAGCCAGAGCAGAATAGTCAATAAGACGCCAATACCGCCGAAAAGCAAAGTTACGACGATGCCTGAAAGG
>Ga0105048_10008820_pt1 | contig 16106 bp, 13 predicted proteins | sample MAT05_FD_78382 | JGI IMG/M metagenome (GOLD analysis project Ga0105048, IMG submission 78382) | Freshwater microbial communities from Lake Fryxell liftoff mats and glacier meltwater in Antarctica - MAT-05 | ecosystem: Environmental > Aquatic > Freshwater > Ice > Liftoff microbial mat | place...
CGCATCGCATCCGAGCCGCACACGCCATGCGCGCACGAACGGCGGAACGCCAGCGAGCCGTCAGTTTTGCCTTTCACCAATTCAAGCACATCCAATACACGGTCGTTCTCATCGCCTTGCACGACATACGTTTCATAATGGCCGCGCGTGTCTTTCTCAGGATCGTAACGGAAGATTTTGATTGTAATTTCCATGCTCGCCTCTATTAATAAACTCGCGCCTTGGGTTGATGTTTGGTAATGACCACAGGTTTGTAATCAATTTCCAGTTTGCCATTCTTGTTCCATACCAACGTGTGTTTGAGCCAGTTCTTGTCATCGCGGTCGGGGAAATCTTCACGTGAATGTCCGCCGCGTGATTCTTTGCGGTTCAATGCGCTCAACGCAACTACTTCCGCAATATCGAGCAGGTTGCCGAATTCCCAGGCGTTCAATAATTCTGTATTAAATATTTTGCCTGTGTCGCTCACGGTGATATCTTTGAAACGATTCTTCAACTCACGTACTTTTTCCAACGCCGATTGCATGTCTTTTTCATTTCGATAAATGCCGACATCCGCAAACATGACCTTCTTCATCGCGTTGGACAGATCATAGACGTTCTCTTTACCTGAACCTTTACGCAGCGCATCAAACTCGGACTTTGAAGCTGATTCAGCGTTCTCTGGCAGTTTCTCAAATTCAGCAGTCTTCGCGTACTCCGCAGCTTTGAGTCCTGCATGCTTTCCGAAAACTACCAGATCGAGCAGTGAATTTGTGCCGAGTCGATTCGCACCATGCACAGAGACACAGGCACATTCACCCGCCGCGAACAGACCTGGGAAAGCCGTGCCTTTATCGTCAATGACCACTTCGCCAAATTTATTGGTAGGAATGCCGCCCATTGCATAATGCGCCGTCGGTTGGATCGGCATCATCTGCGTCACAGGGTCAACTCCCAGATAGACGCGGCAGAAATCTACAATGTCAGGAATCTTCGTCAGAACCGTGTCACCCGTGATCAGCAAGGGAGAACCGTCTGGATTGGTGCGTCCATCTTCTGCGGCAAATTTATTAACCGTCTCAGGACGAATATCCAAATAAACAAAGTTCTTACCGCCAATGCCGCGGCCTTCTTTAATTTCGGTGTAGATCGCGCGCGAAACCACATCACGTGACGCCAGGTCTTTGACAGTCGGCGCGTACTTGGGCATGAAACGTTCACCCTTGTCATTGATGAGCACCGCGCCTTCACCGCGCGCGCCTTCGGTGATGAGAATGCCAAGTTTATAAATACCTGTCGGATGGAATTGGAAAAACTCCATATCTTCGAGCGGAATACCGTGACGCAAAAGAATCGCGGGGCCATCGCCTGTGTAAGCATAGGCATTGGATGTGACTTCGAAGATACGACCATAGCCGCCCGTGGCAAAAATAACCGCTTTCGCGTGAATGGTATGCAGCTCGCCCGTGGAAAGTTCCACGGCCACCACGCCCGCCGCTTTGCCATTGACCATGATGAAATCAAGTACTTGATATTCATCGAAGAAATTCACTTTATTTTTCAAACACTGCTGATACAACGTTTGCAAGATCATGTGACCCGTGCGATCCGCGGCGTGCGCGGCTCTTCTGACAGGCTTGCCCGTTTCGTTATTGGTGTGCCCGCCAAACGGTCGCTGTGAGATGCGGCCTTCGGGGGTACGGTCAAATGGCAGTCCCATGTGTTCCAGTTCGAGCACCGCATTGATCGCTTCATTCGTCATGAACTCGATTGCGTCCTGATCGCCCAAATAATCTGACCCTTTGACGGTGTCGTACATGTGCCATTCGGGTTTGTCTTCTTCGTAGTTGCCTAGCGCGGCAGAGATACCGCCCTGCGCCGCGCCCGTGTGGGAACGTGTGGGATACATTTTGCTAATGACTGCGGTATTCGCCGTCTTGGATGCGTACAACCCGGCCATGAGTCCCGCTCCGCCGCCGCCGACTACGACCACATCAAATTGATGAACTTTTGCCATGAATTACTCCTGAATATAAAACATCGACCACAGACCGCGGACGACAGACAATGGTCTATCGTCTACTATCCATGGTTATGATTTTTACGAAGTCCAAATAATATATAAACCGATGGGGGCGACGATAAAGAAGCCGAGCATGTTCAGAATGCGGACCCATTGCCGTTGTGAAGCTGTGGCAAAATAATCATCCAGAACAACGATCACACCATGCACGCCATGTGACGAAGCGGTCAGAAACATTCCGCTTGCAACCAAGCGCCAGAACGTGGAAGCCCACGGGGCGATATCTGCAACGTTTGTATATTGCACATGACCGGGGTTGGTGACCAGCGCCCAGCGCAGCACTTCGATAAAGCTCATCTGGTTCAGCGCACCCATCACCAGTGCGCCCACCACACCGACCAGAATGAAGGCGTACATGCCCAGCGCGGTCAGGCGGGTGAAGACCCACATGACCGTCTCAAAACTCATCAGTCCACGTTTGGCAATGGACAGATTTCTTGATTTTGCCTGAGTCATTAAAGTCTCCCGATCGCGGTGGTGATAATGGTGACCACTGCAAAGCTGTACAGAATAATAAAGATGATCCACTCGATCATGATCGCCTTGCGATAATGCAGGATCAAGCCTGGAAACAAATCCAGAAGCGTGATGCGCATGCCATTAATGGCATGGAAAAGTACGCAGAAGATCATGAAGATTTGAAAAAACGGGCTGATATAAATGTCACCAATGATATCGCCGATTTTCCAGCCTCTTCCCTCTACAAATGTAGCCAGAATGTGTATCGTAATAAAAATAGCCATCCCCATCCCGCCAATGCGATGCAGAATAAAGGTCAAAAACGGACCTTGTCCCTTGTATCGCAGAGCCGTCATCAGGCTTACGTCCCTTTTCAAGCCCATTGAAATCTCCTTGGTAAAATATTTTATTTGTAATTTCAAGCACAATACATTATTTTACCCTTGTAGTAGTTGAAATGCCAGTTTTTATTTTTGCGTGTTAAATTTATAATTTTCACCATCAAAAAGCCGTATCTTTACAGATACGGCTCACGGTCTTCATGTTCTCTTACACTGTCCTCGGCGGCGGCGCAAATTCTTCAAGCTGCTTCACCACATCAGCCAGAGGCATGATCTTTGCCACCGACGATTTCTTCTTGCCAAAGCCAATGCTATCCAAAACCAGCGCGCGTTTGAGCAATTGAATGCCAAAGGCGGGGTCCACGCCTTTGGGGCAGGCCTGTGAACACGCGCCTGCCAGGTGACATTGATACGGCCCGTGAAAAATATCAATCGCAGAGAGGCGTTCCTTCATGCCGCAGTCTCGGTTGTCGGCGGTGTAGCGATACGCCTGCGCCAGCGCTTGAGGCCCAAGGAAAAGCGGATCCGTCGCAACGGTCGGGCAAGCCGCGAGGCACAATCCGCATTTGATGCAGTGTGTGAACTGACTGAATTCTTCGCGCTGATCTGGCGTTTGCAAAAATTCACCAGACGGTTCATCAATTTCAATTTGGTCGAGGTAAATAATATAAGGCTTGACTGCCGCATGTTTTTCGATCAACGGCGCAAGATCGGGTACGAGGTCTTTTACATTGTCATAATTTGGAAGCGGCGCAATCGAAACCACATCGGTTCCCAAATGCAGAACCTGAGTCTGACAGGCAAGTTGTGGAAGATCATTGATGAACATGCCGCACGAACCGCAGACTCCCATGCGGCAGGAGGATCGCCACGACAGAGTCGGTTCCTGCTGCGCTTTGAGCTGGTGCAGCGCTTCAAGCACGGTCATTCCATCGTGGACATGCAAACGGTACTCGCTCCAATGCGGAGCAGAATCCAGATCAGGGTCAAAGCGGCGGACGCGGAAAGTAATTTCGCGCGGAGTAGTTGTTTTATCGCTCATGAAGGTTATCCTCCGATCTTAAAGCTGTACGTCCACCAGGTGACGTAGGTGCCGAACGCAAAGATGAACAGTCCGAGACCGATGACAGAATAATCTACAATCTTTCCAAGCGCCGGGCTCATGGGTAATTCGCGAATAATTCCGCGCAGCCCATACAAGCCGTGATACAGCGCCGCGGCCAACAATAAAATATAGAGCACCAATTGGGTGACGCTTTTTCCGCGCTCGATCATGGTTTCAAATTCACGAGCTTTTTCAACGCTTATTCCATAAAAGACAGGCGCATAATGCATGACCGCAAAATGCAATCCAAGCAATACAATGATGATCGGAATCACCAGCAAATGCCATGACCATAAACGTGTTTCGCGCATAATGATTTCTCCTGATTTACGGAAAGAACAAACTCGAACCGCCGAGGATGATGATCAACCCGGCCAGCGCCATGATGATATAAGTCAACGGGCGGTGACGCTTGATGGACGATGAATACGGATAAACAGGTTCCTTGGGCTTGCCAAGGAAGAAGCCCAGTTCCGTCATCATTAAGCGCACACCATTCAACGCATGAAAAACAGCCGCGGCAAAGAGCAGGTATTCAATGATCTTGAACGGCCACGAAGCGAAGAGTCCCATCAATCCCTGCCAGGCTTCCACACCGCGCATACGGTTGGCAGTCTCGATAATGTGCAGGATCATATAAGCGATCAAGCCCATGCCCGTCAGGCGATGCGCCAAATATAAATATCGCTCAAAGGTATATTTCCCTGCATAGACCCAGCCTCTGAGGCCGAGTCTATTATTATGTGAAGTAGGTTTTGAATTCATAAACACTCCTTTACCAATCACTAATACTTCCTCTCCACAGGTTTCCACATGGAGATATCCACAGGGCTGTACTCCAACTTCGGGCCGTCAGGCGTAAAACTTGCCATCGTATGCTTTAACCAATTTTCATCATCGCGCACCTGATAATCACGGCGCGCATGTCCGCCGCGCGACTCAGTACGGGTCAACGCGCCAAGGGTCGCTACTTCCGCCACATCCAGCATGAAGCCTGTTTCAATGGCGCGCTCCATATCGGTGTTGTAACGCAGACTCTTGTCCTTCAAAGAAATGTGCTTATATCTTTCCTTCAGTTCACGGATCTTATCCAGACCTGCCTGCATTTGTTCACCCGTGCGGAAGACGCCCATATTTTTATCCAGATTAGAGCGCAACTCGGCGCGGATCTGATAATGGTCTTCGGTGCCCGTGGATTTGGTCAACGCTTTGATCTTCGACCATTCAGCCTGCGCAGCCTCAACCGGCGACTCTGCCGCTGTTGCAGTCTTGCAATAACGCGCCGCCTCTTCACCTGTCACACGTCCCCAAACGAGACATTCCGCCGTAGAGTTTGCGCCGAGTCGATTCGCGCCATGCAATGACACACAGGCCACTTCGCCCGCCGCCCAAATATTTTCAATGGGAGTATGTCCCTTAATATCGGTGTGTATGCCGCCCATGGTGTAATGCGCCACCGCACGGATTGGAATTGGTTTTTCGATTGGGTCAAGCCCAATGTGTTTAATAGTCACTTCACGGATGAGCGGGAGGCGTTCCAGAATTTTTTCACGCCCAAGATGACGCAAATCCAAATGCAGGTAGTCCAGTCCATTCGGTCCGGGGAAGCCGCGGCCTGCTTCGATCTCGGTCATCTCGGAGCGGGAGACCATATCACGCGGCGCGAGTTCCAATTTGCTGGGGGCATAATTGCCCATGAAGCGTTCGCCCTTGTTATTGAGCAAATATCCGCCTTCACCGCGGCAGGCTTCGGTCATCAAAATACCGCTGGGAATTAATCCCGTTGGGTGGAATTGAATGAACTCCATATCCTTGAGTGCCAGCCCCGCGCGATACGCCATTGAAAGGCCATCACCGGTGACTGTTTCTGAATAGGTGGTAAAACCAAAGATCTGACCTGCGCCGCCCGTGGCAATGATCAACGCCTTGCCGCGGATCAACACATAACGACCGTTGATCATATCGATCATGGTTAAGCCTGCAAAACGTCCGTTTTCGATAATGATTGAAGTCACGAAACCTTCATCGTAGCGATTGATCTTCTTGGTGTGCTTCATCAACGTATCGTACAAGGTTTGCATTTCGAGGAAGCCCGTTTTGTCAGAGGCGAAAACTGCCCGGGGATAGGTGTGCCCGCCAAACGGTCGCTGTGCAATGTGACCGTCTTCCGTCCGCGACCAGGGAATGCCCCAGTGGTCCAAATGTAAAATCTCCTTGGGTGAAGCATGGACGAAGAAATCCACGACATTTTGATCAGCCAAAAAGTCGGAACCTTTGACGGTATCCCAGGCGTGTAATTCGTAACTATCGCCCATATCCTGGCGCATGACAGCGGCCGTGCCGCCCTCTGCCGCCACGGAATGTGCGCGCATCAGTTGAAGTTTGGAAACCAAAGCGATGTCCAATTCCCCTTTGCTTTGGTGTGAGGCTTCGAGCGCGGCGCGTAAACCTGCCAGGCCGGTACCCAAAATGATCAGATCGTGGTTGTAAACTTCCATTGGCCGTTATTCTCCTTGCAGAATAAGGTAATCCATCAATTTGAGATTTATTGTAGTCTTTATCATCTTAATAGTTAGTGATGATTGTCATCGTTTGGGCGGAGTGTAGTCACGCAACTGCCGAAGAATCAAAAAAAGATCAGGACATAAATATCCCAATCTTTTTGATGGCGAGTGCAGGCTTTTGGCGGACTGAAGTCCGCATTCCGTTAAATCAAAAGAAGCGCCAATCCGATCAAAGCCGGCAGCGCCTGAATATAAAAGATTCTTTTGCTAACCGTAAACGCGCCGAAGATGCCAGCAACCGCCACACAACTCAGAAAGAATATCTTCACGGGGTCGCCTGCGAAAATTCCCCAGATCAAACCTGCTGCGAGGAAGCCGTTGTACAGCCCCTGATTGGCTGCCAATGTTTTGGACTGTGCCGCAAACTCGGCAGTGGTGCGGAAGGATTTTCGACCCGCGGGCTTCTCCCACAGAAACATTTCAAGGATGAGAAAATACCCGTGCAAAAGTGCAACGATTCCTGTAATCATATTTACAACGATATTCATTTTTTACTCCTTGTCCTTAAAGTATTTGCTGATCACGATGATACTCTACAAAAATAAAAGTCGGGATCAAATGGATCCCGACTTTTTGATACAGCCAAAGAAATTTATTCTTTACATGTGTGCGATGATCGCATCACCGAATTCGGAGCATTTGATCTCTTGCGCGCCATCCATCAAACGGGCAAAGTCATAAGTGACGGTCTTGGCGGCGACTGCGCCTTCCATACCTTTCACGATCAAATCAGCAGCTTCGCCCCAACCCATATAACGCAGCATCATCTCACCCGAGAGAATGACCGAGCCGGGATTGACCTTATCCAGGTCGGCATATTTTGGTGCGGTGCCGTGCGTCGCTTCAAAAATGGCGTGACCAGTTACATAGTTAATGTTCGCACCCGGAGCAATCCCAATTCCACCAACCTGCGCGGCCAATGCATCCGAAATATAGTCACCATTGAGATTCAAAGTGGCGATCACATCATAATCCTTCGGGCGGATCAATGTAAATTGCAGGCTCACATCCGCAATCGAGTCTTTGATGAGCAGCATCTTCTTCCATTTGCCGTCGCCGTGGGTGTCCCATAGTTTCATGGCTTCTTCCACTTCACCCTTGATCTCATTCTGCTGGGCAGGACTCATCATGTCGAAGCCGGGGTCGATTGCCTTGGCATTCTCTTCCACGCTCAAAGCAGATTTGGCTTCCTTGTTGCCCAGAATCCAGGTTTCGCGTTCGGTCACAATCGCATTACGGAATTCACGTTTGGCAAGCGCGTAGCCCCAATCCTTAAACGCGCCTTCGGTAAATTTCATGATGTTGCCTTTGTGCACAAAGTTCACACTCTTGCGTTTGTTATCCAGCGCCCATTGAATGGCGGCACGTACGAGGCGTTCAGTACCTTCCATGGAAACAGGCTTGAGACCAATACCCGCTGTCTCAGGGAAACGCATCTTGGCATATTCCTTTGGAAAAGCTTCCTTGAAAATCTGCATGAATTTTTTGTTATCTTCGCTGCCATAAGCAAACTCAATGCCGGTATAAATATCTTCAGTGTTCTCACGGAAGATGACCATGTCTACATGTTCGGGGTGTTTCACAGGCGAAGGCACACCTTGATACCAACGCACCGGGCGCAGACAAACATACAAATCCAGCAATTTGCGCAGCGCCACATTCAAGGAACGAATGCCGCCGCCAATCGGCGTGGTCAACGGGCCTTTGATGCCGACCAAAAACTCCTTGAACGCTTCCACGGTTTCATCGGGCAGCCAACTCTGGAACATCTTAAACGACTTCTCGCCCGCGTATACTTCCATCCAATGAATCTTACGTGTGCCGCCGTACGCCTTCTCCACTGCCGCATCCAGCACGCGCTCAGATGCGCGCCAGATATCACGGCCTGTGCCATCGCCTTCCACGTAGGGGATGATCGGGTTATTCGGAACGGTTAACTTCCCGTTTTCGGTTGAAATCTTTGCCCCGCCGGCGGGCACTGTAACATTTGTATATGCCATCTGACTTTCTCCTTTATATTATTTTGACGAATTATAACAGCGGACTTTTCAAGTATTCGGTATTCATAGTCACAAGCTCGCGTTTCATTCTGCGCCGCAGCCTGCTCTGTCAAAACAAAATTTACCGCGTCCTTGACACTCTTGAAAATCGGCGTAAAATCCTGTTTAATATGTTCAAAATAAATCGGAGCAAAGACCTGCATCACTTCTTCGAAATGGCTGTATTTTTATTTGTGAAGTAAGAGTCGCTTTTTAGCGGCTCTTTTTTTTATCATTTCATCAAAAGGAGCATGGATATGACAGAGAAGAATCAGCCCGTAGTTCAGAAACAGATGGAGGCGCAGAAAGATGCGCGTGGTCCCGTCATGGGATACTTACCCGATGATACTCCGCCCGTCGGCGCGATGTTAAGTCTCGGCTTCCAACAGGTATTGACCATGTTCCCCGCCACAGTATTGGTCGCCATCCTGACCAAGTTCGATGTGGGCGTTACCCTGCTCGCTTCAGGCCTGGGCACCATCATTGCGCTGCTCGTTTCAAAACGCAAAATCCCCATGTATTACGGTTCATCGTTTTCATATATTGCGGTGGTGGTCACTGCCATGTCTTTGTATGCGAGTGATTGTTTTACCAGCACGGCCACCTACTGCCCTGAAGGCGTACGGCTGGTACAGGTCGGCATCATCGGCACCGCCGTGTTTGAAATTTTAATTGGCCTGCTCATTATGAAAATCGGCAAAGCCGCACTGGATAAAATCCTGCCGCCGATCATCACCGGCTCCATGGCGATCGTGATTGGTATTGCGCTGGCGGGCGCGGCGTTGGGCATGGCTTCCAATAACTGGCTGGTGGCTTTCATTACTTTGATCGCAACCGTTTTGTTTTCAGTGTATTTACAAGGCAAGGGATTGCTCGGTATGCTGCCGATTTTATTCGGCGCGGTTTTTGGATATTTGATTTCAGCCGCGCTGGGCATCATTGACTATGGCGTGATCACCAGCGCGCAATGGTTCCGCGTTCCGGCATTCACCCTGCCAGCCTTCGGTGACCCGCGCGCCTGGGAACTCGTGGTCAGCATTTCATTGATCGCCATCGCAACCATCCCCGAATCAACCGCGCATCTGTATCAGATGAGTTTATACATTGACACACTCGCCGAACAAATGGGGCGCAAGCCCTATCACATCAAGGAATTAATCGGCTTGAACCTCGTCGCAGACGGCGCAGACGATATCATCGTGGGCTTTCTGGGCGGCGCGGCCGGCACAAATTACGGCGAAAACAATTCCCTGATGGCCATCACACGCAACTATTCAATTCCCGTCTTGATGACGGCCGGCGCAATGGCCATCGTGCTCGGCTTTATTGGAAAACTGGCCGCCGTGGTCAACTCGATACCGGTGGCAGTCACCGGCGGACTTGCCATTTATTTATTCGGTGTGATCGGTATGCAGGGCGTGGCGCTGCTTCAATCTGAAAAAGTGGATCTCTTCAACCCAAAGAATCTCGCCATCGGCGCGGCCATTTTAGTGTGCGGCATCGGCGGCAACCTCGGCCTGCCCAATGGCTTGTTCCCATTCATTATTCCGGTTGTATTCCCGGCCGGTATTCCCGCCATCGTCTTCGCCGCGATAGCCGGCATTTTGATCAACCTGGTCTTTGTGATCTTCAAAACAGAAGAATAAAAAAATCGCTGCCGTACAAACTATGGTTTTCACCCAATTGACCGCCGACCGCTGTCTGCGATCAATTTCACAAAAATGTACGGTAGAGAAAAAAAGTAACGATTAACACAAAAAGGGATTGGAAGTTTTTTCGCTTCCAATCCCTTTTATAATATATCAAGTTGCAGCGCATCTTTCCTACTCTGAAGCCTGATACAGGAACCCAAACATGCTCAAACTTCCCGGCTTAATTGACCCGCACGTCCATTTGCGCGAACCTGGCGCAACTCACAAAGAAGATTTCGACTCTGGCACATGCGCCGCGCTGGCAGGCGGGATCACCATCGTGCTGGCCATGCCGAATACCAAGCCGCCCATCTTTGACGTGGAGACACTTGATCTGGCATTGAACGCCGCGAAACAAAAAGCGCGCTGTGACTATGGTCAATACGTGGGCGCAAGACCTGATAATGCAGACTGGCAAAATCACCCGTCGGTATCCGCGCAAGCCGCGGGACTCAAAATGTATCTAGACTCAACCTTCGGCGAACTGCGCCTCGATGATATGACACTCTGGCAGCCGCATTTTGAAAACTATCCAAAGAATATGCCGATCGTGGTACACAGCGAAAGCCGCACGATGGCCGCCGCGATTTTATTCGCCGCCATTTATGACCGTCCCGTACATATTGCGCATATTTCATTAAGAGAAGAAGTGTTATTAATCAAAGCCGCGAAACAACGCGGCATCAAGGTGACCTGTGAAGTCTGTCCGCATCATTTATTTTTATCAAAAGACGATATTCCCGCCATCAGCCACGGGCAGGCCGGGCGCGGCGAAGTCCGCCCGCGGCTGGCAACAAAAGCAGATGTAGACGCGCTCTGGCAAAACATGGATGTGATCGACTGCTTCGCCACCGACCACGCCCCGCACACCATCGCAGAAAAAGACTCAGACAATCCGCCGCCCGGCTTCCCTGGCTTGGAAACATTTCTGCCTTTAATGCTCACAGCCGTTGACCCTAACCGTTTGACCTTGGACGATGTGATTCAAAAAATGTACACCAATCCCAAAAAAATCTTCAACCTGCCAGATCAACCTGAAACCTGGGTCGAAGTGGATCAGGACGAAACGTACGAGATTAAAGCCGCCGAGCAATTCACACGCTGCAACTGGACTCCCTTCGAAGGCTGGAAGGTAAAAGGAAAAGTTCGCAAGGTGGTTTTGCGCGGCAAGACCGCCTTTGAAGATGGTAAGGTGTTGGCCGAAGCTGGTTATGGAAAGAATGTGAGAAACTAAACATAAGAATTATCTCTCTACCTTACAAGCTATGGTTTCATCCACTTGACCGCAGACCGCAGGCCGCCGTCCGCTATCGGCGGTCAAGCAATTCACGAAAACATTGCTGGTTTTTGAAAATGTACGCTAGAAAAAAAAGACTTAACCTGATCTTCCCTTCGTGTACTTTGTGGCCATGGTATTTAAAACTTTTATCTTAGAGGTACAGCCAAAAATGAAAACTCCTAAATTCACGTATATTCTGCAAGCCTTGCTCGCGGCTTTATTTTTCGGAGCAAGCGCACCGATCTCAAAATTATTGTTAGGCAATATCGAGCCAATTTATCTGGCCTCCTTCCTATATCTTGGCAGCGGAAGTGGCATCGCATTAATCAAGTGGATTCAGAAACTGCGCTCGCCGAATCAAGAGTTGGAAGCGGGCATAAAGCGTATAGACATGCCATGGTTAACAGGTGCGATTATCTCCGGCGGCATAGCAGCTCCCATCGTGTTGATGCTCAGCCTTAATCACACGCCTGCTTCCACCGCTTCGCTCTTATTAAACTTTGAAGGGGTATCCACAACTCTGATCGCGCTGCTTGTTTTCAAAGAAGCCATCAGTCGCCGCGCGTGGATTGCGATTCTGGTCATCACACTGGCCAGCATGGCGCTCTCGACCAACTTCGCCAGCGGGTTTGGATTCTCCTTTGGCGCGCTGGGAATTATCCTCGCCTGCGTTTTATGGGGCGTGGATAATAACTTTACACGCAATATCTCAGGCAAAGATCCGCTCGCCATCGTGGCCTGGAAGGGACTCGTGGCTGGTACATTCTCTTTTATCCTGGCTTTCTCACTTGGAAATAAATTCCCCTCCGCATTAACGATTCTGGAAACCATGCTGGTCGGCTGGGTCTGCTATGGATTAAGTACCCTGCTCTTCATCCGCTCAATGCGCGGGTTGGGAGCGGCACGTACCAGCGCTCTATATGGCACAGCTCCTCTGGCAGGTGTGATTCTTTCCATATTTATATTTCAAGAATTTCCATCGCTGTTGTTTATTGTTGCAGCCGCCTTGATGATCGGCGGCGCGTTCCTATTGGTAAACGAAGAACATATACACTTTCACATGCATCCTGTACTGATCCATGAGCATAGTCATAATCACAATGAGCCTGACCATACACATGACTCAGGTACAGGCACACATTCGCACGAGCATACCCATAACCCTGAAGAGCACGGGCACGATCATCTGCCCGATATCCATCACCGCCACAGACATGAAGAATAGTTTCCAGCGAAACCCAGCCCGATTCAAACAGGCTGTGGATAAAACCAGTCCAGAACCTGTCAAATCAGCATTCTACTATCCGAAATATCTCATCTGAATGCCCACATTTAGGGGTTCTTGTTTAGACAAGATATTCCCACAGCCAGCTAAACTGTGGATAACTCGCTTAAAACTGTGGAGAACTGCCCCTGCCTGTGGACAATAAGCCTATTTGTTCGAATTTAGAATGGATAACTCTAAAAAGGCACCCCCCATATATGGGGGGTGCCTTTTGAATAAACCCAAAATATAGAAAACCCTCATAAACTGTAAAAAACGAGCCGACCCTGTGGATAAGTTATCCAGTACATATCCACAGGGAAAAAATTACAGAAAACAGGAGCAGGCATCAGATAGAGGATGATGCGGGAGTGAGTCACCCACCTGTGGGTATGAATCGCAGTGAATCGATTTTGTCCACACTATCCACAGGCCCTACTACTATTACGATTCCATATAGATATATATATATACCTTGAATCTGTTAAGTGTATCCTGTACAATTCAATCAGTAGTCCGTTCTCATTTTAGCCAACCTTGGGAGGTTGCCATGGATATGATCAAAGTTTCAGCCAACTCCCGTACCTCTGCGGTTGCCGGGGCAATTGCAGGGGTCGTCCGCGAACACAAACGGGCAGAAGTACAAGCCATCGGCGCAGGCGCAGTTAACCAAGCCATCAAAGCTTTGGTGCTCGCCACTGGGTATCTCAAACTCGACGGAATCAATGTAGTCTGCGTCCCTGAGTTTGTGGATGTAGAGATCGAAGACAAGGTGCGCACCGCCATAAAAATGGTGATCGAGCCGCGTTAGCGGTACTTAATTAAAGTACCCTATTTATTAGACAAGCGAACGCAGGGTGGCGTATAATCTGCGCTGTGGATATTTCGCCTCGCATGTGACGGGTCGCTGGTCCGTCACCAGAGATAGAATCCACACCTTATCATTTCCTATGCAAACCTGGAAGAAATTTTCGCGTGTCCTGCTATTCCTCTGCCTGCTGATTAGTTTGCTGGTAGGAGCTTCTGCGCCTGCACGAATGACTCAATCCGCGAGCGCGGCGCCGATGCGGGCTCCATTGGATAGAGATCTTTCATTAACCATGACAGTTCCAGCAAGCGCCATTTTACTAAATGTAGGCGACACAGTAACCTTTACCATTAAAGTTAAAAATAACGGTACCACCATCGTGACAGGCATAACTGCAAAAGATGTGTTGCCGGCAGGGTTAACCTATAAATCTGATGATGGGGGCGGAACATACAATACGGGTAATGGAATTTGGACGATAGGTTCTTTGGGCGCAGGATTAACTGCTCAATTAAGAATTACAGCAACGGTAACTCAAACGGGGTCAAAAATAAATGTGGCAGAAGTCTGGTTTTCTGATAACTTACCTGACCCGAATTCAACCCCTGGTAATGGACTAGGACTAGCAGAAAATGATTTTGCTTCCGTAACGATAAACCCCTTAATCGCAAATTTGAGTATTACAAAGGGTGTAAACAATGCAACACCCAATAAAGATGAAGATATTATTTTTACACTCAAAGTAAGTAATGCAGGACCTGACTCTGGTTCAACGATAACCGTCAAAGATTTATTGCCAGCAGGGTTGACCTGGGTCTCCGATGATAGCGGTGGAAGTTATAACAGCGCTACAGGAATTTGGGCGGTAGGCACATTACTTACAGGCGGCGCAGACACATTGAAAATCACCGCCAAGGTCACGACCATTGGCGTAAAGACAAACAGCGCCGAAGTATGGACGAGCGATCAATATGATCCCAATTCAGCTGTTGGAAATGGCATCGTCGTTGAAGATGATTACGCCAGCGTAACCATCACGCCACAGACAGCTGATCTAAGTCTCACAAAAACGATTGTGGGCAATTCCGCGCCAGCCCTTGGCGACCCTGTGGCTTTCACGCTGACCGTTACCAATGCCGGGCCAGATACAGCAACAGGAGTAACCGTAAAAGATTTATTAGCATCAGATTTTACCTATGTATCTGACAGCACTGGCGGCGTGGACTATAGCAGTGGCAGCGGTCTTTGGACAGTTGGCACGCTGGCAAATGGCGCAAGCGCGACCTTGACGATCAATACAACCGCGGCAAACAGCAACGTGCAAACCAACTGGGCTGAAGTTTTCGCATCTGAACAATACGATCCTGATTCAACCCCTGGAGAGGGATCCAAAACCGCAGATGATGACGATGGAGCGCCCTCTGCCGATTTAAGTGTGACAAAAACAGTGAATACCGCAACTGTTAATGTGGGTTCCAATGTTGTATTCACAGTCACCGTTAATAACGCGGGTACCGGCCATGCCACGGGTGTTTCAGTCAAAGATTCCCTGCCTTCTGGCTTAACCTATATATCTGATGATGGGAGCGGGGCTTATATCCCTGCAACAGGAATCTGGAGCGTTGGGACTCTTGCAAACGGCGCGAATGCGGTATTAAAAATTACAGCGAGAGCAAATGTCAGCGGGATAATCACGAATTGGGCAGAGGTATGGGCATCCAACCAGTTGGATATTGATTCGATCCCTGGTGATGGTTCAACAACCTCAGATGACGATGCCAGCAGCGCAATTACTTCCAGTTATCCTACAAAGACGGTCATCATCAGTGAAGTCGCCTGGGGCGGTACACTTGCCTCCAGCAGTGATGAGTGGATCGAGTTATACAACCCCGGTTTAACTCCAGTGGATATTACAGGCTGGAAATTAAATGCATCCGATGGAAGCCCATCCATTAATTTGAATTCTGTTATTCTTGCTCCGGGTCAATATTATATTCTTGCTACTGGGGCATCCATATTTAGCGCAACAGATATTCCGGTAGTCAGCGTGAACCAGACTTTCAGCGGGTCATTAAGCAATGGAGGCGAAATACTTCGCCTGTTTGACAGCAGTAATACCATAATTGACACAGCCAACTCAACAGGCGGCGCATGGATTGCGGGCAGCGATTCTCCCAATTATGAAAGTATGGAAAGAGTTATGAGTGGTGGTATCGCCGCGCCAGATAATATCTATGGCTGGATAACCAATAACCGCTCATCCACCTGGAAAACACACGACACGGTTGGAAATCTTGTTCATGGCACACCCGGAAATCCAAACTGGGCGTTTTCAGTAACCATTACCCCAACAAGTACCTCTACAGGGACACTTGCCACCCCCACAGGGACACTTGCCACCCCCACCCGCACTGCCACCCCCACGCTTAACCTACTCATCAACGAAGTGGCATGGATGGGCACCGTAGCCGACGGAGCTGATGAATGGATC
>Ga0105048_10008822_pt1 | contig 16105 bp, 10 predicted proteins | sample MAT05_FD_78382 | JGI IMG/M metagenome (GOLD analysis project Ga0105048, IMG submission 78382) | Freshwater microbial communities from Lake Fryxell liftoff mats and glacier meltwater in Antarctica - MAT-05 | ecosystem: Environmental > Aquatic > Freshwater > Ice > Liftoff microbial mat | place...
CCTCAGGTAGAATCCACAAATAATCAACTTAAGGATATTACTGAAAGGTTTAACACGAATTTCGATATTGGTGTTATTGCGTTTTTATTTAACAAGAGCAAACTCATTATTCTTGGTTTTTTTCTTCTGTCGTTCTTTGCGGCTTTTCTTTATCTGCGGTACAGCCAGCCGATTTATGAATCTAAAGCCATTATACAAATCGACGATGGCAACAAGGCAGATAACATATTAAATATCAACGCAATAGGGAATAGCGACGACGTAATTGCCAAAGCCATTGAGCGAATTCGATCCAAAATATTTTTAAAACGGGTTGTTGAAAAACTAGATATTAGCGTAAAGTATTTTAGCGAGGGCACTTTTAAAAACAATGAGCTCTATCATTCGACGCCCTATTTGGTGAAATTAAATTTAAAAAAAGGCAATATCCTTGGTCAGAAAATTCACGTGGAGTTAAATGAAGCGCTTAATGGAGGCGTTTTAAATGTAGGTAGTAAGGTTTATAAATTTAAAGATAATGAGTGGCTGCGCACCAATGAATTCGATATTAATGTTTATATCAATCAAAAGCTGGAAAAAAAGACGATTAGGCAACTAATCTCCGAAAACAATGCCTTTTATTTTACGGTTTCAGATGTGGATGCCGTAACTGCCGATCTGCAGAGTAAACTAGATATTCACTTGATTAGTGAATTGGCTAAAACCATACAAATAAAGGTGAGAGATGAAAACTCTACAAAATCAACAGATGTTGTAAATGCTATCACCGAAGAGTACTTAACTTATGACGTTGAACACAAAAGCGAAAGTTCAACAAATATTTTATCGTTTATCGATACCCAACTCAATGTAGTTTATAACGAATTAAGGGGCAATGAAGAAGATTTACAGCGGTTTAAAAAAGAAAAGAATTTCGGTTATAACGAAAAGTTTTTAACCAGCGACCTTATGCGTTTTTCGACTATTGAGGATCAGATTATGAAACTGGAAATGGAAGAGAGAATTATTTCAGAAGTCCAAGACAATATTTCCAAAAATAAAGGTATCGATATCTACCAGCTGGTTTCGTTAATCTCAGGTACCGAATACGAGGTTAGTGTAAAAGACATTACCCAAACCATTCAAAAATTATTGAACGAAAAAGAAAACCTACTTTACGCAGTTACACCCAACTCTGATAACATAAAACAAATAAATTATAAGATCGACAATCAGAAAAAATTGTTGATAGAAAGTTTGGATGCCGTTAAGCTAAAGTACAAAAGTCGGTATAAAAGTCTTCTTGAAAAATCTTCAGGTTTTAGATCAAAGTTGGCCGACCACCCCGAAAATGAGGTGGAGTTTTCGCGACTGAACCGCGTGTATTCAATCAGCGAAAAGTATTACACCATGCTGCTTGAGAAAAAAACCGAGTTTTCAATTTCTAAAGCGGGTTATGTATCTAAAAATATTATTCTCGAACAAGCATTGGGCATAGGTGTTTTGGTTTCTCCCAATAAAAGAAACGCTATTCTTATTGCTTTTTTGGTGTCTGTTCTTTTGTCTTTTTTATTGGTGTTCGTACGCTATTTATTTCACGACAAAATTTATTCGTTAAACGACATTACCAAATATTCAAGTGGTGAAGTGTCTTTACTTGGCGTTGTACCAAGGTATGAAAGCGACATTCCTATTTCTCAGTTGATTGTCGACAAAAATCCGAAAGCCTTAATTAGCGAAGCGTTTAGAACGATTCGTTCTAATTTAAATTTTATGGATGGAAGTCCAGGTTCTAAAATCGTTTCTATAACCTCAACCATTAGTGGAGAAGGAAAAACTTTTGTAGCCATTAACATCGCTGGCGTATTGGCGTTTACAGGAAAAAAAGTGATCATTATTGATCTTGATATGCGGAAGCCTAAAATTCATAAGGGTTTTGGTGTAAGTAATCTTATTGGAATGAGCACAATATTAACCGGCATGAGCACAGTTGATGAATGTTTTATGGACAGTCATATGCCCAACCTTAAGTTTATAACAGCAGGGCCGCCGCCGCCAAATCCTGCTGAATTAATTTTAAATCAGAAGCTCGATGAGGTGATCGACTACCTAAAAACAAAGTTCGATTATATTGTCATTGATAATGCTCCTGTAGGACTTGTTACCGACGGCATAGCAACGATACAGAAAGCGAACTACCCTATTTATGTTTTTAGGGCGGGTTATTCACGTAAAATGTTTACCCAGATTCTCGATCGTTTAAAAAATGAAACCGCTGTGAAAAATTTGGCAGTAATATTAAATGATGTGGATGTGAGCCGAAAAATCTATAGTTACAACTACGGGTACGGCTATGGTTATGGCTATGGATACAATAGCGGCTACTACACAGAAGAAAAAAAGAAAAGTAAAAAACGAAAATTTAGTTAAATGGAAATTATAGAAACAAATTTAAAGGGCGTTGTATTAATTAAACCGCGCGTTTTTGAAGATACACGCGGTTATTTTTTTGAAAGTTATAACGATGCGGTATTTTCAAAAGCAGGACTAAATTTAAATTTTGTTCAGGACAACCAATCATTATCTCAAAAAGGCGTTTTGAGAGGTTTGCATTTTCAAAATCAACCCTTCGCTCAAGGCAAGCTCGTGCGCGTAATTACAGGATCGGTTTATGATGTAGCTGTTGATATTCGCAAAAATTCAGATACTTACGGACATTGGTTTGGGCAGGAACTCAACGAAAAAAATAAGTGGATGATGTATATTCCCGAAGGGTTTGCGCATGGTTTTGTAACAATTGAGGACAACACTGTTTTTTCTTACAAATGCACTAATTTTTATAATAAAGCCTCTGAAGATTGTTTATTGTGGAATGACGAAGACATTGGAATAAGCTGGCCACTTAGCGATCCTTTATTGTCGGAAAAAGACCTAGAAGGTAAAAAGTTTAAAAGTTTTGCAAGCCTTTTTTAAATCTTCGAATAGATTTTTGATACATCTTTATTTTTTCGATTACCCAAAATGTCATCTTTTTACATGAACCTGAGTTTTCCTTTTATATTAACTACATTTTTTTTTATTTGTTTTATCTTTTCCTTACTGATAAATTACATTTTGCTGCGTTTCGCCCAAACTTTAGGCATTAGAGGTAACGACTCAAATCAAGTGCGATGGAATCCAAAAGAAAAACCGTCGGTGGGCGGCATTTCTTTTTATGTAATTTTTTTATTTGCATTCATATTTATCCTACTTTTTCCGCATAAAAATCTTGGATTTAATATACAAGTTGTCGGTATCTTGGTTGCGTGCACAATGGCATTTATCATGGGGCTAGCTGACGATGCATTTAATACACAACCATTATTAAAGTTCCTTACCCAAGTTGTTTGCGCGCTTGTAATTATTTTCTCTGGTCACAGTATTATTATCTTTCAGAACCAGTTTCTTAATTATATTTTAACCGTTTTGTGGGTCGTTGGGTTAATGAATTCTATAAACATGCTCGATAATATGGATGGCATCACATCTATCGTATCAATGCTCATTTGCCTTTTTATGGTAGCGGTAAACGTTTCTTCACTCAATATTACCAGTTATTCAAATATTTTAAATCTTGGCGTTCTTGGCGCCATTTGCGGATTTCTGGTTTATAATTTCCACCCTTCAAAAATATTTATGGGCGATAGTGGCAGTCAGTTCTTAGGCGTTTTTCTCGCCATCATGGGTATCGACAATTGCTGGACCAACCCCAATACGTTTTCGGTAAGCAACTTGCCTATTGCTAAAATTGTGATTGCTCTTCTTGTTTTTGTTTTACCATTAACCGACACGATTACAGTTGTAATAAACCGTTTAAGGGTGGGTAACTCGCCGTTTATAGGTGGAAAAGATCATACGACCCACCATTTGTTTTTTAAAGGTATTACCGAAAAAAGAATTGCTATACTTTTTTTCACGGTAGGCCTCGTAGCGGCGTCACTAGCTTATTTGCTCATTTTCCATTTCTCATTGCAGTTGCTTTATTTTTCTATTTTTTACATCTCGCTTGTATTCGTAACTTTATACCTCAATACCGTTATTAAAAAGAGTTGAATCTACCCGAAATAAAAGGCAAATTAAGTAAAGGTCAACTTACAGTTGTTTTTTCATTAACATTCATCCTCATTTATTTTCTTCTAAAAGTGTTTGTGTACCAGCCTTCGGTAAATTCTGTTTCTTACACAGATAATAATTTCTATGTGCTTGATCTGAGTATTCCGGCAAATCTTGATTTTTGCGGCGAAAAAATCCCGGCAAACAATTACGATATTAAAGATGATCTTAAAAAAGAATTTTTCAGCAATGCTTACTGGAAAACAAACTCAATCGTGTTATTTAAAAAAGCGCAAAAATGGTTTCCCTATATCGAACCAATCTTAAAACAGGAAGGTGTTCCCGATGATTTTAAATATCTGGCAGTAATAGAAAGTCACTTATCAAATGCCGCTTCTCCGGCGGGCGCAGCAGGTTTTTGGCAACTGGTTCCGGGATCTGCGCGCAACTATGGACTTGAAGTTAACGATTTTATTGACGAAAGATACCATGTAGAAAAGGCAACGCACGCGGCGTGCAAACACATAAAAGACGCCTATAAAGTATTTAAAAACTGGACACTTTCTGCGGCAGCTTACAACCTCGGAATAGGCGGTATTATCAGTGCGTTGAAACGGCAAGGAACAGACAATTATTTTGATTTGTTATTGAACCGAGAAACCGGAAGTTTTGTTTACCGCATCCTTGCTTACAAAACCTTATTTTCAAGTCCGGGTCACTTCGGAATTAAAAGAAAAAAGTGGAACTATTTTCCTAAAATACCAGTTTCAACTTTTAATGTAGATTCTTCCATTACCAATCTAGAAGCGTTTGCAAAACACATTGGCTGCGAGAAATCAAAACTTAAGGCTTTTAATCCCTGGCTTTTGAAAGATGTTTTAAATAATCCCGACAGAAAAACTTATGAAATTAAAATTCCTAAAAATAAAGAGACGGATTACGATAGCTACCTTTCAGATCTTACTCGAGGGGTTTTTATTTACACACGTGCGCCTGTTGAAGCAGTCCCGCAAAATAAGGACGTAAAAAATGATTCGCTGGCAATTGCGGTGTCTACTGAAACTTCAGAAATAATACAAGTTCAAAAACCTTAGTTCAGGTTTTTGATACGCAAAAAAATAAAATTATTTTTCGAGAAGTTTTTTATTTTTACCAAGATAGAATTCCAGCCTACTCCATTGTTGTTCGACTCTTTAAACCTTTTTTCACCCTCAGCTACTTTATTTTAGTCGCCCTAGGTAACATTTAAAGTTGTTTACTCCTTATCGGCGAAAAGTTCGTAAGTAGTGTTTGGCCGAAAACTCCATTTTCGTAGTTGGCCCAAAAAAAATCGCTCATTTACCCCAGTAAACCTCACAATCATTTTTTTTAACGCGTCTCGAAACTGAATTTTTACATCCAAACTACTAGTTTTCGGACAGACACTAAGTAACGGTGAGGTGATTTTCAGGAATGTGTTCAATGTTGGAGTTGGGATCAAACACAGAATAAGCAAGAATTTTTTCGGGTTCTATCATTATAATAAGGCCTTTTACTGGAATAATTTCTTTACCTTCATGTGTCATCTTCCAAATTAGGGAGCTCACAATTTTCCTACCTGAAATGGTTTAGCATCCAAAAATATACTGTTTGGTAATTGCTGGATTAACTAAAGCGTTCCAAACCATTACCGGTGCAGCGTTTATCTGAATGCTATTTTCTACGATTAAAGGTTCCATTGCTAAATTTATTTATCTTCTTCTATGCCTACATGGCCGGAAGTACTGATTGTTATCGTCCATTTATGCGTGCCTTTTCCCGAAACAGCGCCACTACCGGTTAATTGCCGACCAGTGTTGGTTGTTCCAGAAATATTAAAATTTCCTGTGCTGATCGACTGGAAGTCAGAAACGCTACCAGATGGCACTGATCCGAAACTGGCAGAGCCTGCCGCCGCATTAAAAATAGTAGTTGCGTAATCGTTTCTAAACCTGATTTTATGATTTTCTTTAAAGCAGGAATAAAATAAAAAGATAATTGCGGCTAAGAAGGTAAGAGAAATTATTTTTTTCATTAACGCAATTCTTATTTTACGAAAATACCAAAATTTTCAAAACCACCGGAAACATTTTAAAACGCATATCGTTTATTTAGTTCGTTACTTCCTCATGATCTTCGATATCAATAAGAGGCTCCTCGGTTAATGAGTTTCTGATCGCACGTTTATTAATGGATAGAAGGATGGCGGGTAATAAAATCAGGTTAGTAAACATCGACATTATTAAAGTAAGCGAAACAAGTACGCCGAGCGCAACGGTGCCGCCAAAACTTGACGCAGAAAATATCGCAAAACCACAAAATAAGATGATGGAAGTATAAACCATACTCAAACCGGTATCTTTTATAGCCTCTGAAATTGCTCTAGATGCTGAGATGCCTGTTTTTTTTAATTCCTGCCTGTATTTAGAAAGAAAATAGATGGTTCCATCAGAAGAAATACCAAAAGCAATACTAAAAATAAGAATCGTCGACGGTTTAAACCTAATATCCAAAAAGCCCATTATGCCAGCTGTAATAATGAGGGGAATAAGGCAGGGGAGTTTCGACAAAAGAATAATGCGCACCGATTTGAAAAGGGCTATTCCAACAATAGCGATTAAAATAATCTCAATTAAAAGGCTTTCTAATAAATTCGACAATAGATAATCATTGCTTTTTAGGAATACAAGACTGTGGCCTGTGAAAGAAACTTTATATTCTGCAGGATTAAAGATAGAATCGATCCGCGGAAGGAGCACCGACATCAGTTCTTTCATTTTTTTTGAACCGATATCTGCCGCCTGATAACTCACGCGCGTGATCTGCTGGTTGCTATCGAGAAAATTCTGAAGTTTGTTGTTCTGACCTTTTAAAGAACCCGAAAATTCTGAAAGTGTTTTTAGATCGGTAACCCCTGGAAGTTTATAAAATTTTGGATCTCCACCCTTGTAAGCCTGGTAAGAGAATTTAATTCCTTCTACTATTGAAACAGGTTTTGAAAAAACGCTATAGTCAGCAATGGTTCTTTGCAACAACTTTATTTTGTAGATAGCCTGTGCATTATTCGAAAACAAACCTTTAGGTTTTTTGGTATCTATTGATATCTCGAAAGGTAAAACACCTTTAAAGTTCTTTTCAAAAAACTTAATGTCGTTGTAAACCGGATCGTTCTGAGGTAGATCGTCTACCACATATCCATTCATATCAATAAAAGTCATTCCCCAAAAACAGACAACCGTTATAATTGTGGTTACGACATAAATTGCAGCGCGGCGTTTTTGAACGAGGCTATCGATCATCCCTAGTACTTTATTGATTCGTTTACCCTCTTGGTGTTTTGTGTGTTTAGCTTTTGGAGAAGGCAGCATGCTCAAGATAACGGGGATCAAAATCAGAGTAATAAAATAGGTGGCAAGCACACTGATAGCTGCAACAATGCCAAATTCAACCAACATGGTGCTCTTAGTGAAATAGAGCACACCAAAACCAATGGCTGTGGTTATGTTGGCAAGGAAAAGTGTGACACCTATTGTTTCAACACTGCGTGACAAAGCCTTTACCTTATTGCCGTGTAACAAAAATTCGCTGTGGTATTTATTGATGAGGAAAATGCAATTAGGTAAGCCAATCACCATGATCAGCGGGGCAATTAATCCTGATAGCACTGTGATCTTATACCCGAACAACTCCATAATTCCTATAGACCATACCACACCAATCACAACTACAATTAGCGAAAAGATAACGGTAGTAAAAGATCTGAAAAAGAGCCAAAGAATAATCGCAGTAACAAATACAGCCAGTCCCAGGAATAGTCCCATTTCGTGAGATACCTTTGTCATTAGCTGCGAGCGAATGTAAGGCATCCCTGAATAATGCATCTCAACACTATGCTTTTTTTCAAAGACATCACCAAGTTCACGGATCTCTTTTACAATACCAAGCCTACGTTTCGAATCGAGATCTTTTTTCTTAAAAGTAATCGCTACTAAGTTGGCACCTGTTTCTTTGTTGTAAATAATTCCCTCATAAAAAGGTAGTGCCAACACTTCTTTTTTTAGGCTGTTGGCTTCTTCTTGCGTGACAATAGGTTTTGTGATAAGTGGTACAAATTCGAATTTTTCGAGGCTATCGTTTTTTACCAATTTAAAAATGGTTGGAACAGACATGATCCCCTTTACGCCATTAATTTTTTTAAGCGTATCATTTAAGGCTACCCAGTCGTTAAATTTTTCGAGTTTAAAAAGATCATTGTCTTCAAAACCCATTACCATCACATTGCCGTCTTCGCCAAACTGTTTTTTAAAATTTTGGTATTCTACAAACGAACTATCGGTATCGGGCAATATTTTCGCAAATTCATAAGAGAGCTCCATACGCGAAGCTTTGTAACCCATAAATACGGACATTAGCAAAATAACTAACGTAAAAGTTGATTTATTCCTTAATAAAACCCCTGAAAAATAACGCCACATAAACGTAAAAAAATATTAATGTAATAAACGTTTTTTGATCATGCCCCCCTTGGTGTCTTTAATGCTGTTCATAATCACAAAAGCATCGGGGTCTATTTTTTCAATCTCTGTATTTAATTTAGCCACTTCAAGGCGGGTAATTACCGAATAGAGAATATCAATGTCGCCCAATTTACCGCCACTTTTACCATACCCCCTCGCGCCTTTGTAAATTGTAACACCGCGGCCAAGACGTTCCGTAATCATCAATCTTATTTTTTCATTTTTAGTAGAAATTATCGTCACTCCGGTATACTCTTCAATACCTTCGAGAATAAAATCTACTGTTTTTGAGGCGCAAAGATAAGTTAAAATTGAATATAAGGCGGTTTCAAATGATAGTAACCAGGCCGCGAAACAAAAGATAACGATATTGACGATCAGAATGATATCGCCGATTGTTAAACCCGTTCTTTTACTCAAAGAGATGGCCATTACTTCAGTGCCGTCGATCACGCCGCCGCCTCGCATGGTGAGACCTATGCCTGCGCCCAAGAAAAAACCGCCAAAAACAGCGACCAGTAATTTATCTGTTGTCATTACCTGATAATCAATAGTGGCGATACAAACGGCTAATCCTACAATACCAATTCCGGTTTTTACAACAAAGTTTTTGCCGATCTGACTGTAACCAACCACTATGAAGGGAATGTTTAAAACAACGATTAAAATTGGTAGGTGCCAGCCTGTAACCGCAGATATGAGCAATGAAATTCCTGTTATGCCGCCGTCGATAAAACCATTTGTTAGCAAAAAACTTTTGAGGCCAAAAGAGGCAGATAAAACCCCGGCAAGTATCAAAAATCCGTTAATGATTTCGCGTTTTAAAATAATCTTAAATTTCAGGTAATTTTTAGCCTTATCACGGTTAAAAGACGGCTCGTTATGTGCCCGGGCTTCACTGTCTTTTTTATGTTTTAGCTGTTGCCTTTCTTCCGTTTGCATTTTTTTACTCTTTTCTGTTTCTACCGATATTTTTTGTGAATCCTAATAATACTCACAATAAAAATAAAAAACAAATCGAAAAGGCCTGTGTAGGGTTTTTAAAAGAGTTTATTCTCTTCACTTTTTTGAAAAAAGTTTTTTAATTTTATTGAGAAGCCTAGTAGATTGTTTTTCCTGCTCTTGATCGCCAATAAGATAACCATACGGATTTAACTGCGGCAAGGTGTCGCAGATGATCTTTACAATCCCAAGCATTGGTAAAAACAATATCATACCGGCAACCCCCCAAATGATGCCGCCAATAAACAAAATTAGTATGGTAAAAAAACCACTGATGTTGACCTCACCGCCGATGATGTATGGCTCTATAAAATAATTGTCTATGCCCTGAATAATGCCAATAACGACCAACGCGCCAATGGCAGTAGCAATGGAGTCTTCCGTTGCTAGAGCCACGAAAAAAGGGAATAAGCCTCCAACGATTGAGCCAACATAAGGAACAATGGTTAGAAGTGCAGCGATAAATGCAAGCAAGAAGGCATTTTTTAGGCCTACGATCAAAAATCCCAAAGTGAACAAAATCGTAAAAAACAAAATTGATAGAGCACGTCCGGTTAAATACTTCTGCGATACTTTGCTAATCTTTTCGATGGCCTTTTTAGCATCTTCAGGCGTTTTATGTTTCACCGCCTGCATAAAAAAAGCTTCGTACTTTTCGCGCTGCAGTAGAAAAAGGAAAGTGAAAATTAAAATTAAAACCGATGAGGCTAGTAATCCTACAATTCCAGAAAGCACATATTGTAAAACCTGGCCAAATTTTTCGCCCATTGATTTGATTTGTTGTTCGATGATCTCTTTTTGTTTTACTGCAGAAATACCAAACCTATCAGTCAAAAACTCATGGATAGACGCGGCGGAGCTTTGGTATTTTTTTTCTATTACAGGGAATTCGTTCGAGAGTGCTTTGCATTGAAGAACCACCATCCAGGCAATGCCACACACCACGACCACTAAAATAAAAGTGGAAATTAGCGCCGAGAATATCCTTTTTATGCCCGCTTTCTCCATCTTATTGGACGGTGAGGAAAATAACATCGCGAAAAAAGCGGCGAATGTCAGTGGAATTAAAACTACTTTTGCAAAATACAAAACGCTTGTCGTTAAAATTCCGAATAACAAAAATTGGTTTGCCTGTTTTAAAGATAAGTCTTCACTCATTGTTTTTTCTTTAAAAGACAAACACTATGCCACTGCTTTTATTAATATAAATCTTCGCAGAAAACAAGTGGTGGAAAAATATCTACAGTAGGTATAAATTTCTCGAATGCCGCACAATTTAATAAATGCTCGTTTGGGATTTTATGAATCTAACGACCTTATGATCTACGAAATGTTTTGTAAAGCAAACAAAATTAAATTTTTCCTTAAAATCGCTTTAGGATTTATGTTTTAGAGGCAATCTATAATCAAATAACTAAAGCTTTAGTGCAGCAATAGTTTCGGATGGATTTTTAGAACCAAAAACTGTATTGCCTGCTACCAAGACGTTTGCGCCGCAATCGATTAATTTTTTATAATTATTGAGATCAACACCTCCGTCTATTTCTATCAGGGCATTTGATTTTTTTTGGATGATTAGCTGTTTTAATTTTTTTACTTTTTCAAAAGTATTCTCTATAAATTTTTGACCACCAAATCCAGGGTTTACACTCATTAAACAAACTAAGTCAATATCGGCTATAACATCTTCTAGGGTGCTAACCGGCGTGTGTGGATTTAAAGCCACGCCAGCTTTCATACCTAAGTTTTTTATGTTTTGAATACTTCTGTGCAAATGCGCACAGGCTTCGATGTGCACGGTCAAGATTTCGGCGCCAGCATCTTTAAACGCTTGGGCAAACTTATCAGGATCAACAATCATTAAATGCACGTCTAGAGGTTTTTTTGCCAGTTTTTTTATCGCTTTTATTACTGGAAATCCAAAGGAAATATTTGGAACAAAAACGCCGTCCATCACATCCACATGAAACCAATCAGCGTTACTGGCATTTATCATTTCGATATCGGTTTGCAGATTCGCAAAATCGGCCGATAAAACTGAAGGAGCAACCAAGTGTGACATCATTATGGAAAGAATAGAATTTTTTGAAATACAAAAGTAGCCATTCAAACTTAATTATTCAATTTAGAAAATTCAAGATGGCCGCTTGCTTTAGATTATAAACCGTTAATGCAAATAAAGTCGTTTTTGGTAAATAATTCGAGCCATTAGATTGTACTGTTCTTGGGTAAATTGGCACGCAAGGACGAAAAAAGACATATAATTATCCAAAGGCCGTATGTATCGTTGTCCTTTGCCGTCGAGCTCCTGTGCCGTCAATCCGGGATCGGCCTCGGTATCTCTCAGTGTGTCTCCGTGAAGCGAGGAATTTGTTCCATCGGCAAACTCTTGCGTGACCACAGAGCTGGGCGGTGGCGGAACCGCTGCTGGAATTGGATTCAATTCGCCCCAGGTATGAGATAGGCCAAAAAAATGCCCCATGTTATGAATGATTAAATAAAAATCAGGGTCAGTGAGTGGTGAGCTTCTAAATTGTTCAGCTACAATCACATCTTTTGATATATTGTTCGATAAAAGAGGCGGCGGGTAGGCATAGCCCCTTTGATCGATATATTGGGGCTCATCTTTTACACTGTCTACAATATAAAAATTGATTGTTTTTTCTGTGTACCAGTTGCTGGTAACTGCCGGATCGGTGACACTTCTTTTCCAACGGTTGTAACTATAGTTTGGAATAAACACAGTACTGCAACGCGCGAACGAAACGCAAATAGGTTTGAATTTGTCATTTAAAACATTAATGATGGCATCGAGGGTGGGTTGCGTTGCCGAGCGGACTGAATAATTACTGTCGAGTACAATATAAAATACAATCGAAAATCTTTTATTAAGGCAGGTATCGTGATTGAGGGTGTTTACAAGAATTTGAGAATAACAGGATGAAACACCGAAAAAAAGAAGGCCCAGTGATAAATTTTTTAGCATTCGCGGAGGATAATTACAAAATTTTTATATATTTGGTTTCCCAAATATATAATTTTTTTTAAATGTTTAAACAAAAAATAGTCCTCTTTATTCTTTTTTTTGTTTGTTTCAAGGGGTCGACTTTCTCGCAGGTCGGCGTGTCAATAACCTCAGGTTGCGCTCCTTTGCAGGTAAACTTTACCGCTCCACCTGGCGCCACTTCTGCAAGCTGGAACTTCGGCAACGGAACTTCCACCCTTTTGAATCCATCTAATATTTTTAATATTGCTGGTGTTTATATGGTAAGCTATAGTGGGGTAGGAGGCGTTCCTACAAACAGCCTTATTCAAATAACGGTAAGCAGCAATAATGTGAACCCCACATTTAGTTTTACAATTCCAACTTCGCATTGTGCTCCTATGACGGTTAATTTTGTTGCTGCTGGTGGAACCCTTGGCAGTATTTATAGTTGGGCATTTGGAGACGGTGGTCTCGGCGCCGGCAACCCTACAAATTATGCTTTTACGATCGGCGGTATTTTTAGTCCTACGTTATCGGTAACCAATACTGTTTCAGGTTGCACAGGGGTAGTGAGTAATGGTTCCTTAAATGTTTCTAACCTACCTGCTTTGAACATTACGCCAAGCCCTGGATTTAATTCATGCGTGTTTCCTTTCGTTGCTGCGTTTAGTGCGAGTTTAAGCAATACAGGTTCCCCGTTTGGCGGGGGCTTAACCTACGGCTGGAATTTTGGCAACTCGCAAACATCAACCCAAATCACGCAGGGCAACGTTACCTATAATAATCAAGGCGTTTACAGTGTTGTGCTAACTGCAACGGATAACAACAATTGCACCAATACAATAACAGAAATTGTTACGGTGTTGCAACCTACACTATCAGCCACGGTGCCTGCATCGGTTTGTATCATGGGTCAACAAAACTATTCAGGGCCGCCAAATCTCGCTGCTTGGCCTTCTGTTCAGTCTAATGCGCCTTTTACCATTTGGAAGATGGGGGACGGCAATACAATTACCGTTCCACCTCCACCGCAGTTATTAACGCCAATTGGAATAACAACCTTTACCTATAATTTATACACTACACCTGGATTAAAAACTTTAACCATCACCGCTTCTTTAGGCAACTGTGTTGTGACCCAAACTAAAACAATATTTGTAGTGCAAGTTGTTCCGCAGTTTACCTTTACTTCGCCCTCTTTCACTTGTATGCCAAGCATGATTGCCTCGATGGTCAATCAAACCACGGTTAATGCTTCAGGTACTTTAAGTTATTTTTGGTACGTCAATCACTGGAATAATTTTTCAACGTACACCAGCACTGCGGTAAATCCAACATTTACTTTATCTGAAGGAAGCCTTAATCCTTACGCCTATTACGGCATGTACGTTGCTAAACCAATGTTGAAAGCGAGTTTTTTGTCGCTTGCTATTTTTGGAGGTGGATGTAATGCAGAAATTAGTCATGTGTCAGATTCGATTTGGCGACCCACGGCCTCATTCACCAAAAGTGCAAAAGAAGGGTGTGCTCCACTGATCGTTATATTTAAAAACACGAGTAATGCGCCCAACTTGACTTCAACCATGTACCCAATTACAAGTTACACTTGGAACAACGGCGCAAATCCACCGACTATATTTTCGGGGAATGTTCCACCAGCAATCCTAAGTCCTACCTTTGCGTACACAAGCCCCGGCACTTATACACCTTTTTTGTCATTTGTAACGGCGAGTGGTTGCAGCGCCGTTTCTTTCGTAGATACCATTATAGTCGTCAGTCAGCCGACCGTTATTCCAACTTTTACACCCAACGTTTCAGTTTGTGTAGGCACGCCAGTGACGATCAATTTGTCAGCTGTTCCTGCATCTAGTTTAATTCAACATTGGCATGTGGAAACTGATGAAGGATTTTTTCATGGCTGCATTAACGATTCGATGCCCATTTGGCCTTTTAATCATCCCGGTGTGCATGGATTTACAGTGTCGGCTTACCATCACAGTTGTAAGTCCGAAGCTGTCTCGGCGCAAACAATTACTGTAAAAGGCCCAGTCGCCACAGCCCGTTTTCGAACAAACTGTGCAAAAAGAAAATTTGTTGATTTTTCTTATTTTCTTGAAGAAGTCCAAACCGCTACCCTGAACTTTGGCGACGGCAATGCTATTACGATAATTGGAAATCCCACAGGCATAACATCTAACTCAACCGCGCCGGGAACGCACTCCTACGCTGCCACGGGCGATTACACGGCGTCCATAACAGGTATTAATTCGCTAACAGGTTGCCTGCCCTACACCCACACGATGGAAGTACATGTACGGGAAATAAACGCCTCGTTTACAATTGCCAACCCAATAGCCTGCAGAGGCGAACAAATATTATTTAACGCTTCTGCTTCTGCTGATGTTGATGTAACCTGTAACAGAGGCTACGCATGGCTTTTTGATGATACCATTCCAACCAAACAAACTACATTGCCTACTTACTCTTCCAATGCCGTCTCCAATGTTTCCGGCACGCATACTGTTACGCTGTGGGTAAAAGACGTAAATAGCTGCACGTCTAAACAAACAAAAACTTTTATCATCGGAAGCACTTCCGCTTCATTTACATTTGCCTCACCAGTTTGTGTAGCTAATATGCCTGTTCAGTTTGTGAATACTACCGCCCAGTCGCCTTTCGCTGCAAGTAATTTTACATGGAATTTCGGTGGAGGCGGCAGTATTTTTACCACTTCAATTGTGTCCACCTGGCCAGTGTACACCTATACTTCGGCTGTTTCTGGTCAGCAATACATAATCACACTCATCGCTCAAAGCACTTATACCCAATGCAGCGACACGATCAGGCAAACGTTGCAGGTAATTAATCCTCCCGAGGTTCAAATATTTCCGTATGATTATTATCCCTGTATTAACAGTGAGGCATTGTTTAACGTTGTAAGCCCCGGCGTAACTTATTCCGTTAATTTTGGCGATGGGAACAACAAGGTTGTTAATTCGCCCACATTAAACCCGTCCGTTTTGGGACATACATACACAGCGGCTGGGCTCAATACAGTGGTTGTAAGTTTGGGTTATGGCGGATGCGTCAACACAGACGTGAAAGTGGTAGACGTGCAGATTATTCCCGTAGTCAATTTTATTTCTTTTTCAACTGCCATAGGAGCTCCGGTTATAGTTTCTCCCGCCAATACAACTGTTTTTTGTTTTCCCGGCGTTACATTTAGTAGTACTTCGGTTCCGAATACCGGTTTGACCTACGTGTGGGATTTTGGTTCAGGATCTGGAATTGTTTCAACCCAAACTGTGGGCTGGTCATTTACACCAGGCACTACTAATACAATTACGTTGAAAGTATATCCAGCCGACCATTTCAAATGCAATAGTTTGATTACAAAATCTATTTCTGTTTTAAACCCCAAAGCAACTGCTGTTGTCGACAAGGATAAATTTTGTTTCGGTGAAACCATCAAACTGCACCTGCAGGATACTTCCGGAGTGAATAGTTGGAA
>Ga0105048_10008825_pt1 | contig 16102 bp, 14 predicted proteins | sample MAT05_FD_78382 | JGI IMG/M metagenome (GOLD analysis project Ga0105048, IMG submission 78382) | Freshwater microbial communities from Lake Fryxell liftoff mats and glacier meltwater in Antarctica - MAT-05 | ecosystem: Environmental > Aquatic > Freshwater > Ice > Liftoff microbial mat | place...
GCCGGCACCGCAGTATTCCCAGTGCCACCAGTTCAAGCTTGGGCCGTCAACCGCAGTTGGCGCGGTGCACGTTGAGAAATTCCAGCCGGTGAACACGTGCGCGAAGCCACGAATGGTGTCTTGGGTGTAGGTCGGCAGCGGTTGGATACCGGCCAGCGCGGGGTTGCCATCGAGCACGCTGCCATCAGGGTTCAGGCGAGTTAGCCCAATCGAAAACAGCTGCATGATTTCGCGCGCGAAGTTCTCGTCCGGGCGGATGTTTAGTCCGGCATCTGGCTTGCGATTCTTAAACATCGACAGGTAGTGGCCCATCGAGGGATGCAGCGTCACGTTAAAGAGCAGCGTGCGGAAATTGCCGAAAGCGCCCGCCGCCAAGGTGTCGTAATAGTTGGCTAGCGTCGTGGGATTGCCCTCCAGGGAGCCGTTGTTGTCAGACGTCACCAATATTTGTGATAGCGCAAACGCTACGCGCTGACGCAGCTGGTCGTTGCCGGTCACGGCGTTCTTGAACCAAATTTCCTGGCGCTCGCCTTGCCAAACTTGAATCGACTGGCCGGGCAAATATTGCGCGATCAGCCCATCTAAATAAGGAAGCTGTAAAGAGGGGCTCGCGACAAACTGCTCATCGAGCCACGCGCCATAGCCGATTCGCCCAACGCGATCAATTTCGGGGAGCGTCGCACCAAAGCTGGCCTGGCTCAAGAATCGCGACGCTTCTCGTGGGTTGTACGGGCCACCGGCTGGTTCGCTAAAACCCGCTTGAAAAATCCAATCGCCAGCAAACACCGGCGGACTCAAAATGCTCGCGCAGAGACACGATGCGATAACGATAGGCTGCAAGCGACGCATCTTTGGCGATCTCGAGTAATGACGTTCGGATTATTACCGAGGTTAGCTGACAAGATTTGTGACTTTTTGGACAAAAACCGCACGCCCGCGAATTAATCTTAGCGCCATGCGAATTCCAGTATTGATTCTTGCCGTATTGCTCTCATCGGACGCCTTGGCACATTCCTTCGGCTCGCCCATTTGTGAGATTAACGTGCTGCCGCTGGTGCCGATGAGCCCAACTTTGAGCGAGCCACCCGTCAGCGGCTGGTATCTCGAACCCGAGCGCCTGTCTTACGTGCCAGGAGTCGCGCTGCGCGTGCGCGTGCGTCATCTGGAAGCCACTCGTCGTCTGCGCGGCATTCAGCTGTGGGCTAAATCTGGGCCAACCGTTGGCGCGGGCAGCTTCGCCCTGCCAAGTGCGCTTTTTGTGCGTCCGCCCACTTTCGCCAACTGCGGGCAGTGGTCGATCACGCATGGCTCAAACAGCCCCAAAACCCAAGAGCAGCTTCAGTTTCAGTGGACCCCGCCCACTGCGGGCGCTGCGGTCATGCGCGCATTTCTAATCGAAGACTGCGCGAGCCCCGGCGGCTGCCGCGCGCATCAGGGGCTAACCCAGTTTGTGCTTATCCAGGAAGCGCTGTTTGTAGATGGCTTTGAATAGCGCCTCAACCCTAAGGCGCCAGAAAAGCCTGGCGTTTTAGCGTCTGCTCACGTGGGTTAAGGCATCATCCTCCGATGCCGCATTTTTCTCGCGAACAGATCTCAGAGCTTCTTCTACGGGCCAAAAACCTAAAGCTTGCAGAGGCCGAGGAGCTGGTACGGGCATCGGTTAACGATGCGCCTGGGCTGGTTGACGATGTACTGCAGCGCTTGCGCTTGCTGATTGTTACCAGTCCGCTCGACGACATGCCCGCACGCATAGAGCGCAGCCACGGCTTGCCGTACAGCGAGCTTGGCGTATGGCGCTTGCTGCGCGTGATTGATCAAGGCGGCTCCAGCACGATCTGCGAGGCCGAACGCACAGGCGATTTTCAGCAGCGTGTCGCGATCAAAATTCTCGACCGAATCGGGCCGGCAGAAGTCAGCTCGATCCGGCGATTTTTAGCCGAACGGCAGTATCTTGCCGACCTTGATCATCCCAACATCGCGCACTTAATCGATGGTGGAACCGCCCCGCGCGGTGAGCCGTACCTCGTTTTGGAACTGGTAGACGGCCTGCCGCTAAATGCCTACTGCACCTCAAATGCCTTGAGTCTTGAGCAGATTTTACGGCTAGTTGCCAGCATTGCCCGCACCGTGCATTTCGCCCACCAGCGCCTGCTGATCCATCGCGATCTAAAGCCACGCAATATTTTGGTGACCACCGAGGGCACGCCCAAACTGCTCGACTTTGGCGCCGCCAAGCAGCGTTCCGTGCTGGCGGATACGTCCCGACGCTCGAGTGCGCCGATGACCGTGTTGTACGCCTCGCCCGAACAAGTCGTCGGCGGGCCTCTTTCTACCGCCACAGATATTTACTCGCTTGGCGTGGTGCTCTACGAGTTGCTCACCGGGCAGTCACCCTATGCGGTAAGCCTGGAAAAACCCTACGCGCTCACCCAGGCAATCGTTGAAGCTCATCCGGCCGCGCCTTCCAAGCGACTGGGCGTGGCGTTCAGTAAATCGCTGTCGCGCGTCGATTTAGACGCAGTGCTTTATAAGGCGCTGGCCAAGGCGGCGTCGAGCCGCTACGCCTCAATGGCGGCTTTTGCCGATGATCTGGATGCGCTCGTCGACGGGCAGCCGGTGCTGGCACGATCGCCATCGCGTGTCGATCAGGCGCGGCGTTTTGTAAAGCGTCACCTTCTCGGGGTTAGTCTCGGCGCTTTCGCATTGAGCACCCTGCTCGCCCTATCGGTGGTGCTGGTGATGGCGTTAAACCGCGCGCGAATCGCGCAGGGCGGCGCGGAATCGAGCCTGGCGCTGTTGTTTGAAGTGCTTGGGTCCGCCAACGACGGGCGCGCTACTACGCCGCTAAATGCGCGCGAGCTGCTGCTTAAAGCGCGAGCACAAGTAGATGAAAGCTTGATTTCCTCACCCGTCGAACGCATGCAACTACAAGGGCAAATCGGCTCGGCGCTGAGCTCGCTGGGCTTTCACGTCGATGCGCTGCTCGCCCTTGCCGATGCCCGTAAGCTGGCGGTCGCAGCCAAGCGCCCAGAGTGGGCAGAATTTGCCTATTTGGATGTCAGCAGCCGCTTCGCGAGCGGCGATTACGCCGGCGCGATGGCCGTAAGTGCCGAGATCTTGACGCCTGCGCTCGATCGAATCCCCGCTCCGCTGCGAACACGCTTGCGCACTGAACTGCTGCGCGCCCTCGCGGCGGTTACCGATGATCAGTCGCGCGGCCGCGAGAGTGTGGCCGCCGCGCGTCGCGCCACCGACCAGCTGATGAGCACAGAGCCGTCGACAGCTGATCAGATTGACTTTATGACCCTGCTGGGCGAAGTTGAAATGCGCGCAGGCGAGATTCAAGCGGCCTCGTTGAGTTTCGAGCGCGCGCTCAGCGTCGCGCGCCAGACCGGCACGTCCGACACCCTATCGCTGAATGTCCAACTGATGCGCATTGCGCGCATGCAAGGTCGCTTCGAGCAGGGCCAAAAGATCAGTGAGGCAGCGCTTGCAACGCAAATTGCGCTTGCCGGTGCTGACAGCCCGCGTTTAATAATTTTGTATACCGAATTAGGCATCTCAGCGCTCGGCGCGGGAAATCTGGACGCAGCCGGGGCGGCCAATCGGCGCGCGCTTGAGCTAATGGACCGCAGCGAACCTAAGCGCTTGCAACCGTTTGCGCCGATTGCTTTGATGGGATTAGCGCGCGTTGAGCTGGAACGCTCGCGCTTTCCCGCCGCATCAACATACGCCGATGAAGCGCTGACGATCGCAAAACGGCTTTTCAATCCGAAAAGTTTTGATCTCGCAACGGCCGAGCTTGTACTCGCCAGCGTTGAATTTGAGCAATATGGCGCTGAGCGCAGCTACCCACGCGCGGAAAAAGCCTTGACCACGCTCATAGCAATACTAGGTCCAGCGCATATGGTTACCGCGCGCGCACAAGAACTCAGTGGTCGCATTGCCCTTGCTCAGGGTGACGCTTCTTTAGCTGCCAAGCTGTTTGCAAGCGCACTGGAAACCCGCCGCGAGATCTTCGGTGAAGAGCACTCGTTGGTCACGCTGCTGCGCGTGAGATTAGCTATTGCCACTGGTCGAATCCCGCTGAGCGCTGGATTGCTTGACGCGTGGTCACGAGCCACTCAGCAACCCTCAATGATCACACCTAACGTGCGCAACGAGATCGAAGGCGCGATTTTGCTTTTGCTTATTGAGCCGACGTAAATGTGTCGGCAAAAATGACGTCACTCTCAGCGGCACCGAAATCGCAATCTGGCTCCTGATCGGCGTTTCCATCCATTGGCCGAGCAATTCCGCGCTGGTCAAAGGGAAGACAGCCCGCAGCTAGGCCGTCGAGCGCCGCCGATCCAAAAGCGGGTAAGTGCGTGCGAGTGCTGGCCCCGTTGAACGCCAACGCTTCCAGACGCGGATCCAGATTGACGATGTCACCAGACGAGTTGAACTCGCAATTGCCCACCGTTCGCACAAAATTAGATGCCGTCGCGAGCGCACCGGCTGACGCCGAAAGGGAGCAATCGTTCAACGCGCCGCCCGCGCTGTCAGTGCGGTTATCGCTCATGAGATTGCCGATCAGCGTGGCGCTCAAGCCGCCTTCATGGCGCATGCCGCCGCCCTCTGCGGCATCGTTGCCATCGGCGTCGGCCAAGTTATTGGCGAGCGTCGAATAGCGCATTTGCAACCCGCCGGTGCTTAAGGAAACCAAGATGCCGCCGCCCGCAAAATTGGCGCGGTTGGCGCTCAGTGTTGAGGTAACGACCAGCGTGCTGCCTGCGCTTGAAAAAATGCCGCCGCCGCCGCCCGCAACGCTACTTCGAGATAAATTCTCAGCAACTGTTGATTCAGTGATCTGCGCGCGCGTATTAGCGCCGCCATTAAACGACACGCCACCGCCCGAGGAATTGGCCTCGTTCAGCTCAATACTCGAACGGCTCATCTCGACGTTGCCGCCAAAGCGCAGCGCGCCACCGTTGAGCGTAGCGCGGTTGCGCAGCAGCTTGGCGTCAGCCAGCGCAAGATAGTCGTTGGTATTTGTGCCTGCGCTAATCGCGCCGCCGTCGCCAATCACATTGCCGTCAACCACGCTCAAGCCGCGCAAAATATAAGTAAAGCCATCAGTGACGAGAGGGTCGAGCTCAAGCGCGCGGTCGTTTAATCCCAGCGCACTGATCACGCTTGAACCCGTGCCGTAAATGGCCAACGCGCCGCGCGCATCAAGATCGCCTAGTGCGTTGGCGTTCTCAGAGGCACCCGCGAGGGTCAATGTATAGACGCCGTTGCTGAGAAGAATAGCCGCAGGTGCAGTGGTTGCAGCCGACACCGCTTCGCGTAACGAGCAGTTGCCGGGCAAGCAGTTCACGCCCGCGCGATCTGCAAACTGAGTGACGACATAGGGCGCGGGTGCGCTCACTTGAAAGGTCAGCGCGCCGGGCGTTGTCACGGCTGAAAACTGCGCCACGTTGATCGAGTACTCAATGCCCGGCGCGAGCTTCAGCCCGACAATCCGCGCGGCAAACGACGGCAAGCCGTCGTCGTTGCAGCCACCGAATACCTGTTGAAAATTGCCCGGCGCGCCGCTGTAAACACCCAGCATCGCGTCGTAGCCGCTGGCACTGATCGTTAGGTACACCTCGCTGCTGGGAGTGATTGCATACCAAACCGTGCGCACCCCTTGCGAGCTTGCGCCCACCCGGCAAAATGGGCGCGGATCGGTATCTGCAAGCGTTGCTTCGGCGACATTCGCAACCGTTGCTGAGAACGGCAGCGCGCTGATCACCGTGCGCTGCGCCCAATCGTCATTCACCGGCGGGGCGGCGTGCGCGGTTGACAGCAACGCGCCCACTACATTGAGCGCGACGAACCATCTCACTTGGTTATTCATGACAATTCTTGCGCCCCGTTTGAAAGTCCCACAATCACCACATCCGCGCGGCGTGCCGCGAACAGACCAACCGTCACCACACCCGGGATTTGATTGATCGCACGTTCAAGCGCTTCTGGATCGGCGATCTCAAGCCCATGGACGTCGAGAATCGGGCAGCCGTTATCGCTGATAAATCCTTGCCGCCACTCGGGTTCGCCACCAAATTTCAGCAGCTCGCGCGCCACAAAACTGCGCGCCATCGCGATGACCTCGACCGGCAAGGGAAAGCGTCCGAGACGCTGCACCTGCTTGCTCGGATCAATCAAACAAACAAATTTGCGCGCTGCCGCTGCGATGATTTTTTCGCGCGTCAACGCACCGCCGCCGCCTTTAATTAAACAGCGCGCCGGATCGCATTCATCGGCGCCGTCGATATACACATCAAGCGATCCGGTCGAGTTCAAGTCAAGCACCTCCACGCCGATTGCCCGCAGTCGTGCGCTGGTCGCATCCGACGACGACACCGCGCCTATGAGCTTGATCCCGCTGGCACCCAACGCTTCGATAAAAACATTCACCGTTGAGCCGGTTCCGACGCCCAGCACCGAGTTCGCACGCACGTGTTTCAGGGCAGCGAGCCCCGCGTTTACTTTTGCCGCCGAGCTCGACATCACGCCTCCAGTTGAAGAATCAAATCCCAGTACGCTTTTGCGACGGGCAACACACTCAATCGATTGCCTTTGCGCACCAGCGCAAACTCAGCCAGCAGCGGCTGGCGCTTGAGCTCCTCAAGGGTAATTGTGCGCTTGAGATCTCGCACATAAGCGAGTTCGGTCAGCAACCAGCGCGGCTGCTCCGGCTTAGCGGTTGGGTCAAACTGATCGTGCTGCGAATCAAACTGGGTCGGGTCCGCACGCGCCTCAGCTGCGATTCTGGCGATCCCCACAATCCCCGGCTGCGCGCAGTTGGAGTGATAGAAAAACACCTGATCAGCCACGCGCTGCTCGCGCAGGTAGTTGCGCGCCTGATAGTTGCGCACGCCATCCCAGCTTCCCACCCCAGTGGGTTCGCGCTTGAGTGTTTCAAGCGAATAGGTATCGGGTTCGGATTTCATCAGCCAATAGTTCATTGACAGCGGATTAACTCCACATCGGTGAGCACATAGTCGAGCGGTACGTCCCACGGCTCAGGCACCAGCGAATCTAGCAGCTGCACGCGATGCGCCAAGCCAATCAGCAGCGGACGGGTTTGTTTAAGCTCTTGGTAGCGCTGTAGGTATCGGTCATAGAATCCCAAACCGTACCCCAAGCGATGGCCGCGTCGATCAACCCCGAGCAGCGGAATCAGCATGCATTCAAACGTATCGGCCAACGGCGCATCGCGTGATGGCTCGGCGATGCCATATTGATTGCGCTCCGTTGGCTGACCTTTCCCGAACCGGTGAAAGACCATTTCCGGCGGCAACGAGCCAATCACTCGAGGTGCCGACAAGCGATAGCCTGCAGCGATTAACCACGCATTGAGTGCATCGGTCGGGAATTCATCGGGCGCGCTCAGGTAAGTTGCAATTTGCGCACCCGAATGCGGCAAGACCGCTGATAGCGCGTCAATCACGCTCGATAAATCTGGGCGTGGCGCGTCCCGAAGACGGGACTTCAGGTCCCGGCGTAAGTCAGCGCGGGACATGAGTAAAAAAAAGAGTGGACGTTCTCAGTGAACTCCGGACCCACTTCACGCGACCTCGAACCAAATGGTTCAAGTGGGGATGCGCGTCGGTGCTTAGGCTTTCCGCTGCGAAGGCGGACCTGCTCACTACATCCAACATTGCAAACCCTGCGGGTTAAGTTACGGATCGAGGTACATAGTAAAGAGCGAGTCCAATCGCCGAGAACGTCCTGCGTCTATTTTAGGATCGCGTGCAAAGCCGACTCAAGCTTTATTTTCATATCATGCACGCGCGTTCCCAACTCAGAATTCACGCTTTCCTCGCGCATGCGCATGGTTTGAATCTCGTGGGACATGTTTAACGCCGCCATGACCGCTACCCGCTCAAGTCCCAACACCTTGCCGCTGTCGCGTACTTCGCGCATCCGACTGTCCAGCAAGCGCGCCGCTTCAATCAATTCAACGCGCTGCTCGGCCGAACAAGCCACCGCGTAGTCTTTATCAAGAATCTTAAGCGTGACCTGCTCTGCCATCCTACTGCGCCTCTAAGCTCTTCAGCCGCGTAATCATCGCTTCCACACGTGACCGCGCCATTTCATTTTTGGCGATCAAATTGGCGCGATCAGCACTCAACTGCTCTTGCGACACCCGCAAATTACGGTTCTCATCGGCCAAGCGCTGCGCCACGCCGACCAGTTCGGCCATGCGCGCTTCAAGATCGGCAAGATCAGCTTGCTGTGTAGGATTTGGCATGGCCTAAAGATAAGACAATGCGTAGCTCCCACACAATGTGTGTGCGGCGAAAAAGCTGTTTTTGTGGAGCATTGTCAAATCGCCCAACGGCGTCGTAACGAGCACGACGTCCGCTGAGCAGTCGCTCCTTAACGCTCAACTTTCTTAAACTTCTTCTTAAATCCCGGCGGTTTAGCTTTGTAAGGTGCACTAGGGCCCGCTGGTTTTGGGCGGAAATCGGTGGTAACCGGTGCGCCTTTCAAACGCGTGCGACCGAAAGGTGGGGCTGAGTCGGCTTTGCCAGCGTAGGGCGGCTTGCGTTTAACAAATAACGACGCGGCATCGCCGGGGCTTGCGGCCTGGTCGTGTTCGAGGCCCATTGGCGTGCCGCGAATCCAGGTTTTGGCCATGCGTTTCATCAGGCTGTCGGCTTGATCGCGCGGCACATCCACGGTGCTGAAGTTTTCCTCAATCCGAATAGCGCCAATTTGATCGCCGCTGATACCGCCTTCATTGGCAATCGCACCTACTACGTCCTGCGGGCGCACGCCGTGTTCGCGACCGGCTTGAATGCGCAAGCGGATTTTGTCGGCGTCCATCGCGCGTTCTGGGCGGCGACGTGCAGGCGGTTCCGCGAAATCGCCTTCGCTGGGTACGCGCGCTTTGCGCTTGAAGTTCGATTCATCGCCCGCAGCCGACGGCGCGCGTTCAAAGCGCGATTCGCTGGAACCTTCTGACTTATTCTCAAATTTCAGCGGGCGCGGTGAATCGCCTTCGCGGGCGTAGCGCGGCTTGTCAAACTTGGCCCGTGGCGAGGCGCTTTCAAATTTGCCGCGATTCGGCGTCCCGGCACTGCCTTCGACGCGTTCAATTTCACGACCCAGCTTGAGCAGCGGATCGGCTTTCGAGTTCATGCGGATCAGCGCGGCCGCCACATCACCGGGCTCGACGAGTGCTTCAGCCGCTATTTGATAGGCGAGTTCAGAATGTTGCTCCAAACCGCCTTTCGCGATGTCCTCCAGCACCATCGCTTTAAAGCGGCTCACGCGCAACGTTGAAAGGTCTTGCAGCGTGGGCACCTGCATCATCTCGATGGTTTGCCGGGTGTGACGCTCGATCTCTTTAAGCATGCCGCGCTCGCGCGGCGCAATCAGCAAAATGGCCTCGCCTGCACGACCCGCGCGACCGGTGCGCCCGATGCGATGCACGTACGCTTCAACGTCGCTTGAAATGTCAAAGTTAAACACGTGGGTAATGCGCTCAACGTCCAGCCCGCGTGCAGCCACATCAGTGGCAATAACCACATCCAAAAGCCCCGAGCGCAATTCCTCGACGATCTTTTCGCGCTGCTGCTGGACCAAATCGCCATTCAACGCTGCCGCCGAGTAGCCGCGCGCCTTGAGCTTGTCAGCCACTTCCACCGTGGCGGTTTTGGTGCGACAAAACACCAACGCGCCCTCGCTCGGCTCGCTTTCCAGCACGCGCGCAAACGCTTCAAATTTATCGTGCGGCTTGACCAGCAAATAGCGCTGGCGGATCAACGGCACGGTCATCGTGCGCTCGCCGAGCGATAGGGTTTTGGGTTCGCGCAAATAGTTCAGCGCAATTTTCTTGATCTGCGGCGGCATGGTGGCCGAGAACAGCGCGGTTTGGCGCGTCGCGGGCACCGATTTAAGAATCGTCTCGACGTCGTCGATAAAACCCATGCGCAGCATTTCGTCGGCTTCATCAAGCACCAAGACCTTGAGCTCGGAAAGATCAAGCGTCTTGCGCTCGAGGTGATCCATGATTCGCCCCGGCGTACCAACAACCACATGCACGCCGCGCGCGAGCGATTTCAACTGGGTGCCCATGCCCTGCCCGCCATACACGGCCAGCACATTTAAGCCGCGCTGGTGTTTGCTGTAGCTGCCGATGGCTTCAGCCACTTGCAAGGCCAGCTCGCGGGTCGGCGTGAGCACCAGCGCCTGCGGCTTGTTGCGCGACAAATCGATTCTCGTCAGCAGCGGTAAAGCAAACGCAGCGGTTTTGCCGGTGCCAGTTTGCGCCTGCCCGATAATGTCGGTGCCTTCCAGCAAAATCGGAATGGCCTGCGCTTGAATTGGCGTCGGCGTTTCGTAGCCGATGTCAGTAATCGCGCGCAATACGTCGGCATTCAGGCCGAAGTCGGCAAATGAGGTCATGGGGGCAACTCTAAAAAATGTGGTGCGTAGTGTACGCGCTGCCCCGCTGGCACGCCTTTGCTGGCTCGACGCCCTGGCTGCTGGGAACATCTTGCTTCCACATCGGGTCTTGGAAAGCGCACGGCTGAAAGCAGACGAAGCGATCATCGGTCTTGCCTCACACTGATCTCTCATACGGTTTTTGGACTTTCCATGCGATGTTTGTTGGCTATAGCGCTGTGGGCAACCGCAGCCACGGCGAGCGCCCAAGCGGTGCGCGCTGATCACCTCACTGCCGAGCTGCGCGCGTCGGTGCTCTCGATCGAGCCTGGCGGCACTTTCGATCTGGCGCTTCGGTTCGATCACGACGAGCATTGGCACAGCTACTGGCACAATCCCGGCGACACCGGCTTGGCTACCAAGTTAAAACTCACGCTGCCCGAGGGATTTAGCGCAGGCGAGCTTGAGTTCCCCGCGCCCGAGCGCATCAACGTCGGCGATTTGGTCAACTTTGGCTATGAAGGCCGCATTCAGCTGCTCACCAGCGTGCGCGCGCCCGCTAATTTGCAACCGGGCGAACAGATTGAAATCAAGGCGGCGGCGAGCTGGCTGGTGTGTCGCGAGGAGTGCATTCCAGGGCGCGCGCAGTGGACGCTGAGCTTGGTCAGCGCGGCCGCTGCCGAACCTAGCGCAAGTGCAAGCGAGATCGCGGCAGCGCGCGCGCTGCTTCCACTGCAAGAACGGGTTGCGGCGTCGTTTGCGAATGTGGGGTCGGGCTTTCAACTGACCTTGGCGACTGCACCCAGCATCCCGCAGGTATTTCCCCTCACCCAGCAGCTGGTCCACAACCGCGCACCGAGCAGCCGCGTTGACGGGGCCCAGTCGCACTTCAACTTTGCGCGCTCGGAGGAGTTTGATGCCCTCCCCGCGCAGGCTGAATTTTTGATCGTTCCCGGCGCAGGACGGCGGCCTTACTTTGTTGCCGCACAAACGTCCTCGGCCCCGATCGCTGCGAGCACCCCGGCAGCCCAGAGTGGCAGCGCTTCGGTCAACTTGCTCTCAGCGTTAGCGCTGGCGCTGCTGGGCGGCATGATTCTGAACTTGATGCCGTGCGTGTTTCCGGTGCTGTCGTTAAAGGCATTGAGCTTCGCAAGCTTAAGTGGCCTTGAGCGCCGCACCGCGGTGATTGACGGGCTGGCCTACACGTTGGGCGTGGTCTCAAGTTTTGTCGCACTCGCCGCGCTGTTACTGGTGCTGCGCGCGGCCGGACAGGCGGTCGGCTGGGGCTTTCAGCTGCAAAACCCGCTGATCAATGGCGTACTCGCGTACCTGTTTTTTGCGATGGGTTTAAGCCTGCTCGGCGCGGTTCAATTTGGCAGCAGCATCATGGGCTTTGGCCAATCACTGACCGAGGGCCACGGTGCGCGCGCTGCGTTTTTTACCGGCGTGTTGGCGTGTGTGGTTGCCAGCCCCTGTACGGCACCGTTTATGGGTACCGCGCTTGGCTATGCGGTTACGCAACCGGCGCCGCTGGCGCTGCTGGTGTTTGCGGTGTTGGGATTCGGCCTAGCCTTGCCGATGCTAATTTTGAGCTTGATCCCAAAATTGAGTTCACTGCTCCCGAAACCGGGCGCGTGGATGGAAGTTTTCAAACAGATGCTCGCTTTCCCGCTGTTTTTAACGGCGATTTGGCTGCTGTGGGTGGTGGGCCGGCAAAGTTCGCTAGACGCGGTCGCGCTCCTTTTGATCGGCTTGGTGGCGCTGGCGTTTGCTCTCTGGCTCAAAGATTTGCAGCCCACTCAAACGGCCGGTCGCGCTGCTCGTTTAATCGGTTTGACGCTCGGATTTGTATCGGCTGGCGCCTGCCTGTACGCCTTAACTAGCGCCCCAACTGAGCGTGAACGAGTATCCGCAAATAGCGATTCAATGCCCTACAGCGCCGCCAGTTTGGCCAGCCTGCGCGCGGCACGCACGCCGGTGCTGATTAATATGACCGCAGACTGGTGTTTGACCTGCAAAGTCAACGAACGCGTAGCGCTGAAGTCAGAGGTATTTCGCGCGGCGCTTGAACGCAACGGTGTGCAATACATGAAAGGCGATTGGACACATTACGACGCCGAAATCACCGAATTTTTGGCGCAATACAAGCGCAATGGTGTGCCGCTCTACGTGTTTTTTCCGGCCACCGGGGAACCGCGCGTGCTGCCACAGGTCTTGACCCCGCAGCTGGTCGCCGATGTACTCAGCGGTCAGCCTTAAATTGGCACCTAGCTTCCCACCCCTGCTTCCCACCCACCCCGCTTGAGGTTATTTATGAACTTACTGCAATCCATCGCACTTGGCGCCAGCTTGATGGCCGCTACTTCCGCATTCGCGTCAGTCAAAGTTGGCGACACCGCACCAGATTTCACCCTCAAAGGTGCTGACGGCAAGAGCTACTCGCTAAAGAGTTTTGCCGGCAAAAAAGTGGTGCTGGAATGGACCAACCCAGGCTGCCCATTCGTTCAGAAATTCTACTCAGCCGGCGAGATGCAGCGCTTGCAGTCAGCAAACACCAGCAATGATGTGGTGTGGCTGTCGATCAACTCCGGCGCTGCTGGCAAACAGGGCGCAATGGACGCAGCCGGCGCATCCGCGCTGGTCGCCGAAGCCAAAGCCACCCCCACTGCGTATCTGCTTGACGGCGCAGGTTCAGTTGGCAAAAGCTACGGCGCAAAAACCACGCCGCATATGTACGTAATTGATCCGCAAGGCAAAATTGCGTACATGGGCGCGATTGATTCAAACCCAAGCGCCGACTCGGCGGATATCAAAGGCGCGACTAACTACGTCGTGGCCGCGCTTGATTCGCTGAACTCTGGCAAACCCGTGGCAAATGCCAGCACACAGCCCTACGGCTGCAGCGTCAAGTACTAGTCGATGGTTGGTTGAGTAGAACCGAAATCCGTGGTCTCGCGGCGGGCATGTGCCCGCTCGAGACCCACAACACAAATAGCTGCCAAGACGACTAAGCTTCACTCCCCCATTTAACGATCTTGGAGTAAGCCATGCCACGCATATTTTCAGTAGCTATCCTAATTGCTAGCGCGGCGTGTTGGTCGACGCTGGCAGCCGCCAGCGAACACAAACACGACCACAAAGACACGCATGATCACGGAGATAAAACTGCGGCGCCCGCTGCGAAAATCGTAGATGGCAAACAGATTTACGGCGAAACGATGCCCGACACCGGCAAAATCGTGTCAATCGGCAGCGCGATCAAAAGCTTCAAAGCTAAGGGCAAGCCGCAGCGAATCTCAGGTGAAATTACCAAGGTTTGTCAAAAAGAAGGCTGCTGGATGGTCATAGCCGAGGGCGATCAGTTTGCCCGCGTCATGACCAAACACAACTTTGTATTTCCGGTCGACGTGCGCGGCAATGCCACGGTTTATGGTGCCCTCGATAAGAAAGAGATGGATCTTGCACAGGCCAAGCACATGGCCGAAGACGCAGGTAAAGATCCCAAAACAGTCACCAGTGCGACTCACGAGTTTCGCATCGTCGCAAGCTCCGTTGTGATTGAACCGGTCAACTAACAATGATGTCAACCCGTCGATCGTTTTTGCGAGATTCGGCCCTCGTTGCGGGTGCGCTGGGTTTAACCGCCCCGCTCGACCCCATCCTCGCGAGCGCGCTGAAGAAATCCACTAGCTCAGGCTACGGACCCTTGCAAGCGGTCAACGACCTCACTACTGGCCAACCGCTGCTTAAACTGCCAGCCGGTTTTAGCTATCGCACTTTTGGCTGGGCTAACTCTCCCTTCGACGATGGCACGGCGACGCCCGGCGCGCACGACGGCATGGGCGTGGTGCGCAGCGACGGTGATCGCATCACGTTGATTCGTAACCATGAAGTGGTCGCAGCCAACGGTATCTTTGGTGCATCCACGCCGCACTACGACGATCGAGCATCCGGCGGCACCTCAACGATTGTATTCAACACCCGGACTGGCTTGGTCGAGAGTGCGCGCGCTTCACTGTCGGGTACGCTGCAAAATTGTGCGGGTGGTGCCACGCCATGGGGATCGTGGCTTAGCTGCGAGGAATTTGTCTCCGTCACCGGGCACGCAGCGGATGCTTACGATGCGCGGTCTCGGGATTTAGCCGGGCTTAAACACAATCATGGCTACGTTTTCGAAGTACCAGCGACGGGTCGCGCGACGGCAGAACCGATCCTCGCCATGGGCCAGTTTCGGCATGAGGCGGCAACCGTATTTCAGCCGACGGGCGATGTTTATTTGACCGAAGATGCCTATCCGGCCGCCGGTTTTTATCGTTTTGTACCCAAGCGGCCCGGACACCTTGCGCAGGGCGGCGAGCTGTACATGCTCAAGGTTTTAAAGCACAACGATCTGCGCGGCGATCTGCCGGTTGGCAAACGCTTTAGCACCAAATGGCTGCGTATCGAGGACCCAGAACAAGGTAACTCACCGGGTAGCATCGATGGCGTGGGCGTGCTCAAGCAAGGATTGCTTGCAGGCGGCTCGATGTTCACCCGCTTGGAAGGCTGCTACGCGACCGCCGATCGCGTGTATTTCACCGCCACCAACGGTGGAATCTCCAAATTTGGGCAGGTTTTTGCGTATTTCCCGCGTTCGCAAACCCTTGAGTTGGTCTATCAATCGCCAGATGCCGAAACAATCGACTATCCCGATAACGTCATCGCCAGCCCACATGGCGGCTTGCTGCTGTGTGAGGACGGCAAAACTCGCCAGGACGGTCAGTTTTTAATGGGCTTGAGTTCTCACTCAGAGCTGTTTCGATTCGCCCAAAACAATGTGCTGATCGACAAACCGGTCCACGGTCACGAGGGCGATTTCCGCCTCACAGAGTGGGCGGGCGCGTGCTTTTCAGCCGACGGCCGCTGGCTGTTTGCGAATGTCTACAGTCCAGGCTTTACCGTGGCGATCACCGGCCCTTGGGCGCGCGGCTGAGCGATTTTCGGTTCTAAACGGGCGAGGCGTAAATTCAGCAAATGCGCCACGCCAACCGCCGTGCCACCTGACACCAAGAACAGGGCATGCCAGATAGGCACAAAGGCGAGGGACGTCAACGTGCCCAGGCCCAACAGTATCAAGGCTAACGACCAGGGCAAAAAGGCCCACAGCTGCCCATGTTGCCGCCAGCCGATTAGCAAACTCATCGCGCACAAGGACAGCGACAGCGCCGCAAAAATTCGCTCAAAGCTATGCGACAGCAGCATCCACTGCGCCACGTCATGCAACGGCGAATTAAACTGATACAGCGCCAGTGTCAACGCAGGAATCGCCGCCAGCGCGAGCGGCACGAGCGCGCAGTGCAGCGCACAGATCATGGCTGCGAGCGCGCCAAAGCGATCGAGCAAGCTGCGCATCGTGTGAGAACTGACTAACTTCATGGTTCAGGTGAGCTAAAGCACACTAAAGTTCAGATGCGTTAAAGTATAACAGTACCTCCCCCACTGAAAGCGAGCCCGCCATGAATCAACGTCGTCTTACGCTTGCCGTCATCTCATTCATCGCGGCCGCCAGCGCTCATGCCGCGGAGCAACACACACACGCAGCCCACGTTCACGGCATAGGCCAGCTCAACATCGCGCTTGAAGGCAAACAGCTGTCGCTGGAGCTCATCTCGCCCACCGCCAACATCGTCGGTTTCGAACA
>Ga0105048_10008826_pt1 | contig 16101 bp, 16 predicted proteins | sample MAT05_FD_78382 | JGI IMG/M metagenome (GOLD analysis project Ga0105048, IMG submission 78382) | Freshwater microbial communities from Lake Fryxell liftoff mats and glacier meltwater in Antarctica - MAT-05 | ecosystem: Environmental > Aquatic > Freshwater > Ice > Liftoff microbial mat | place...
AAGGCTTGTTCCAGACCAGGTTCTCGCGTGCCAGCCGGGCCCAGAATCCTTCGTAATCGCGTGCCGCCTCTTCACACAAGGCGTCGTAACCCGCCATGCCGGAGATCCGGGCGACCTTGACGATGGCTTCGAAGGGTTCAAACACCCGGTTTTCAACCAGAACGGACTGAATGGCACTCATCGCGTTATCTCCTTGTATGGCTTGCTTCTTGAATCTCGACTGACCCGACTGTGGCGCATGGCTCTTACAAGGCACTGACGTGCCAAGCGGGAGCTGACCCAGCCCAATGCCCAGACCCATCTCTGCGCTTCGCTGGCTGCAGCTGCCACTGTAACCGGGCCTGATCGCTGCGCGGGCGGTTCCGGTGTTCCAGTTTTGGTTTTTCGAATGCGCAGCCGTATGCGTGCGAGGTCTGTCAGGTCTTGCGCAGCGCCTGCTGCACCAAGTCTTTCAAGTCAGCGATTTCTTGCTGCAGCGCGCCGATCTGGTTGCGCAGCAGCGCCTCTTGGGCATCGTCGGGCACAGCCTGGGAGGGTGCAACGGCATTGCCGTCTTCACCAATATGTGTGCTTTGGATGGCGTTCACGATCACGGCGATGAAGAGATTGAGCATGGTGAAGGTTGACACCATGATGAAAGGAATGAAAAACGCCCAGGCGTAGGGATGGGTTTGCATCACCGGCCGCACGATGCCCATCGACCAGCTCTCCAGCGTCATCACCTGGAACAAGGTGTAGGCGCTGGCCCCAAGCGAGCCAAACCAGTCCGGATATGCCGCACTGAAGAGTTTGGTGGACACCACCGCGCCGACATAAAAGATGAGGGCGATGACCGCCATTACGGAGATCAGACCAGGGATCGCCGACAACAATCCGGCCACCACGCGGCGCATGCTGGGCACCACGGTGAGCAGGCGCAACACACGCAACACGCGCAGCGCGCGCAACACGGCGAACGGACCCGACGCGGGTACCAGGGCGATACCCACCACCAGGAAGTCGAAGACACTCCACGGATCGCGGAAAAATGCCATTCGGTGAACTGCCAGGCGCAGGCCGATTTCGACCACAAACACCCACAGGATGGCCTGGTCAACCAGCGTCAGCCAGACTCCGTAATCCCGCATGAGGGCGGGACTGGTTTCCATCCCCAGGATCCCCGCATTGAGCAGGATCAGCGCGATCAATATCTTCTGGATGCGTGGGCGCTCCAGCCATAACGCGGTTCTGGCGCGCCAGGCGCCTGGCTGCGGTGCGGGGAGGCTGCGCTGCTGGTGCACGTTGTTGGCACCTGTTGGTTGATTTGTCACTGTGTTGCAGCGCACCGTTCAGGCAGACGCGACCTTGGCCACGTCGCGGGCCAGCGCTTCACGCGTCGCCATGCTGCGGTACCAGAGCGTCACGGCCGAACTGCTTAACACGATGAACAGGCTGTACAGCACAGGAACCAGCAGCACCTGTTGCTGCATCTCTCCGGTGAAGGTCAGGGTCACGATGAGCACCGCCAGCGGTCCGTTCTGGATGCCGGTCTCCAGACTGATGGTGCGCGAGCGCAGCGGGTCCTGCTTGAGAACGCGGCTCAGGAAGTAACCGAGCACCATACCAATCAGACCCAGCCCGACGGCTGCAAAAAATACGTACCAGGGCGTGGACAGCAGCAACTGGTAGTTGCGCGGCACCCACGACACGATCAGGAAAAGTATGACAAAAATGCCCAACATGGAGCCGAGCAGCTCCGCGGCGGCGCCGACGTTCGGGTTCACCTTGCGCAGAACCATGCCGATCAGGGTCGGGACCAGCAGCACCACCAGCACCTGGGCCACGTTGGAGGCTGGAATTGCAAACTCACCGGTGACGCCAGCCAGCTCGCTGTAAAACGCGATGAGGGTCGGCACAAAAACCACCGCACACAGGGTGGAGACACTGGTCATCATGATGGACAGCGCCAACGCACCCTTGCTGAAGTAGGCAAAAATGTTGGACGTGGTGCCACCCGGCATGCAACCCATCAGGATCAGGCCTACTGCCAGCGCCGGCGGCAGGCCCAGCAAGACCGCCAGCAGATAGCCCAGAAAAGGCATGATGCCGAACTGGCACACCAGGCCCACCAACACACCCTTGGGCTTCTTGAAGGCGATCAGGAAGTCGCGAAAAGTGAGGCTGGCGCCCATGCCGAGCATGATGACCATCATCATGATGCCCAGCAAAGTGGTTTCCAAGGGAGTCAACATATTGGGTTTCCTGGTGTTGTCGGGGACTGCTTGCGGGCCGCGGCTAGCGCGCGGCAAACTCGCCTTTGATTTCGGCCTTGAGGTCCTTGCGCAGAATCTTGCCGACAGGTGTCTTGGGCAATTCGGCACGGAACACGACGGATTTCGGTATCTTGTAGTCGGTCAGCAGGCTCTTGCAGTGGGCCATCACGGCCGCCGCTGTCAGCTCGCCCTCGAAGTCCGGATTCTTCACCACATAGGCGCGCACCCCTTCACCCGAGCGCGGGTCAGGAATCCCCACCACGGCCGCCTCCAGGATTGCGTCCATTTTCGACAACGCATCCTCCACCTCGTTGGGGTACACGTTGAAGCCCGATACCAGCACCAGGTCCTTCTTGCGGTCAACAATGCGGAAATACCCCTGTGGGTCCATCACTGCCACGTCTCCGGTGTACAACCAGCCGTCCTTTAACACGATGGCGGTTTCGTCGGCGCGGTTCCAGTAACCTGCCATGGTCTGCGGGCCCTGCACGACGAGCTCGCCGGGTTCTCCGACGGCCGCGGGCTGACCGTCGTCCTGTAGCAGGCGCACCCCGGTGCCCGGTACCGGAATGCCGATGCTGTCCGGTTTTGCCACACCACTGAGGGGATTGAAGGTCACCACCGGTGAGCACTCGGTGAGTCCAAACCCTTCGGCGATGCGGGTGCCTGTGATGTGTTGCCAGCGCGCCGCCACTGCGCTGTGCAACGCGGTGCCGCCTGCGATCGCGGCTTTCAGATTTTTGGGCGGGAAGGCGGTGAACCATTCCTCGTTCATCAGGCCGTTAAACAGGGTGTTGACGCCGGTGATCCAGGTGATCGGGTAGTTTTCGATCGCCCGCTGCAGGTTCTGCACCGGGCGTGGGCTGGGCACCAGGATGTTGCGCGCGCCGATCTCGACGAAACACAGCAGGTTGGCCACAAACGCAAAGATATGGTAGAGCGGCAAGGCGGTCAGCACACATTCATTGCTGCCCATATGCGAGCGCCCCATCGCCAGCACCTGCTCGATGTTGGCGAGAAAATTCGCATGGGTCAACATGGCCGCCTTGCTCACGCCAGTTGTACCGCCGGTGTACTGGAGTGCGGCGACTTCGCTTGCGGAAATACCCCTCCAGTAGGTCTGGACCGCGCCCGGCGTCGCCTGGGCGCTGGCCTTGCCGGCAGCCAGGGCCGCGGAAAGGCGCAGCACCGGCACGGCCAGTGTCGGAATCGGCGGCAACACCTTGCTCCAGACTTTTTGCACACCACGCACGATCAGGTTTGGCAGCGCCGGGAACATTTCCGAGACGGCTGCGAGTACCACGTGTTCGATCCGGGTGTCGGGCACGACGGCGGCCAATTTGTCCGCAAACATGTCCACGATGACCAGCACCTTGGCGCCCGAGTCATTGAACTGGTGCCGCATTTCACTGGCGGTGTACAGGGGGTTGGTGTTGACCAGTACACAACCGGCCTTGAACACGCCAAAGGCCACGACCGGATAGGCCAGACCATTTGGCAACTGCACGGCTACGCGGTCACCGGCCTTGAGCTTGCAGTCGATGCGCAGGTAGGCCGCAAAAGCATCCGACGCATGTGCCAGCTGGCGGTAGCTCAGGGAGCCGTTCATTCCGTTGGGCACGACGCAGGTAAATGCAATCTGCTCGGCAAAACGCTGACAAGCAGAATGCACCAGGTGGCCCAGGTTCGGATGGCGTGCGGCCGGCAGGGTTGGGCTGATGGTGCTGCCATAGGCTGCCATCCAAGGTTTGTCATCGTATGCGGAAAAACGGTTGTCCATCGTGTGTCTCCACTTGTTCTGTCATACCGATTGATCATGCTTCGGCGGCGCAAAAGGTATCACGATCGCACTTGGCACCAAGAATAATGGGGGAACTCGGGTGCCACTCGCTGACAGGTCAGCGTTGTTGGCCGCATGAATGACGCCGATTGCCGCAATGCGCCGCAAGACCCTGCGAAATGAGTGGTAGGCGTGCCGATGTCACCATGGCACTTTTAGATCGGGATTACATGATTTACAACGCTTTGTTGCTGGTCCATCTGCTATCGGTGATCGTGTGGATCGGCGGCATGGTGTTTGCCTATTTCTTCTTGCGACCCGCCGTGGCCGCGCTGGAAGCGCCGCAGCGAATTTGCCTGATGCACGATGTGTTGGGGCGGTTTTTCGGTGCGGTCCTGGCGGCGGCCGGATTGATTCTGGCTACCGGTCTGTGGATGATCGGTCGCGTCGCCAAGGCTGCCGTGCAGTCTGGTGGCAGCTTCCAGATGCCGCCAGACTGGACGGTGATGGTGGTACTGGGCATCCTGATGATGGGTATCTTCGGCCACATTCGATTTGCGTCTTACAAGCGGCTCGGTCAGGCCGTCGCGGCCATGGACTGGCCGGCCGGTGCACAGGCGCTGGCGCGCATCCGCGTCGGGGTCGCCCTGAACTTGGCCTTGGGTGCGGTCATTGTGGCGGTCACGCTGCTGGTGTAATGCAATTTTTCAGCCGTCGCGCAAGATGCCGCCCGTAGGCGATCGGTGACTGGAATTCATGCAGCAGAGAACCGTGGGCGGCGCACCGCGCGCAGCTATGGGGCCCCGGATCGTTCGTCGCACCATCGAGCTCAGCCTGCCGGGCCGCGCAGCTGGGCTCTGACAGCGTCAGCGCCCGATCAGCCCCTGCGCCCGGCACAGGCGGGCAATCTCGCTCTGCTCTGCTGCGTCGATGCCCAATTGGGGCTCCCGGCAGGCGGCAGACGGAAACAGACCCTGCAGCCGCAGCACCTCTTTCATGCGCGGGCGAAAGTCACGGATCGGCAGGCGCCAGCAATACCGGGCAATCGGCCCTAACGTGTCCCAGATGGCACGGCCAGCGGACAGGTCGCCCACATGCACCGCATGGTGCATCGCAACCAGCTCGCGGGTTGCGGTGCCGGCAAACCCGATCAAGGCACCGTTGCAACCCATGACCATGGCTTCGAAGATGAAGGTGTCGCTGCCGGTGAGCACGCCGATCGGCTGCGGCAAGCCGCGCGCCACCTCGATTGTCTGCAGCGTCTGGCCGACATCAAAGCTGGCCTCCTTGATCGCCACCAGTTGTGGGATCTCCGCCATGGCATGCAGAATCTCTGGTGTGTAGTCCGGTCCCCAGCCCTTGGGAAACTGGAAACAGATGATCGGCAGATCAGCGGACTGTGCAATCGCGCGGTGATAGCGCACAATCATTTCGCCGGGAACCGGCGCGCCGCTGAAAGTGGGAAACGGCGGAAACACGGTCAATCCTTCGGCCCCGGCCTCGCGCAGTTGTACCGCTTTTGCTGCGGCCGCATGCGTCGAACCCGCCACCACACCCGACAGCAACGGCACACGGCCATCGACGACGCGCTTGCAGGTACGGATCACCTGCATCTGCTCGTGCTCGTCCAGCGAAATCACCTCTGACGCATCGACATTCATGACGATGCCCGCGGGCGCCTGGGCAGTGATCCAGTCGATATAGCGCTCCAGGGTGTGCCAGTCGATCTCGCCCCCCGCATGCATCGGCAACATGGGGGCGGCGATCACGCCCGTGAAGGGTCGGTTCAGATGGGCCATGGGTTTCATCTTCCTGCTGGGTGGCGGGTGGCACGTCGCTTGGGCGGGCGTTCGTCGGTTTGTTGTTCAATACCGGATCACGCCATTGCGCATGAAGCACTCGGTGATCTCGTCGCAATATGCGGTGAACTGACTGCTGGTGACCACCGCCTTGTTGCGCGGACGAGGCAGGTCGATAGAGATGATCTTCTCGATGCGGCCTGGGCGCGGCGTCATCACCACCACTCGATCAGCCAGCGCCACGGCCTCGGAGATGCCGTGGGTTACGAAAATCAGGGTGTGGCGCTGCTGCAGCCAGAGCTTCTCCAGGTCGATGCGCATCTGCTCGCGGGTCAGCGCATCGAGCGCGCCGAAGGGTTCGTCCATCATTAGCAGCGTGGGATCGTGGATCAGCGCGCGCACGATCGCCACCCGCTGGCGCATGCCGCCCGACAACTCGCGCGGCCTGCGGTCGTGAAAATCGGCCAGGCCCACGTCGGCGAGCAACTTGCGGGCCTTGTCGCGGTACCGGTTGGCATCCAGGCCCCGCAGTTCGATCTGGACCAACACGTTGTCGAGCACATTGCGCCAATCCAGCAACACCGGACTCTGGAACACGATACCCAGGTCGGTCTGGGGACCAGAGACCGTTTTGCCGCCGACCTGCACCAAGCCGGAGGTGAACGGCAACAGCCCGGCCACGATGCGCAGCATGGTGCTCTTGCCGCAGCCCGACGGCCCCACGACCGACACCAGCTCACCGGTACGCACCTGCAGGTCCATGCCGTCGAGCGCGTGCGTGACCATGCCGTCACGCATGAAGGTGTGACGCAGATCGCGGATCTCGATATGCGCCGCATCGTCCGCGTGCGGCGGTCCGCCAAAGGCGAGCCCGCGCCCGCTAACAGGTGCGGACTCCTGCTGCGGCGACCTCACTTGGGCAGGAATTCGTTCGTGTGGAAGCTGGTCCAGGGTTCACTGGTGGACAATTCACGATACTGCTTGAGCAGCGTAATGGTCTGGTCCCAGTCAGCCTTGGCACCCATGCCGATCTTGCCTTTGGAGTTGGGCGAATCGAGCAATTCGAAATCAACCATCATCTGGTCCATCGTGGATTGCCGGTTCAGATCGGGCTTGACCTTCATAGCCGCATCCACCGCCGCATTCGGGTTTTTCCTGGCCTCTTCCCAAGAGCGGACCGATGCCTTGACAAAGCGGCGCACCAGGTCGGGCTTGTTCTTGATGGTGTTGCCGGTGGTCAGGATGGTCATGCCGACGATGTTGGCACCATGGTCGGCATAGCGCAGGGCCGCCGGCTCCTGGCCTTTGTACTTGATCAGGAAATACTGGTCGTCGGCACCGCCGAGCAAGGCGTCGACCTTTTTCTCGAGCACGGCCACCACCTTGGCCGCCGGATCGACCTGCACAAATCGGATCTTGTCCATATCAAGCTTGTTGTGCGCCGCCAGTGCGCGGAACAACTGGCCCAGCGGATCACCGGGCGAGACAGCAAACGACTTGCCCTCAAGATCCTTTGGCGTCTTGATGCCCGTCGAGGCCAACGACACCACCGAGAAGCCGGTGGAGTTGAGCAGCGACATCACCGACTTGACGTCTGCACCCTTGGACGCCGTGGTGATCAGGCTGGAGGAATCGGCCATGCCGAAGGTGTCGGATCCAGCGGCGACCACCTGCACCGTGTTGCCGGAGCCGCGGCCTTCGTTGATGGTCAGGTCGATGCCCTCTTGCTTGAAGAACCCCATCTCCTTGCCGTAGTAATACGGCACGTGCAGCCCGCCCAGGTACCAGTTCAGCCGCAGCGACACCGCCTCCTGCGCTGAGGCCAGGGTTGCGGACACCACCAATGCGGTGGCAAGGATCAGTTTGAAAAAGTGCATGTATGTCTCCTTATTGGTTCGCCACAAAAAATCTCACATGGATGTCGTATGGGCCTGGTTCTGCGATGTATGCCAGGGGATCGTGATGCGCTCGATGAACTCGACCGTGTAGTACACCGCCAGTCCGATGAAGCTGAGCACAAAGATGACGGCAAACACCATGGGCGTGTCGAGGTTGCCGTTGTATTGCAGCAGCAAGTAGCCCAGCCCGCGGTCGGATGCGACGAATTCAGCCACGATGGCAGCTGTGGCCGACAGTGCCGCCCCCACTTTCAGGCCGGTGAAGATGTCGGGCAAGGCCTGTGGCAGGCGAATCTTGGCAAACAGCTTCCAGCCGCTGGCACCGGTGGTACGCGCGAAGTCAGTGATCTCCGGGTCCACCGCCTTGAAGCCGGCAATGCTCGAGACGACAATCGGGAAAAAAGACAGCAGAAAAACGATCAGCAACTTGGGCGTATAGCCAAAGCCGAACCAGATGATAAAGAGTGGTGCGATTGCGATCTTGGGCACGATCTGCAGGAATACCACCACCGGATAGACCGCGTTCTCCATGAATCGCGAATAGGTTACGGCCAGGGCAAACGGAATACTCACCACCACCGCCAGCAGGTAACCGCCGAGAATCTCCTGGGTGGTGATCCAGGCGCCATCCATCACGATCGGCATGCGCTTGATGAACTCTGTCCAGATTTTGGTCGGAGGCGGCAGCAGGTATTCCTTGACGCCGAGCACCCGCACTGCAACCTCCCACAACAGCAACAGGCCGAGCGCCAGCAACATGGCACCGATGCGCTGGCGCAGCCATCGACTGAACGCGTTGGATGGCGCAGCAGCGATTTGTCGGGCGGTGTCGTTCATGTGGCATTCGGCTCTAGGGCGCCAAGGTCCTGGGTGCCGAAAACCGCCGGCATGTTGATCTCGATGAGCTCCAGATCGTCGGAGCGACCCACGACGTTATGGGGAACACCGCCGGGCTGCGACAGGCAGGCACCGGCATGAACCGTGACGTCACCTTCGATGCCGGCATACCGAAAGCGGATCCAGCCGCGCAGCACATAGTTGAAGTGGCCAGTCATGTCGTGCCAATGCCAGCCGGTTTCCCTGTCGAACGGCGCGATGGCCCGGATATGCCGCGCCCCAATACGGCCCTGGGTGCTGGTCGCCAGGCCGAGATCACGGTATTCGACGTCGGCACGCGGGCCGTCGCGGGTGAAGGCCGCATCGGACAGCGCAATCATGCCGAACAGCGAACGCGCCGCGTCAAGGCGCAACGGCCCCGGATAGTTCGGCATGGTGTCAGCTTGCATCATTACTCCTCGTTTTTATGCTAGCACATTAATGGAACGATGTTCCATTACAATTATTCCTTTATGGACTTTCCCGCTCGCACCGAGCCGCCAATGCCGGCTCTGCCCCCTCACCGATCACCATGACATGAGACTTGTCAAGGGCTTGCTCAATCGCTGTCTGGAAGTGCTCGAGCGTCTGTCGGTCGACTCGCAATGGCGCCGCCTGTCGGACATCGCCACCGCGCTGAACTTACCCAAAGGGGCGGTGCACCGGTTGCTGGGCGAATTGCAGTCGCTCGGCTGGATCGAACAGGACCAGGATTCCGAGCGTTACCGTCTCACGCTCAAGCTGGCGTTGCTGGGTCAGCAATACCTGCGTGCGACCGGCCTGCCAGGAATCGCGCAACCCATCCTCGACGAGGCCGCCAAACGTTGCCGCGAGCTGGTGCGACTCACCGTGCTGCAAGACAGCGCATTGCACTGGATGGCTGCCTCACAAGGCGCACCCACAGGGCTGATGTACCAGCCGAGCCTCAATGGACGCTTGATCCTGCACACCACCGCCAACGGAAAGATCTGGCTATCCACCATGGATGACGCCAGCGCAATGCGACTGGCCATCGAAAGTGGACTCGGTCTATCCGCGCGTCCGGGATTGCTTGTCGGGCCACGCGCACTGCACGACGCAGACGCACTCCTGGGAGACCTTGCGCTCACACGCACGCGGGGCTACGGCCTGGCGATCGAGGAAGCCGAACCCGGCGTCAAGGCCCTTGCCGTGGTCGTGCGTGCCCAGGACGACCAGCGCGTACTGGGCACGATGAGCATCGCCGGACCACTGGTACGCATGGGCCCTGAACGCGATACGGAGTTTCATGCCCTGCTCACCCAGGCGGCCGGCACGCTGGCCCTGGTCTGGCCACACGACAACCTTCCGTTGACCGGATCGGGATGACCCACCGTTGCGGCATCGGTCGGCTGGCGCCACGCTGCAACGCCCCGGCATTTTCTAGAAGGAGAAAGCAATGAGTCTGTATGGACAAGGCGCCGTGACCATCTGGCACGACCTGCTGCCACAGGTCAAGGATACGTTCTATGCCTGGCACAACCGCGAACATATGCCCGAGAGGGTCGGCATACCGGGGTTCCGCCGCGGCCGGCGCTATATTGCCGAACAGGGCACGCCCGAATATTTCAACCTGTACGAGGCCGACAGCCCTGAGGTGTTGTCGGGCCAGGACTACCTCAACCGCCTGAACGCACCCACCCCTTGGACGCGGGAAATCGTGGGATCGTTTCGCAACGTGACCCGCGCGATCTGCCGTGTGCTGTACAGCGCAGGCGTCGGCCAGGGCGGCCACATACTGACACTGCGTTTCGACCTTGCGCCTACGGCTGTTCTATCGGTTCCAACGCTGCTGCGCCAGCAGATTCTGCCACCCCTGGTCGATGCGCCCGGCATCGTCGGCACGCATCTGTGCCAGGCCGACGACAACGGCAGCCGGATCGAGACCGCCGAGAAAAAGTTGCGCAACCAGGCGACGGGCATTCCTGGCTGGATCCTGTTGATCGAGGGTATATCGGTGCCAGCGGTACAAGCCGGATGCGACCAGTTGCTGCAGCAACTGGCGAACCACAACCTGCTTTTGGACGATCAGAACCAGGCGGTTTACCGGCTTGAGTCGCAACGCTGCAAGCACCCCTGGGGCTGAGCGCCCTGGCAGCACCTGTCAGCGTTGCGCCTGGGCCTCGTCGACAGGTTTCGCGCTTGAGCGCACCTGCAGATGCAGGGCCGCCATCGCCATCAGGTTGGCCGACACCGGCGCGGTGACAAACACGAACAGGGTGATGAGCAACTCGTGCACCGCGGGCTCGCCGCGGGCCCAACTCAGCAGCATGCTGGCCAGCAATACACCACCGACACCCAGCGTGGTGGCCTTGGTCGGGGCATGCAGCCGCATGTAAAAATCGGGCAGTCGCACCAGGCCGATCGCACCGATGAGTGCAAAACTGCCTCCCACCACCAGCAGCGCTGCTGCCAGCCATTCGATCCATATCGGGTAGACGGTTTCCATGGCGATGGCTCCTATTCGATCACGTCACCACGGCTCACATACCGTGACAAGGCCACCGTACCGACGAAGCCCAGCATCGCCACGATGAGGGCCGCCTCGAACAGGATGGTCGTCTGCCAGCGCACACCCAGCAGGATCACCAGTGCGACCACATTGATATACAGAGTGTCCAGCGACAGGATCCGGTCCGGCATGTCCGGCCCGCGCAGCAATCGCCAGCCGCACAAACCCATGGCCAGCGCGACGGCCAGCGTCGCATAGTCCAGTGCCCACGACAGAATCATCCGAGTATCTCCCCCAGCGGCTTTTCGTACCGCTCCTTGATTTGCGCTGCCATGGCTTCCGCGTCGTCGCAGTCAAGCGCATGCACCAGGATCATCCGGCGTTTCTCGTCGACGATGCAGGACACCGTGCCCGGCGTCGTCGTGATGATGGTGGCCAGCAAGGTGATCGCGGTCGGATGCCGGATATCGAGCGTGATCGGCACCCAGGCCGGCTTCGGATTGGACGCAGGCGACAACACGATGCGCGCCACCGCGATGTTGGATACGATGACGTCCCACATCACAATGAAGGCCAGGCCCAGCGCGACGCGCCAGTTGCGCACCTTGAGCGGTTCGCCCAGGAAGCCGTACACCAGTTGCGGCAGCCCCCAGCCCAGCACCAGAGCGGTTATGAGCTGCGCCACCGCCAGGCTTTGCTGCAGCATCAGCCAGCCCGATGCCAGCACCACGGACAGCACCGGATGAGGCCAAACGCCACGCGCCTTCATCGTGTGCCTCCACTCTGGCCGGTGTAGGGCCTGACGGTGCGCGCATCCAGACCGCCTTGCTCACCCAGCACCGCATTCGCATAGGCTCGGCGATCAAGCAGTTGATCCGCCGCGGCCGCGGTGTAGCGCTGCAACGGCGCTGCGAACACGCTCATGGCGACACTCATGGCCAGCAGGAATGCCGTGGCTGTCAGCAGCGACGGGCTGACGCCAGACGCACCCGACGGCATGTCGGTGCGTACATGCCAGAACAAGGTACTGCCTGCACGCGCCAAACCCATCAGTGACAAAAATCCGGCCAGCAGCACGATGGTCCAGATCAGGCCCGCATACACGTGGGCGCTGGAGGCCTGCAACAACATCAGCTTGCCGATGAAACCTGGCAGGGGCGGCAAGCCGACACTGGAAGCTGCGGCCAGCAACATCATGAAACCCAGCAGCGCGGGCTGCGCCACCGGTGACGCCGGCTCGATACGGCTGCCGACTTCGCCGCGTTGCGCCGCCACCAGCTCGATCAGCAGAAACAGGCCAGCCGCTGTCAAGGTGCTGTGGGCCATGTAGTACAGCGCTGCCGACCAGGCCTGCGCACCGAACAAGCCGATCGCCATCAGGATCGTTCCAACCGAGGCCACTGTCAGCCACGCCACCAGTCGCGGCAAGGTTTGGGCCGCCAGTACACCCAGTACGCCGATCACGCTTGTCAACACGGCCAGTGGCATCAGCAAAGGCTGGACCAGCAGTTCCGAGGCACCGGCATCGGCACCAAAGATCACCCCGTGCACGCGCCAGATCGCGTAGACACCGACCTTGGTCATGATGGCAAACAGCGCCGCCACCGGCGCCGACGCCGCGGCGTAGGTTGCCGGCAACCAGACCGACAGCGGTGCCAGGGCAGCCTTGAAGCCGAACACCACCAGCAGCAGCAACGCCGCCACCTGCAGCACGACGGCGTCCGGCCCGGTGACCAGCGGCGCCCGCAGCGCCAGGTCGGCCATGTTCAGCGTGCCGGTCAAGGCATACAACAAGGCCAGTCCGATCAGGAACAGCGCCGACGCACTCAGGTTCAGCACCACGTAATGCACACCGACGCGCAGACGCTCGCGCCCCAGACCGTGGAGCATCAGCACATAGCTGGCAATCAGCAGCACCTCGAAAAACACGAACAGGTTGAACAGGTCGCCGGTGACGAATGCACCGTTGAGCCCCATCAGCTGGAACTGGAACAAGGCATAAAAATAGCGGCCATGCCCGGCCCAACCCCCACTGGCGTACAGCAGCACCGGCAGCGCGACCAGCGAGGTCAGCAAAAGCATCATGGCCGAAAGTCGATCCACCACCAGCACGATGCCAAACGGCGCCGGCCACTCGCCCATGCGGTAGACCATCAGTGTGCCATCCGCCGCCTGCAACATCAGCTGGATCGCGATGATCAGGCCCAGCAATGCCGAGCCGATGGCAATCCTGGCAGACAGCGTCTGGCGGCTCAGATTGTGTTCGCTGCCGTCGTGATCGCCGATCAGCAGCAACAGCACGGCCGTGGCCGCCGGCAACAACACCGGCGCCGCCGGCAATTGGTCGATCAGGCCCATGCTCACGAAGCGTTCTCCTGCCCTGGCTCAGCGCCATCAACCTGGTCCGTACCCGACTCGTGGTGGCTGCGCAATGCCAGTTCGATGACGAAACCCGTGGTGGCAAACCCGATCACAATGGCCGTCAGCACCAGCGCCTGAGGCAAAGGGTCGGCGATCTGCGCACCACCGTTGCCGACGATGGGTGGCGCATTGCTCCACAGCCGCCCCATCGCAAAAATGAACACGTTGACGGCGTAACCAAGCACCGTCAAGCCCAACACCACTGGAAAAGTGCGCCCGCGCAGCATCAGCCAGATGCCGCAGGCCGTGACCCCCCCAATGCCAGTGGCCACCAGGAATTCCATGCTCGGCATCATGATGTGTGCTCCTTGCTGGCCGCACTCAGCACCGACAGCATCAGCATCGTCGCGCCCACCACGGTGATATAGACCCCCAGGTCGAACATAGCTGCAGTCGCCAGCGGCAACTCGCCCAGAATCGGAACCACCGGATGCCCGGCGGCACTTGTCAGGAAAGGTCGACCGAATGCAAACGCGCCGACACCGGTCAACCACGCAATGCCCAGCCCGGCGCCGATCCAGCGGGTGTACCGACGCCCCTGGGCCGAATGCAGCAGAAAGTCGGCGCGCTCCTGGCCCAGCGCCATGTATTGCAATATCAGAGCCACACCCGTCACCAGGCCTGCGATGAATCCGCCACCGGGCATGTTGTGGCCGCGCCAGTAGATGTAAACCGATGCCACCAGTGCCAGCGGCATGACAAGCCGGGCTGCCATGCGCAGCATCAACGGCTCCTGGTGGAACGACCAGCGCCGACCCTCGCCGTCCTGTGTGGGCTTGCGCACGCGCCAGCCCGACAGCAGCGCCAGCACGCCGACGGCGGCAATGCCCAGCACGGTGATCTCGCCGAAAGTGTCGTAACCGCGGAAGTCGACCAGGATCACATTGACCGCATTTGCGCCGCCGCCCTCGGGCACCGTGTTCTCGAGAAAATACCAGGAAATCGAATCGTGGTCGCGCGTGAGCATCAGCCAGGCCAGCCAGGCCATGCCGCCGCCCGCAGCCAAGGCCAATGCGGCGTCCCGCAACTTGCGCCGACCGGAAGATTCGCGAGGCGTGGTGCGCGGCAGCAGGGCCAGACCCATCAACAGCAGCACGGTGGACACCACCTCGACCGACAGCTGTGTCAGCGCCAGATCAGGTGCCGACAACGCCAGAAATGTCAGCGCCGTCACCAGGCCGATCACCCCGACCAGCACCACCGCACGCAGTCTCGCATGGTGGCCAAGGGCCAGCGCGGTGCACACCACCAGCAACAGTCCCCAGGACACCATCGATGGCAGATCGGCCGGCATCAGCGTGCGCGTTCCGGTGATGGGGCTGGCATTGGAACCGCTCCAGGCCCACAATGCCAGCGCAACCGCCGACGCCAGCATCCAGGCCACGTAACGTTGCAGGGAGCCGTTTTCGAGCAGGGCCGTAAACGAGCGGCCAAACGCGAACAGACCGTCGATTCCCTGGGTAAACAACAAACGTCCAGTCCAGCCGCGCGGATGGTGCAGGTGCAGGTCGAACTTGTGCTGCAACGCGACATAAAAACCGACGCCACCGAGCACGGCAACAGCACTCATCAGCAGCGGCAGGTTAAAGCCATGCCAGATCGCCAGGTGGTATTGGGGCGGTACGGTTCCCAGTACGGCGGTGGCGGCCACGTGCACCATCGGCCCGAAGGTGATGGCCGGCAGCACACCCACCACCATGCAGGTCACCACCAGCAGGATTACCGGTGCTTTCATGAACAAGGGGGGTTCATGCGGATTCGGATTGGCCATGTCACGCGGCGGGCCGTTGAAGAACACGTCGTGGACAAATCGCAGCGAATACGCCACCGAGCAGATACCGCCGATCGTGGCGGCGAGCGGCACCAGCACACCGAACGCGAATTCAGACTGCCCCTCGACCGCCGCCGCAAAAAACATCTCCTTGGACAGGAATCCGTTGGCCAGCGGCAAGCCGGCCATCGAGGCCGCAGCGATCATGGCCAATGTTGCAGTCCAGGGCAGGAATTTCGCCAGGCCACCCAGGCGCCGGATGTCGCGGGTGCCGGTCTCGTGGTCGACGATGCCTGCCGTCATGAACAAGGAGGCCTTGAAAGTGGCATGGTTCAGGATGTGAAAGACCGCTGCGACCGCCGACAGCGGCGACGACAGCCCGAGCAGAAAAACGATCAGTCCGAGATGGCTGATGGTCGAATACGCCAACAGGCTCTTGATATCGTGGCGGAACACGGCGACGTAGGCGCCGAACACCATCGTGGTCAACCCCACCGTCGTCACGACCGTCTCGAACAGATCCGTGCCGCCAATGACGGGGTACAACCGCGCCAGCAGGAAGATGCCGGCCTTGACCATGGTGGCCGAATGCAGATAAGCCGACACCGGCGTGGGCGCCGCCATGGCTTCGGGCAACCAGAAATGGAACGGGACCTGCGCGCTTTTGGTAAAGCAACCCACCAGGATCAGCGCCAACATCAGCGGATACAAGGCGTGGGCCTTGACCTGCTCGCCTCGGGTCAACATTTCCGACAAGTCGTAGGTGCCAGCCATCTGACCCAGCAGCACGATGCCCGCCAGCATCACCAGGCCACCTCCGCCGGTGACGGCCAG
>Ga0105048_10008827_pt1 | contig 16100 bp, 14 predicted proteins | sample MAT05_FD_78382 | JGI IMG/M metagenome (GOLD analysis project Ga0105048, IMG submission 78382) | Freshwater microbial communities from Lake Fryxell liftoff mats and glacier meltwater in Antarctica - MAT-05 | ecosystem: Environmental > Aquatic > Freshwater > Ice > Liftoff microbial mat | place...
CACCAATCTTGACTGCATCGCTATTGCCATAATTTAAAAATGGCAGACCTTTTTCTTTGATCCTAATCAATGCAACATCAGTACTAGCGTCGGCGCCTATGATTTCAGCGTCATACGTTCTTCTATCGTTGAGTGTTACTTCAATTTTATCGGATCCAGCAATCACATGATTGTTGGTTACAATGTAACCGTCGTCACTAATAATAACACCGCTTCCGCTGGCTTGCTGTGTGTAGTTCTGACGTTTTTGTGGGCCAAATAACAATTCTGCAAAAGGGTCGTAGTTTAGATTGTTGACCTGTGTACTAGTTGTTTTAATGTGAACAACGGCGTGTACGGATTTTTCTGCAGCAAAAGTAAAATCAAAGGTGCCGGAAGCCGACATCGAAGCGCTATAATTTGCGAGGGTAAAATTTGAATCAAGATTGTGGTTTGTTACCTGGCTGGTATTTTGCGTTTCGCCAAAATAATAGTGCGAACCGATTAAAGCTATAAATCCACCTAAACAAGCTACGAAAACGGTCGAAATTAATTTTTTCATTGTTGTTTATTTTTAATTGTTTCTATCTACAACGCAAATTTAAGACAGTTGTTACTTTGTCAGTTTCTTTTTAACAATCGTTAACCGAGGCGCCAAAAAAATCATTATATTTACCTGTAACATTCGATGAGACTAAAACGCAAAATACCAACATTTATTTTCGGTGTATCAATAGGTCTGGCGATGGGTTCAGCCTTTTTTATTTTTAAGGTCACAGATGTTTTTGATAAGCTAAAGGAAAGCGCGCGCGGCCAAATAACGGTGATCGAACAGCCCGTTAAAAATGTTGAATTAAAAGACGAACAAAAACAAAAAGATAACGAAAGGTTCAAAATTAATCTAGGCAAAAATACTAAAGCAAATTATTCTGAGGTCGATAGCATGATCAAACAGGATTCGGAAATAAATATTGCGACCGATGAATTGTTGTCAGTTAAAAATATTAAAGTCATAAAAATGGGTGATAATATTTCATCACACGACACCCTTGCTGCAAAGCTTGCACACGTTGAGGAAAATAGTTCTGACCTTTATTTTGTAGAATTCTGGAAAACGCCCCTTAACTCCAAAGGTTATCGTTTTTCTAAAAACAAAATCATGCTCTACGGGTTTTTGGAATATAGCAACGTGTTGTTGTATCAGTTAGATAATTCGTTTTATTTAAAATCTTCCGATCAAGTGTACAAACTATTTTATGGAGGTGATTTCAAACAGCTAGAAAAGGTAGTTGATTCGGACCTTTTGGCAAAAATTAATTAAAATTTATGCAAATTCAGTTTTATAAATACCAAGGAACGGGTAATGATTTTATTTTAGTTGATTGTCGCGCTCAAAAAGTCATACTTAGTACCGAGCAAATCAAACATCTTTGCGACCGGCGTTTTGGAATTGGTGCCGATGGCCTAATGTTATTGGAAATAGAGCCTAATGTTGATTTTAAAATGATCTATTACAATAGCGATGGAAACCAAAGTAGCATGTGCGGTAATGGTGGAAGGTGCATTACAGCTTTTGCCAAACATCTGGGGATTATTACAAACAATGCTAACTTTTTAGCCATCGACGGCATGCACGAGTCTTTCATCGCTGATACTGGTGTTATTTCTCTCAAGATGCAAGACGTTAAACAGATAGAGGAAGGAAACGATTTTTATTTTTTAAACACCGGTTCACCACATTACGTGAAATTGGTAAGGGATGTTGCGGAAATGAACGTTGTTGCCGAAGCACGCGCCATCAGAAATAACGAGCGTTTTTTTGAAGAAGGTACCAATGTAAATTTTATTGAAAAAAAGGACGATGAGATTTTTGTGCGAACTTACGAGCGTGGTGTTGAAGATGAAACATTTTCTTGTGGCACCGGTGCAACTGCCGCGGCGCTTATTGCAGCTGTGAGGGGGATCTCGACGACAAAAAATAATTGTGTGATTAAAACTCTGGGCGGTGAACTTGAAGTAACCTTTGAAAAGGTGTTGGAACAAAATTTTTATAATATCTGGCTGAAAGGTCTTGCTGAATTTGTTTTTCAGGGCTCAATCGATTTGGACCAATCTCTCTCAAAATAAGTATGTTTTTAATAGGAGATACTATTTCTATAAGAGCTCTTGAGCCTTCTGATGCCGAACTTCTTTACAAATGGGAAAATAACCAAGAGTTGTGGCCGGTAAGTTTCACGCAGGTTCCGTTTAGTGAATTTATTCTTGAAGAATTTGTTGCTTCGGCTCATCAAGACATTTATACGAATAAACAACTTCGTTTGATGGTTTGCCTGAATTATTCCAACGAAACAATTGGCATTGTTGACCTCTTTGATTTTGAACCACAGCACCTCCGTTGCGGGCTTGGCATATACGTCCACGAAAGTTTTAGGGGAAAAGGCGCAGCTTTTGATTGTATAGGTTTAATAAAAAAATATTGTTTTTTTACCCTGCGCCTTAAGCAAGTGTATGTGCACGTAAATAACTCTAACACTGCAAGCCTCGCGCTCTTCGAAAAATCGGGTTTCGAAAAAAACGGACTCAAAAAATGCTGGGTCAAAATAGGAATAAATACCTATGAAGATGTTTGGTTTTTACAGTCGATAAATCAAGGTGACTAAAAAAAAACTCATATTTCTAGTAAGTGTTCCCTTGTTAATATTGGCATTTAATTTTTGTGAACAACAGCACGTAAAAAACGCTGAGTTCAAAAAAAACAACCAAGATACGCTCGTTTACCTTAATCATTCTGATACGGCGCGTTATCTGGGAATGAACACCTGCAAGCTCTGCCACCAAGAAATTTACAACACCTTTATAAAAACAGGCATGGGCAAGTCGTTCGATATCGCCACAAAAGCAAAATCTTCTGGTGATTTTAAAAAAGCAGGTCTCTACGACAAACTATCCGATCTTCACTACAGTGCTTATTGGAACGAAGACAGTCTTTATATTGAGGAAACCCGGCTTTATAAACGGGATACCATTCACAAGCGAATCGAGCAGGTTAATTATATCATTGGGTCGGGCCAACACACTAATTCTCACTTGCAAACGGTTAATGGATATATTAATCAAATGCCGATGACCTATTACACGCAGAAAAAACAATGGGATCTGCCACCGGGATTTGAAAATGGTTTGAACACTAGGTTTTCGCGGAAAATTGGCTTGGAGTGTATGAGCTGTCATAATGGTTATCCTGATTTTGTTTTAGGTTCAGAAAACAAATTTAATAGCGTTCCGCAAGGCATTGATTGCGAGCGCTGCCACGGACCCGGCAGTATACATGTAGCCCAACGGCGAACCGGAAACAACATTGACACTTCAAAATATATTGATTATTCGATCGTGAATCCGGCAAAATTGTCAATCGACGCGCAGTTCGATCTTTGCCAGCGCTGCCATTTGCAAGGAAACGCAATTTTAAAAGAAGGGAAGTCTTTTTACGATTTTAAACCTGGACAAAAATTGAGCGATTACATTTCAGTATTTTTACCTAAATATAAAAATGCTGATAAAGACTTTATAATGGCGTCGCACGCCGATCGTTTAAAACAAAGTCCTTGTTTTATTAAATCTTATGAAAAAGTGCAGAGCCAAAACAAATTAAAGCCTTATCAAGAAGCCATGACTTGCGTTACATGCCATAACCCGCATGTAAGTGTAAAAGAAACCAATAAAAATGTGTTTAACGATGCCTGCATAAACTGCCATCGTTCGATCTCGCTGAACCCATCTGAAGAAAAAGCTTTAAAGAAAGCTGGATGTGGTTTGCACAGCAATAAAATTTCTGATTGCACTGGTTGTCATATGCCTTTGTCGGGATCTATCGATATTCCTCATGTAACGGTACATGATCATTATATTCGTAAACCTATTACCCAATTAGAAAAAAATAAAATCAAAACCTTTGTAGGGTTATTTTCTATCAACGAAAAAAAACCCGATGCGATGACAAGGGCAAAAGCCTACCTCAACCAATATGCTAAATTTGATCAAAATGTTTGTTATTTAGACTCTGCTGAAAACTTGCTCAGAAATAAAAACGAGCTTCGGAAAAATATTAGGCCCTTATTGCAACTATGTTTTATTAAACAGGACTTTAAAAAGATTTTGTTTTATGTGAACACTTTAAGCGAAGAACTGTGTTATCACGACTTATTCGTAAAACAATCTTTCGAAAACGAAGATGCTTGGGCCTGTTACCATATCGGAGAAGCTTTTTACTTTAACAATAATGTGACGTCTGCGGCAAAATGGTTTAAAAAGTCAATCGACTTGGCACCCTACAATCTAGATTTCAGGAATAAATTGGGCTCAGCTTACGCTGGAATGCAGGACATGAAGCGTGCCGCCGAACAGTTTAATTTTATTATTTCCGAAAACCCAAAATATGTGCAGGCTTACACAAACCTTGGTTACATTCGACTTTTGCAAAATACGCCAAAAGAGACAATAAAACTTTACACAATTGCCGAAAAATTAGACCCCGACAATGAAGCACTTTTATTAAATTTAGCGGGTTATTACATGTTTGTAAATAACAAGTTAATGGCAAAAAAATATTTAAATCAATTGATTAAAAAGAATCCAGCCAATCAAAGGGCGCAAATGGCCTTAAGACAGATTGACAGTTAATATGGCAAAGAAAAAAAAGATAAGCGGTTTTTTGTTGACACTCATTTTTCTTTTCCTTCTGGCGAGTGTGGGCTTTTATGTTTACCAAAAATTTTTCACAGGATCCATTCATTTAAAAGATAAAAATTCAACTTTTATTTTTATAGAAAGAGACGACACCTTTGAAGACGTGATTAACGATATTAATGCCGAAAATATTATTGAAAGTCTCGAATCTTTTGAATGGCTTGCGAAAAAAATGAACCTCGATCGGAACATTCATCCCGGCAAATACAGAATTCAAAATGGAATGTCGATGCGCCAGATTATTAATCTCATCAAATACAACAAACAGCAAAGAGTGAGGCTTACGTACAATTTCCAGATTCATACCCTTGATGAGTTTGTATCCTACACCGGTGACAAACTTGAAGTTTCTGAGTCCGAGATTGAAGATTTTTTAAGCGACGAGAAAGCATTGCACGAAAATTTTAAATTGGATCCAGAAAATTCATTTGCCATGATCGTTCCCGGCGTGTATGAAGTAAGTTGGGCAATCTCAGCCAGCGAACTATTTTCGTTACTTAAAGAAAGATACGCCAAAGTGTGGAATTCAACACGCACGGATCGAGCAAAAAAAGCGGGTTATTCGATCGCCGAAATCACTACGATTGCGTCTATCGTTCAAAGCGAAAGTAGTATTGAAAGCGAACAAGAAAAGATTGCAGGGGTATACATTAACCGCCTTAACTGCGGAATGCCGTTGCAAGCAGACCCCACGCTCAGGTTTGCCAACAAATCTTTTGATATACAACGGTTTTGGAATTCCGACAAAAAGATTAACTCGCCTTATAATACCTACATGTACAAAGGACTTCCGCCCGGGCCAATTTGCCTCGTATACCCGCAAGCCATTGATGCTACATTAAATTATGTGAAACATAAATACATTTATTTTTGTGCTAAGCCAGAGCTGAATGGGTATTCTGACTTTTCCACTAATTTTACGCAACATCAGAAATATGCCGCGGCTTACCAGCGGGCGATGACGAAAAGGGGAATAACCCGCTAAAATTATGTAATTTAACAGGCATAATTTTACATTCGCTTAAATTAAAATTATAAAATCATAAGAGTGAAAGATGGAAAATAAAATAAATGAAAAGTTAAAACTTCTTGAAGGCAAATATGCCCCCATGGGTCAGGATATGGGCAGTTATCTCGATGGTTTGCTTTTGTCTAATTATTTAACTTATTGGGATTATGTAAAAGTAGAAACGCTGCTCACACTTCAGAATCCAAAGACTGATTATCCCGACGAAAAAATTTTTATTGTCTACCACCAAATCACCGAACTTTATTTTAATCTAGCTTTGCATGAGTACGAGCAGATCGCCCATAACGGCAAAAACATTCTTCCCAACGGAAAAGATGCGGGCTGGAAAGACAAGATTGAGGTTGATTTTTTTATTGAGCGTTTAACACGGATCACCCGTTATTTTGAGTCACTTACAAAATCTTTTGAGATAATGGTGGATGGCATGGATCAACAACAATTTTTGCGTTATCGTTTGGCGCTTTTGCCGGCAAGTGGATTTCAGAGCGCGCAGTACCGTATGATAGAAATTTGCAGTACAGATTTCATAAACCTGTTAGACAAAGAAGTTCGTGCGCAATTTACCGGTAAAGATGAGTCAATAGACAAGATGTTTGAGCATATTTATTGGAATAAAGGTGCAACAGAAATAGAGACCGGAAAAAAAACGCTCACCCTCGAACAATTCGAGAAGAAATATGCCGCAAAGTTTATAGAAAAAGCAAATGAATATAAGGAGATCAACCTTTGGCGAAAATATTCAAGTCTTTCTTCTGATGCGCAAAAAGACCAGCGCGTTATTAATGCGCTCAAAAGTATAGATGTAAATGTAAATGTAAACTGGCCATTGATGCACTATAAAAGCGCCGTTAGATATTTGCAGCAAAAAGAAGGCGATGTGCCTGCAACAGGCGGAACCAACTGGCAAAAATACTTGCCTCCGCGTTTTCAAAAACGTATTTTTTTCCCGCAATTATGGACGAACAAAGAAATAGATAACTGGGGCAAAAGTTGGGTGGAGACCAATGTTTTTAGGGTTAACGAAAAATAAATATTTATAAAACGATGTTTCATGTCGATCTGTGTTAACAATATAACAAAAATATACGGCACACAAAAAGCTTTAAATGATGTGTCTTTCGAGGTAGGAAGTAACGAAATTGTCGGTTTTTTGGGACCGAATGGTGCCGGCAAAAGTACAATGATGAAAATACTTACCTGCTACGTTCCTCCTAGTAGTGGCGAAGCGAAGGTTTGTGGATTTGATATAACAACCGAAAGTCTTGAAGTGAGAAAACAAATCGGTTATTTGCCTGAGCACAATCCTTTGTACCTTGACATGTATGTAAAAGAATTTCTCGAGTTTGTAGGTAATATTCACAAAATAAAAAATATTAAAAATAGGGTAGGGGAAATGATTGATGTTACGGGTTTACAATTGGAACAACACAAAAAGATCGGCGCTTTAAGCAAAGGGTACCGTCAGCGTGTTGGAATAGCCCAGGCAATGATTCACGATCCCAAAGTATTGATTATGGATGAGCCTACCACCGGTTTAGATCCTAACCAACTAGAAGAAATCAGAGAGTTAATTAAATCACTTGGCAAACAGAAGACCGTTATGCTGAGCACACACATCATGCAAGAGGTAGAGGCGATTTGCGATAAAGTAATCATCATTAATAGAGGTGAAATAGTAGCTAACGACGAAACGAGCCAACTCCGAAAGAATACAACAAAACAAATAATTACTGTTGAATTCGATAAACCCGTTGCAGAAGGTCTTTTGAAAAACATTAAAGGTATTGACCAGATAAAAACTCTAAGCGGCAACAGCTGGCAATTAATCTCTTTGTCTGAAGACGATGTAAGAAAGGAGATTTTTAATTTTGCAGTTTCGCATGATTTAAGCGTTTTAACATTAAATAAAGAAGAACAAAAAATGGAAGACGTTTTTAAAGAGTTGACTAAGTAGTGCCTGTGCGAAAACTAGTTGTTTGGATGGAAAAGTTCAGTTTCGAGGCGTGTTAAAAAAAATGTTTGTGAGGTCTACTAGGGTAAATGAGCGATTACTTTTTTGACACAAAGACGATAATGGAGTTTTCGGTCAAACACTAATGAGTTAGCTAACGGTAAGAGACTTTATATTCGCCTAACTTTTTTGTCTTTGAGCGCCCTCTAAAAGTAAAGCCGTTAAGCTTAATTAGAAGCGCAACTATTTGATTTTGTTGTTCATCGGTCAGGTTAAAAGCGTCTGTAATTTTTACTTTTTCTACTTGGCCATTTTTATTAATGAAAAGCACAGCATCAAAAGATTTTACTAGATCTTTTTTTGCTAGCATGGACCCCAGCATTTTACTTAAGGCCGCTTCGCCAGCGGAGTAATAAACACTTTGTGATTCGGTGGCTTTGTCAGCTGAATCTTTTGCATCGCTAAATGAAGCAGAGGCTTTTCCGGCTATATTAAACTTGGTTTGCTCGGATGAAGTTTCAAAACTTTTTTTGGCTTTTAATTCAAACGCTTTTTTTTCAGCCTCAGCATCTTCGTTTCTTGATTGCGATTGTGACATGGTCGCTTCGTCCTTTGTGCCTACGTTCTCATTTTGTGCGAAGGGGGGTGCCGAATTGGACTGGGGCATACCTTCCACATCCGTTTTTTCTTCGGCATTTTTGTTATTTTCTATTTCAAGTGTTAAAGGCGCAGTGCTAAATTGAGACGGCATTGTTTTTTGAACGTGGTGCACCGGTGATTTATCTGCTTCATTTTTGTTTAATGATTTAAAGGTTTCGATTTCGTTTGCTATCGCTGCATCCGAGTTTTGAAAAACAGCTTGCTTTTCTTCCGTAGATTTTTCACCTCGTGTAACCGCAAGTTTGGTATTTTGTGTAAAATGAGATCCAACCAAGAAATACACGGTTAGTCCAATAACCAAAAGAAATCCTGCAGCGGCCAGCCAATAATTAGATGAGGTTTTTTTTGCGACAGGTACAAATTGCTCATTGATGCGTAAATCAAGTTGTGATTTTAAAGCAAAAACTTCCTGTTCATTTTCCAACAACGCAAAGCCCTCCAAAGCGTCCTTATCAAAAGCGTCGAAAGCCTTGCTAGGAGACTCATTTTGGCTCAGGAAATCCTTTAGCACTTGATTTAACTTATCTTTATTCAGTTGTTTGCTCATCTATTAAAGCCGTTATTTTTATTTTGAGGTTTCTTTTGCCATTTTGAATATGACTTTTTACTTCGTTAGCGCTGTAGCCAGTTATCTCAACAATTTCGAAATAAGATTTATTTTTAAAGTAAAACAAATCGATGCATGTTTTTTGAGCGTCATTCAATAATTCGATTGCTTTTTCCATAAGCACAATTTGTTTTTCCTTTTCTTCAAGATGTTCATGCTCCGAGGAATCCACAAAAAAATACACATTTTCTTTTAATTCTAAGTCCCTTTTTAAATTACTTTGTCTTTTGCGAAGCTGCATTAAGCAATAATTTTTGCAATAAACGTAGAGCCAGCTTTTAAAATAAGCGATGTTGTGTTTTAAAAGGTCATCGATGAGGTCGGTAAATATCTGAATTACTGAATCTTTAGCTTCATCTTTATTTTTAAGATATTTAATGCAAAGACCGAGAGCAAGGTGACCGTAACGTTCATATAAAATTCCAATAAAGGCGTTGTTTTTTGTGTTTTTATAAATGCCAATGATGTCATAATCAGAATAATTTTTGTATTTTTCAGAAAAATTCAACCTTAGCGTTTTAATAAGCGAAAGTATTAAATAAACATTAATTTGGCATTTCGAATCAAATATTATCTTTGTAGGCTATCTAGGCTAAGAAAAACTGCGTAACCCATCTAAATATTTACTTCTTGTATTTTGCTTGATATCTCTTAGATTTCAACAGCCCTCCACTTATGACACCAATTCTCACGTTAAAGCGGTATATATGTATAGTTTCACCAGATATTTTGAGTGGCCTGAAAATAAAAAAGTAGGAGAGTTTGTGATCTACGTTGTTGGTAAAAACGACAATCTCATTGTCGAGCTCAAAACCTTAGCCGGTAAGAAAAAAGTAGGCAATCAAGACATTGAAATCAGGAACACCCCTACATTTGATCCCACTGTTAATGCGCAAATTATTTACCTTACGCCGGAAATTTCGAAGAATGTGGACGATGTATTCTCTAAAAATAAAAATAAAGGAACGCTATTTATTTCAGAGGGAGCCGGCGGCTGTAAGCAGGGTGCGAGCATAAATTTCATCGTAATTGATAACAAATTAAAATTTGAATACAGTAAAAACAATGCCGTGAAAACCGGCTTAAAAACAAATGATGATTTTAAAGCTTTGGCAGCTATAAATATTGACTAATTTAATATTAAACGAAAATGACCAAGTGGCGCAATAAAATAAAAATCTTACTTCTGGGCATCATGCTGCTCATGAACGTAGGCGTTTTTGCGCAGGTGGATAAGCTTAACAGAGCTCAACATCTGTACGAGGTGAAAGACATAGACAATGCAGTAGGTTGCATCGACAGTATCGTGCGCCATCCTGAGACTAAAAATGACTACACATTATGGAGCCTAAGAGCTTTTATTTATTTTGAAAAATACAAACGCGGCGATAGACAAAAACTAAATTCACCCCTGAGAGATAGCGTCGTAGCATCTGTCAGAAAATCGATGAAATTAAAACCGGATGCTAATTACGTAACACAAAATAAAAAATTAATCACAACCATTGCTTCCGGTTACTACAATTTAGCAAAAAATTTGCTCCAGGATTCAATTGATGATGTAAAAAGTTTAAAGGCGTACAACAAATATAAAGAGGTATTTTTATTAGGCGATCCGACAGCAGTTCTCACGGCTAAAGATATCGAATATTATTTGGCGGTAGGAAGTCTCTTTTCTGACATCTTTATCAATGACAACGCAAATCTGAAAGCACAGAAAACTGCGAAAGTTGCCTTGTTAAAAGTGCTTGAATTGCAGCCGGATAATGCAGCCGCTAATATCAACCTTGGCTTAATGGCATTTAACGTGGGGGTTAATTTATCTAGATCTATGGGATTTGATACCGATCTTACGCAGGCCGATATTATTCAAGAGAACGTCGCAAAACTTGCCAAGCAAGCTGAACAATACATATTAAAAGTTTATAAAATCGATAATGCCAATAAAAAAGCGGTTGAGGCATTATGGTTAACCTATAGGATGCTGTTCGACGACAAAAAGGCGGATGAGTTTAAGCAAAAATGTATTGAGTTAGGAATTAAAGTAGACTAACAGGAATATGAAATTTAAATTTACAATAGGCAGACGGATTAGTTTTGGTTTCGCAATTTTTATTTTGCTAACGATGGTAGCATTTATCTTAACCACTGTAACATTAACTGATAGCAAGGATCGCACAGAAACTGTGGTAGGCCAGGTAACGCCCAGCGTGGCAGAGCTAAAAGGATTAAATCTTTTATTACAGAGATCGCACACCAATATATCAAAGTGGTTTTTTAATAAAAGTATGAATGACAGCGAGTTTAGAGATGAGCTCAGAAACACCATTAATTTTGATTATCCGAAAAATAAACAAAGTTTAATTAAATTATCAGAAGACTGGCCGCCTGAGGAAAAAGAAAAACTAAAGATCATTTTCGAAAAAGTTGAAGCTTTATTTGTCGTTTATAACAACGACATTATGAGCCAGCTTTTAACCACGGCTTCGTACGAAGATCCTACAATTTATCTGATTGCACGCGACAACTACGACGACATAGAGGTTAGTATTAAAGTAATTTATAAGAGTTTAAATATTCTTATCGAAGATAAACAGAATTATGCAAAAGAGGTTACACAAGATATGTTTAACTCTTTCAATATTCTGCAATCCATTGTTACTTTTCTGGGGTTTGCGCTTGTTTTTGGCGGGATTTTGATCGCAATTTTTACAACACGTTCTATTACAAAACCAATCCAAGATCTTAAAAAAATGTTACTGTCGATGGGAATGGGGATTTTGCCTAATGAGCGAATCCAGCCGCGGCAAGATGAAATAGGCGAAATGGGTAACGCGCTCAACGAATTAATACAATCGATGCACCACACCACCGACTTTGCCCACGAAACCGGAGCCGGTAATTTTACAGCCACTTACACGCCCTTAAGCGAACACGATTCATTGGGGCATGCCTTGCTAAAAATGCGTGAAGGTTTGGCTGAAAATGAAAGGTTGCTCGAACAAAAGGTAATCGAAAGAACAGAAGAAGTGGTTCGTCAAAAATCTGAAATTGAAAATAAAAACGAAGAACTTGAAATTCTTTATAAGCAGGTAACGGATAGTATTCATTACGCGAAAAGAATTCAAGAAGCGATTTTACCTCCCAATCACACCATAAACGAATTATTACCAAATTCATTCGTTTTGTACAAACCAAAAGATATTGTCAGCGGAGATTTTTATTGGATCGAAAAGAAAAACAACCTCACTTATTTTGCCGCTGTTGATTGCACGGGGCATGGCGTTCCAGGCGCTTTTATGAGCCTAGTCGGGCATAATATTCTTAAAGACATTATTAATAATACCTCTGTCATAAAACCTTCGGAGATCCTCGATAAATTAAGAGACGGCGTTGTAAGCACTTTGCGCGTGAACGACTCGGGTAAGCAGGCAAAAGACGGTATGGATATGACACTTTGCACTATTAATTACGATACTTTAGAGCTTCAATATGCTGCTGCGTTTAACCCTTTGTATATTGTAAGGGATGGTGAATTAATTCTGCATCCCGCGAATAAATTCCCAATTGGATTTTTTATCGGAGACAAAACAAACTTTGATAATTACACCTTGCAGCTGCAAAAAGGCGACCAAATTTATATTTTTAGCGACGGATATGCGGATCAATTTGGCGGTCCGAAAGGAAAAAAATTCATGATTGGTAACTTCAGGAAATTGTTGACATTGATTGCGACTATGCCCATTGCCGACCAAAAAACAAAACTCGACGAGGTTCTATTGACTTGGCAAGGCGAGCAAGAGCAGGTGGATGACGTTTTGGTGATTGGCGTAAAAATATAACAATCCGTTTTTCGAGGAAGTTAAACCTGCCTTTCTAGCAACTCTAGTGCGAATTTTTTCAGTTGTTGTTTCTTCATTTCATTTGCCGTTACTTTATTGAGGAAACCTATCGCTAGTTGTGTGTGTTTATCAGCTTCAATAAGGCATAAATTTTTTATATTCAGTTCACGGTAAATCTTTATAACACCTTCAACTTTTTTATCAGCGGCATTTTCTTTTAATTCAAGGAGAGCGTTGATTTCCTTTTTTTGTGTTTCAGAAGCCAATTCAAGCGCTTTTAATAACAAAAACGTTTTTTTGTTCGCAAGGATATCCCCGCCGGCTTGTTTACCAAATTTTTCTGTATCGTCAGCAAAAGCGTCCAAGAGGTCGTCAAGTAACTGAAAAGCGATGCCTAAATGTTTGCCAAAATTGTATAAATTGCTTTGATCTTCATCGCTACTGTACGCGTTTACAGCTCCCATTTGCAAACTACCTCCCAAAAGCACCGCTGTTTTATAGGTAATCATTTGCAGATAGTCTTGAACCGACACTTCGTCCGAACGCTCAAAATTCATATCCATTTGCTGCCCTTCACACACTTCAATGGCGGTTTTATTAAAGATACCACAAAGCTTTTTAAACTCCTTAAATCCATAATTTTCAAGCACCTGAAAAGCCTTAACCAGCATCACATCACCGCTTAAAATGGCAATATTGGTATTCCACTTTACGTGCACCGTAGGCTGACTCCTTCGCACTGGCGCTGAATCTAAAATATCATCATGTATTAACGAAAAATTATGAAACAACTCAACAGAAAGTGCCGAGTCGAGCGCAAGTTTTGGATCTTTGTCAAATAAGTCGCAGGCGATTAGCGCTAGAAGAGGGCGAAGCCTTTTTCCTCCCAAAGAGAGAATATAGTTTTCGGGACCATAAAGTTCGTTTGGAATTTTAACATCAAGGCCAGATTTATAAAGGTCAAGATGCTTTAAAAAAAGATCGATTAGCGCTGCGTAGTTTTTCACAAATTATTTTTGCTTGGCTATGTCGAGCAAATAGTCACCATAACCACTTTTAGTGAGAGGCTGCGCTATTTTGATTAATTGTTGCTTATCAATATAACCCATGTTAAAAGCTACTTCTTCAATACAACCTATTTTTAATCCCTGGCGTTCTTCGATCACTTGTACAAATTGTCCGGCTTGCATCAACGACGCAAAAGTCCCTGTGTCAAGCCATGCAGTTCCACGATCCATGATCGACACTTTTAAGCGTCCCTGTTTTAAATATTCTTTGTTTACGTCGGTAATCTCGTATTCGCCTCTGGAGCTGGGTTTAAGGGTTTTGGCAATTTCAACGACACTATTATCGTAAAAATAAAGCCCTGGAACTGCATAATTTGATTTAGGCGCTTTAGGTTTTTCTTCTATAGATAAAGCTTTAAAATCTTTGTCAAACTCAACCACACCATATCTTTCGGGATCGCTGACGTGATAGGCGAAAACAACACCGCCTTCGGGACTATTAATTTTTTTAAAAGTTCTGCCAAGGCCAACACCGTAAAAAATATTGTCACCCAAAATAAGGGCGACTTTATCCTGGCCAATAAATTTTTCTCCGATCACGAAAGCCTGTGCAAGTCCGTTGGGTACTTCCTGTACCGCGTATGAAAATCTGCAACCAATGCTTTCTCCGTTTCCCAAAAGACGTTCAAAATGGTGCAGGTCGTGGGGTGTGGAGATGATTAAAATTTCGTTAATGCCAGCCATCATTAAAACCGAAAGTGGATAATAAATCATGGGTTTATCAAAAACCGGCATCATTTGTTTGCTCATTGCTAAAGTAAGCGGATGTAACCTTGTTCCTGAGCCGCCAGCTAAAATAATTCCTTTCATATGTAAATATTATAGTGTTTAGTTGTTATATGCCTGCCTGCCCGCCGGCATTATATCGTGTTTGGCCTAAAATTCAATTTTCGTCGTTGTGTCAAAGAAAATAATCGCTCATTTACCCCAGTAAACCACACAAACATTTTTTTAACACGCCTCGAAACTGAATTTTTCCATCCAAACAACTAGTTTTCGGACAGACACTATATAGCCATGTTATCTTTCTGAGCACACGCTAGCTCAAACGTTTACCAAACATTTGCCTTGTTTGTGTTTCGGAAACGTGGCTATTTTTTTGTTAAGTATTTATGAGTGAGTATGCGGCTTTATCATAGAACCGTTTTTTTAAGTTTTAGGTCGTGAAAGATACAAAAATTTTGAATTTAAAAACTGTAGTTTTTTAAGAATTTTTTTTGGATCAAAAAGCCGTTTTAGTTCGAAGCTGTTTTTAGTTTCAAACATTTGGATTGAAAATGGCAGTGCAAAAATCAACAAAGTTAAAAAAAAATGACATTTTTGACTTCACTCAATGTAAAACCTGGTTTAAAGTGTCAACGGCTGAGTAAAAAGGGTGATTTAGTTATTGAAAAATAGAACGGGATTTGAGGAAAATTCCTAAATTCGTCAAAGCAAAAGCCAGTAATGAAAAAAACAGATTTGTCTAAAGTTGACCGCACTACAAAAACTTATATTAATTCTTATTTTCAAATACTGGCCGAAAACATGAAACTAAAACTAAAACTAAAGCTTATTTTTTTTATCGCTGCTTCGTTTGCTTGCGCTTTTAATTTGAGCGGGCAAACCGTTGTTGCTTGCAATGCAAACCGCAATATTTGCCCCCAGCCAGCCTTTCAGTTTACCAATAACACAAATAACAAAGGCTTATTAATAGGCTTAGGCGTTAGTAATCCGATATTTAACCCGCAGGTAACTATGCCGCAAAATGCAGGCTGCATGTTTGGCGAAGCTGTTAACCCAGAGTGGATGGTTATCAACATTTCATCTACTGGAAACTTAGGATTTGTCCTCGGCGCTTCAACTTCAGCTAATCCGCAAAGTAGCTTTTTACATTGGATCTTATGGAGATATACTCCCGCGACTTGTACAAATATTTTTAACAATACTTTGCCGCCTTTAGCGTGTAATTTTAACGGGTTTCCAAATGGCGGAACTGGCATGGGGCCTTTGCCTCTAGGTGGTCAGGCAGGAAATTTTCAGCCTTCCATCCCGGTTGTTCAGGGCGAACAATACCTTCTTCTTGTGTCGAACACCTCCAGCGTAGTCACTAATATTAGCTTTTCAGGTAATGGTTCAGCTGGATTGACCTGTAACCCTTTAACCGTGCCCAATTTAACTGCCTGCCCGGGTCAAACTGTTGTCATTACAGCTAGTTGGGCGGGAGTTTCTAACACAA
>Ga0105048_10008830_pt1 | contig 16097 bp, 6 predicted proteins | sample MAT05_FD_78382 | JGI IMG/M metagenome (GOLD analysis project Ga0105048, IMG submission 78382) | Freshwater microbial communities from Lake Fryxell liftoff mats and glacier meltwater in Antarctica - MAT-05 | ecosystem: Environmental > Aquatic > Freshwater > Ice > Liftoff microbial mat | place...
GACGATCGCAATGCCGGTGTTCACGCCGCTTGTGAGCCCCGTGGTGGCGGTCGAGATCGACACTTTCGAGTCCGATCTCGAGCGTGATGCGGGGCTTCCCGGACAGGTCGTCAACGCGCGGATCGCCGGCGTCCTCTATGGCTCGGACCTGCCCGGGAGCTGTGGCGCTGGCTCGCTGGCGAAGGTCCCGGTGGCCGCGTCGCTGATCGCCGAGGACGCCGGGGACTACGTCCTGAGCCCTGAGCTCGGGCGTGTGCTCGTCGACCCGTGCGACGACACCGGGTCTCCCAATGCCCCGAATCTGGGCTTCGTGCTCACGTTCGACGTGAACTCGCCGCTGACCCGCGAGTTCCTCATCGCCCATCGGGCGACCGCCTTCTGGGTGCAGCTCACCGTCGATCCCGACAACACCCTCGTCGAAGCCAACGAGTTCGATAACTACGACTACTGGTGGGCTCCGCGCGGCTTCGTACCGCTCGACGGCGGGCTCGACTTCGGACCGGCGACCACGACCATCGACGTGCTGAGCGGCGTGTATCACGATCTGGACGGCGACTTCTGCGGCGCGGGCCAGATCGCTATCTGGGGCAGCGCGTCGTGGGAGACGTCGGCCAGCACCGGGCTGGTCGATCCGGTGTTGCCGCTCGAGTTCGCCTGCACGACCAGCGCACGTCGCAGCCGCGGCTGGCACCTCACGTTCGCGGGCAACTTCGGCGCCTCCGACATCGTCGTCGCCAACAACACGACGGGCAGCCTCGGCGGCCTTGCGGCCGAGGCGAGCTTCACGTTCAGCGCGCAGGGCGTCGACGGCAGCGGCTTCGTGACGTTGCCCGACGGCGTCACCGCCCACTATGAGCGGCCTTTGGTCATCTCTGGCGACTTCATCCCCGCCGCCAAGCCGGATCCGCGCGGCGTCAAGCGCCTGTACTTCTACGCGGACCCGGTGGCAGCTCCCTCGGAGCTCGTCGGCATCATCGGCAGCCGCGGCACCGGCAAGGTCGTGCGCTTCCTGCACGCGGGCGATCTGCCGTTCGCGTTCTTCATCGACGCCGCGCCCGACAACCACGGCTTCGAGTACTCGATGGCGGTTGACGCCGGCGGGGTCTACGCCACGCAGCTCGGCACGCACTACCTCAGGGCCTCCTGGCGCGCCTCGAACGATGTCCGCTTCGCAGAGAGCGCGGCCGACGTGAACGAGCCGCTGGTCATCGACCACCGCGGTCTGCGCACGAACGCCTTCTTCGCGGCCGCTACCTTCAAGTCGCACTATCCCAGGGCCGATGTCAGCGCGGTCGCGACCGAGGTGGCCATCGAGCGGAGCCGCATCGCGAAGGGCGCCGCCAGTGGCAACGTCCCTGTCGCGGGTCAGCTCCCGCGGGCGAGCTGGACCATCGCCCCGGCGACCGCGTGCGGTAGCTGCGGCAGCAAGGGTCTGACCCTCCCGGTCAGCGTCGAAGCCGTCGAAGCCGACCTCGCGACCCCGACCGGCGAGGGCATCGGCGGGGACGGCGCGATCGCGTTCCGCGCCAAGACGCCGGGCACGATGTTCTGGGGACCGATGACCGACCCGCCCCCCAACTCGTTCTCGTTCGGCCTGCCGATCTTCCAGCGCTTCGCCGACGGCGACGAGGCGGCGACGTTCGTCGTACCCGGCTGGCGCCTCGAGGCGACCCAGGGCGCGACCACCGTGAGCGCCGCCGATGCGCTGCTCGGGAGCTGGCGTCCGGTCGTGAGCGGCGGCACGCTCGCGCCGTCGACCACCGCGACGCCCGGCAGCGGCACCGACGCCAGGGCCGGCACGGGCGCGTTCGCCGGGCTCACCGTCGGGCCCGAGGTGTATCGCGACGCACAGGGCCAGCCGGTCCAGGGCTCGGGCGCGCTCCTTGGCAGCAACAACATGACCATCGGGCTCGGCGGTACGAGCGCGCCGCAGTGGTCGACGCTCGCCTCGACCGACGGCACCAAATACGTCGCGAGGAACGGCGGTATCACCGGCGCGTTCAACTTCGGCGAGTCGCCGCCCGGCAACGTCTATGGCTACCCGATGGCCTTCACGCGCTTTGCGTTCCGGCAGCGCGCCAACGTCGTGGACACCTTCACCTGGATCGATGGCAACGTGTCGTTGCCGGGGCGGGCGGGCTTCGGCACCGGCTTCAAGAGCCTCGGGCTCACCTGCACCGGACAGCTCTCGGGGGGCACGGTGGTGCCGCCCGCGACCCCGCAGCAGCTCGCGGCCTGGGCGGCGCCGTTCGACCCGTACGGCATCGAGTTCCGGGCCAAGGCCAACGTCGGCGCGTGCGACAGCGGCTCGCGCGACCTGTGGGTCGCCGGCTCGGCCACCGTCAAGTCGCTGAGCCGGTCGCTCGACCTCGACGCGGCCTGGACGCCGCAAGGAGAGCCGGTGAACGCCACGCTCAAGGCCGGCGAAAACACGCTCGACAAGCCCGCCACCGACGGGCGCGGCTTCTCGGTGTCGCTCCAGACCGACGCCGTGCTCGGGCCGGCGACGGCGCCGCCCGGCAAGGCGATGCTCGGCTGGTTCGGGTTGCAGGCGAGCCTGCGGTTGCCGTTCTGGAACGCCATCCCGATCGATCTGCGCCTCGAGAACACCTGCCTTGGCGACAACGGCAGCGGCGCCTGTCCGCTGGCCGGCATCAAGGCCGCTCCGGCGCTGGTGCTCAATCAGGGACAAGCGCTGGCCAACCAGGACACCTCGCTCAACAGCGAGCTCGAGGCGACGGCGATCGCGAACGCCAAAGCCGGCTCCGGCGCGGCGCGGCTCATGCCCCTGTACAGCTGGGGCAACAGCGGCTTCGACCTCGAGCTGCCGGCCTTCTATAGCAAGCCCGCCGGCGCCGATCGTCCGGGTCCGCAGCTCACCGGCATCAAGTTCGAGAGAGAGTACCCGTTCGTGAAGGTCAACGCGGGCGTCGACTACGTCCGCCCCGAGAAGACCCGCGCGAGCTTCGGCGCGAGCGCCGACTTCGAGAAGATCAGCCTCACCGGCCCGCTGCACATCGACCTCAAGGACCCCAAGAGCGTCGCCAAGATCGACCTGCGCCTGTGCCAGCTCACCGGCAACGCGAACTGCACCGACACGCCGATCGCCGAGAACGCGAACCCAGACTTCAACAAGCACCCGGTCGGCTCGGTCGTGAAGGCGATGCAGGGTCCCGCGACGTACGTCCTGAAGAACGCCGGCCCCGGCTTCCAGAACCTTATCCGCGACGGCATCGCCAAGGCCTTCGAGGCGGTCAACGGACCGCAGCTCATCGACGAGCTGGCCACGAGCATCGCCCACGTACAGGCCCTGCCGGCGCGCGCGGTCGGCGAGGTGTTCGGGCTCATCGAGGCCGAGGCCAACAAGGCCATCGGTGCGCTCACGACCGCGGCGGGAACGGCCGCGGCGACCCTCTACCAAGAGCTGCCGGAAAGCCTCGACCAGGCCATCGCCGAGGTGCAGGCCACTGCGCAAGGTGGCGCCGCCTGGTACACCGGCCAGGCCAATGCGGCGTTGGCGCAGACCGTGCGCGAGCTGCGGGCGCTGCTCGCGACCAGCGGCAACTTCGGAGGCGCTGTCTCGACAACGAACGACGCCGTCTCCAAGGTGAAGGTCGCGCTCGACACGGCCACGAGCACGCTCGTCAAGATTCGGCAGGACATGGACGGCGCCCTCACCACTGCGCTCGCCGCCTTGACCGCCGTCGACACTGTGCTCAGTCAGCTCACGAGCCTGACGACCTGCCCGGCCGGGAGCAACGAGCCTTCGGGCAACGCGATGTGGCAGAAGTTCGCGGCGCTGCACGACCAGGTCAAGGGCCTGTTGAGCGCGATCAAGACCGGCGCCACGTCCGTCACCGGGTTCGCCAGCAGCATCGGTGGTCTGGTCGGCGTCGACACGAACCAGCTCACGCAGATGACCCACAAGGTGACGACGGTCGTGGGCGACCTCGAGACGCTCGCCAATACCGCCCGGCACAAGGTCGGCGGCGCGCTGTGCAAGCTGCCCTTCGCCTCGACGCTGGCGGAGGCCTCGGGGCTCATCACGAAGATCCGAAACGGTGCCAACGCGCTCAAGTCGACGCTCGACGGCCTGGTGAGCGCCGACGGGAAGAGCGGCCTCATCGTCACGACGCTCGCCAACATCAAGCCGCGCCTCGACCAGATCGCCAGCCTCGTCGCCTCGCTAGAGAAGGCGCGGGCGGACATCCTGGCGATGGTCGACCAGCTCCTCGCCGAGACCCCCTCGGTGCCTCAGCTCCCCGTCGGCAACCTGTCGGTCGCCGCCACGATCCGGAAGCTCCTCGACGACGCAGTCAGCTTCGCCAACCCAGGCCAGACACCGATCCGCTTCTGCACCCCCGGCACCGACAACATCTGCCAGGCGAACGAGACCTTCGTCGCCCCGCTCGGCGCGATGCTCTCGTCCGAGGTCGGCGCGGTCGTCGGCACGGTGGCCGGCGTCGTGCAAGGCAAGGTCAACGATCTCATGCAGCTCGTGCCCTTCCCGAGCGGCGACGACCTCAAGCGCATCGTCTACGACAAGATCCTCAACAACCCCCTCATCCCGCAGCTCGAGGCGCTCATCCAGGAGAACATCGCGCTCATCCTGAAGCCCCTCGATCAGCTCGGCGCCGATCTGCTCGACCACATCAATCGCTTCATCCAGGAGGCGCTCGAGAAGTTCGACGCGCTCGTCTCGAACCTCCTCAAGTCCGCGACCGCCGCCTTCAAGAACTTCCCGCTGAAGGGCGGCACGGTCGACGGCTACGCCGAGATCAACGACCGCGAGCTGCTGCGCCTGCACATCGGCGCCGAGTTCAAGATGAACGAGTCCAGCTCCGACTCCAGCAGCGCGAGCAATTCGAAGGACAACGACAAGTCCTCGGCCTTCTCCGCCGCGCTCGACGTGACCTCGTGGGCTGCCAACGGCAAGGGCAAGAACTGCGGCGTACCGGCCAGCAGCGACGTCCCGGGGCAGGGCCTGCTCGACGCCAACATCACCGTGCGCAACGTGCCCATCACCATCGGCTCGGGCAAGCTCGGCATCCGCGAGCTGAGCCTCGGCATGACGCTGGGCAACCTCGATCCCAGCAAGAAGGGCATCGAGCTCCTGGGCATCAACGGCCGCATCTACACCAGCGGCTCACTCGAGTTCTCGAGCTTCAAGCTCTACGATATGGGACTCGAGATCGGCGTGGGCGCCATCGAGACCTACCTCGGCGCGCGCGCCGCGGCGACCTTCCAGGGCATCAACCTGCAGGCCGCCTTCTTGGCCGGCAAGACCTGCAACGACGAGGTCATCACGCGCCTCGACCCCGACGCGGCCAAGTTCATGGCGCTGCCCAACGGGGTCTTTGCCGGCATCTTCGTGCGCGGCAAGGTGTCGGTCCCGATCTGGAACGTCGGCTGCCTCCTGAGCGTCGGCGCGGGCGCGGACGTCGGCTTCTGGTACCTCGACTACGGCGGCAGCACGACCGTCGGCGGCATCCTCGGCGGCTCGGTCTACGGCAACCTCATGTGCATCGTGGCCGTACGCGGCGGGGTCAAGCTGATGGCGCAGGTCGCCGACGGTGACGTGAGCCTGCTCGGCGAGGCCTGGGGTGTCGGCGGCATCGGCTTCTGCGAGCCCGAGAGCTGGGTCGACATCCCCGCCTCGCGCGAGGACGACTGGTGCGGCACCGCCGATGTCTCGATGAAAGCCTCCTACTTGAAAGGCTCGTTCAAGGTCGACGGGGTCGACATGAGCGCGCTCCATTGATCGGCGGGAACCACCCATGAACGCATCACGCCTCATCATCACCGTCGCGTTCGCTCTCGGGCTCACCGTTCAGGCGGCGCGCGCCGAGGACGCCAAGCAGATCCCCTTCTCGGCGATCGTGGCCCCGCAGGGTTCGCTTTCATCCGAAGGCACGACCCCGCTCGTGGTCTACCTCTCCTGGGGCGTCGCCTCGGGCGAGCTGCCGGCCGGTCTCTCGAGCTTCCGCCTGTACCGCGACAACGTTTCGATCGGCGACTGGATCGCGACCGTCGACGCGACCGCGGCGCAGATCAACGGCTTCTACACGGCCGCCACGCAGGGACGGCGGAGGACCGAGCTGGCGCGCCACCTGTGCGAGTTCGAGGCCTACGCGACAGCGACGCCGGACAACATCCCCGTGTGCACCGGCGCGGCCCTGACGCCGTACGAGCAGACCCAGGGCATCACGACCCTGGGCAGTCGCCTGTTGGTCCACCTGCAGAACGTCCGCGCCGACCTCGCCTCGGGCAGGAAGGACCATCCGCAGAGCCACGTGTTGGTCGCGCCCATGACGCGCTTCGACCCCAACGTCGCGCGCTCCCGTCGCCTCGGGCACGTCGACCGGCCGCCGACCACCGCAGGGGCGACCATCGTCTACCGCCTTGAGGGCGTGCGCATCATCGGGACGCTCGAGACGGTCGTGCCGCTGGGCTCGGTCGAGGTCCCCAACCCGGCGACCACTGCGCCCGTGCTGGTGCCCGCCGCCGACGGCTTCCGTCAAGTCACCCCGGCCGAGCGCGGGGCGGCCTGCGACACGCCCTCATCCGGCCTGGTGCACGGCACCGTCGCGCTGACCTGGCGACACGGCGGCGCTGCCTCGCCCATCGCGAGCTACTACGCTGATCAGCTCATCGCGGGCTACGACCTGTATCGCTCGCAGACGCCGCTCGGCGATGCCCAGGTCGCCGCCGGCTGCAGCGCCGATCTGCGCACGCTGGCGGCGCTGAAGCCCTTCGACTATGGCACCGGCGAGGTCACCGTGCCCGGGCTCGTGCGCCTGAATCCGGCACCGATACTCATCGTGCCCGGCCCGACCGGCGATCCGACGCTGAACCTCGAGGAGCGCAAGGACCTCGCCGCGGCCGGCTTCGTGCCGGGTGACCGCGCCTGCTACCATGTCGTCCCGCGCGACATCACCGGCAACTACGGCAACACGCGCTCGCTGCTCGTGACCGTCACCGACGCGCTCGCGCCGCCGTCGCCCTGGGTCGTCGAGGTGATCACCGAGAGCACCGGCGACCTCATCGCCTCCTCGGGCGCGATGCCGACCCTCACCAGCGTCGATCGCTTCGCCCTGCGCTGGACCCACGTCGACGTCTCGAGCTACCTCGCCGACCACGAGGATGGTCGCACGTTCTGCAACCTCGAAAGCGCCCTCGAGGAGCGACGCGTGCGCATCGCCGACGACCCCAACGCGTGCGCCAGCGAGTACCAGGAGGTGAGCCTCGACGTCGCCGGCTACCGCGTCTATCGCTTCGACTCGGTGCGCACCTCGGAGGGTTTCCGCGACACCGACGGCGATGGCTTCGCCGACAGCGACGAACGCAACACCGTGCCGCCGAGCGACCCCTGCGACGCGGCCAGCATGCCGGCCGTTGGCGCCTTGCGGAGCAACGGCATGCCCATCGAGCAGGCGGCCTGGCAACCGAGCTCCGCGCCTTCCGCGCCCGGGCTCGATGGTCGGCGCGTCGTGGTCTTTGACGACCCGGCACCGACCACCGCCAAGGGCAAGGTCTATTGGTATCGGGTCGTGCCGGTGAGCGGCAGCGGCGAGGCCGGCGAGCCGAGCCCGCCGATCCGCGCGTACTTCCCAAATGAGGTCATGCCACCCCCGCCCGAGCTCACCCTCGGCGAGCCGGTCTGTCAGAAGCACGCCTCGGCCACTGGCGACGATGGTTCGGTGCTCGCCTTGGACTTCACGTGCGAGGCGAAGTCGGCGCGCATCGTGTGCGTGGACGAGTCCGTGCGCGAGTGCCTCGCGGCCTGGGAGCAGGAGCCGACGCTCGAAGCGATGTACCCGCCGTGCCGCATGGTCTTCGAGGTCGAGCCCGCCCTGCGCGCGCTCTTCGAGGACGTCGCCAATGGGGTCCCGACGGAGGAGGAGCGCAGCGCCGCGGCAGGCATCCTGCTCGCGCGCACCGGGCGTAACACACTGTGGGAGGCGCCCTTTGGCGAGTGCCCGGTGGTCTGGGAGAAGACCCAGCGCCGCGCCACGGCGACCATCTCGCAGACCGACTGCGAGCGGGCTGTGCTGCCGCGCGCGGTGACCGCGGAGTGCCAGCTCGCGGTCCAGTTCGTCGGCAACGACAATCAGGTGATCGACGTGATCTGGGGTTCCGACAACGGCGACCCCGATCGCCAGGTGCCGATCGAGGGCAACCCCGACTTCGTCTCGTGGGAGCCGACCGAGCCAGGCGCACCGACCGCCGGCTGCTGGTTCACGGCGAGCCTGTGGGAGGACGCCGGGGCGTGCGAGCTCCGGCCCGTACAGGACGGCCAGATCGTCGAGGGCCAGATGGTGCTCAGCGCCAAGGTCGGCGTCGGCCAGTGCATCGACATCAACGAGGAGATCCAGCGCCCGGCCGAGGCGGGCGAGCGCGACGACGTCACCCCGGAGCTCGCCGGCAAGCCGCAGTTCGTGGGCGACCTCTTCCGCATCGGTAGCGCCTGCGACGACGACAACAACGGTCTCATCGACGTCGCCCTGCCTCCCCAGGCCAACGACGAGCAGCTGCGCTGCATCAAAGCGAGCGCGCACAGCGACAGCAACGTCGTCAGCTCGCTGTCGGCGGCGACCTGCGCGAAGTCGGTCAAGCCCGGCGCCAAGCCGCGCCCGCCGCGCCTCGACGACTTAGCGTTCGACAACTCAGGCAAGGCGTTCCTCACGTGGACGCGCCCCGCCGGCACCATCGCGGGCATCCTCATCGAGTGGTCGCGCGCGGGCGGCTCCGGTTACGGCACGACCTTCCTCGGCGGCAACGTCGCGCGCGCGTCCGTGACCGAGGAGATCAAGACCTTCCCGACCAGCACCGCGCCGGTGACGGGCGAGATCTGGTGCCTGCGCGCGCGCTCAGTCGCGGGCGCCAGCGGCAATGGCGGCGCCGCGATGTCGGACTGGACGAGCCAGCGTTGCGCGACGCTTGGCGGACCACCGCCGGCTCAGCCCGGGCTCATCGACTCGATCCCCTGGCCCGAGCCGCTCGTGCCGACCCCCGGCAAGCCGCTCGAAGCGAGCTATGCGCCGGCCGACAGTGCGTTCATCGTGAAGCTGGCGCACGCCGACGACGGGCTCTATCAGTCGACCTTCGGCGGCTTCCTCTCGTGCGCGAACCTGAACCAGGCCGACGACGAGAACTGCCCGGACAGCCAGACCTGTACGGTCGATGGCACGAGCATGTATTGCGAGTCGCCGGCCTGCTCGTGCGGGGGCGCGCCGTGTCTCGAGCCGCAGCGCTGTCTCGAGCCGGCGATGCTCGGCAAAGGCGGCCTGTGCGTGGCGGTTGGCATGCTCGCGCGCGAGGTCGGCAGCTTCGTCGCCTACCGTCAGGAGCGCCGCCCCGACCAGAGCATCGGGCCCTTCGTCCAGGTGAGCGCCCTGGTCGAGCAGCCGCTGTGCGTGCCGACCTGCATGCTCTGGAGCGGCGGCGGCTTCTTCGATCGTACCTGTCTCAGGCAGGGCTACGTGTTGGCCGACACCGACCTCGCGCTCGCCCGCCTCGACCAGAACGATCGCGGCGCCCGCGATCTCGTCTTCGTCGACCGCTTCCCATTCGTCGCCGACGCCAGCCACGCCTACCGCTACGAGCTCGTCTTCTTCGACGCGCTCGGCGAAATCACGGCCACCCGCCAGTCGGGCTGGACCTCACCGAGCCACCCATGAGGCCCGCGATGCACCCGATGCGCGCCCGCTCCTTCGTCCGCGCCCTCCTCGCGCTCGTGCTCCTGCCGCCGGCCCATGCCTTGGCCCAGGCCGCGCCCGACCCGATCTGGTCCGGCACGCAGCCGAACACCTGGCTCTACGCCGACCCGACCTCGCCGCCCGTGCCCGTGCGCATCGGTCCGGCGGGCACGCGCAGCGAGCGGGTCACCAACACGTCACCCGGGCTTTTCGAGCTCCTGCTTTCGCTTGGAGGCACGGTTCAGGTCGCTGGGGCGTCGCCATACGCGATCCTGGTCAACCAGGTTCGCGGCAGCTCGCCCACTCCCGCACAGGGACCTGCTCTGGTCGTGACCGGCTACGGTCAGGCCGCCTTCGCCGAGGTTGGGGGGGCGCTCGTCGGCCCGGGTGGCGTGCCTCCGACCTCGTATGTGAGATTCCGTCCCGGGAGCGGAAGCTATACCCGGTCGGCCGCGATCGTGTTCGACACAATGAGCCTCGAGCCCGTGACCGGTGTGAGCGTGCGCGTGCTGCACGACGGTGCCTGGGTCGATAACGTGCAGGCGCCGAGCGGTGCCTTGCGGCCGCTGCCGCAGGGGACGAGCGAGATCTACTGGAGCGTCGCGATCGGCGCAGCGATCTACACCGGGGTCGAGACCTACCTCGTGCACGTGCCGCTGGTCGTCGACAGCGACGGTGACCTGATCGTCGACAGCTTCCTCGATGAGGACGGCGACGGGGTCCCCGACGCGGTCGAGCTCGCGTACGGTGGGCACCCCGGAGAGGCGGATCTGGGCGCCGACCGCGACCGCGATGGGATGAGCGACTTCGACGAGTGGCTGCGCGGCTCCGATCCTGCGTGCGCGCCGCCGACCCCGAACGGGGCCGCCACGCCGTGCTTCCCGCTCGACAGCGACAACGACGGCTGGTCGGACTGGGACGAGACTGCGCGCGGCACGACCGTAGGCGACAAGGCCTGCCGTCCTAGCGCCGCCGGTCTCCTCGAGCCGGAGCTCATCATCGCCAGCCCGGTGCACGACGCGGGTCTGACGGCCGATGCCACGGTGGCCTCGGTCGGCGGCATCGACCTCGTCGGGCTCGACTGGTCGGCGCGCGATGTGCGCGGCGGCGCGGGATGCGAGCTCGGCTTCACGCCCGGACCGGCGGCCCCCGATGGCACGACCCGGCGCACGCTGGCGGGCATGGTGTTGCGCGTCGCGGCCGGCGCGCCGGCGCTGTTGCGCAGCACCGGACCAGCCTGGAACGCTGCCGACATCAAGATCGGACAAGCCGGCTGGGTCGGCCTCGCCTTCCTCACGGCCTCGAATTGGGCGACCCCCGATCGGATCGTCGCGCAGCTCTCCGCGCCGACCACCCCCTCGGCCGCCGACTTCAGAGCCGCTTATCAGGAGGCCTTCACGCAGCTGGTGGTCGGCGACTGGTACGGCCGCGTCAGCCCGCGCGCGGTCCTGCCCGCGACGTTGCTGGCCGATCTCGCGGCCTGGCACGCCGAGCTCGGCGACGGCCTGCGACCGGTGCTTGGGCTCACGACCGGGGCCGCGACGAGCGCCATGCACGAGGTGATGGATCGCGCCGACAACATCACGTCGCTGTTGGTCGCGCTCGATGCGTTCTTCGCGCCAGGCGCGCCGCTGGCCGGCGAGACCGCGCCGTTCACCACGCTGCTCGGCGCGACTACCAACGAGCCGGTCGACCAGCGCTTCAAGCCAAGCGCGCTCGGGCGCTACCTGGCGCGCCTCCATCTGGTCGCGGGCGTCGCGACCGTCGTCCAGCTCACGCCCTCGCAGCGCGCCTCGCTCTTCGATCCGAACGTCGACTTCGACGGCGACGGCCTGACCTCCAAGGCAGAGCTCGTCGAGCGCGGCAGCGGGCCAACCGTCGTCACCCCGACGACCGCGACCGACCCGACCCGCGCCGACAGCGACGGCGACCTCGCGCTCGACGGCGCCGACCCCTGCCCCAACGACGCGCTCGACGACTGCCTCGTGCGCCAGGCGGCCCAGCAGGACAGCGACGGCGACGGCGTGATCGACGCGCTCGACAACTGCCTCAACACTGCCAATGCCAGCCAGAGCGACGGCAACGGCGACGGCCTCGGCGACGCGTGCAGCGGCCTCGCCTACATCACGCAGCCGCGTGTGCACCCGGTCGTGCGCACGGGCAGCTGGCTCCACTTCGAGAGCCAGCTCGGCAAGCTCGGCTTCGAGAGCACCGGCCTCACCTACCGCTGGACCTTCGGCGGGCTCGCACCCGACCAGACGGCCGCCCAGCCAAGCGGCGTGTTCATCGCCCGCCCCGGCACGTACCGCGTCGAGCTGAAGGTCGGCGCCACCGGTCGCCCCGAGCAGGTGATCGACTTCCGCAACGTGACCGTCATCGGTCCGACCGTGGTGCTCGAGGTCGCAATCGAGGTCACGGGCGCGACGACCGAGGGCGTGCGCCTGACCTTCAACGGCTATGCGCAGAGCCCGGCGGGCACTATCACCGGGATCAGCTGGAGCATGGGCGACGGCACGACGCTCAACGGCACCACCGTTCGCCAGACCTACGCGCAGCAGGGGAGCCGGACCATCACCGCGACCGCGACGGACAACCGCGGGCTCACGGGCAGCGCGAGCGTGACGCTCGACATCGCCGACACCGTCCCGGTCGCGCGCTTTGACAGCCAGCTCGATCGGTTGTCACTGACGTTGACCGACACGTCGACCGCCTACGACACGATCGCGAGCCGCACGTGGAACCTCGGCGACGGCGGCCCGGTCCAGACGGCGCCGACGGTCAACTACACCTATGCGGCGGCGGGCCGCTACACCGTGGAGCTCACCGTGGTCGACGGCGACGGCAGCACGAAGACCGCCAAGCGCACGATCATCGCGGACGGCAAGAACGTGCAGCGGCTGTCGCTCGACATCGACGACGACTGGCAGGTCGTCGCCCTGCCGTACACGATGGTCGACCCGATCATCGTGCCCGGCGTCGTGAACCCGTCGCTCGCCGGCACGAGCGGCGTCGTGCGCGTGGGCAACGTAGGCCCCGCGACCTTCGAGGTGCGCTTCGAAGCCTGGCCGTCGATGCCGCTCGTCGGGATGGCGCTGCCGGTCGACATCCTAGCGGTCGAGCGCGGCAGTCACCGCTTTGCCGACGGTTCTCGCTGGCAGGCCGACAGCACGCCGCTCGACGGCGACAATGGCTCCTTCACGTTCGAGTCGTTCGGCGCGCCGGTCAGCGCGGTCGCGCCGGCGCTGCTATTGACGAGTGTGCAGACGGCCAACGAAACGGCCCCGCTCGGCGCGCGCGTCCGGTCGTTCAGCGCCACCGGCTTCGAGGTCGCGCTCATGCAGCGAGAGGTCGACGCGGGTCTCATGCGCAGCGAGGAGGAGGTCGGATTTCTGGCGATCTGGGCGCCCGTCAAGAAGGGCAAAGCGATCATCAACGGTGCCAACGCGAGCTGGGTCTCAGCCTACTTCAAGCTCGGCACCGCGCGGAAGGCGTCCGGCAACTGCATCCTGGCGCTCGCCGAGGAGACGTCCTTCGACGCCGAGACCGCGCACGTCAACGAGAACGTGTGGCTCCTCCGCGTCCTCAATGGCTGCTGGGCCAGCGTCGTGTCAAACCTCGAGATCGATCCGGTCGTCATCGAACGGCGTTGAGCCGATGGTCGGAGAGAAGCCTAGAAAGAGGCGGATCGACTATCTGGGATTTGGCGAATATCGCATCGATGTGGTGCCCGCGCGTGCGCGCCATCAATACCGTTAATGCCATCAATGCCCATCAATACCATCGATGCCGTCAATGCCGTCAATGCCATCAATGCCATCAATGCCATCAATGCCATCGATGGCGCTGGATGGCGGAATCGTCTAGGGTGGGCACGTCATGGATGAGCCCCTCCACCCGGCGCAGATCGCCGCCTACCGCAGGATGAGCGCCGCTCAGAAGGTCGAGCAGAGCCTGGCGTTGTATTGGTCAGCCCGAAAGCTGAAGGTCGACGCCCTGCGGCGCGAACATCCGGAGTGGACCGACCAGCAGATCGAGGCGCGAACCCGGGAGATATTCCTGCTTGCTATCACTTGAGCTGTTTGGGCTGTTCACGCGCCCGCTGGAGACGTTGGGGATCCCGTACTTCGTGACCGGCTCGGTGGCGAGCCTCGTCTACGGCGAGCCTCGCCTCACCCACGATATCGACCTCGTGATGACACTCCGGGACGCCGATGTGAGCGGGCTCGAGGCCGCGTTCGGCGCCGAAGAGTTTTATCTGCCACCAGGCGAGGTCATGCGGGTCGAGCTGCGGCGACGCACGCATGGACACTTCAACATCATCCACCACGCATCGGGCTTCAAAGCCGACATCTACCTGAGCGGCACGAGTCCGCTGCATGCCTGGGCCTTCGCGCGGCGCAGGCGCAGCGGCAGTGATCCGGGGGCGTTCTGGCTGGCGCCCCCGGAGTACGTGATCGTGCGTAAGCTCGAGTATTTTCGGGAGGGCGGCTCGGAGAAGCACCTGCGAGATATCCGTTCGATGTTGGCGGCACTTGGGGATGACCAAATCGATCGGCTTGCGCTCGCGGCGTTGATTGCGAGTCAATCGCTCGACTCCATGTGGGCACTGGTGGCGCCGGGCTAAGCACAGCGCTCCGAAAATTGGTGGTCAGCGCGAAGCCGAGGCACGCCGCCCAACGAAGGTGGCGGTGATGCATCAGCGGGTCGCTGGCCACCAAGCTTCCAGGCCCTCTTCGGAGAGCAGCGCCATCAACTCCGCGACCGTCACCGGCATCGCCGAGCCGGTGCCTTCGAGTAGGCTCGCGACCATCGCGCGCTTGTCGCCGTGGAGGCCGAGGATCTGCTCTTCGATGGTGCCCTGCGCGACCAGCCGATAGACGGTCACGGCCTTGTCTTGGCCGATGCGATGCGCGCGACCCGTCGCCTGATCTTCGACCGCGGGGTTCCACCACGGATCGAGGTGGATCACCTCGCTTGCCGCGGTGAGATTCAGGCCAACGCCGCCTGCCTTGAGTGACAACAGGAACGCGTCGACAGTGCCGCCCTGGAAGCGGTCGACCTCGGCGATGCGCCGCTCGGCCGGGGTGCTGCCATCGAGGTAGGCGTAGGTCAGCCCGGCCGCGTCGAAGGACGTTCGCACGAGCGCGAGCAGCTCGGTGAACTGGCTGAAGACGAGCACCTTGCGGCCCTCGTCGCGAAGCTCGGTCATCAGCTCGAGGAGGCGGTCGAGCTTGGCCGAGCTCGGGCCGGCCTTGGGGTCCGTCTTGCCAAGGCCCATCTCGTCCGCGAGACACGCGCCCCGCGCCCAATGCGCGAGCCGCGCCGCCCACACGAGCCCGTCGTGTTGATAGGGTCGCAGCTCGGCCACGAGGCCCGCCGGCACCTCGACCTCCAAGGTCGCCGCCTCGGCCAGGCGCTCGCTCGCCAGGAGCCACTCGGGCGGACCTTCGACGGTCGCGCCAAGCGACTCCAGCTCGGCGATGAGCGGTGCTGCGAACATGCTCGCGCGCAGGCCACCATCTTTATCCTCGCTCGCTCGCATCAGCGCCTCGAGCGGGGCCAGCTCCTTCGTGAGAGCCGCGCCGAGCTCGAGCACCCGCTCGTCGTCGAGCTGTACGAAACGCTTCTTGTCTCGCAACGCCTGCAGCAGCTCGGCCAGCGGCAGCTCGCCACCATCGAGCTGGAAGCCGCCACGCACGTCGAGCCAGTCTTTCTTCAGGCCGAGCTTGAGACGCAGCTTGTCGATGCGTCGGTGCTGTTGAACCTTCGGCTCTTTCGTCTGCCACTCGACCCGCAGCGGGACGTTCTCAGTTGCCTCGGCAAACGACTACCGCATCCACTACCTGAGCCAAAACGGAAAGCCGGCTCCTGCGGTTACCCCGCCGCCGCCGCCGCCCCCAAACGTAACCTGATCGGGCGGTCAGCCGCGGCTTGCCGACTTTCGCAAGTGCGCGGGATCACGGGGCCAACTCGCGAAACGTCGGCTTCAAGTGCTTGGAAGTCGGCTTCAAGTGCTTGGAAGTCGGCTTCAAGTGCTTGGAAGTCAGCTTCAAGTGCTTGGAAGTCAGCTTCAAGTGCTTGGAAGTTGGTTTCAAGTGCTTGGAAGTCAGCTTCAACTGCTTGGGCGTCGCCTTCAACTGCTTGGACGTCGGCTTCAACTGCTTGGGCGTCGCCTTCGACCGCTGTGAAATCGCCATCGGCTGCCGTGTGGTCGAGTTCACCTACGTCAGTGTCGAGTTCGACCTTCCCGGAAAGACCTTCGCAACGCATCGACGGGGGGTACGGAGGGCACAGCGGCGTCCGCCCGTACCTTTGGGCAGGCGTTGTTGTCGCAACGAGGTCCGCCGTCTGTATCCGCTCATCACAAAACGCGTGATTCTGGACGTGCCGGTTCTATAA
>Ga0105048_10008831_pt1 | contig 16096 bp, 22 predicted proteins | sample MAT05_FD_78382 | JGI IMG/M metagenome (GOLD analysis project Ga0105048, IMG submission 78382) | Freshwater microbial communities from Lake Fryxell liftoff mats and glacier meltwater in Antarctica - MAT-05 | ecosystem: Environmental > Aquatic > Freshwater > Ice > Liftoff microbial mat | place...
AGCGCATTGCACGAAATTGTCGATGGCGATCAGGCGGACTCCGCTTGTCAGTATCCCGTGCGTTTCCCAGTCGGCCTTGGACTCCCAGGTGACCGCGAGCCCCTGGGCCTCCAGCCAGGCCGATAACTCCGGCACGGTCGTGCCGATTGGGACGTCGTTCACCAGCGCTGTGGTTCACAGTGCCGGAACATATCTACGCGGATCTGGACGAGCGTCGGCGCGAAGGTGAGCTGAACTTCGCCCGCTTGTAGAATCCGGAACCGACGAACTGTCCCGATATCGATATCCGTGGCGATGCGCAGACGGACGTGTCCCTCGGTGGAGCCCAGGACGATATCGTCGAGCTGGTCGTGCGGATCTCCCAGGTGCCGGCTTCGCGCGAGTAGATGCGCACCTTGGGCCCATGCCCCCAGATCTTCGGAGGCGACCCACTCCTCGCTGAACCCACACGCACCCTGGGTCGTCCGCGGCTTCCTGCCGAGGTGCGCGATCATCGAGGCGTAGTCGCGGTTGAAATCGCGGTCACCGTCGTGCAGCCCGTGCGTCGCCGCCGTCGAGTGATCGGTTTGATGCCAGACCGGGTGGTGTCCCGGTCGAAACATCGCGCTCTGGACACCGCGGCGCAGCGCCGCGATCGACTCGCTCATGCACACCGTCACGCATTCCCAGTTCGAGTGCGGCAGCACGAAGTGGCACAGCAAGTGGGCGAACCAGGGCGATGCTGTTGCGCGAAGAACACGTCCTTGTCGGGGCCGCTCGTCGCACGTGGTGCTGGCCGGCTGCGGACACGGGACGACCGCCTATGCGCCAGTGCTGCGAGCGCACAGCGAGCTGGTCTTGAGCTACGACGACGGCTTCACCATGTCCGCCGGCGGGCGAGAGATCTCGAGGGGCTCGACGTGGTACGGCCTCACCGATTTCGTCGGTCGCGTGCCCGATGCGAGATATCACGCCGAGTCCGCGGAGCAGGCCGGGTCCGCTGCGCTCGGGCTGACGTACACGGGGCTGATCATGGGGTTCTCGTCGCTCGGCAGCCTGGGCGGGCTGTACTTCCTCGACCCGCCCAAGGGCGAGCCGAATTACGCATTGACCGGCGGCATCCTGGCCGCGGGGCTCGGCGTCAGCTTGACGGGGCTGATGCTTGCGGCCATTGGCAAGCACCAGAAGACGGTCGCCAACAGAAGAGCCGATCGCCCTTCGCGGTGAACCACGGCCCGTCGCGATGAAGCTTCTCTCCCGTGACGACCGGCTCGATCACGCCGGTAGAGAGGACGACGCGATGGATCCCGAAGGCCTCATCGGCGTGATCGTCGCTGGTGAAGTAGATCGAGGCGCCGTCGGGCGCGAAGCGAGGGCGACGGAATCGCTGAGGCAGCGTACTGCTGACCTTGCGCGCCGGTTGCGTCGACCCGATCTCCTTCAACCAGAGCGCTTGGCCGCCCTCGTTGGACAGGTATGCGATGCGCTTGCCGTCGGGCGAGTAGATGAGGTGCTCGGCGCCACGTTCGCCACCCTGACCGGGGGCGTCACCGTGTGCTCTTGCGCGGGGACGCAGGCGAAGACCAGCGGGAGCGCAAGCAAGAGTCGGTTCATGGCGCGCCATGATAGCTTGGACCCGCATGCTCACCGTCGCCGCCCTGAGGGCGTCGAGATCGAATCGATCGCTTTCAGGTTCCGGGGCGTCAGCAGATGACTTTCCCTGCTCTCTCAGAAGTTGAGACAGGGCATCGGCTTCGGCTCCCCCGTCAAACACGGGCGCGGCACGGGTCTCGGCCCAGGACCAGCGTCGGGCGGCCCGGCGTCCGCGCTCGCGCCCGCATCCGCGCCATGCGTCGAGCCAGCTGCGGTCTGGCCGGCATCCGTCGCGCCGGCGTCGAGCTGGTCAGCATCCGGCGGGCCGGCGTCGGTCGTGACCGTGGCGTCCGCCGTGGCTGACGCCTCGCCGCTCTGTTGCGGCGCAGGCTTCGGAGAGAGGCAGGCGAACGGAGGGACGTCGTCCCCGCAACCGGGAGCCAGGCCGAGCCCTGCGAGCGTGGAGACCACGAACACAGCTCGCCTGCGAAGAATGGCGGCGCGATCAGCATCGTCGTCGTCGTCTCTCGGCTCCCCGCTCATCAGAAGGTTCCCCGGGGTGCATTCTACCATCGTGACCGACGCATCGCACCCACCAAGCTCCCCGACACGGTGCCCCTGTACCGACTCTTCCGCGGGGCAGCTCCGGACCATTTCTACACGAGCAGCGACGATGAGCGCGCCTATGCCATCGCGCTGGGCTATGCCGACGAATGGATCTCCGGCTACGTGTGGCAAGAGCCATGAAGTCCGCCGGGCCCAGCGCGGGTCGTCGTCCACTGCTGGCGCGCTTTGGCAACGTGGTCCATAGTGGTCCACATGCGAACGACGTCGCTGGTAAGCGCCAAGGCGCACCTGTCCGAGCTGGTCGACGAGGTTGAATACCGCGGCAAGCGGATCCTGATCTTGCGACATGGCAAGCCCGCTGCCGCGATCGTTCCAGTGGCGCTCGCGCAGCAAGCAGAGCCTCGCCGCGTGATGACGCCAGACGAGGCCGAGCGGCGGCTCGACGAGCTTGCGCGCGAGATGCGCGGCGACTCCGGCTTTTCGGCAGTGCAAGACCTCATCTCGGGCCGGCGATGAAGTACGTCCTCGATGCGTCGGTCGCGGTCGCGGCCGTCCGTCCGAGCGAACCGCATCATGCCGCCGCACGTGCCCGCCTGGCCGCGCTCTTCACGGGACGCGACGAGATCGTCGTGCCGGCGATCTTCGATGCCGAGGTGACCTCTGCGCTCGTGCGAAGCGGCGGATCTCCTGGGCATGCCGCCACGTTTCTGGAGAGCGATCTCGCGTCGCGTCGGGTCGTCACGATCGGACCGCGCGCGGTGCGCGGTATCGTGGCGGTCGTGAAGACCACCAAGCTACGAGCGGCCGATGCGGCGTACGTGTGGACCGCATCATCGCGCGGCCTGGTGCTCGTAACGCTCGACCAGGAGATCGCCCAGAAGGTCTCCGGACTCTGCAGGGTCGAACTGCCGTGACGACCTCTCGATTCGCTCGCTCCGCCCCCGCGGAGAGATGTTGGAAGGGTGGTCTTCTGACACAGAGGACGGCGGATCTCAGGGGGACGCGCTGAGCTCGATGTTCCCCTCGGCCGCCGGCAAGGCAGGTCGAAACTCTCCGGGCGCGGCGGTCGCTCGTACGTGCAGCGTCGCCGACGGCCGGGCAACGAGCTGCTCACGCGTGTGCACGTGCGTGCGCAGGTCTGTGTGGGCCCGGTCCGCTACGTCGCGGGCACAAGATGCGTATGGTCCTCGATGGCCAGCAGCGCCTTGAGGCCCTCTACGTCGCGATCTTCGGGACGTACGACGGCCGCAGGGGTGGGAGCGACCGGGGAGATCGAATGAGCTTGGAGCTGCTTGTTGCGGTGGGCAGCAAGATCCCGTGACGGTGGTGACCCGCGGGCCTGGTGCGCACTACGCCCGAACGACGGTCTCTATCGGCGTCCTGACGAGCGTCGCCACCAGCTCGTAGATGTCCACCGTGGTCGATGGCGACCTGATGCTAACGATCAGCGCATAGCACGCCTTGGACTCGGACCGACCGAGGGCCAGGCGCTTCTGCCAGCCGCGACGAGCAGGGTTTGGTTCGATGAAATAGGAGAGCGTCACCCGTAGCTCGACCTGAATACCGCCGAGCGATTCCAGGGCATCGCGCGGCCACGGCAACCTGTGAAGGTGCATCTCGTTCGACTTTTCGCCAGTGAATGGCTGCACCTCATCCTGGATCACGAGCGTGAGCGCGTTGCTGGCGCTCCACAGCGCCCGTTCGAGGCTGGGGACGCCGAAGCCGAAGCACCGAACCAAGCGTGCGGCGTGCTCATTCTTCTTTGTGGCGGCTATCTCGGCTTTCATGCGCGGCGTCCACTCTGCCGAGTCGACGATCAATGCGCGCACCGTCTCGGGCCACAGCGTCGGATACTCGGTGCAGACGAGCGCTCCCAGCCGCGCGGCCGCGGCAGTTGCGGCGCTGGTGTCGCCGGTGGCGCGAACGTGACCAACGTTGACGTCGTGGTGCGTCGAGAGGACGGATAGAGAATCGGGGAAGTCGGCTTCCTTTCCGCTCGGGGAGAGGGCCATGTTGCCGCCCTCCATTACGATGTCTGGCTCGAGAGGCCATTGCGCCTCCCAGAGGCACGATGTTGTCGACGTCGGGGACAGGTCGCCTGGCCTCTCGCGAGCACGACTGTTCGCTCCGGGAAGGTGAGAGAGCGAGGGCCCAGCCTCCAAGCCCATCGTCTTCGCTTGTTTCGTGAACCGAGCGCGGACAGATTCCGCGTCCTCATGCTGAGCGCCACCCCATACAAGATGTACACCACTTCGGATGAGAGCGCGGGCGAAGACCATTACGCAGACTTCGTGCGCACCGCTGCGGTTCCTCGAGCGGCACCAGCAGATTGCCGGGTTCGAGAAAGACATCGCGCTCTATCGCGAGGCGCTGCTTGTGCTGGCAGATGCGGGCAGCGTTGCAGGGCAGGCCAAGCTGACCGTCGCTCGCGAGCGACTCGAGCAACGCCTCCGCCAGGTCATGGTTCGCACGGAACGGCTCGCATCGACCCGCGGCGAGAGCGAGATCGTCCCCTTCTGGGGGCAGGATGACTTGGTGCGATACCTGACCGAGCGAGTTCCGGCCGCGGAGCTCGAGCGGATCATGACGGAGGCGCGCATTCAGCTGGCGCCAAGCTGATACCAGCGATAGTCGGCTTTTCCGTCGAGATTCGTGCGCGCTTCGACCAGCCAGCAGCACTTTGATGGAGACGACGTGGAGGCGGCCCAATGGCTGTCCACTGCCTCGAAGCGTCGTGTCGCAGGCCAGAGCAAGCGAGGGGGCATTCGCGAAGTGTCAGACCGCACCTGCATGCGAATCAGCAGCGCAGTTATGCCAGCTTGCGGAAGTCCGACGGTGAGTGCCATGATCACCCCCCAATGATCAGCAGGCGTGTGCGGTAAAAATGGCGAAAGCGGCGAGAATATCGGGTCGGGCAATATTGCGATGCCGGCACAACCTGGTGCTCCCGGCCACCTGCTGACAACGATCGTGGACCCCACCGCTCTATTCTGAGTCGGGGTTAGTCCTCAACCCGCGCGGCAGAGGCCATGAGAAAGGTGAACCTACCGAGAAGCGCGCTCTTGATCGCCATCTGCGCGTCAGCTCATGTCGCGCTTGCCGACGCGCTGCCGCCGCCCGGCTACATCGAGGGCTGCACGTTTGAGAACGCAGAGGAGGCCGGCGAGGAATGCGTGCAGCTGTCGCGCTGGGTGTTCGACGGCAGGTGCGTGAAGGCGCTTGCGGAGCAGGGGTTTTGCCATCGATGCGGCATTGGCGCCACGATGCGCGACGAGATCTACTGCCGCAAGCGAGGCGGCACCGCGCTTCGCAAGGACTGGACGAAACAGTGCCTGGTGGAACCGGACCCCCGCAAGCTCGCGCCAAAGGACCTGCCGCGGCTGCCCAAGGTCGCGCAGTGCCCGACCGAACGTACAGCGTCCAGAGTAGTCGCGCTGAATGGCGACGAAGGCGACGAGACGCGCAAGGAAAGCCAGCCGTCCGGCTGTGGTTGTAGCGCGGTGAGGTCTGAACCTTTGGGTGTCTGGTCAATACTATTGTTGGCCCTGCTTTTGCGCCGTCGATGATCGCGCTGACCCTTGGCCGCGAAACGAAATGCTCAGCACCACCAGGCTGCCACCGCGCACGAGAGCCACCCTCGGGCTCGACCGAACATCCAACGTCGGCCGTCGTGCGGGTCGTACATCTTTCTGTTCGAGAATCTCTCGCTCGGCGATCGATCGAGGGCCTCTGCCGTGACGTGCACCAGACGATGTTGACGGACCGCTGGAGGTTCTGGTGTGCGGACAGATCGATAGCGCAGCCGCAAGGCCCCAGCATCATCCACTGCCACGGCCGCCCCTTTTCAATGTTGCTGTCGAGCTGCTCCATTGGGCCGACGCTCGTGTGGTGAGCCGCACGCGGAGCATCGACACCAGGGTGAGACAGGGAATGACAGGGGCGATGCCTAATCGGACTAGAAGCCAGTACAGCGCGCCATCGAGACCGAGCCCTTCTCCACGACCCCGAAGCCGACGACCTCGGCGCGATCCGCCTGCAGGTCGGCGCGCAAGAACCCGCCCTCCCCCCTGCGCCGCGGAAGCTCAAGCAGAGCCGTTTACGAAGACGCCCTTCATGGCGACCCAGGCCAGGCTGTGCCGCTTGTCCGCGCCGAAGGCGATCGCGCTGAGCGGCTGGTCCTCGGACGAGACGTGGCGCACCTCGGCATTGCCCTTCGCGTCGATGCGGACAACCGCTGCTCGCTTGTCGGCGTACAGCAAGCCGAAGGCGAGCTCGCCACGGTACATCGACGGGGCGAGCAGGCGCGCGGGCGACCCGCTTCTCGCCACCTCGCCGCTCCACGTGCGGGCACCGCCGCCGAGCTCGGCCGGGTCTACCCAGTCGACGCGCCACTTGCGCGAAGCCTCGGTGAAGCGCAACAACGTGCCCGCCTCGCCACCCAGGCGGTTTTCACCGGGGGGTGGCTCGTCAGCGAACATGAAAGAAGACGAGTCTGGGAAGCCGAGCGAGGCCGACGTACCGGCGCGCTTGCAGCTCACCTCCTGCTCGTGCACCGGGTTCGCCGGACGCGGTGCGGGTCCGATGTCGCGAGGCGGCGGCACCTCCACGGGCGGCGGCGTCTCGTCCGGCCCCTAGTTGACCCGGTAGCGGCCTCCGTGGATTGCCGCCAATCGCATGACGATGCCGTCCGTGCCCAGCGTCGACTGGCGGAGGGGGTGGGAATCCAAACCGGGAGGCGGCGCCACCCGCTCCCAATCCATCCCGTTGCGCAAAATCATGCTGCGGTGTTCGCTGAGCCATAGCCGTGCCCAAATCGGAATTCGACGAAGTCGAGTCCCTCGAGGGTTACGCTTCGGGGGGCCGATCCCCTTCGCCACTGGATGTAGTGATGAAACGACGCCCGTACGATCAAATGGAAGGTGCCGTCCTCGTCCTCGTCCAGGCTCTCCAGCCGCACAATCGAGGTGGGGATCGCGAAGCTCGTCAAACGTTGCGTTCTGCCGCCCGGGTATCGGGCAACCAGGGTCCCCTGTCGCGGATCGGTCTTCGCGATCTCGAGGTCGTAGAGGGCGCCGTCCCGCGCCGACCCCGCGCGCGACATCGGGGTGATGAAGGCGAACGAGCCGTCGGGCTGCAGCACACAGGAGCCTGGCTCTCGCGGCGAGCCCTCCTCGCACCGCGAGAGCTCCAGCCCGCCCGCGGCGGTTACGTGCATCGTGTCCCAATCGGGAGCGGTGAGCGCGAGCGTGACGGCGTAAGGTGCCACGAGCGGCACCCGCAAGAGCTCTCGCTGGCTGACTCCAGTCGTCTTCTTTTGGCAGTCGAACCAGGCAAAAGTGCCGCTGCGGGTTCCCCTGCAGCGCGGGTCGAGGCTCGGCCAGCGCGCTTCGGGCACGATCTCGCCCAGCCCGGTCGAAAGATCGATGCGGGCGAGCCCGCCGTCGATTGGCGCGAGCGCAGTGCCATTGCCGAGATCGGCGCCCTGCGCAATCGCGAGCTCGAGCGGGGCGACGAACGCGGCCCGCATCGTTTGTATCCATTGCTCGCGGGCCGACAGCGCGACCGGCGTCTCGTCGAGGGTCGCGGCAGCGAGGTCGATCGCTTGCAGGTTGTCATCACTGTATCCCGCGGCGAGCATTCCGCTCACCTGGCGAAGGTGGCCCACGTGGCGGTGGGGAACGGCTCGCCACGTCGCGCCGCCGTCCGTCGTGACCGCGAGACCCTCCGCGAGGAAGATCGCCGCGCCTAGCTTTGCATCGAGGAACAGGATGTCCCGCGCCGTCACGGGCGGCTCCGCGACGGTGGCACCGGTCGCGTCGAGCACGATCGGTCGCGGCAAGTTCTGCAACCAGACGAACATCCGGTCGGGCGAGAACCCGATGCGCTCGATCGACTCGAGGTGTGAGCGCCAGATGGCACGGCCGCGCCCGAGCGGTTCGTCGAAGCGGTAGATATTCTGCCGGCTGGCCGCGAACAGCACCTGGCCAGCGTCTGCCTTGCTGGGCATCGTACCGAGCTGGATCAGGGTTTCTTCCGTCGGTTCCGTCTCCACGCTCGTCGTTCCGTCGTCACGCAAGAGCATGCGGCGCCCCCCGAGCACGGCCCAGATCCCTTCCGGAATGCGGGGCCCGACGAAAGAAACGCTGCTGGGCCTGAGCCATTTCGCGGCGAGCTCAGGCGGCCGTGGGGCGCTCGGCGTGGCGTTCGCCTGCGCCGTATCGGAGCGAGGGGCGCGCCCGCTGCAACCGGCGAGCAGAACCAGAAGAACGAACGCCCAGCGCAGACAGGCCATCCACCGAACGCTATCAGCGAGTCCGAGGGTCGAGGGCACGCGAGTGATGCCTCGACAGTCAGCGCACGGCTTCGCCGGCTGCGATGCGTGGCGCGGCGCGGCGCGGCGCGGCGCGGCGCGAGGCACGCGCGCTGCAACGAGGTGGCTTCTGCGGGCGAGTGCGTTGCTGATCGCTCGATCTCACGCGGGCCGCGGCGGGATGGGAGCTGACGGCCGTCAGGTGGCGAGCTCTGTTGGGGAGGCCTGACATAACGCGGACCTTTTCCGGCAAGGTCGCCGAGGTGTCAGGTCGAGGACGGGTTGCACGCGGGCTGGGTTGCAATGGGCACCGAAAGCGCCGACGTATTTGGACCACGACTCGCGCTGCGGCTCGAGATCGCCACCGATCGGCGTCGCTTCGAGCGCTGCCCCCTGACAGTAGTGGGCAGCTTGCCGGAAAAGGTCGGCGTTGTGTCATGGTAATGCACGCACCACTGACAGAGCCGGGACGTTGCATGACAAGAGCGGCAGAGATGGCAGACCCGCCATTGCGGTCGAGCCCGGGGCGCATATTGAACGAATCCTGAAGCGGCGGCGCGGTTGGTGTTCCAGGTGCGGCGCGCCGAAGGCAAGGCCGAGCTGCTGCTACGCCTGTTGGTGCGACGCGGGCTCCGCGTGGACGGCGCCACCAGGGAGCGCGTGCTGGCGGCCAGCACGGCCGATCTCGACGCCTGGTTCGACCGTGCTGTCGATGCGGCTCGGTTGGAGGACGCCTTCGCGCGCTGAGAGCTCGCAATTCGCGAATATGCTTCCTCTGAAGCTTGTCGCATCGTGGCGGGGCGCCACTTTCACTTGCTTCAGCTTGGTGAGCTTGGACATGAAAGGCAGGTCCGTGACTGGCTTGTCCTGCCGGCCGCCCAGCTCGAGCTGCTCCAGGTTCTCCAGACTCGAGATGTTCCCCAGGTCCCCAATCGCGGCATGCGCGTAGATCTTGAGCTGCTTGAGCTGGCTAAACGAGGCGAGCGGCGCAAGGTCGACCCCCCGCCCCGTCAGGCGACCGCGCCTCGAGGATCACCTTGCCGTGAAAGATCGCAATGCCGTGCTCGCGCAGCGTGGCCAGATCGTCGTCGGTGAACACGGCGGCGAGGGTACACCAGGCTGCTGTCTCGCGAAGTGAGGGTGGCAGCCCCGCCGTCGGCGGTGGATGAGGAGCGGATGCGATGTCGTCGGCGTCGCGATCGTCGGTGCCGGCGAGGAGCGGGCGTCACGGCTGAGATCGGCACCGCTCTGCCGCCGCGACGATCGCGGTCGCTTCAATCCGTTTGGTGAAGGTAACGACCTCGGCGTGCGGAAGTCGCTCCGGCAGAATGCCATGGGTTCTGTCGATCGCCACCACGAGCGGGACATTGCGCAGGCTGCTGAGCGCCGCGAGCTTGGAGGCGAGGTATTCGGGCGTCCAGAAGCCAACCACCTCGACGAATACACGCTTGCCGGGACGAGAGAGGACGAAATCGGGAAAGAACACGGTCGAACCGACGTGGAACGCCGCACTCTCGCGCTCCAAGGTCCAACCACTTTGGAGCCGGCGTAGATCGCGCGCGAGGCGGGCCTCGAGCTGACTGTCGCTCTCGCGCGGAAGGACATGCGTTCGTGGCAGCGGCGCCGACGCATCGAGAGCGACACGAAGACGCTCGTCTGCGATGAAGCACTCCGCCTCGATGCGGTACCCCGGTGTGGAAAGCACGGTGGGGACGAAACGCGCCAGCGCTCGACCGTACTTCAGTGTTGGGTGAAACAGCGCAAGCGGCCCAGAAAGGCTCAGCTTGGTTCCGTCGGTGGCGAGCTCGAACGTGCACAGAAGCCCCGCGAGCTTGGCGAAGCGCGCCACCGATCGCACGTGCTCGCGCACCCAGACGCGCACCTCCGAGGCACGTAGCAGCGCGCCTCCAAGAAGGCCGAGGTGGTATTGGTCACGCAGCAAGGCAGGCGTCATGGCGACAGCAGGCTCGGTCAGCGTGCGCTCTTGCGGAAGATCAGCGAAGAGCACGCGAGGGATGTCGCTGGGCGCTATGGCGAATGATGCCGCGACTTTCTCCAGCACCGTTTGGCGCGCTCTCGTGTCCAAGTGGCCTCCTGCACCCCGCACCGCGGCCGTTGCGCGAAACACTGCGCTGCGCAGTGCCTCCGGGTCGACGAGCGTGCTTCGTTCACGTGAGCACGCACGTGTGGCGATACGGATCGCACCTCGTAGCACTCTTGAATCCACGCGATGTGCACGGGCGACAGGCTCGAGCGCCCGGCGCAAGTCTGCTTCGAGGTCGCCCACTGGATGGCCGATCTTCGCGTCCAGCGCGTGCAGCACCTCGCGCAGCCAAACATCATCGCGATCGGCGAGCCAAGCAGGCTCCACGTCGCCACCGGGGCGGGCGCGGAAGCGGAGCAGATCAGGCGGCAACATGTTCAGACCCTTTCGCGTCAATGCTGTGCAAGTTGCCGCCAGCTCTTCTCGAAACGACGAGCGTCAATCGTGTCGTGGGTTGCCAGCGTGTACACGATTGCTCGCTTGCCTTCTTTCGGGCGCAGCACGCGGCCCACTCGCTGCACGAGCTCCCGCCCGCCGAGCTTGCCGGCGACCAGAACGGCGATGTCGGCGTCGGGCAGATCGATGCCCTCGTTCAGCACGCGTGCGGAGACGACTGCGCCAAGGCTTCCAGCACGAAGACCGTCGAGGATGAGCTCACGCTCGCGGGCCGATGTCTCGCCGGTCATCGCTGGAACGAAGTCTTTGCGGGCAATGCCATACGCATCTTTGGTACGCGCAACGAAGACCAGCGTTCGATCCTGGCCGTGCCGGTCGAGCAAGCGTGACACCAACGCCGCTTTGGCGCGCGGGAACAGCGCGATATCCTCCGCGGCGCGCGCCTCGGATAGCAAACGCCGACCCTCCGGGCTCGCTCCCAGGGCCCGCATCAAGTCCTCGTACGAGGCTCTGTGATTGCCTCTTCGCAACGTCCGGAGCGCGCTCGCGAAAGGCTCCCAACCTGCGGAATACGCGATGCGCTCTTCGTCATCGAGCGAAACGGGAAGGTGCACATGCGTGAGCGGCGCGAGGTGCTTACCCACGAGCGCGGCGACGCGGATCTCGTACACGACTGGGCCGATCAGGCACTCGAGCCGCTTCTGAGCGTCACTTCCAGGTGGCGGCGCCGTTGCGGTGAGACCAAGGCGACGCGCGGCGGTCACACATTCGAGCGCCTCCACGCGGGCGCCGCCACCGAAGTGGTGAGCCTCGTCGACGACGACCATTCCGAAGTTTGCGCCAAGCCGGTCGAGGTGGCGGTAGGCGCTCTCGAACGTCATCACAGTAATGGCCTCGGTGCGGTGCTCGCCATCGCTCGCGATCCCGATCGGACCGTCGTACACCTCGCAGAGGCCGTGCCGCCATTGCGCCACCAGCGCCCGCGTCGGGCATAGGATCACTGTTGCGACGTTGGATTCTGCGATTGCCGCCAGCGCCACGCGCGTCTTGCCGCTACCCGTTGGCATGCTGACGACACCACGGCGGCCGAGGGCGACGAAAGAGCGCAGCGCGTCCTCTTGATATGGGCGAAGCTCAGGGCTCCGTAGCCGGCCTTGGAGCTTTTCTACCCGATCGGCCACAGCATCGAGCCACGGTTTGCCGGTGCCCTCGAGCCACGCACGCAAGCTGCTGTACGCGAGCGCGGGTGCTCGATGGACGCCACTACGCGGGTCCCAGAGTGCGTGTTCCGGGCGCTCAGCGCCCCGCACGACAACCGTTCCGCGATCGAATTCGATCGCGATGGGCGTGCCTCCTTCTCCAGAGCTCATGCCCGCCCCACTTCAACTTTCGCGCCAAGCGCACCGCGCCCGAATGCTGCTCGCGCGCGGCGCGATCAGGTGCCGGGCGCCAATCAGGCGGTGGCGGCCGTCACCGCCCGTCAGTCGAGCACGAAGTCTTTCACCACCGCCATGTGCTGCATGCTCGTGGCGGCGCTGTCGCCCATTTGCGCGGGCGCGATGTCCGATAGCGGCATGTAGATGCGCGTATCGATCACAGCGCCGTCGACGAAGGTGGACGAGCCCAGCACCACCGCTACCTCCAGCGGATCGAGATCGTCGTCGGCGAGCACCCAATCGTACGGCTTCGAGCGATTTTGGCTGGTGGTGTCGAGGCCGTCTTGATCGACCGGGTACGGAGCGCCGACGTCGAACAGCGGGTCCAGCACCGTCAGCGCCGGCTCGTTGCGATTGTCGGTGTTCAAGTCGCCTCCGAGGACGAGCAGGTCGTCATCCGGAATATTCGTAGCGAACAACGCGACCAATTGTTCTGCTTCACCTTCTCGAGCGGCGGCGCCGCTGCCGAGCAAGTGAACGCTGATGGCCCACAAATCCACGTCGCCGGGCACGTCGATCTGTGCCCACACGAAGTCACGATCCGAAACCTGTGTGTCCGTCCAGCTGCCCGAATCGATGATCGGGTAGCGACTGATCACGCCGTTCGGGATCGTGGCGTCCGGCCCGCGCACGTACTCGCAGCCGCCACCACAAATCAGATCGACGAGCTCGATGATGTCTTGCTCCGAATCGTCGCCATAGCTGAGCTCTTGCAGCAAGATGACGTCGGGATCGAGGCCTTGCAGGATGCGAATGCCGTGTCCGAGATCGTAGTTCTGGTCATCACCGCTGGTGAGGTTGGCGGCGACGATGCGCGTGGTGTCCGGGGGTGCGCCTCCGCTGCCGCCCTCACCGCCGATGGGCCCGCTGCCGCCGGTGCTTGCGATGCCACCGTCGCCTCCGCTACCGCCCTGCCCGCCTGCGCCGCTGGCCGTGCCGGTGGAAGTGTCGCCTGGTGCGCCACCAGCGCCACCCATTCCGCTGTCTCCACAGGCGAGCAGGCCGAGCAAGACCCCTAGGCACGACCTGCAGCGCATCGCCATTTGTTACCACAGGCGAGAGGCTCGCGTTCGGGGCAGGGGGTGAGGTCACAAACCCAGGGCCGGCTGCGCCGACCTACACAAACCCAGGGCCGGCTGCGCCGACCTACACAAACCCAGGGCCGGCTGCGCCGAACTATCGCAGCCGGTCCTTCAGTCTTCGAATCGCGCTGTCGACCCGCCGCGTGTCTTTCACGCAGCCACGCACCACGATTTGCATCGCGACCAGCGCTCTCTCGTCACCGTCGGTCACGGCGCGCTCGACCATGCCGAGCTTCTCGTCACAGGGCGCGACGCGCATTTGAAACGCAACGCGAACGGCAGGGGAGGCAAGCGCCAACACCTCGGCTTTGGACAGCGCCTCGGTCGCCTTTTCGCCGTACGCGGAGCGACCGCTCGCCTCCAGCAGATCGTAGAGCAGGTCGGGGCCACGCTGGCCTTGAAGCGTGCCCGCGGCGAGATAGAGCTCGCTCGCTCGCTCGTGACGATCTTGGGCCAGCGTCACGAGCAGCTTGCGAACGACTCTGCGCGCGTCCTTGTCGGCCAACAAAGAGCCTGACCGTTGCAGCTGGGTCAGCGCCTGGTCGACGGCGCTGCCGAGGTTGTTCTTCTTGAGGGTCGCCCTCAGCGTTTCGATGGCGGCGGCGTCCACCGGTGGGTCGGCAATTGCGCTGGCGATCGCTGACGCTGACGCGGACGCTGACGCGGTGGCGCTCGCGCTCGCGATCAAGCTCGGAGTCGCTGTGACGACCGTCGGTGTCCCGCTCGCGACGCTCGTCGCGCCCGACTCTCCGGTGGCTTCGTCGCCGCGACTGAGCAGGTAGCCGGTGACTGCGACGATGGCGACCGCCGCGACGATCAGCGTGGCGTTGGGCTTGCCTCGGCTCTGCTTCGTCTCGACTGTCGCAGGGGACAGAACCGAGCGCTTGCTGTTGGGCGGCTCGTCTCTTGGTGGCTCGCTCGCGCTGGGCGGCTCGCTGGCGATGGGCGGCATCGGCTCACGCGGCGCAACGCGCGCCTCTGGAAGCGCCGCGTCGAGCGCGTTGATCAGCTCGTCGGCGGTCTGGTAGCGCGCGTCGAAGTCTTTCTCGAGCAGCTTCATCACGATCTCTTCGACCGCAGCGGGTACGGCTACCTGCGGCGCGCGCTCACGGAACGGCGGCGGCGCTTTCAGTCGTTGTTTGGCGAACAGCTCCGCCTCCGTCTTCGCGTCGAACGGGTGTTTGCCAGTCAACATTTCGTAGAACATCACGCCGAGGGCGTAGAGGTCGGCGCGCGCGTCGATCAGATCCATGCCGAACGCAGCTTCCGGTGCGAGATACTCGATGGTGCCGAAGATGGTTCCTTTGGTGGTGAGCCGCTCGTCGTCTTCGAGCTCGTCCGACGACACCGTCGAGATGCGCGCGCCATCGATGCGGGCCAAGCCGAAGTCGACGATCTTCACGAAGTCGCTTTCGCCGAGCATCACGTTGCGCGGCTTGAGATCGCGATGCACGATGCCGCGCGCATGAATCTCGCGAAGCGCTACCGAGATTTGACGTGTGATCTTCGCGGCCCGCAGCACGAGCAGCGGGGCGTCCTCGTCCAGCACGGCGCGTAGCGTGCGGCCGCGCACATACTCGAGCACCAAGTAGCGCGTGCCGTCGGCGAGCTCACCAAAGTCCGTGGCAGCAGCCACGTGTGCGTGCGTCACTTGCGCACCGGCGAGCGCTTCGCGTTCGAAGCGCATGTAGAGCTCGGGGTGGTCTTCCGTGCCAGGGTGCAACACTTTCAGCGCTACGCGCTTTCTGAGCTTCAGGTGGCGCGCGAGGTACACGCTGCCCATGCCGCCCATCGCCAGAATGCGATCAATCTGGTAGCGCCCATCGACAACTTGGCCGATGAGCCCCTTTGCGCGCTCGTTCGCGCGTTGATCGAAGCTATCGTTGCCCATACAGCAGACTGTCAGCCAGTCGGGGCTACCAGCACGTAGCCTCGAAGTCGCACCGATTGCAGCCGATTCGCGTCTTCTCCGAGCTTTTTTCGCAGGCGCTTCACGATCGACTCCAGCGCGTTGTCGCTGACCTCGACGCCCTCACCCCAGCAGCCAGCGCAGAGCTCCGCGCGTGACACGACTTTGCCCATTTGAGATGCCAAGATGGCAAGCGCGCGTAGCTCGCTCGGTGCCAGGTCGATCGGCGTGCCGTTCAAGCTGGCCGTCTTGGTGCCTTCGTCGAGCACGATTGAACCCGCCTCGATGCGCCGTGGCGCAGCGGGGTAGTTAGCCCTGCGCATCAACGCCTCGGCGCGCGCCAAGAGCACGTCCACCTTCGCGTCGGCCTTGGTGATGAAGTCGTCGGCACCGGCGTCGAGCGCGCGCACGAGATCTTCCGACGTGTTGCGCCCGGTCAGCATCAGCACCGGAAGCGTGCGGCCTCGTTCGCGTAGTCGGGCAACGACATCGACCCCGTCGACGTCCGGCAGCCCCCAGTCGAGCACGAGCAAGGCGTAGGTCTTCTTGTCCAAGAGCGCGAGCGCCTCGGTGCCGGTGCTGCAGGTGTCGACGGCGTGACCACGACGTTCGAACACGCGCTGCACGCCTGCCAGGAGCTGAGGGTCATCGTCAGTGAGGAGTACGTTCATGGGAAGCGCCATTCAGGGGAACACATTCAGGGGAAAACACACGCACGGGAAACGACGGTGGTGCACGTTGACGAAATAGAGCCCCAGAGAAACCCAGAGAAGCCCAGAG
>Ga0105048_10008833_pt1 | contig 16093 bp, 14 predicted proteins | sample MAT05_FD_78382 | JGI IMG/M metagenome (GOLD analysis project Ga0105048, IMG submission 78382) | Freshwater microbial communities from Lake Fryxell liftoff mats and glacier meltwater in Antarctica - MAT-05 | ecosystem: Environmental > Aquatic > Freshwater > Ice > Liftoff microbial mat | place...
CGACTGAGACGTCGCCACCCGCGGCCGTGTCCCGCACCCAGGTCGACGAAGGGCTCGAGGCCGGATGGCGGACCCTGCTGCGCACCGTCACCGTCGAGGCGTTGGTGATCGTGGCCGTCCTCGCCGTCACCGCGGTGCTGGTCAACGCTGTGCCCGGTCGGGCCGAGGCCGGCCCCACCGGCCCCTTCACCGAGAGCCGACCGTTCCGGGACGGCACCATCTCGCTCACCGTCACGCCCAACCAGCCGGGTTCCAACAGCTTCCACGTCGACTTCACCGGCCCGGACGGCCGGCCCGCCGACCTCGCCCAGAAGGTCACCCTCGACCTGCGCCTTCCCGAGAAGGGCATCGGACCGCTCGAGGAGGACCTCCTCAAGGGCGGCACCGGCCACTTCTTCCTCGAAGGGGTGACCGACCTGAGCATCGCCGGAACCTGGGAGATCACCCTCAACGTGCGCGTCACCGACTTCGACCAGGAGCGCGTCACCTTCACCGACAGGATCGGATGACCTCGATGCCAACCCCCACTCCGTCCCCATCTCCGTCCCCCTCGCGCGTCAGCGGGATCGGGCGCGCCGCGGTCGGCGCGGGCGCCGCCGTGCTCACCACGGTGGTGCTCGTGGCCCTGCTCGCCACCACCGCGTCCGCGCAGAGCAGCACCACCGTGACCCCACCCGTGACGCTGCCCGCCGAGAACCCCGGCAGCACCGCGGCCGGGGTGGTGTTCTTCGGGGTCACCGGTGCCATCATCATCGGCGCCCTGATCCTGTACCTCCGCAACCGCCGCCAGCGCGTGCCCACCCAGCCCTGACCCGCTCCGAGGATCGATCCATGAACGACGCCGACCTGATCGCTGCCCTGCGCGGGGCCGACGCCGTGCTGCGCGCCACCGATCCGGCGACCCTCGACCTGCCGGTGCCCACCTGCCTCGGGTGGACCGTGGCCGACCTCATCGGCCACATGAGCGGTGTCCAACGCTGGGCCCGGGGCATCGTCCTGGCCCCGACCGGCGAGCGGGTGCGTCGGCCGGTCGACGACCTGCCGACGGGCGCCGCACTCATCGAGTACTTCGCCGACGGCGCCGACGCGCTGGTCGAGACGTTCACCACGGCGGATCTCGACCGTGAGGTCGACGCGTTCGTCGGACCCCGCCCGGCCCGCTGGTGGTTGCGCCGCCAGACCCACGAGGCCGTGGTCCACGCCTGGGACCGTCAGCGGGCCACCGGCGAGAAGCTCATGGCGCTCGACCCGGCCGTGGCCAGCGACGGCATCGACGAGCTGCTCGGGCTGCTCGTCGATCCCCGTTCCGTGGACACCGAGGTGTTCGCCGTCGACGGGGAATCGATCCACGTGCACGCCACCGATGTCGAGGGCGAGTGGATGGTGCGACTCGCACCGGGGTCGATCGTGATCACGCGCGAGCACGCCAAGGGCGACCTCGCCCTGCGGGGACCAGCGGCAGACCTGCTGGCGGTCCTCTCCAGCCGGAGCCCGATCGAGGGCACCGGCATCGAGACGTTCGGTTCGCTCGACCTCCTCGACCGCTACCGGGCCTCGGCCACGATGTGAGCTGCGCCTGACCGGGTGCGAGGGCCGCTACGCAGCGGGCCCGGGTACGTCCGATGCGTCGGCGGGTTCCGTGGCCGGATCGCCCGCGGTGTCGGGGCCACCGGAGCGCACCCGCTCGACGTTGGCAATGGCGTCACGGAGCTCGGTGATCCAGTCGGCTTGGTGCTCGCCGACGAGGCGGACGCACCAGGCCAGCGCCTCGCTGCGGCTGCGCGCCACCCCGGCGTCGATCAGGGTGTCGAGCACCGCCCGCTCGTCCATGCGCAGGCGGGTCATCACCGGGATGCTCTGGGTCGTGAACCGCTCGGTGACCTCGTCGCACCGGGCACCCCACGAGATCTTGCGTCCCCACAGGGTCTCGGCATCGTCGGCGATGGCCATGCGCTGCGGGCGGGTGTCCTCGCGGAAGCCCTTGATCCGGGCTCGTGCCGCCACCTCCCGGGTGTGGTCATCCGGATCGGGTCCCGTGTCGGGCGTCGGGAGGCCGCCGATCACCAGGATCTCCTCCCGATCGGCCGAGCACTCCGGCGGGCCGACGAACCACTCGTCGGGCACGCGCCCGGCGAACCACCCCTGCACCTCGGCCGACGTCCACACTCGTCCCCTTTTCATACTTACACAATTACATGGTTACGTTCGTTTGCCAACCCCCGACGCGCAGGGGACCCGAAAACGGCCGATGCCAGCCCGGTGGGCTGGCATCGGACGCGAACGGTGCAGGGAAGGTTCAGCCGGAGAGGCCCACCGGCAGGTCGGTGTCGGGGATCTCGTCGAGGCGGTTCTTCCACTCGCTGGCGTCGGCGATGGCCGACGCGTAGGTCGCCTTGCGGCGGGCGACGCGCCCCACGCTCTGGTCCGGTCGACTCGTGGCCTGGCCGGTGTACTGCGCCTCGATGCCCTCCTTGAGCATCTGCAGGGCCTCCGAGCGCAGCTGGGACACCCTCGACTCGGTGACCCCGAGGAACCGCGCCAGCTCCTGGGAGGTCCGACCTTCGAGGAAGTACCCCACGATCACCAGGCGCTGGCGTTCGGGGAGCAGGCTCACCGCATCACGCAGGTAGGTGTGCAGCTCGCGCGACTCCAGTTCCTCGAGCGGCTCGACGGAGCTGCGATCGCAGAGCACGTCGACGAGGGTGAGGTCCTCGTCGGAATCCTTGGAAACCTCGTGCTCGAGGGCGAGCACGACCGAGCGGAACATGCGGTCCTGCAGCCGGCTGAGCTCGTCGCGTGTCATCCCCAGCGCTTCGGCCATCTCGGCGGGGTTCGGGACCCGGCCGAGCTGGGTGGCCAGGCGCTGTTCGACGGCCTCGAGCTTGCGGGCGAGGTTGCGCACCGAGCGGGGCGCCCAGTCGGCGGCACGGACCGCATCGAGGATCGCGCCGCGGATGCGCTGGGCGGCGAAGCGGTCGAACGGGACACCTCGGGACTCGTCGTAGCGGCGGGCCGCCTCGACCAAACCGAGCGCTCCGGCCCGGGCCAGCTCATCGCGGTCCACGTGGCGCGGGAAGTGCACCGCGACCTGGAAGACGATGTGCTTCACCAACGGGAGGTTGGCCTCGATCAGTCGAGACAACTCCTGGTTCTCGCCCTGCGTGCGTTTCAAGGTTGGAGCCTCCACCTCTCGACCAGCGACACAACATCGTCTGCAGTCGGGCGGAACTTTAGGACAACCTCGACCTTTCTTGATGAATTTCACCGATGTGATTTCCCTTCGTGCTACGTGGCGCACCGGGGCGCCCGACCTCCGGGACGCGGGCGCCGAGAGATTTTCTGCGCGTGATTCCGGTCCAGTAGCCCGTCGACGGCGTGCCCACCAACCCCGGCGGATGGCTCCACGTCGTCGCCCGTCGCAAGGCCATCGATCGACTCCGCCGGGGGGCGACGAGGGATCGCCGGATGCGAGCGGTGACCCTCGACCGCACCCGTACGACACCCGGCGCGGACCTCGACCCCGAGGCCGAATCCCCCCGGCCAGAGCGATGCCGAGCTCGGGAGCGAGGTCCCCATCTCTGCTGCCATCCGGCGCTCGCACCGGAGCGCCAGGTCTCGCCCTGATCGCTGCGGTCAGCCGACCGGTTCGGTCGGGTTGCCCTGGAACACGGCGGCGCGCACGCCCCGCCGGGCCAACTCGGCCAGGAACCCGACCGGCTCGACCTGTTCGGCCAGACCGGCGGCACCGGTTCGGGTGAGCTCGCCGGCTGCGGCGAGTCGGGCGGCCACGGCGCCGACCGCGCCGGCGGCCACGGCAGGGCGGTCCATGGACCCGAGCACGACGATGTCGCGGCTCGTGCCCCGCCGACCGCGAACCTCGACGCGGATGGCGCCGGGCCCTCCCTCGGGGTGGGTCGGCCACAGCATGGGCAACCGGGCGGTGAGGCGGTCCCGCCGGGTGGCGCTGACGCGGGCGGTGACGCGCTGGACACCGGGGAAGGCCGGGACCAGGAGCAGGGCATCGGGCAGGGCGGCGCGGTAGCAGTCCTGGCCGCCGATCGGGTCGGGGAACCAGCACAGCTCGCGGCCGGACCCGCCGGGACGGTGCACCCAGCCGCCGTCGCGCCAGTCGAGGGCCGGGGCCGCGAGCGCCAGGTGGTGCTGGCGGGCGCACGCCGGTCCACCCGTGCCCGATCGGGCCACATGGATCTCGTCGACCTCGTCGAAACGGGCGGCGCCGTGGCGGGCCAGCACGCACGAGAGGCCCGGGGCGAACCCGGCGCCGACCACGATGGGCACGCCGCGCTCGCGCGCCTCGCTGTCGAGATCGAGCAGCTCGCGCACGTCGTCCACCGAGTCGGACACCGACACGATCGGGATGCGGGCCGCAAGGAACGAGCGGGCCGGACCGAGGTGGGTGCCGGCGGGACCGGCCAGGACCACCACGTCGACGTCCGCGGGTTCGTCGTAGGGTGACCGGTCGACCGAAGCCGGGCGGCCGAGGGACTCGGCCACCGCCTCCACGCGGTCGGTTCGCTCGTCGCGGAGCAGCACCGAGGTGATGTCTTCGCTCGAGACCAGCTGCCGCGCCAGACGCGTGCCGACCGCGCCGGTACCGAGGACCGCTACGCGCATGGTCGGCTCCGAGGGTCGCTCACTGGAACTCGGGACCGGACAGCTCGCGCCACCCGCCGTCCTGGGGTGGCACGCCGCCCGAGCCGCGGGCACGGAGCACCGCGGCGATGAGACCGGCGAGACCGACGGCGACCAGGGCCCGACGGATCATGCGCATGCGCCGGGTGTCCTGCCGCAGTGCTCGATCATGGGTGCCTCTCTGGTGCCGGAGCGTGGGACCGCCGACGGGATCCGCGGACGGGTACCTGCCTCGTCGGCGCCCCCGGAAGAACCACCGAACGCCCGAGCACGGTTCGTGGGGCTAGCTGGAATCGAACCAGCGACCTCACCCTTATCAGGGGTGCGCTCTAACCGACTGAGCTATAGCCCCGTACCGGAACGGGAACCCTAGCGGGCGCGTGCAGACGGGTGCGAGCCGAGATCGACCGCTCCAGAGCCCCGTCGCGAGCGGGTTCAGCGAGCGGACGGGACCGACGCGGTCGGGCTCGACGCCGTGCCCGACGGCAGCTGATCGCCGGTGCCGCCCGTGGTGGGTCGTGCCCTGCGGAGGAGCTTGCGGCCGCCGGATCGCCGGGTGTTGACCGGACATCGGGCGTCCCCCAATTCCACCACCGTGAGGCGCACGCCACCGGTGAGGTCGGTGATCAGGTTGAACAGCACCGACATCATGACGGTGAAGGCCGTCCCGGCGATCACCAGGATCACCCCGGCACTGGCCGCCGCCCGGAACACGCTGCGGCCATCGAGCTCGAAGGTGATCTCGCCGGTCGCCTTGGCGTAGAAGGTCTCGACGTTCGAGATGGCGCCGGCCTCCTGGCCGAGCCGCCACAGGATCACCCCGGCGATGAGCATGACGAGCCACATGCTCAGGTAGAAGAGCAGGGAGAACTTGAACACCGACCACGGCGAGACGTGGCGGAGGATCCGTCGGACCTTGCGGGCCTGGAGGCGGCCGACCGCTCGGCGCTCGTCATCGGGAAGCTCATCGAGATCGACGGAGGGCCGACGACGTCGTTGACGGGCCTCGCCCCAGAACTCCGCGTCGGTGTCGGTGGTCTCGCCGTCGCGCCACGGTTCGTCGAGGGGGACGGGCGCGATCCGCACCGGTGCCGAGCTGCGCGCCACCGGCGCCGAGCCGGGACGCGTCCGCGCAACTGGGGCGGAGCTGGTGGCGACGAGCCGGGCCTCGATGGCCTCCTGGCGCAGGTGCCGCTCGACCGCCGCGAGGGCGCTCTCGGCGCCTGAGGCGACCAGGACCGCCGACGCGCCGTTGGCGGCGCCGGCACCGTTCTCGTGGTCGTTCGCGCCCGAGCCGCTGCTGTGACCGGTCCCGTTGCCCATGGCCGGGTCGGGAGCGGGCATCGACCGCGGCTCAGGAGACATCGTTTCCAGCTTACGGGTCGCGCGGCGCCGGTCACGACTTCTCCCCAGCGGGCCACGCGTGGTGCCGCCATGGACACCGATGGCCCTGTGGGGGCCATGGCGGCGCGATCACGGCGGACGGCCACCGTCGGGGTCGAGCACCGAGCGGTCCGCCCGAGCGGTCGCCTGCGCCGAGCCCACCCGGACCTCGACCTCGACGGTGGTGCCCTCGACTCGATAGGTCTCGACCGTGGCCCCGTTGCGGTTCGCGACCTCGACCGCGCGGCGCCGACCCGCGCCGGCGCCGTTCGGCTCCTCGATGACGCCGGCGAGCGCCGCGGCGTCGGCGGCGGTGCGGGCTCGGGCGCGCTCGACCGCCGCGGTGCCGAGTCGCCCGACCGCGAGGACGAGCAGCAGGGCCAGGGCGACGACGCCGGCCACCAGCACGGTGGTCTGGCCGCGATCGGAACGGTGGACGGGAACGGTGGTGGCGGGCACGGGCCCTCCTCGAGCTGCGGCGCGGGCGCGCCGTCCGAACGGGAGGGGGAAGCATCCGGGGGCGGCAAGCCGCCCCGACGTGGCATCAGCTTCGCGGGCGCGTCGGCGGTCCACAAGGGACCGCCTCCGCTTCCACCTCCACCGAACGGGCTACTCGAGGATCTCGCCGAGCACCGGCGCGACCGAGGCGACGGTCTGGTCGCCGTCGAGGTTCATGACCCGAACCCCGGTGGCGTCACGACCTTGCGACGAGATCTCGCGCACGCCCATCCGGATGATCACGCCACCCGAGGCGATGATGAAGATGTCGTCGTCGATGCCGACCATGAACGCCGCGACCACGTGGCCCTTCTTGGCCGTGATCTTGATGCCGCGCACGCCCTGGCCACCGCGGCCCTGGACGTTGAACTTGTCGAGCTGGGTGCGTTTGCCGTAGCCGCCGTCGGTGACGATGAGGATGGCGGCGTCGTCGCGGGCGACGTCGCAGGACACGACCTCGTCCTCGGCCTTCATCTTCATGCCCCGCACGCCGGCCGCGGCGCGACCCATGGCCCGCACCTCGTCCTCGGCGAAGCGGATCGTCATGCCCGTCCTGGACACCACGAAGATGTCGTCGCCGCCGTTGGTGGGGATCACCCGCACCAACTCGTCGTCGTCGCGCAGGTTGATGGCGATGAGCCCGGCCCGCAGCGACGAGTCGTACTCGGTGAACTTGGTCTTCTTGACCTGGCCCTTCTTGGTGCAGAAGAAGAGGAAGCGGTTGGTCTCGTAGTCGCGGGTGTCGATGATCGACTGGACGGTCTCCCCCGGCTGCAGCGCCAGCAAGTTGATGATGGCGGTCCCGCGCGCGGTGCGGTCCTTCATCGGGATCTCGTGGGCCTTGAGCCGGTAGACCCGACCTCGGCTGGAGAAGAACAGCAGGTAGGCGTGGGCTGAGGTGTGGACGATGTGCTGGACCCAGTCCTCGTCCTTGACCTTGGCGCCGGCGACGCCGCGCCCGCCGCGGCCCTGCGTCTTGAACGCGTCGGCGGCGACCGTCTTGATGTAGCCCTTGGCCGACATGGTGACGACGAGGTCCTCGTCATCGATGAGGTCCTCGATGTTCATGTCGCCGATGTCGTAGCCGATCTCGCTGCGACGATCCTCGCCGTACCTCTCCTTGATCTCGCCCAGCTCGGTCTTGATGACCTCGCGCAGCTTGATCGGGTCGGCCAGGATCAGCTCGAGCTCGGCGATGGTGGCTCGCAGCTGCTCCATCTCCTCCTCGAGGTTGGCCCGGCCCAGGCGGGTGAGCCGCGACAGGGTCATGTCGAGGATGTACTGGGCCTGGATCTCGCTGAAGCCGAACGGGTCGGCCACCAGGGCCTCGCGGGCGGCCGGGGTGTCGGCCGAGGCCCGGATGGTGTCGATGATCGCCTGGATCATGTCGAGCGCCTTGAGCAGGCCCTCGACGATGTGGGCGCGATCCTTCGCCTTCTGCAGGCGGAACTCCGAGCGACGGGTGATGACCTCGATCTGGTGGCCGATGTACGCCTCGAGCGCCTGCTTCAGCGTGAGCAGGCGGGGGACGCCGTCGACCAGCGCGACCGTGTTGACCGCGAAGTTGGTCTGCAGCGGCGTGCGCTTGTAGAGGTTGTTCAAGATGACGAGCCCCGGCGCGTCCTTCTTGAGCTTTATCACGATGCGCATGCCACCGCGGCCCGACGACTCGTCGTTGAGATCCGCGATGCCCTCGAGCTCGCGCGACTCGACCAACTCACGGATCTTGAGCAGCACCGAGTTGGGGCTCACCTGGTACGGCAGTTCCGTGATGACGATGCGGTCGTTGCGCGCACCCTCCTCGATCTCGGCTCGGCCTCGCAGGCGGATGGAGCCCTTGCCGGTGGTGTAGGCGTCGATGATCCCCTGGCGGCCCATGATGAGCGCCCCGGTCGGGAAGTCCGGGCCCGACAGGTGCTGCATCAGCTCGGGGACCTCGGCCTCGGGGTGGTCCATGAGGTGGACCACCGCGTTGATGACCTCGACGAGGTTGTGCGGCGGGATGTTGGTGGCCATGCCCACCGCGATGCCCTGGGAACCGTTGACGAGCAGGTTCGGGAACCGCGACGGCAGAACCTTCGGCTCGGTCTCGTCGCCGGAGTAGTTGTCCTGGAAGTCGACGGTGTCCTCATCGAGGCCATCGAGCATGTGCATGGCGATCGCGGCCAGGCGGCACTCGGTGTAGCGAGCCGCCGCGGGTGGATCGTCGAGCGAACCGAAGTTGCCCTGGGAGTGGATCAGCGGGTGGCGCAGGCTGAACGGCTGGCCCATGCGCACCAGCGCGTCGTAGATCGCGCTGTCACCGTGGGGGTGGTACTTGCCCATGACCTCGCCGGTGATCCGGGCGCACTTCATGGTGGGTCGGTCGGGGCGGGCCCCGAGGTTGCTCATGCCCCAGAGGATCCGGCGGTGCACCGGCTTGAGCCCGTCACGCGCGTCGGGGAGCGCTCGGGCCGTGATGACCGACATGGCGTAGTCGAGGAAGGAGCGCTCCATCTCCTCCTGGATCTCGATGGGCTCAACGGCCACGTTGCCCTCCGGGCGGAGGTTCTCGGGCTCGGTGCCCGCACCGTCGGTACCGGGGGTCTCGTCGTCAGCCATGTCGCGTGCTCTCTCTTCTCGTCGTTTTCGGGGGCCCCGGCGCAGGGGAGCGATCCGTTCGTGTGGCGGCGCCCGTGCGGGCGCGCCGGCGCGACCTCAGATGTCGAGGAAACGCACGTCCTTGGCGTTGGTCTGGATGAAGTGCTTGCGAGACTCCACGTCCTGGCCCATGAGCTTGGAGAAGACCTCGTCGGCGATGGCGGCCTCCTCGACCGACACCTGCAGCAGGGTGCGGCGGTTGGCGTCCATGGTGGTCTCGCCCAGCTCGTCGTAGTCCATCTCGCCGAGGCCCTTCAGGCGCTGGAAGTCCTTCTTGTGGTTGGGATGCTCGGCCAGGAAGGCGTCCTTGGCCAGGTCGTCCTTGAGGTACCGCTTCTCGCGTCCGACGACGGTGGAGTACAGGGGCGGCTGGGCGATGTAGACGTGCTCGCGCTCGACGAGCTCCTTCATCTGGCGGAAGAAGAAGGTGAGCAGCAGGGTGCGGATGTGGCTGCCATCGACGTCGGCGTCACACATCAGGATGACCTTGTGGTAGCGGATCTTGGCGACGTCGAACTCCTCGCCGACACCGGCGCCGACCGCGGAGATCAGCGACTGGATCTCGTTGTTCTTGAGCATCTGGTCGATGCGGGCCCGCTCGACGTTGAGGATCTTGCCGCGGATGGGCAGGATCGCCTGGGTGCGCGGGTCACGGGCCTGGGTGGCCGAACCGCCGGCGGAGTCGCCCTCCACGATGAACAGCTCGGCTTCTTCGGGGTTGCCGGCCGCGCAGTCCTTGAGCTTGTCGGGCATGCCCGCGCCCTCGAGCGCCGACTTGCGCCGGGTGGCGTCACGGGCGCTGCGGGCGGCCTGACGGGCCCGCGCGGCCTGGATCGCCTTGGCCACGACCTTGCGGGCCTCGGCGGGGTTCTCGCCCAACCAGTCGGACAGCTTCTCGTTGGTCGCCTTCTGCACCAGGGACCGCATCGAGACGTTGCCCAGCTTGTCCTTGGTCTGGCCCTCGAACTGCGGGTCGCGGAGGCGCACGCTGATGATGGCGGTGAGGCCCTCACGGATGTCCTCGCCGGTGAGGTTCTCGTCCTTCTCCTTCAGCAGCGGCGGGTTGGTGGCCTTGGCGTATTTGTTGAGCGCCGTGGTCAGCGCGGTTCGGAAGCCCTCCTCGTGCATGCCGCCGCCGTTGGTGGCGATGCCGTTGGCGAAGCTGTGCAAGCCGTCGGAGTTGTAGCCCGTGTTCCACTGGAACGCGATCTCGACCTCCTGGTCGTCGTCGGTGCCCTCGAAGTAGCCGACCTTGCTGAAGAGCGCTTCCTTGGTCTGGTTGATGTGCTTGACGAAGTCCTTGATGCCGCCGGCGTACTTGAACACCGTGGGCTCGACCTCGGCGCCGGGTCGCTTGTCCTGGAAGCGGATCTCGAGGCCCTTGTTGAGGAAGGCCATCATCTGCAGCCGCTCGAGGAGGGTCTGGGACCGGAACTCGGTGGTCTCGGTGAAGATGGCCTCGTCGGGCCAGAAGCGGATGGTGGTGCCGGTGCGATCGCGGGGCGCTCTGCCGATCTCCTGGAGCTTGGTCTTGAGCCGTCCACCCTTCTCGAAGTCGAGGAAGTAGCGGGTGCCGTCGCGGTCGACCTCGCACTCCATGCGGATCGAGAGCGCGTTGACCACCGACACGCCGACGCCGTGGAGCCCGCCCGAGACCTTGTAGCCCTTGCCCTCGAACTTGCCGCCGGTGTTGAGTTGGCTGAGCACCGCCTGGACCGCCGGCATGCCCTTGGCCTTCGGGTCCTTCATGGGGTCGACCGGGATGCCGCGGCCGTCGTCGATGACCTCGACCCCGCCGTCGGGGAGGAGGGTGATGTCGATGCGCGAGCAGTACCCGGCCATGGCCTCGTCGACGGAGTTGTCGACGACCTCGTAGACCAGGTGGTGCAGGCCGGTGATGCCGGTGGAGCCGATGTACATGCCCGGGCGCTTGCGCACGTGCTCGAGGCCCTCGAGCATGGCAATCGAACTGGCGTCGTACGAGTCGGTGGTGGTTGCCAAGACGCGGCTCTTCCTGCTCAAGTGGGATGATCGGTCACGACGGGTGCGGACCGATGCGATCGGAACGTCTCGGCCAGCAAAACCGCTGGTCAGAGGGCCCAACCGCCAGGGTGGCATTCTACCAGGGGGGAGTGACGCCGAGGGCCATTCCCCGGCTCCGCCGTGGCGACCCGCGACCCCCGTGGGGGACCGGCGCGAACCGAGTTCGGGTGGGTCGAGAACCGGCCGGTCAGCGAGCCCGGTCGGGGCGCACGCGAACCTCGATGCGCACCACCTCGTCCGGGCCGAACTCGGCCGCGATCCCCGCCAGCACCTGGGCCTCGAGGAACCGGATCTGGGTGGCCCAGGCCGGATCCTCCACCGCCACCACGAGCACGCCGTCGCGGAGCGAGACGGGTCGAGCCCGCGCCGCGACCTGCTCGCCCACCAGATCCGACCACCGATCGAACACCGACGTCACGGTCTCGACCGCGGGCGACCCGAGATGACGCATGAAGCGATCGAGCGACGCCTTCATCGGCGCCGGCTCCACCGGTCGATCGTCTCGCAGCGGTTGCCAGGGCACGACCTGCAGTGTCGCGCGGTTGGACCTCGCGATCGGCGTCGCAGGTCCGGCCCGACCCAGCCGAAGGGTCGGGGGCCACCGCCGCGTCACGAGCTCGTGGTGAGGGTGGCGTCGGCGACCACGACGGTCTGGTCCGGGTGGGCGCCGGCTGGCAACGAACCGGCGGTGGTCAGGACGGTCTGACCCTTCGGGAGGTTGTCGAGCAACGCCGCGCAGCGGTCGGGGTCGAGCTCGGAGAACACGTCGTCGAGCAGCAGGATGGGTGGGCTCTCGACCGCCGCGGTGACGATCGTGTGCGAGGCCAACCGCAGCGCCCAGGCGAGCGAGCGTTGCTCGCCCTGGGAGGCGTGGGTCCGCGCCGGGAGGTCGCCGATCGAGAGGTCCACGTCGTCGCGGTGGGGACCGACCGTGGAGACCCCTCGTCGGAGGTCGTCGCGACGGCTCTCGGCCAACGCCGCTGCGAGGCCACCCGCCCGCCACGGCGCGACGTAGGCCGCGCCGATCTCACCACGCGCCAGTGCCGTCGGGGCGGTCGCCACGGCGATCTGCTCGTAGGCCCGCGCGAGCGAGGGACGGAGCTGGTCGATCAGATCGGCGCGGGCGGTGGCCAGCGCCTCCCCGGCCGCGATGAACTTGGCGTCCCAGACGGCCAAGGTCGACTCGATGTCGGGGGTGAGCCGTCCGCCGGACTGCTTGAGCAGGGCGTTGCGCTGGCGGAGCACCTTGTCGAGGTCGGTGCGCAGCGCGTCGTTGCGGGGGTGCAACGCCACCAGGGTGTCGTCGAGCCAGCGTCGGCGCTCGGTCGGTCCGCCCTTCACCAGCACCAGGTCGTCGGGTGCGAACACCGTGACCCGCAGGGCCCCCAGCAGATCGCGCGACCGGGTGAGGCGCTGCTTGTTCACCTGGACGCGGTTGCGCCCGGTGCGGTTCAGCTCGGCCTCGACGAGCAGGGAGCGGCCGTCACGGACGCCCTCGGCCCGGATCACCGCCTGGTCGGTGCCGTGGCGGATCAGCGCGTCGGTGGGGGCGCCACGGAACGAGGCGAGGGTCGCCAGGTAGGCGATGGCCTCGAGCAGGTTGGTCTTGCCCTGCCCGTTGGCACCCACCACGGCGGTGAGACCGGGGGCGAGGGCGAGCTCGGCCGAGCGGTACGAGCGGAAGTCGGTGAGCCAGAGTCGACCGAGCTCCACGTGGCGGCGGGACCCGACCTAGGAGACCCGCACCGGCATCAGCAGGTACAGGAAGTCCGAGGAGTCGATCGAGCGCAGGAGCGCCGGCTTGAGCGCATCGAGCGTCTCGAGGGTGACCTCGTCGCCGGTGGAGGCCTCGATGCCCTTCACCAGGTAGTCCGGGTTGAACGCGACGGTGAGCTCGCTGCCCTCGTACTTCGCGTCGAGCTCCTCCATGGCGTTGCCGACGTCCTGGGCCGTGGCGTTGATCTCGAGCCCGTCCTCGCGCATGGTGAGCCGGACCGGGGTGGACTGGTCGCTGGCCACCACGGCCACCCGCTTGACGGCCTCGAGCAACGCCTCGCGCCCGACGGTGAGCCGGTTCGGTTGGGCATTCGGGATGAGGCTGCGGTAGTTCGGGAACTCGCCCTCGATCAGGCGGGTCACCAGGTGCACGCTCTCGAGCTCGAACATGGCGTCACGATCACCCAGCCGGAGGGTGACCTGTTCGGCGCCGGCGAGGACCCGCTGGAGCTCCTTGAGCGCAGACGACGGCACGAGCACGTTCTGGCCCTCGGACAGGAACGACGTGCCCGGCAGGTCACGGACGGCCAGGCGGTACGAGTCGGTGGCCACCAGGCGCAGCCCTTCGGGCTCGGCCGCCATGAGCACGCCGGTCAGGATCGGCCGGGACTCGTCGGTGCTGGCCGCCGCCACGACCTGGCGCAGCGCCTCGAGCAGGACCTTGCCGTCGAGGGTGACGCCCTCGCCGGTCGGTTCGACGATGCGGGGGAACTCGGCCGCCGGGATGGTGCGCACCGCGAACTGCGAGCGGCCCGACGAGATCGTGGCCTCATCGCCCTCGATCTCGACGCTCACCGCACCGGGTTCGAGCACCCGGACGATGTCGGTGGCGAGCTTGGCCGGCAGCACCGCGATCCCCTCGGTCAGCCCGTCGACGGTGATCGTGGCGGTGATGGTCAGATCGAGGTCGCTCCCGGTGGCCGAGAGGGTGTCGCCGACGAGCTCGAGACGCACTCCACTGAGCACCGGGAGCGAGCTGCCGCGCGACGACACGGCCCGGCCCGCGGAGTTGAGGGCCTCGACCAGGACATCTCGCTCGCATCGGAACTTCACGGCAGGAGCTCGCTTTCTGTCATCGTCACGGGATGGACGATCAATCGGTGTAGTGACCGTAATAAGGGCTGTGGATTGTGGACAACCTGGTGTTCGGGCAGGTCAGCGTGCATGCGGTTGTCCGGCCATGATCCCCGCGCGCCCACAGGTTGGCACGTCGGCTGCCGGTGGCAGCGGATAACGCGCTGGCCGTCCACCGCGGCGCGCGCGCTCGGCGCGGGTTGGTCCACAGCCTTGTCCCGAGGTGCGGTGCTCGACCGCCGGTGCGGCCTGGTGTCGACGGACACGCTCAGCTCCCCGACCGCACGGCTTTGATGAGCTCGGTGACCTGGTCGTAGATCTGGCGCCGCTCCTTCATCAGGGCGCTGATCTTCTCGACGGCGTGGATGACCGTCGTGTGGTCCCGGCCGCCGAACTCGCGGGCGATGGCCGGGTAGCTGAGGTCGGTGAGCTCGCGGAACACGTACATGGAGATCTGGCGGGCGGTGACGAGCGGGCGACGCCGGCTCTTGCCCTGGATCTCCTCGATGCTGAACTCGAACATCTCCGAGGTCTTCTGGAGGATGCGCGCCGGGGTGATGACGGCAGGCTGGGTGTCGCTGAGCAGGTCGGCCAGCACGCGCTCGGCCAGTTCCAGGGTGAGCGTCTCGCCGGTGAGGCTGGCGTAGGCCGACACCCGGATGAGGGCGCCCTCGAGCTCGCGGATGTTGTTGGTGATGCCGGTGGCGATGAACTCGAGGACGTCGTCGGGCACCGGCGCCGGCTCGCCCTCGGACTTCTTGCGGAGGATGGCGAGGCGGGTCTCGAAGTTCGGCGGGTTGATCTCGGTGATGAGACCCATGCGGAAGCGGCTGCGCAGGCGGTCCTCGAGGGTGGAGATGGCATCGGGCGGCCGGTCCGACGAGAGGACGATCTGGCGGTTCGACTGGTGCAGGGTGTTGAACGTGTGGAACAGCTCCTCCTGGAGCCCCTCCTTGCCCTCGACGAACTGGATGTCGTCGAGCAGCAGGACGTCGACCTCGCGGTAGCGGCGCTTGAAGCCCGGCATCTCGCCGGTGCGGATGGCGTCGACGTACTGGTTGAGGAAGTGCTCGGTGGAGACGTACCGGACCGTGAAGCTCGGGTAGTGCTCGTTGACGTAGTGGGAGATGGCCTGCAGGAGGTGCGTCTTGCCCAACCCGGCGCTGCCGTAGATGAACAGGGGGTTGTAGGACTTGGCCGGGGTCTCGGCCACGGCCAGCGCCGCGGCCTGGGCGAAGCGGTTGGAGGTTCCGGTGACGAAGGTGGCGAACGTGTAGCGGGGGTTCGACGGGGGTGCCTCGCCGTCGGCCGACGCCGACGCCGACGGCGGGGGGGTGAGGGAGGAGGGCCGGTCATCGTCGACCAGTTCTGCCGCGAGCCGCTCGTTCCACGCCGGCACGTCGACCGGTGTGTCCAAGAAGTCGTCCTCATCGGTGCGGACCGAGATGACGACATCGATGTGGGGAGCGCCGGCATCGGCCAGGGCGCCCCGGATCAGCGGGAGGTAGCGACCCTCGATGCGTTCGCGCACCACCGAGGAGGGCACACCGAGGTGCAGGTGCCCGTCGTCGAGCGACAGGGGTTCGACACCGTTGAAGGTCGTGAGCCAGACGGCCTCGCTCACCTGCTCGCGCAGGGCATCGGCACAGGCTTTCCACAGGACCTCTGCGTCGTCCACCTGCTCCAACGCCTCCACAGCCTTTGCTCCGTCCACAGTGCAGTCCACACCTGTGGACAGTCACTGGTCGGGTCGGACCAGCTCGGCCGGACCCCGTTCGTGGCCCGCAGGAGCGGGCGCACCCACGAGGCGAACCGGGTTCCTGAGGCAGGACCAGGCACCGTAGCACTGGTTTCCCCGGGCTGCGCAAGGGGTACCTCTGCCGATACGCCTCCCCAGCTCAGCGCCTAGATCTCCCCTACTTGTCCCCAGGTTCGCACCAAGAACGTGCCGGAGCTGACGGGGCGTCGGCTGGCGGGGTCCGCTCACACCATCTAGGCTCTCGCCCCCACGCCACCAGGTCCCCAG
>Ga0105048_10008838_pt1 | contig 16089 bp, 13 predicted proteins | sample MAT05_FD_78382 | JGI IMG/M metagenome (GOLD analysis project Ga0105048, IMG submission 78382) | Freshwater microbial communities from Lake Fryxell liftoff mats and glacier meltwater in Antarctica - MAT-05 | ecosystem: Environmental > Aquatic > Freshwater > Ice > Liftoff microbial mat | place...
CCAATGGTGCCACCGGCCGTCCATGAGATCCATTTTGCGGGTGATGCCGGGGAAATCCCCGTTGGTGTCCGTGGCATAGAATGTAACGGTAGGGCCCTGCCCGGTTTTTACATCAGCTTGAATCGCGGCCGCCGAACCACAATCATCTCCCGCTCGCAGCAACGGCGTGATGGCTTCACCCCGACCGCCGGTGATGTTCGCCCAGAACTCCAGCGTCCAATTCTCTGTCACATCGAAATCGGCGCTAGCCGGGATCTCGATGTAATTTCGGTTTTCCGAGCGCAGCTTGATCCCGTGGCTGGCGGAGGATTCGCGGCCAAGTTGGATCTCGCGCAGTAGATCGAGCGGTATGCGCACAACTCCAAACGTGGTGGCGACGGGGATGCTTGCGAGTTGGATCACGCCCTCCAGTCGGTCGCGATTGGTCATCGTAATCGTGGCGAATTTTTTGTTCGCTTGGAACTTAATACCAGCGATTCGTTTCAACGGGATTTTGAGGTCACCAATTGATTCCGAATGGATGGGCAGTGCCAGATGATCAACCGTGCCCATGATGCGTGAGCCATCCGTCAAATCGAACCGGGCTTTTAACGGGCCATCTTGTTTCGCAGGCTTCTGAATAGGCTCGGCCGACTGGCTGATAAATGAAACGCTGCAGAAGAAGAGAACTACCAATATGGACTTCATGATGACCGCTCCGTCTGAGTTGGACTGATCGGAAATTGCTTTTCGGAAGGACTCCGCATGGGTGCCAGCAGGGGGGTTAAGATCGTGATCGTGGTCACGCCGCCGGTTTGGGGGCGGCTGGGGTGGCTTTCTTTCCGGCACCGATGGTCTTGTCCTCGGCGGCATTCATCCAGGAAGTCTGATCCGGGCTGCTGCCTTTGATGCCGACGTTCTTGATCATCGAGTCGTCCACCTTTGCCAATGGCGTGTAGCGCGGGTGGTGGCTTTCCTTGTACGGATTGTTCTCGCGCGTGTTGTAGCAGCAGATGAGCGACCAGCGCGGATTGGGACTGGTGTTGGGCGCTGAGCTGTGGAGCGTGTTGGCATGGAAGAAAAGCACGTCACCCGGTTCCGCCTCGAAGTACACCAGTTCAAGGCGCTTGCTCGCTTCAGCGACGCGTTCCGGATCCGCGCCGGTCTGATCGCCAAAACGACCGTGTTCGACGCGTCCCATCCGGTGCGAACCTTTCAACAACTGCAGGCAGCCGTTTTCCTTCGTGGCCCGGTCCACGGCAATCAATGCGCTGAGCATGTCCGGCAACAGACAACCATTCTGATACCAGTAGCCGTAATCTTGGTGCCATTCCCAAGCACCGCCGACTTTCGGTTCCTTGAGCATCATCTTGGAATGGTAATGGTACACCTCGCCGCCGAGCAGTTGCTCGCAAGCGTCCACAATGCGACGCCCACGCGAAAACATCCCGTAGAGGTCGTCGCCCGGGTGATTCCACAGCGAAAGTTTGCTCTGACGCCCGGCGGCATCTTTTATGGGGATGTTATGGCCGATCATATTGTGGTCGGTGCGAGCCGTCTGCAACAACAGGTTCATCTCTTCCTGATCGAAGTACCGCCGACGGATGAGATAACCGTCACGTTGAAACTCGGCCACCTGAGAGTCTGACAAGGGTTTGGTGTTCATGTTGAGAACCTCCAGTTGAATTCCGCTGCGACCGTTGCGTTATTACCACACCTCAACCGGCTCAAAAAGAAAATTTGGAACATCACTGCTCTCCCAATAGAATTCTTGGCGGTGGACCCGGTGGACGATGCCGGTCTTGAACTGATAGGAAATTGCTTTTCAGAGGGGCATCGCGTGTCGGCAAATGGGCGACTTCGCGATAGCTGGCGGCCTTCCATTCCCAGACTTGGCGCAGGGCTTTAGGGACAAATTCCTTGGTGGCTTTCTTCCGTTTCATCTTGAACCTTCAACTGCACCGTAGCAACACACTGAGACCCTTCGACAAGCTCAGGGTGGCAGGCGCTGACTTTCGATTTACCGGCCGGCAGGCCATCGTGTAATTTAGCCGCGTGAGCTTGATTGAACTCAAAGAAACCATTCAGAAGCTTTCCTTCGAGGAGCGCGCGGAATTGAACCGTTTGCTCTATGGCTGGGAAGACGACGAATGGGATAAGCAGATCGCCAACGACGTGGCCACCGGACGCCTTGACGACATGATCAAGCGCGCCGAAAACGATCTAGCCAATGGTCGTTGCCGGGAATTGTGAAGTCCCATGCCCCCGCTGAGTTCTGGCAACACGACGACCGTCTTCCTCGTCACGCGCAGAAGCTAGCCGACCGCACGTTCGAGTTCTTTAAGAAAGACCCGCTGTATCCCGCGCTGCATTTCAAACGTCTCCGGGATGACATTTGGTCAGTTCGCGTCGGTAATCATTATCGCGCGATGGCGAAACAGAGGGCGGATGGTTGGATGTGGTTCTGGATTGGCACACACGAAGAATACAACAAGCTGGCCAAGAGAGTCTGAAGCCCAGACACAAAGCCGATTGGCACGTCAACGCTTCCGACATCGCCGCAGTGAGATCGCGGCGAACTACACGTTGAATTTGAAGAGGAGGACGTCGCCGTCTTTCACGACGTATTCTTTGCCTTCCATCCGGTAGAGGCCCTTTTCGCGCGCGACGGCGACGCTGCCGCATTTGATGAGGGCGTCGTAGGCCACCGTTTCAGCTTTGATGAAGCCGCGCTCGAAGTCGGAATGGATCACGCCGGCCGCTTTGGGTGCCGTGTCGCCTTGGTGGATGGTCCAGGCGCGCACTTCCTTTTCGCCGGCGGTGAAATACGTCCGCAAGCCGAGAATGTGATACGTCGCCCGGATGAGGGCACCGACGCCGGACTCGTTCACGCCAAGTTCCTTCAGAAACGCCGTGGCTTCCTCGGGCGCCAAATCCACCAGATCGCTTTCGATCTGCGCGCTGATGACGACGGCTTCGCAGGCGAGATGCGTCTTCACGTATTCCTGGACTTGGAGAACGTAGGGATTCGTGTCGGCAGTCGCGAGGTCGGACTCCTTCACGTTGCACGCGAAAATCGTGGCCTTGTCGGTCATCAACCAGAACAACCGCGAGATGGCTTTTTCTTCCGGCGTCAGTGGGAGCATGATCGCCGGCTTGCCGTCGTTGAGGTGCGGTTCGAGTTTCTTCAACACGGTTTCCTGCGCCAACGCTTCCTTGTCGCCGCGTTTCGCGTCCTTGGCGACCTTGGCCAGCCGACTCTGGACCGCTTCCAGATCCGCGAGCACCAATTCCGTCGTGACGATGCCGATGTCGGAGACGGGATCAATGGTACCGGCGACGTGATGGATGTCCGCGTCCTCGAAACAGCGGACGACCTGCACGAGGGCGTCCACTTCCCGGATGTGCGACAGAAATTTATTCCCCAACCCCTCGCCCGCCGACGCGCCTTTGACGAGGCCGGCAATGTCCACAAACTCAATCGCTGCCGGGATGACGACGTTGGTCTTCGCAATCTGCCGCAACGGTTCGAGCCGCGCATCCGGCACGGTGACGACGCCGACGTTGGGGTCAATCGTGCAGAACGGATAATTCGCCGCCTCCGCCTTGCGCGAGCGCGTGAGCGCGTTGAACAAAGTTGACTTGCCCACGTTGGGCAGACCGACGATTCCAGCTTTTAGCATAGGTGTTTACGGGTTAACGGCGGGGACTTGTACGCTGCCGGCCTGTCAGGCACAAGCCGGAAACACGGGCACATCACGCCGCGCCGGCGCGCCAACTCCGACAGATCGACACGGTTGTGTCCGCCCCGCTCGGCGGGAGCACTACAGGCCGAACAGCTTTTGGAAACCCTCCAAGCCCAGCCATACCAAGGCGGTGTAATAAGCCAGACAGGGCAGAATGCCGACATAGCCGGCAATAATGAATGCGCCGTCCTCCTCCAGCATTCCGAGCGCGATCAGGAACACCGGCAAGGCGGCCACCGTGTTCGATAACGGCAACGGCAGTGGCAGCATCAGGATCACGGCCAGAAAGAAGACCGTCATCCCGTGCATTCGGTGAAACGCGGGGTGAAGGCAGAGGGTTTCCAGCCGGGGATGGAGCCACCGCTCGAATTTCTTGGTCACCCAGAGCGCCTTCTCCGTGAGCTTGGTCAGTGTTTCGAAGGTGATCTGCCGCCGGGCTACGAAACCCGGCACCCATGGCCGGCGGTTGAGGACCACGTAGATCCCCAGCAGCGCAATCATGGCGCCGAACGGCGTGGACAATCCCGGGATGCTAACCGGGAAACAAAACGGTAGTGAAAACAGCGCCATCAGGGTGGCGTGACTGCGATCACCAATCCATTCCATAACTTGGGCAATGCTGACCGGCCGACCCTGTGCGCGTTCGACAAGATGTCGCAGCGTGTCCGAAAACGACTCGGCTCCGGGGGGGGATTGGTTGTCGCTCAGATTCATGTGACCGCTTGGGTGCCATGACTCGGCCACAATGTCAAGGAGCCGGTCCCCCTGCGCCGGCAGTCCGGTGCTCGGGCCGGCTTCCGATTACAACAGCATCAGCGGCGGCACCTTGGGCGGCCGAATACCTCCCACACCATTGCCCGTTTCAGCAGCCGGGGATTTGATTTCGTGGACCTGTTGCTGCTCACGGGCACTCTGTGGTTGATTATTCGCCGGCGTCAGTCAAAGTAAGCCCCACTTCGACGCGCCCGTAGCTCAACTGGATAGAGCGTCTGACTTCGGATCAGAAGGCTGGGGGTTCAAATCCCTCCGGGCGTACCACTTGTCATCCCGTCGGATTCAGCCCCCCCACATTTGCGACGGGTTACCAGGGCACTGGTCAACATCCTGCCGGCGACTCGCGCCGCCGTAGTGAATGGTAGGGTTTCGCCCCATGGCGGTGACGGCTCTGGGGACTTACGCTCCCTGATTATGAACCATCGCACGTATGCACCGCGTGCAGGCGAGATCATCAATTTGCGGACTTCGGAGATCCGGTACCGCCGGCTCTTCGAGGCGGCGCGCGACGGGATTCTCATTGTTGATCCGCTGACGCGCAAGATTACGGACGCTAATCCGTTCATGACCGAATTACTGGGTTACCCCCATGAGGAATTATTGGGGAAGGAACTCTGGGAAATCGGCCTCCTCAAGGATGAAGCGGCCAACCGGGCAGCCTTCGAGGAGTTGGAAGCAAGGCACTACGTCCGGTACGAAGATCTGCCGTTGCAAAGCAAAACGGGGCAGCGGCGTGAGGTGGAGTTCGTCAGCAACGTTTACGAGGAAGACGGCCAGGATGTCATTCAATGCAACATCCGTGAAATCACCGAGCGCAAGACCATCGAGACGAAATTCAAGAGAGAAATAGAAAAGTTGAATGCGGAACTGGAGCAGCGTGTCGTGCTCCGGACGGCCGAACTCAAAGCCGCGAATGCGGAACTTGAAGCATTTTCCTATTCCATTTCGCACGACCTGCGCGCGCCGTTGCGGGCGATGGATGGGTTCACCAAGATTTTGGAAACGGAGTTTAACGGCAACGCTTCCGAAGTCGCCCGCCACGCCATGGGACGCATCCGGGTGAATGCGGCGACCATGGGGCAGTTGATTGAGGGGTTGCTGGCGTTCTCCGGCCTGGGGCGGCGGGCGTTGGCCAAGACCACCGTGGCACCGGCCAACCTCGCGCGGGCGGTGTTCGAGGAACTGCGTCCGAAGAGCAATGGGCAGCAGGTGGAAGTTGACATCGCGGAACTGCCGGCCTGCGAAGCGGACCCCACGTTGTTGAAACAGGTCTTTGCGAATCTGTTGACCAACGCGCTGAAGTACTCGCGGGATCGCGATCCGGCCGTGATCAAGGTTGGGTGGCGGAAGGACAAAGACGAGACGGTCTATTTCGTGCAGGACAACGGGGCCGGGTATGAGGCGAAATTTGCCCATAAACTGTTTCAAGTGTTTCAACGGCTCCACCGCACCGATCAATTTGAGGGCACCGGGGTAGGGCTGGCCATCGTGCGCCGCATTGTCGAGCGTCACGGCGGGCGCATCTGGGCCGAGTCGCAAGTAGATCACGGCGCGACATTCTTTTTTACCTTGGGCAAGCATGCCAAATAACGCACCAGATATTTTGTTGGTGGAAGACAGTGAAGACGATTCCGCCTTTTTCGTTATCGCGCTGAAGGTCTCAGCCCCACTGGCGCAGTTGCGCATTGCTCGCGATGGGGTGGAAGCGTTGTCGCTGATCTTCGGCTTGGGCGCTCCGGCGACCGCGAAACCATCGATGGTGCCCAAGCTCATCGTGCTGGATTTGAAAATGCCCAAGATCAGCGGTCTCGAAGTCTTGCGCCTGTTGAAAACCAATGTCCACACACGGGCGATTCCGGTCGTGGCCCTGACTTCCTCTCAAGAAAAGCGCGATTTGGTGGAATGCTATCAACTGGGCGTGAACAGCTATCTAGTGAAGCCGATGAATTTCGACAGGTATGGGGAAGTCGTGCGCAACCTCAGCAGCTATTGGCTGCAATTTAACCAATCACCAAACCCGTGACCCGCATGACTATGAACACACCACTCAACGTTCTGATTGTAGAAGATTCAGCCGACGACACCACCTTGCTCGTGGCGCAGTTGACTGCCGCCGGCTACGCGCTGACGTGGCAGCGGGTGGAGACTGAGGCCGACTACCTGGCTCAATTGCAGACGCCGGTGGATCTCATTCTCTCGGACTACTCCATGCCACAGTTCAACGGTCTGCTCGCCGCAAAACTCTTGCACGAGCGGGGGCTGGATATTCCGTTCATCCTCGTCACCGGCACCATCGGCGAGGAACACGCCGTGGAATGTATCAAAGCCGGGGCGACGGATTACGTCTTGAAGGATCGGCTGGAGCGGCTCGCCCCCGCGGTGCGCCGCGCCCTGCGGGAGGTGCAAGAGCGCACCCAACGACGGCAGGCGGAAACCGCGGCCAACAGCGAGCGGGACTTTTCGGAAGCCACCTTTAATAGTCTGCCGGGTATTTTCTACCTGTACGACCAATCCCTGAAGTTTCTGCGCTGGAACGAAAACTTTGAGCGGGTCACGGGTCATTCCAGCGCCGAATTCGCCGACCTGAAGCCGGTGGATTTTTTCGCCGGCACCGACCGGGACTACATCGCCAGACAAATCAAAGAAGTGTTCGCCACCGGCAGCGCGACCGCCGAGGCGGACCTGATTGCAAAAGACGGCACCCGCATGCCGTACTATTTCACCGGCCGCCGGGTCGAAATCGAAGGCACCGTGTGCTTGATCGGAACCGGGGTTGACGTCTCTGAACGCAACCAACTGCAGGCGCAGTTCATCGCCGCGCAAAAGATGGAAGTGGTCGGCCAACTGGCCGGGGGCGTGGCGCATGACTTCAACAACATCCTCTCGGTGATCGTCGGCTACTGCGAGTTGTTGGCGCTAAAACTCGGTGCCGATGCTCCTTTGCACAAGTATACGGTCGAGATTCTGAACGCGGCGGAGCGGGCCACCGCGTTGACGCGCCAGCTCCTCGTCTTCAGCCGCAAGCAGACGGTGCAGGCGGTCGTGCTCGATTTCAACCGGGTGGTCACCGAGACGGAAAAGATGTTGCGGCGGTTGATTGATGACAATGTGGAACTGATCATTCTGCCCGGCTCCGACGTCGGTTCCATCCTGGCCGATGCCGGCTATGTCGGGCAGGTGTTGATGAATCTGGTGGTGAACGCCCGCGATGCCATGCCGCACGGCGGCAAGCTCACCATTGCCACGCACCGCGTCACGCTGGACGAGAATTATGCGCACACGCACGCCGACGTGAAGCCCGGTGAGTATGCGTCGCTCGTGGTGAGCGACACCGGGACGGGCATGACCGCCGAGGTCAAAATGCGGCTGTTCGAGGCCTTTTTCACCACCAAGCCGACGGGCAAGGGCACGGGGCTGGGCTTGGCCACCTGTCAAACCATCATCAAACAATGCGGTGGTCACATCAGCGTGGCGAGTGAACTGGGCCAAGGCACCACGTTCACCATCTATTTCCCGCACGTCGCCGGATCCGCGGAGCCAGCCCCGACGGTGCTCACGAAAGCCCCACCGGCGCGCGGAACGGAGACCTTGTTGCTCGTGGAAGATGAGCCGGCGGTGCGCCATCTCGCGAGCAGTGTGTTGGAAGCGCAGGGCTATACCGTGCTCCGGGCGAATAACGGTCAGGATGGGTTGACCATCGCCCGGGATCATACGGGCTCGCCGATCCGGTTGGTGGTCACGGATGTTATCATGCTGTTGATGGGCGGCAAAATGATGGCCGACTGGTTGCAGGCGACCTATCCCGGCATCAAAATTCTTTTCACGTCCGGTTATACCGATGACGCCCTCGCGCAGCACGGGGTGCTGGAGCCGGGCGTCGCGTTTCTGCCCAAACCCTACATGCCGGCAACGCTCACCTGCAAAGTGCGCGAGATGTTGGATGCGGCATGAGAATCTTCCCCGAGGTGCTGCTGGGCGGGTTACTGCTGCCCGGCGGCGGCTGGCCGGTGAAGGCGGCCTTCCGTCAGCGTCCGCACCGGGTGGATGACCAGCGCGGCTTCGTGCGTATGGAAGTATTCAGCCCGGCCGATCGCCCGGAAGAAATCTGGCTCGTGACCTACTGGACCGATTCCGAGAGCTTCCAGCAGTGGCACCACAGCCACTCATACCACGAGTCGCACAAGGGCATCCCCCACGGACTGAAACTTGTGCCCGGGGAAACCAAGATCCGTCACTTTGAACTCGTTGCCTCTTGAAAGTGATGACCAGCTTGAACCAGCAGGTCAGCGACGCGCTCCATCACCAGCGCGCCGAGCTCGCGGCGCGGTTGGTCGAGCGTGAGTTCACACAGCACCCGGAACTCGGGCAACGCTACGGTCCGCTTGGTCGTGAGAAATCGCTGCAGGACGCCCACTATCATCTCTCGTTCCTCGCGCAGGCCCTTGCTTTGGACAGCCAGGGGTTGTTTACGGATTACGTGGCGTGGGCCAAGGTGATGCTCGCCCAGCGCCGGGTGCTGGCGACGGACCTGGCTTTTCATCTCGGCTGCCTGGCGGAGGTATTGGAGGAAAACTTGCCGGCGGAATCGGGCCCACTCGCGGCCGGGTTTGTCCGGGCGGCCGTGGACGCCATGCCCGCCATGCCGGAGAACTTGCCCACTTTTCTGCACGAAGGCGAACCGCTCTCGCCCTTGGCGCACCAATACTTCGAGGCGCTGCACCGCGGGGATCGCCGGCTTGCCAGCCGGCTGGTGTTGGATGCCGTGGCCGGGGGTACCCCGGTCCGTGATATTTATCTGCATGTCTTTGAACCAGCGCAGCATGAAATTGGGCGCCTCTGGCAAACCAACCGGATCTCGGTGGCGGAGGAACACTACTGCACCGCCGCCACCCAACTCGTCATGTCGCAGCTCTATCCCCAGATCTTTGCCGTGGAGAAAAAGAGCGCCACCGTGGTGGCGACGTGCGTGGCGGGAGATATTCATGAACTCGGGGTGCGGATGGTGGCGGATTTCTTCGAGATGGACGGATGGAATACATTCTACCTCGGGGCGAGTACCCCGCATACCAGCGTCATCTCGACCGTGATCGAGCGTCGGGCCGCCGTTCTGGCCATTTCCGCCACGATTGCCTATCACGTGGATGCCGTCCGCGAACTGATCCAGGCCGTCCGCCAACAGCCGGCCTGCGCCGGGGTCAAGATTCTCACCGGGGGTTTTCCTTTCACGCGTAAACCGGACTTGTGGCGCCAAATCGGCGCCGACGGATCGGCGGCCAATGCGCAGGCGGCCGTCAACGAGGGCAACCGTCTTGCCGGTCAGGGGGGTGCCCGATGAACCCAACGCCGGCCCCCCAACCCGCCACCGCTGCGCTGGCCGGCCGTGACGAACATTTCTACGAGGAACTGAGCCGGACCAACAACGAGCTGATGAACCTCCATCGCGAGATGGCCCGCGTGAACGGCGAACTGGCCCGGTCACTGTCGTTGCTCCATGCCACGCTCGAATCAACCGCCGATGGCATCGTGGCCGTAGACCTCGCCGGCAAGGTCATCTCGTACAATACCAAGTTTACCGGTCTCTGGCGGTTTCCGGCGGGGATGCTGGAGCGTGGGGACGCGCGGGAGATGCGGCTCTACACTGCCCAACTGGTGAACGATCCGGAAACGTTTCTTCGGCGGATGAAGGAATTGGAAGTCATCCCGGAAGCCGAGGCACTGACCGTGATCGAACTGAAGGATGGCCGCACGTTTGAGCGTCACGTCTTTCCCCAGCGTGTTGACAAGAAGCGTGTGGGCGTCGTGATCCACTGGCGTGACATCACCGAGCGCAAGGGGATCGGGGAAGCGCTGCAACGGCAACAAACCGAGCTGCGGGCGCTCTTTGATCTGATCCCCGCCATGATCTGGTTCAAGGACACGAAGAACGGCATCCTGCGCGTCAACAAACTCGTTGCCACCGCCGCCGGGAAGTCCATCGAGGAAATTGAAGGCCGGCCGAGTCGCGAGATTTATCCCGACGAAGCGGACAGATTCTACAAGGAAGATCTGGAGGTGATCCGGTCCAAAGAACCGAAACTGGGGATTGTGGAAACACTCCGCGACAAAGACGGTCGAGAAATCTGGGTGCGGACAAGCAAGGTCCCTTACTGCAACAAGGAAGGGGAAGTGATCGGCATCGTAGTCATGGCCGAGGACACCACCAACCAAAAACGGGCCGCGGCCGAACTGGAGCACACCCATCGGCAATTGCTGGATATATCGCGTCAGGCGGGCATGGCCGAAATCGCCACCAACGTGCTCCATAACGTCGGCAACGTGCTCAACAGCGTCAACATTTCCACCGGCTTGCTCGTCGAGAGCGTAATGAAGTCCCGGGCTTCCAGTCTCGCCCGGGTTGTGGTCTTGCTGCAGGAACACGCGCATGATCTGGGGGAATTTATTACCACGGACCCCCGAGGCAAACATGTGCCGGCGCATTTGGCCCAGCTCTCCGAATATCTGATTGCGGATCAGGCCGGCATCGTCAGCGAACTGAATTCGTTGCGGCAAAACGTCGAGCACATCAAGGAAATCGTCGCGATGCAGCAGAACTACGCGGTGGTCGGCGGCGTGAAGGAAGTGATCAACGTGATCCAGTTGGTGGAAGACAGCATGCGCATCAACGAAGGGGCGTTGAACCGGCACCGCGTCGAGGTCGTCCGCGAGTTTTCCAAGGTGCCGACGATGAACGTCGAGAAGCACAAGATCCTGCAAATTCTGGTGAACTTGGTTCGCAACGCCAAACACGCCTGCCAGGAATCGGATCGTGCGGACAAACGGATGACGGTGCGCGTAACCAACGGTTCCGGTTGGGTGAAGATTTCCGTAATGGATAATGGCGTTGGAATTCCGCCAGAAAATCTGACGCGCATTTTCAACTTCGGATTTACCACTCGCAAAGATGGCCACGGCTTCGGCCTGCACAGCGGGGCGTTGGCGGCCAAGGAAATGGGCGGCACGTTGACCGTTCACAGCGACGGGCCGGGCCAAGGTGCCGCCTTCACACTGGAACTGCCGTGCCCGCCGCCGGAGAAATCCCATGAATAATTTGCCGGCCGACAAAAACCGGCGCGTGCTGGTCATTGACGACAATCAGGCGATCCACGATGATTTTCGCAAGATTCTGTCCCCGGCCAACGCCGCGGCGGCGGCCTTCGACGCGACGGAGACGGCCCTGTTTGGGCAGCCCACGGACGCGGTCCAGCAAACCCGCTTTGAAATTGACTCGGCCTATCAAGGGCAGGAGGGCGAGCTGCTGGTGAAACAGGCGCTGGCAGCCAGACAGCCTTACGCGCTGGCGTTTGTGGACGTGCGTATGCCGCCCGGCTGGGACGGCGTGGAAACCACCCAGAAGCTTTGGGAGATTGATCCCCATCTTCAGATTGTTCTCTGCACGGCCTACGCGGATTATTCCTGGGGTGAGATGTTTGCAAATCTCGGCCATCGCGACGGGTTGCTCATTCTGAAAAAACCGTTTGACGCTGTGGAAGCGTTTCAACTGGCGCACGCGCTCACCGAGAAATGGTGGCTGGGCCGGCAGGCCCGGCGCAAACTGGACGAGCTCGAAGACATGGTTGCCGAGCGCACGCGCGAGTTGCGCGAGAACAACGACACGCTGCAAATGCAGGCGCGCGTGATCGAGAGCATGAGCGAGGCCGTCATCGTGGCCGACGAACATGGCCAGATCGTCATCACGAATCCGGCATGTGCCAGCATGTTCGGTTACGAACGTGGGGAACTGATCGGCCAACACGATTCGGTGTTACGCGATTTGGATGAGGCAGAAGCCCGGCGGGTCGTCGCCGAAATGATGGCTTTTGTGCAACGTGCCTCGGGGTGGTCGGGCGAAATCAACCGGCGCAAGAAAGACGGCACGTCCTTTATCGTGCAGGCGCAGATCAATGTTTTCGAGATGGCCGGCCAGCGCCATTTTTTTACCGTGCAGGAAGACATCACCGAACGCAAGCAGGCGGAACTGGCGTTGCAGGAATCAAAACGGTTCCTGCAGTCCACGCTGGATGCGCTCTCCGCCCACATCGCCATTCTCGATGAACACGGCACGATCATCGAAGTCAATCGTGCTTGGAAACAATTCGCCCGGGCGAATCAATTTCACGGCGAAAGGTGCGGCGTGGGCGACAACTACTTTACCGTCTGCGGTGGCGCGGTGGGTGATTTTGCCGGGGAAGCGCCGCCATCGGCCAAGGGCATCCGTGCCGTCATGACCAGCGTGAGCGATGAGTTTCAGTTGGAGTACCCCTGCCACGGTCCGCACGAGCAGCGCTGGTTCACCCTGCGTGCCACCCGGTTTGATGGCGCGGGCGCGGTTCGTGTGGTCGTGGCGCACGAAAACATCACGGCCCGCAAGCAAGCCGAACAGCAATTGCAGGAGAGCGAGCGGCGCTTTGGCGACATGCTGCGCCATGTGGAACTGGTTTCGATGATGCTCGACCGGGACGGGCGCGTCAGCTACTGCAACGACTACCTGCTCCGCCTGACCGGCTGGCAGCGTGAAGAAGTGCTGGGCCGGGACTGGTTCGGCTTGTTCTTGCCGCCTGACCGCCTCGCGGAGTTGCGCGTCTTGCACACGGAACTGCTCGCCAATCAACCACGCGCCTGGCATTACGAGAGTGAAATCGTCACTCGGGCCGGGGAACGGCGGCTCATACGGTGGAATAATTCGATCCTGCGCTCGACCAGGGGAGAAGTGGTCGGCACGGCAAGCATGGGGGAGGACATCACCGAGCGCAAGCGGCTCGAAACCCAACTCTTTCAATCGCAGAAAATGGAAACGGTCGGCAAACTGGCCGGCGGGATTGCGCACGAGTTCAACAGCATCATGACGGCCATCCTTGGCCAGAGTGAGTTGCTGCTCGGCGATTTGCCGCCGGGAAGTCCTCTCGTCCACAATGCGACGGAAATTCGCAAAGCCGCCGACCGGGCAGCGACCCTGACCCGGCAACTGCTGGCCTACGGCCGCAAACAAATCCTGCAACCAGAAATCCTCAATCTGAACGTCGTCCTGTCCAACATGGCTGAGATGATTCGCCATCTCGCCGGTGGCAACACCGACATGCGCATTGTTTCCTCCGCCAATCTCAAATCCGTGAAGGCCGACGTCGGCCAAATTGAGCAGGTCATCCTCAACATCGTGATGAATGCCGCCGATGCCATGCCCAACGGCGGCAAGCTGACGCTGGAAACGTCCAACGCCACGCTGGACGAACATTACGTCAGCCGGTTTACCGATTTGCAGGCTGGCGAATACGTTTTGCTCGCGATCACCGATTCGGGAGCGGGCATGAGCGAGGAAGTCAAAGCGCGCCTGTTCGAGCCATTCTTTACGACCAAGGGCGTGGGCCGGGGCACTGGGCTGGGACTGGCCACCTGCTACGGCATCACCAAACAAAGTGCCGGTCATATTGCCGTGTACAGTGAGCTGGGCCGGGGCTCGACGTTTAAGATTTATCTTCCGCAAGCGGAACCGTTGTCGAAAAGCGCCCTGCCGCCGCCTGAATCGTCCACGTTGCCACGGGGGACGGAAACCATTCTCCTAGTCGAGGATGATCCGGCCTTGCGCGAAATGGCTTCGGCGCTCTTGCGCCGGCTGGGGTACACAGTGCACACGGCCGGCAATGGCGTGGAAGCGTTGACGCTGGCGCATCAGGCCAGCACCGGCCATGTGGATTTGCTCTTCACCGATATCGTGATGCCCCACATGAGTGGCAAAGAATTGGCCGACCGGATTCGCGCCCTCTTCTCCGAAACCAAAATTCTCTTCGCATCGGCCTATACGGCAGGTGCGATCGTCCACCAAGGCACCCTGAATCCCGGCGTGGAGTTGCTCCAAAAACCATTCACACCCTCCGCCTTGGCGCACAAAGTCCGTGCAATCCTCAACCCCAACCAACCCGCGTAAAGGTGGAAACCAAAGGAAACTGCCATGGCCAAAATTCTCGTAGTCGATGATGAACTCTCGCTGGTGGCGATGCTGTCGGAAACGTTGCGCGCCCAAGGCCACGAAATCCTGCCCGCCAACAACCCCGAACAGGCTTGGGCGTTGGTCCAATCCCAAACCCTGCAACTGGTGTTGTGCGACATCGAGATGCCCGCCCACGAACCACGCGGGTTGGACTTGCTCCGGCAAATCCAGGAGTACAACCGCACTTTGCCCGTGATCATGCTCACCGGTCACGCCACCAAGGAGCGGGCGGTGCTGGCATTGCGCGGTGGGGCCTTCGACTTCGTCGAGAAGCCCTTCCGGCTCGACGAACTCCTCAAGCGCGTTGACCACGCGCTGTTTCAGCAGCAAGCGGTTGTTGCGGTGGCGGAAAACGTCGGGCTGAAACAACAGTTGCGTGAAAAATTCCATTTCGACAATCTCATCGGGGAACACCCGAGCATGGAGGCTGTGTACCGGATGATCCAGCGGGTGGCCAACACCGACGCCGCGGTTTTCATCCGCGGCGAGAGCGGCACCGGCAAGGAACTGGTCGCCAAGGCGCTCCACTACAACAGCCGCCGCGCGGCCCGGCCATTCATCGCCATCAACTGCGCAGCGATGCCGGAGCATTTGCTGGAGAGCGAATTATTCGGCCACCGCAAAGGAGCGTTTACCGGCGCCGCGACCGACAAAGTTGGCCTGTTCGAGGCCGCCGAGGGCGGGACGATCTTCCTCGACGAAATCGGCTCCATGCCGTTGAACTTGCAAGGCAAGCTGCTCCGATTTTTGCAAGAGAAGGAACTGCGCCGCGTCGGCGATACGGCGACGATTCTGGTGGATGTCCGGGTCCTGGCCGCCACCAACGAAGCACTCGAACAACGCATGCACGACAAACTCTTCCGGGAGGACTTGTACTACCGGCTCAGCGTGATCCCGATCATCATCCCGCCGTTGCGCGACCGGCGCGATGACATCCCATTGCTGACAGCGTTTTTCCTCAAGACCATCGCCCACCGCAACGGCACGCCGGTCCCGCGCCTGGGCGACGCAGTGGGGCCGGTGTTCCAGGCATACGCGTGGCCGGGCAACGTGCGTGAGTTACAGAACGCGCTGGAGCGCGGCTGCGCCTTGTGCGAGGGCGGCGTGATTGAGTTGACCGACCTGTCCGAAAGCGTGCGCCACAATGTCATGCCGCCCGTGGACTATTCGCCTGTGATCAGCAAGACGGTTGTCAGCGGAGTGGGTGTGCTGCCGGATGCCCAACCTTTCGGGGACGCCAGCTCCGCGAACGCACCGGTGCCGGCGTCGTTGAAGGAGTTTACCCTCCGCCAGGAGATCGAGTACATCCGTCACATTCTCCGCAGCGTGGGCGAGAGCCGCACGAAGGCCGCCGAGATTCTCGGCGTCAGCCCCGCCACCCTATACCGCCGCCTCAACGAGGAAAGTCACCAACCGGAAGCGGAAGTTCCCGCTCCCGATCAGCTCATCCACCCATGATCAACAGCAATGGGGTGCGGACAAAGTCGAGCAACTGGTCCACGCGCCCATCAGCCCGAATCCATCAACGCCAAAGGTGTCGCTACGCCGTTTGCCCCCGGCACCGAATCA
>Ga0105048_10008839_pt1 | contig 16088 bp, 17 predicted proteins | sample MAT05_FD_78382 | JGI IMG/M metagenome (GOLD analysis project Ga0105048, IMG submission 78382) | Freshwater microbial communities from Lake Fryxell liftoff mats and glacier meltwater in Antarctica - MAT-05 | ecosystem: Environmental > Aquatic > Freshwater > Ice > Liftoff microbial mat | place...
CGGAACCCGTAGCAAACAGAGCACGGCGATGAAACCACAGGAGAGTCCGGGGACAAACCAGGGGCCTGTCTCCGGTTTCCTCCGCTCTCTCTGATCCCTCCGCGTTCCCGCGTTCGTTGGCACGCTACAGATGCGCCCCCCGCGGCCCCGCGCCGACGGGGACACAGAACAACTCGACGTCCTCCCGCTTGATCCGGTGCTCGTGCAGCAAGACCCGCCCGCCGCACTCCGGGCAGACCACCCCGTTGTCCGCATCGATCTTCAGTCCCGTAAGCGAGAACTCGCAGAACGGGCACCCCGCTTTGTTCACAAGCGTCCGCACCGACCCCGAGATGAGGGCAAATCGGCACGCGGCCGCCGCCGCCAGCCCCAGCAGCACCGCCACCACCACGCTCGCCCCCCACCAAGGGCCCGTCCCGGCCACCCCGGGCCAGACCGTCACCAGCCGCGACGCGCCCGTCGCCGGGTCGGTCACGATCTGCGTCAACGGACCGGCGGGCGCCGCCACCTGCCGCACGATCCGCATCAGAACCGCCGAGAGGCCCAGCCACCCAAGCGCCATCCCCACGCCCGCGCCGAGCGGCAGCACCCACGCCGCGTCGCCGCGCTTGTACTTGGCCTGCGCAACCAGCGCGTCGTACTGCCCATCGCTGAGCCGCGCGATCGCCGGGTGGAAGAATGTTGAAGTCAGCCAGCTCGATGACATACCGATGGGTCTATCGGCTCGACGGCCGCCGGGTTGCAGCACATCGCTGCGCCGACCACTCCTTACGCCGCCCCTTGCTTCGGCCCCGACTCTCTGGGAGTATGTTCGAACGAGAAGGCGCGAACCGCACGAAGCAGTTCCAACACCGGAACCCAGAGCATCGAGAGCGATCCGAGGAACCCGGAGAGAAACTCTGCTTGAGAGCAAGCAGGCACTCCTCCGGTTTCCTCGGGTCCCTCCGGTTCCTCCGCGTTCCCCCGTTCCTGCCTTTCCTCATCGCCCTCGTGTTCAGCTCTCCAACCCCCCCCACCCTCAACGAGCCCACCACGCCTCCACCAGGTCCCGCGCCGCCCCGTGATACAGCGATGCGAGCAGCCCCGGCTCCAGAGAGAGTCCCCGCAGCATCGGCGAGCTCGAATCGTCGTACCGCTCCGGCTCCAGCATCTTGAGATCGGGGTCGGCGATCGGCGAGAAGTCTTCGTAGTCGGTCTCGAACATCGCCCGCAGGGCCCAGTACCGGCTGGCGTAGAGATCAAACGCCGCTTCGGGGCTGTCGGCCAGCTCGGCCATCGGGCTCACGCCCCCTCCGGGCATACCCAGCTTCACCGGCCGCAGGTGGTCGTCCTGCACCACGATGTCGGACCCGAAGAGCAGCCGCCCCGCCCACTTTCGGAAGAACGCAGCCGTCTCCGCCGCCGGCCTGGTCCCGAGCGCTCGCACGACCCACTTGGTCGCGCTCGTATCCAGATGCAGGTTCGGATGCCGGGCTAGAAGCCCGTCGAGAAACCCAAGGTCCTCGGGCCAACCGCCCATGTGCGCCGCGATCCACGGACTCGTGAAGCGGTCGAGCATCCGCTCGAAGCCTTCGTACTGCTGGACCTTCGTGCCGTAAATGTCCGGCCTGTTGTACCGGGCCTTGAACCACGTGTCCGGGTCGGCGATGTGGATCATGAACATCATCCCCAGCTCCGTCCCCTTCTCGCAGATCTTGACCCTCCACGGCGAATCGACCTCGATCAGGTCCGTCGCACCCCACGCGCTGCCCGCCGTATCGGGCACAAGGTCCCGCAGCCGCGGGCTCGCCCAGAGCTTGAGCATCCGCGTGCCGTACCGCACGCGATACTTCTCGAGCAGGTCCAAGTACTCGCGCCGGTGCGCCGCGTTCTTGTCCGAGCCCGCGAACACCGGGAACGCGATGAACCGCACCGCCTCGCCCAGCTCCTGCTGCACCGGATCGCACTGGCCGAACTGCGACATCGAGTACACCCGCGAGACGCCGAAGAGCCGCCGCACGCGGTCGAACACCTTCGCCGCCTCCGCGCCGTTGACGTGGCAGTGCACATCGATGATCGGCTCCGCCGGAGCCCCCAGCACCCCCGCGAGCCGGCCATAATCCCACGCGTAAAGGTTGCTGGCGCGCCGGGCCCCGGCGCCGGCAAAAAGGCTGATCTGGGCCGCGGTGGTCATCGCCCCATGATAGACGTTCATCAATACACCGCTCCCCCGCCAACCACGCTCGCCCCGCGCCGCCCACGCATCGCCATCGCCCACGACTGGCTCGTGGGCTATCGCGGCGGCGAGGCCGTGCTCGACCGCATCTGCCGCGTCGCGCAGCACCTGGGCGACATCTCCACGCTCTACACCATGTTCGCCGATGCCAACGCCCGCGCGTCGTTCCCCCTTGATCCCCCCGGCGGCGTCCGGGCCATCGATCCCATCACTACCCCCGCTCTCTCCCATCTTCCCGGCGCACGCGCCCTCCGCCGCTGGATGCTCCCCGCCTATCCCGCGCTCGTCGCCCAGCTCTCCCGCCGCCTCGCCGCCGACCATGCCAAGGCCCCCATCGACCTGCTCGTCTCCACCTCCTCCGCCGCCATCAAGAATCTCCGCCCCCCGCGGGGCGTCACGCACATCTGCTACTGCCACTCCCCCGCCCGCTATCTCTGGGGCCAGCACGCCGCCTACACCCTCGGCGCCGGCGGCCGCCTCCGCTCCGCGGGCCTCAACCTCTTCGGCGAACGCCTCCGCACCTGGGACCGAGCGTCGACCGCTTCCGCCCACGTCCTGCTCGCCAACTCCACCCACGTTCAATCCATGATCCGCCGCTGCTACGGCCGCGAATCCACCGTCCTCCACCCGCCCGTCGACACCGCCTTCTTCACACCTCCGCCCGCCGGCCGCCCCCGCTCCTCACGCTGGCTCAGCGTCGGCGCCCTCGAACCCTACAAGCGCGTCGACCTGGCGATCCACGCCGCGGGGCTCGTGAAAGCCGCGCTCACCATCGTCGGCACCGGCTCGCAGCAACGCTCTCTCGAGGCCCTCGCCGGCCACGCCCGGGCCCGCGGCGCAACCATCGAGTTTCTCGGCCGCGCCGCCCCAGCAACACTCCGTGAGCTCTACCAGACCGCCGGCGTGCTGCTGTTTCCTCAGGAAGAAGACTTCGGCATCGTCGCCGTTGAGGCTCAGGCCTGCGGCATGCCCGTCGCCGCCCTCGACGCCGGCGGGGCCCGCGACACCGTAATTGCCGGCCAAACCGGCGTGTTCTTCACCGCCCCCGACGACGCCGCCGCGCTCGCCCGGGCCGCCCACGACTGCCTGTCCATGGGCGACGTGAACGCCGCGTGCCGCGCGAGCGCCGAGCGCTTCGCCGTCGAACGCTTCGACCGCCGCTTCGCCGAAATGATCGTTTCTTACCTTTCGCCCAAAGTCCAAGCCCAGGCCCGCGGCGGGTGATCGATCCCAACCCGGCCAAGTCTCAGATCCCCGACCCCGCCGACGTCGCCGGGGACACGGCCCCCGCCTGCGCGTCTATCTCCGCCCCGCCCGCAAGCGCGGCCGCACGCCCCGCCACAGCGCCGAGCACGACGCCCACGTAGATCTCGTGGTCGCCCTCAAGATCCACGTGCCGCACGACCTCGCAATCCAGGCACACCGCCGCCGCCATCAGCAGCGGCGACCTGGTGATCAGCGTCCGCGTCTCCAGCGTGTCAAACGGGTCCGAGGTGTTCAGCGCCGGACACTCGCCAAACTTCTTCATCAGGAGCCGGCTCGATCCATCGACAAGGCACAGCCCGAACGCGCGGCTGTCGCGGATCAGCATCGCCAGCCGTTGTCCGCTGGGCACCGCCACCGCCACCCGCGCCGGGGCCCCGCCGCAACGCATCACCCTCGAAACCACCAGCCCCGCACGCCGATGCTCGAACGCCGCCGTCATGATCCCCGTCAGGCTCGGCAAAATCGCCAGCGCCCGCTCCACCTCGGCCGATGGACGCACCGGCACGGCACGAACCCGATCGCGCTCGACGCGATCGTCGCGGCTTGCCTGTCGGCCCGGCACGGACGTGCCGGCGCCAGCCTCTCGGGAAGAACCCCACGTTCGCATGAACCATGACCTCCTGAAGCAGAGTTTAACCCGTAAACCCCGATCTGCACGCGGGTTAAGCGAAGTTCACAAAGGATTCGAGGCATTGGTTGGCGGGTCTGGCCAAGGGGACAAACTGCGGACAAGTGGTGGATAACGCACGATTGTGTTGCAAAGTGGGGCGAGGTGGGGCATAATCCGTCCGTCAGACGGAGGTGCCTCCCACGTGCTCTTCACCGGTTTCTCCGAGCATGTGATCGACGGCAAGTTCCGCTTGGCCGTCCCCGCCAAGTACCGCAACCAATGGGTTGCCGAACGCGACGGGGGCGCCTGGATGTGCATCCCGTGGCCCACAGGCCACCTCCGGCTGTACACCGAGTCAACGTTCGGGGCCTTGGCGGCGCACGGAGGCGCCACCTTGACCCCCGACGAAGACACCGCGGAGCTCGAGGCCCGGCTCTATGGCTTGGCCGAGCGTTTGGAGATGGATTCCGCCGGCCGGCTCGTCCTGCCCCGCCAGCACCTGGACCTCATCGGACTCAAGGCCGAGACCCAGGTCGCCGTCGTGGGGGCACGAAACCGACTGGAAGTCCACGACCTGGCCGGCTGGAAGTCCAGCCTCGCCGACCGCTTCAAGTCTCTGCCCGACCTTGTCCAGCGCATCGAGATCCGGCAGAAGGGGCAAGCCTGAACAGGCGTTTCCGCCCGCCCAGCACCCACCGGTCGTCCCGGGGCCACCCGGCGCAGATCGATTTCCCAGGAGAGACATCTCCTGGCTAGAGAGACGGAGCCAGAGAGAGACGGATCGAGAGAGAGACGGATCGAGAGAGAGTCGGAGCGAGAGAGAGCGCTGAGGAGAGATCCACAGCACTCACCCCCGGGCGGGCCCGAAACGGCACGATCCGGGATTGACAGACCATGATTGTTTGTGCTCGCCGGCGCGTCCGACACGCGAAAGGACTCGCCGCCGACGCTGGGCTTCTTCAAGCGCAGCGGGAGCACGCCCGGGCTCGCAAGGACGCGGCACGGGCGACAGGAAGTTCCCACGGACGGGAACAACCTTTGCTCTCGTGTCCCAGCCGCCTGAAGTCGCCACGCCGAGGCAGGCCGAACGTACCGGCACAAACGAAGCGCTCGGCCGATACGCCACCGGCCGAGCGCTTTGTTTTTTGCTCTTTGCCGCCACCCGCCGCCCGTCAATCCTCGGTGTCCAGCACGCGGTCGTCGAACTCGCCCGCCTCGTAGCTCTCGTCCCCGGGCTTCCGCTTCCGCTTCGGCTCCCGCAACGCCTGGCGGCACGCCGTCTCGAGCGCCTGGTGCAGCTTCTCGTGGTCCGGCAGAGCCTCCAGCCGCTCGAGAAGCAGGTCCACCCGCACGTGGGCTGGCAACCCCGCGTCCACCGACTCGATCGCCCCGTCCCCCAGCCGCTCGCTCGCCTCGATGAACCAGTTCGGCGGCGGCACCATCACCCCGCTCCCGCCGGCGCGGGCCCCGGCCACAACCTTCTTCGTGCCACGCTTCTTGGTCCCGGGCCGATCGGTCTCGAGGTCCGCCGCATCGATCATTTCCGGCGGGGCCACCTTCGCCCGAACCGTCACGGGCCCCACCGCCACGATCGGCCACAGGCCCTCGCGGCTGGTCGGCTCGCGCACCAGCACCAGTGTCGCAATCCCGAGCCCGTCGGCCGCCTCACGCAGCGCTCTCCCGTCGACCCCCACTCTGGGCGGGCAGACCAGATAGCACCCCGCTTGGATCAACTCCGGCGCCGGCATCTCGCCGCCGACGCCAACCCCGCCCCCGATCACCGCCACGCGCATCGCGTCGATCGCCATGTCGCGTTTCTGCCGCCGGGCCTCCTGCAGAGGCATGATGATCCGGGCCATGCGGTCGTAGTCGAGCACCGAGTGCGCCTTCCGCAGCGCCCCGGCCGACACCGCCTCGCACTCGAAATACTGCCGCCGAACCAGGGCCTGATGGGCCTGCTCCATCAGCGCGTCGATCTTGGCGACTTGCTGTGGGCTGGGCATGCTCAACCTGGTCTCCTAGTGACCGACCACTCAACCGCTCGCTTCCCCGCGATCAGCCTACGCCCGACTGCGGCGAGTGACCGCTGGTCGCCATCCGAGTCCCCCGGCCGGCGTGGTCATCGTCGGCGATCCCGGTCAGCAGCTTGCACCAAACATCGGCCAGTTCCGGCATGTCGTACGCCAGCGTGTCCGAAAGCCCGGACCAATCCTGGGCCACAAACGCCCGCTTGAGCTCCCCGAGCCGCTGGGCCAGCGCATCGATCGCCTGCTGAGCGCTCGGCGTGCCGTTCGGGGTGCTCGAAGCGACGATGGAATACCCGAGCAGCTCCGACCCGTTTATCACCGCCGTCCGGGCTTGCTCCCACACACCCAATGCGGTGGTCAATCGTCCCATCGCGTTCTCGATCTGGCCCTGCTGGATCAGCTCGGCGGCGGCGACATGCTCGGCCTTGGCCTCATGCAGTGCCTCCGCCACGCCCCGGAGCGTCGAGGCGACCAGATCGACCGGGTCCGCCGTCGCAAACCGCACGTCCGAACCGGCAAACGTCTCCTCCCCCGGGCTCGAAAGCAGCTCGTCAGGAACGCTCACCCCGTCCAGTGTCGCGTCAATGACCACCCGGCCATGCCGCTGGGCCTCGGCCCGGGCCGCCCGGATCGCCTCTGCGAGTGTCGGCACACTGATCGTCACCGGCTGGTCATCGACAAACACGTTCATGCGCGGGCGCCCTCAACCCACCACTCCCCGGAACCCGTGTATCGGCCTTCCGGGTCAGCAGCCCGCAAACCACGCCGACAGGAATGCGAAGATGTCCGACACGTCGCGGACGCCGTCACCGTTCGCGTCGGCCACGGGGTCGCTTGCGAACCAGGCGCTGAGGAAGAAGAAGATGTCGTCCACGGCCCGTGCGCCCGAGCCGTCGATATCGGCCAGCCCGAGCAGTCCGGGCGTGCCGCAGGTGTTGAGCTGCTGGGCATACACGTCGGTCTGGTCGGACCTCGCATCCTGCCATGCGACGACGGCCCCCGTCGGGTAGCCGAAAGCGACGGCGAAGCCGTCGCGAGCGACCGAGCCCGACGGCGAGGTGTCCAGCGGGTGCTGGACCAGAATCTTGTTGCTGGGCGTCAGGGCGACGCTCGCAATCGACCCGGGCCAGCTCAGGGCCCCGCTCGGGCCGACCCGCGCCCCGGCAATCGTCTGAACCGACGGCGCGGTCCCCGCGTCTTGAGCCCAGAACACCACCGCCCCGCCCCCGCTCACCGCCGCCCGCAGCGCGAACTTCAACCCCGCCCCCATCGGCGCCGCCAGCAGCCCCGCGTCGCCGAAAGCCCGTGCCCCTGAGGAATCCAGCCGCTGGACCAGCACCCCCTGCGTCCCGTGCCCCGCATCGATCTCCCGGCAGAACACCCAGAGGGCATCTCCCGCAGAGTCGAAGGTAATCGCCGGCTCGATCCGCGACCGCGACGCGTCGGTCGACACGCTCACGCCATCACCCGCCCACATCGGCACGCCCGCGGGCGTGAGACGCTGGGCGTAGACGTTCTGCACGCCGCTGCGAGCGTCGAAGAACGCCAGCACGCAGCCTCCCGCCTCCCCGTTCGGCCCCGGCGCGGGCGCGAGCGCCACCCTCGGATAGTTGGTCGCGAAGGGCGCCGCCTGGGTCTGCACACCAACGTTCTGGGCGCTGACCGTCACCGGCTGTCCGCCGTTCCACACCCCGCCGACCGACGATCCCGACGGCTCGAACGCGAACTTCTGCGCCGCGACCCACCGCGTCGCGCTGCTCGAGGTCGAAAACTCGCGGATCCACGCGACGATCACCGAGCCGCCCTCCCCCGCCACCGCCTCGAACCGGTCCGGCGGCCGCGACGCCGTAGTCGCCGTCACAATCGCCTGCCCCCCGGCAACCAGCATCGGCGCCCCGGCGGAGCTCAGCACCTGCATCCGCAGGGTCGGTGGCGAAGTGCTCGCAAACCACACCGCCGCATACCGCCCGTCCGATGTCGCCACGACGCGCGGGTCGCGCTTGAACGTCGCGTCGTTCGTGAGCGCCACGCCCCCGGCCACCCACTCCGGCGCGCCCGCCGGGCTGATCCGCTGGGCAAAGACGTTCCGCGAACCAAAGGCCCGAAAGTCGGTCCACACCAGCACGGCGTTGCCCTGGGCATCGGTCTTCAGGTCATAGTTCACGTCGTAGAACGAGCCATTGACCGTCGTCGCCCCCAGCGTCGTCGTCGCCGCGGCGTTTGCCACGATCACGTCCGCGGGCCACGCCCTTGCCCCGTCGCGCATCAGCCGGTTGAGCCGGAGCGACCAGTACACCGGCGCGTCCTCGCTCTGCCACCACGAGACGTACGAACCCCCGCCCGCCACCGGGCTCAGCCGCACCTTCGCCTGGATCCCCGCCCCGCCCGCGACAAGCGTGTTGGCCGCAGCATCCGGCGTCCACTGCGCGACCGATGGCGCGGCCCCCACAGCGACGAGAACACAGGCAACACCGCCAAGAAACGCACGCATGATTCGGGCTCCAGATGCAGACTCGAAGTGTGCAGACACTACGCCGGGGCGTGGGTGTGCGACGAGTCCGCGCCCGCCGCCGCCAGTTCCGCCGCCCGCCGGGCCCGGCGCTTGGACTTGTGTATCAGCCGGATGTTCCGCGAATAGATCACGATCCCCGACGCCTGCCCGAGCATGGCCACGGGGTCCTGCCGCCAGATGAAGTAGCTGAACAGGATCAGCCCGCCCCCCAGGCTGAACCACCAGAAGCTCTCGGTGATCACGCTCTTGGAATGCCGCTCGCTCACCAGCCACTGCAGGACCATCCGGCCCGAGAACAGCAGCTGCCCGACAAGCCCGATGGCGACCCACGCCACGCCGACCCACGACGTCACGTTCAGCGTGCGATAAAACCAGTTGCCCCGCGAGTCGATCGCGCCCTGCACGATCTTGGGCCCGAGCACGCGCTCGAGCTCGGCCCGGCTCATCACCGGCGAAGCGGGCTGGCCGCGGAACAGCAGCCGGAAGCTGTACTCGCCCGAGGGCTCGAGCGCCGCCTCGATCACGCCCCGGTCCTCGGCGACGCGCACCTCGCGCTTGACGGCCCCGGGCCGCAGGTCGAAGTCCGGGCGACTCGTCGGCCCGAAGGCGATCCAGAACCCCAGCCCCATGACCAGGATCATCAGGGCCGCCGGCTCCCACTTGAACCGCTTCCGCACGGGCGCGGCGTTCACGCGCGGGCCTCCGCGCGGGCCCGGACGGGCGTCACCACGGCTTCACCGCCGGCACGCGACGCGTCCACCACCCGCACCCCCGGCGTCTCGTTCACGCCCACCTCGGCGTGCCCCGTGGGCCGCCGCCGGTTCCGCATGTACCGCACCGCCAAGAGGTCGATGAGCCCCGGCAAAGCACGCTGCACGATCCCCATGCCGTACTTGGTCTCCCCCGCCACCCGCGGACGGTGGTTGACCCGCATCTCCACCACCCGATACCCCATGTGCGCCGCCGTCACGGGGATGAACCGGTGCATCCCCCGAAGCTGCAAGGGCAGCTGCACCGCGATCTCCCGCTTCATGAGCCGCAGCGAGCAGCCCGTGTCGCGGATCGTGTCGCCCAGGAGCCACCGCCGGAACAGCCGCCCCACGACCGAGCCCCCGCGGCGGACAATGTTGTCCTTCCTCGCGTGCGAGCGGTCGCCCTGCACCATGTCGGCGTCATTAACCCGTAAAAGCTCGTACATCGCACCAAGGTCCGCCGGGTCGTTCTGGAGGTCCGCGTCGAGCGTCGCCACCAGCCTCCCGCGGCACCTGGAAAAACCCGCGAAGAACGCCGCCGACTGCCCGTTGCCCTTGCCGGGGGGCGTCTGCGTCATCGCGATACAGCGGAGCCATGGCCGCCCGACCATCAGGTCCATGACCCGCTGCCGCGTCGCGTCCGTCGAGCCGTCGTCGACGATCACGAACTCGAAGGCCACGCCCATGCCCGTGCATGCCCGCCCCACCTCGTCGACCAGCGCCCGCACGTTGTCCTGCTCGTTGTGAGCCGGGGCGACGACGGACAGCTCGATCTGGAAGTCGGGGTTCTGGGGCATCGTGAAGCCCATTGTAGGGCTCCGCCCTCCTCGGTTCCGGCACGCCGCGATGCGCCCGCGCCTCTATCATCCCGTATGCACACCCACGGCGTGAAGATCAACGCGGGCGACTCAACCAACACCATCAAGTACGTCTGCGAGGACCCGCAGGCCGTCACCGGCACCGACCAGAAAGAGCACATCGTCGACGGCGCCAAGGGCCACAACCTCATGGAGCTGGCCCTGGGCAACGGCATCAACATCGAGCACGCCTGCGGCGGGGTCTGCGCCTGCTCGACCTGCCACGTCTATGTCGAAGAAGGCATGGAGCTGCTCAGCGAGCCCACCGAGGCCGAAGACGACCGCGTCGAGGAAGCGCCCGACATCCGCCGCAACAGCCGTCTGAGCTGCCAGTGCGAGATCCTCAAGGCCGGCAAGATCGTCGTCCGGGTGCCGTCGTGGAACCGCAACGCCGTCAAAGAGATCCCGCACTGACCGGAGGCCGCCGCGTGGGATCTCGCAAGACCTTCGGCTGGCTCGATACCGCCCGCATCGGCGAGGCCCTCTTCGAGGCCCACCCCAAAGCCGACCCGCTCTCGCTCCGCTTCACAGACCTGCGCCGGCTCGTCGAGGCCCTGCCGGACTTCACGCCCGACCCAGCCCATCACGTCAACGAGAAGATTCTCGAGACCGTCCAGATGGCCTGGCACGACGAGCGCGACGGGATCGTCAACGACGACGAGGATTAACCGAGCCTCTCGCGTAAGCGAGAGACCGCCTCCCGCTCGCTCGCGCCCCACCGGCTCCCCGCACTCAGCGCATGTTCGGGAACACCACCAGCACGACCACGTCGTAGATCGCGTGCGTCGCCACCACGATCCCGAAACCGCGCATCATGTACACCGTGCCGAAATAGACCCCCGCGAGGGTCATGAACACGAACACGGGCCACTGCGCAGGCAGCGTCGGCTGGTGATACACCGCGAACGCGAGCGCCGCGACCACCACCGCCACGCCAGAGCCCACCCGCTCCTTGAGCCCGATCAGGTCCACCAAAATGAAGTGCAGGAGCGCCAGGCCCACCATCCGGAAGAGCATCTCCTCGTAGAGCCCGGCCCCCACGGCGATGGTCATCCTCGCCCCCACCGGCAGGCTGTGCAGGTCCGTCCCCGCCATCGCCAGCGCAGACTGCGCGTGCGAGCTTGCCGCCGCCAGAACCAGCAACGGCAGTGTCCACGCCAGGCTCTCGATGAACATGCCCCCGAGCGTCTTGGGGTCCAGCATCCAGCGGTCACGCACCAGCACGTGCCAGACCAGCAGCACCACCAGCAGCGCAACACCCGGCAGAAAAGCCGCGGCGAGCCCGAAGACATGGAAGAAGTCCGACAGCAGACGGTTGGCCGCCACGCCGATCTGCGTCCGCGTTGCCGGATCCGTCAGGAAGACCACCGAGCCGACCTCGTAGGCAAGCACCAGGGGCAGCAGGAAGACCAGCACGTGCAGTGGCCGCTGCGACCGCAGCCAATACGTCTCGAGCGCATCAGCCCCGCTCCCCCCCGCACGCGGGCCGGCAGGTCGGTTGCTGTTTCGTCGGCGTGCCTTGGCCATGCGTGAGCACAGAGTAGCGGCCCCGCCACGCCCCGCGCCGAGGCCGACCCGGCAGACACAGCGACCCGCCTGAAGGGGCGGGTCGCGTGTCAAACATCGATTGTGACGAAGCCTGCTGGCGTTCGAACCGGCGCTCAAAGCCGCCGCCGAAGGCCCGGCTTACTTCTTGCCAGCGCCCGACTTGCCCGAGCCCGACTTGCCCGAACCGGACTTGGCCGCCCCAGACTTGCTCGAGCCCGACTTGCCCGAGCCGGGCTTCGCTGCGGCGACCGGAGCCGCGCCACCCGGGGCGGTGCCGAGCTTGGCCTTGACGCGCCTGCTCATGCGGCTTTTGCGCCGGGCGGCCTGGTTCTTGTGGATCACGCCCTTGCCCGCCGTCCGGTCAACGGACTGAACGAACGCGGAATGGGCCTTGGTGACCTCCTCGGTCGAGCCGTGGGCCAGCTTGTCGACAAGGTCCTTGATCACGCCCTTCATGCTCCGCATACGCCAGCGGTTGCGGGCGGCGTGCTTGGCGTTCTGGCGGATGCGCTTCTTCGCGGACAGAGAGTGAGCCATGGCGTAATCGTTTCCTTACAAGTGGGACCCAAAGTATCCCACCCTCCCGCCATAAATCAAGCCCCCTTTGGTCGGACAACCACTTGCCGACCCGCCCTCTCCCGGCGTACCCTCCCCTCCACTTCCCGTGCGGGTGTAGCTCAATTGGATAGAGCACCTGACTACGGATCAGGAGGTTTCAGGTTCGACTCCTGACACCCGTACTTGCACCGCAGCGCCGCCCCCTTGGGCGGCGTCTTGCGTTTTGCCGCCCCGGCCCCGCCCGCACCCCCCCCAAACTCCGCCCCTTCCTGAGTTTCAAGGGCTCAGGGTGCCCGCTCGCCGGTAGGGCCCGCCGCGGGGGCTGTGTTGGCGTCACCCTCCGATTTTACCGGCGTGCCCTTGGCCCCATCGGGCTTCGGGGCCGGTTTCTTGCCCGCCGCGGGCGTGCCCGTGGCCGGCTCGACCGCCGGCACGGGCAACAGCCGGACCAGAAGTTCCAGCTTGCTGCGCATCGCGCGGGCCAGCTCTTCGTTCCGGCGGGCCGTCAGCCGCCCCGACAGCTCTCCCGAGCCCAAGGGATCGATGAACCCCGGCGTCGCCCGGCTGAGCCGGTGGCTCGCCCCCGTGAGCGACCCGCCCAGCGTGTCGTCGCCAATATCGTCCCGCGGGTTCCAGAACCCGCCCCCGGCGTACAGGCCCATCAGCGGTGTGTCGCTCGCGCCCGGGCCGGGCCCGCGCCCGGCCAGGATCAGGTGCCGCACGGTGACATTGCACGCCGTGGCGTCGATCGGCGTGTCCCCCGCGCTCGGGTACAGGAACACGTGCATGTGCACGATGCTCCCCGACGCGTCGGCCAGCCGATCCCCCGGGTTCATGAACCGTTCGGCGGGCAGGTCGGACAGAAACACCTCCGCCGTGTTCTGGTCGATGGGCGTATACGCCGCCGTGATGAACGCCGGCGAAAGCTGCTTGTCCCCCATGCTCGACCGGGCCGTCAGCTCGCCCCCGGCCTCGGAGCGAAACAGCGAGCACCCGGGCACAGCCCCGAGCAGCGTCATAGCCAGCGGAATCGCGATCAGGCGGCACATGCTCGGCACGGCGAATCTCCGGGAGGAGGGGGGCGGGGATGACGGGGAACGGTTGAACACGAAGTCGCGAAGGGCTGGAAAACACTTCAACGCCGAAACTCAGAGCGACCAGAGTAAGCGGAGCAAGCCGGAGAGTAACGCCGGTTCAACCCAAAGCTCTCCGTCCGATCTTCTCCGGGGCCTCTTGTCCCGTCGCCTTCCCACCATCCTTCGACCGCTTGGCGCTTCGGCATTCAAACCGGGTTGGAAACAGACTGGGCGGGAGCGGCATGGCTGGCCGTCGCGCACCGCCCGCAAATCTCACTCCAGCGGGTCCGGCTCCCCCAGCCGCGACGCGAGCCGGCTCAGCCCGGCGCGAAGCCTCGCCACCTCGGCCTCCAGCGCCTCCATCCGTTCCATCGCTGCCGGGTCCAACCCCCCCATTGCCCCCGGCCCGCCCTCCGCCGCTTGAGCATCGGAAGCGTGCTCGGCCCTTCCCCCGCCGCTCTGCACCGCGTGCAGCGACGGGCACAGCACCTGCGCATACACCCTGGCCCGCGATCCCGGCGGCGGCCCAAACTCCTGCACCAGCCCCGGCCTTCCCGCCTCCCCCTCCACCGGCGACATCAGCCCGTCCAGCACCCCTTTGAGTGCCTCCAGCGACTCGATCGGGTGCATCCGCGAGGCGTTCTGCCTCAGCTCACCGATCGACTGCGGCCCGCGCAACAGCAGCTCCGTCAACACCACCAGGCCCGGTGTCTCTACACCCAGCACTTCCCGACCCAAGTGCCGGAACTTCGCCACCCGCGAGCCCGACATCATCGCTTCGCGCACCAGCCCCTTCTGCCGCAGACCGTCCAGCGCGTCCATCACGCGGTCCTCGTCCCACGTGACCACCGGCAACCGATTGTTTTTCTGGTTGCACCCGCTCACCAGGGCATTGAGCGTCAACGGATATTGCTGGGGCGTGGTCATCGCCTTCTCGACCAGCACGCCCAGCACGCGGCATTCGTCCGGCTTGAGTACGGGAAGTGTCAGCATGTTGGCGAGTGTACCGGGATTGCGGGCAGGATCCCCGCCGCGACCTGCGTATCTAAAAAGAGTGGAAACCCGGCCCGGCCGATCCACTACAATCGGTTGTTCACACAAGGGGCCGGGACATGCGCACCGCACCACTCTCCATCAGCATCGCACTCGCCGTCGCCGCGCTCGGCGCAACGGCGAGCGCGCAACAACAGCAGCAACAGCCCCAGCCCGGCGCGGGGCAGGGTGTCCAGCCTGCCCCGTGGCGAAAGTTCCCTACGGGCTTGGGCGGCGTGCCCGCTGGCACCGCGCCAGCCAACCCCGGCTCGATGCTCGACCGCACACCCACCCGCAACCGCTTCCCGGTCCAGCCTGCCCCCTCCGCCCCCACCACCCCCGCTATCGGCAACGGGCCCGGCTTCAACGGCTTTCCCTTCGGTGCCCAGTCCCTCACCAATCGCCCGTACTACGTCATCACCACCCCCGATTTCCGCTTCGGCGGCCGGACGCTGAACTTCGGCGATATCTCACCCGGGCAGACGTACCGCTCGGGCCTCGGGCTCGACGCCTTTGGCGGGGGCTACGGCGCCTTCAGGCCGCTGGGTGGCGCGATCCTGCGTCGCTACGGCGGAGAAACGCTGGATTTCGGCATCCGCCTCACCACCCCAGCACTGAGCGGGTGTGCTCCTCAGCCCAGTTTCATCGTTCCCCCCACCTTTCGCGGCAGCTATTCCGGCTGGACCGATGCCTGGCGCCGCTGGGATGACGACTGGCAGGCCTACTCCTTCGTCGGCAACGTTTCTGGCGACAGCTTCCGACCCACCGCCCCACCATCCGCCCCACCCTCCGAACCCGCCCGGCCGCCGGCCCCGCTCACCACCATGCAGCAGGCCGCCGAGGCCCTGCAGCGCGGCGACGCGACCGCCGCCGCAAGCTTCTTCCAGCAGCGCCTCATCGAGAACGACAACGACGCCCTCGCCCAGCGCGGCCTGGCACTGGCCCTGCTCGAACAACGCAAGCTCGAACAGGCTATCGCCGTGCTCGGTCAGACCTATGTCAAGTACCCTTGGCTCGCCGGCCTGCCGATCCCGGCCTCGAGCCTCCCCGGCGGCGAGCGCGACCTCCGCTCCCGCTTCAACAGCGTTATGACCTACGCGAACCGCACGAACACCTCCAGCAGCCTGCTCTCGGCCGCCATCTTCGCTCAGGCCGAGGACCGCCCCGAGGTGGCCCTGAAACTCATTGACCGGGCCGAGGCCGCCGGGCTGGATGCCCCCGTGGTCGCCGCCCTCCGGACCGCCCTCGGAAAGTAGCCATGCGATAAGGGTTTACAGCCGCCCGCCCCAGAGTTGTCCCGCATGTTTGCAAGCGATAACACCGGTTGCCCGATTTGGGTGTCGCCGGCCGGACGCTCAAGCCTTGAATCCCTGCGGCCTGCGGGCTCGATTGACGCGAACTCTTCCGCAGGCCCGACCCCCATGTCCCCATCGGCCCCATCGGCCCCATCGGCCCCACACTCGGAGACTACGACCATGTCCTCGGCCCGTCTTCAGACCCTTCGCCCCACCGGCCTCCCGCGTCGCGCCGCGAACCTCGCCGCCATGCTTGCCCTCGCGGGCGCGGCGGCGCTCAGCGCCGGTTGTAACAACGCCGGCGAGGGCGCCCTCAGCGGCGGCGCACTGGGTGCCGGAG
>Ga0105048_10008842_pt1 | contig 16087 bp, 13 predicted proteins | sample MAT05_FD_78382 | JGI IMG/M metagenome (GOLD analysis project Ga0105048, IMG submission 78382) | Freshwater microbial communities from Lake Fryxell liftoff mats and glacier meltwater in Antarctica - MAT-05 | ecosystem: Environmental > Aquatic > Freshwater > Ice > Liftoff microbial mat | place...
CAGGGAACAGTTTGCTGACGCATGGGTAGTTTAAGTATCAGCAAACTGTTGGCTGATGGCTGTTCACTGAATTCTTATTTCGCCGTATCGCCCGTAGTACGGATCAGGCTGATGCCCGTGAAGAAGAAAATGGCACCGAGGCCAAGATATACCCAGGATGACTGGGCAACCCCGCCCGCCATCATGTCTTTGCCACCCATAAGAAGACCAATCAGGCCAAGTAGGGTTAGGATTATGCCGAATATTCGCTTGACATTCATACCGTTGAGTTTTGTGAGTGAATACTGTTTCATTGTTTCACTTACAAGAACATCTATTTTGGAGACTGTATTACTAAAGCTATTCAACGGACACAATACACAATGCTTCTCCTTGCCTACTCCATAATCGGTGTCCTTATTGCGTTGCTGGGAGCTGCCGTTTGGCAGTTCAAGCTGACAACCTGGTTATCTAATATCAATAATCTGGACGTAACCAATCATGCCGGCCTGGCCCGCTATGCTGGTCTATTTCTGATAGGATTGGGGGTTTACGCTGTCCTCTGCGGCTATTTTGCCCAACAGACTACCACACAAAGTGGTCAGATTGCCGTAATGATCCTGTTTGTTATTGGCGCACAACTTTCCATGGTAGGGTATATGTATGGGTTGAGGAAATACACGAAACAGTGAACAGGTAACAGGTATCAACGAACAGCCAGCAGTGACCAGTTTGCTTACGCTACAAAAGTTTTGTATAAGCAAACTGTTCACTGCTGGCTATTTACTGCTCACGGAGTCTTACCTACTCTCGTTGAGTACCTCTTTGATATCCGAGATGATCTTGCTGGCCAAATGCTCCGCTGTAGAGAGCGTGTCTGACTCGGAATAAATGCGGATAATTGGTTCCGTATTTGATTTTCTCAGGTGTACCCACTCCCGGTCGAACTCAATTTTCACTCCGTCAATCGTATTGATCGGATTGCGGGCATACTTCGTTTTGATGCGTTCAAGCACCGCGTCCACATCGATGTTGGGTGTTAACTCGATCTTGTTTTTAGAGATGTAATAGTTCGGGTACGTCCGGCGCAACATCGACACCGACTTACCAAACTTAGCCAAATGGGTCAGGAATAAAGCGATGCCTACCAGTGCATCGCGTCCGTAGTGCAGTTCAGGGAAGATAATCCCCCCGTTGCCCTCACCACCGATCACGGCATTATGCGCCTTCATCATGTCAACTACGTTCACTTCACCTACTGCCGAAGCAAAATGCTCGCCACCCGCTTTGCGGGTCACATCGCGAAGCGCAACGGTACTCGACAGGTTCGAGACGGTATTACCCGATGGCGAACCTGCGGGTCGATTCTTCAGCACATAATCGGCCACAGCAACTAATGTGTATTCCTCTCCAAACGGTGAGCCATCTTCGCAAATCAGCGCTAAGCGATCTACGTCAGGGTCTACTACAATGCCAAGATCAATATTGTCTTTTTTGGCAATATTGATAATATCGGTGAGGTTTTCGGGAAGGGGCTCAGGGTTGTGGGCGAAGTGGCCGGTTGGTTCGCAATGTATTTTGGTGATCTGCTCCACGCCAAGCGCTTCGAGCAGCATCGGCACCGCCAAACCACCTGTAGAGTTTACGGCATCGACCACAACCCGAAAATTACGAGCGGCAATAGCTTCTCGATCCACCAAAGGCAAAGCCAGAATCTGATCAATGTGTTTTTGTAGATAGGTATCATCGGTGCGGTAAGTACCCAGTTTGCGTACTTCGGCAAAGTCGATGGCTTCGGCTTCGGCAATAGCCAACACTTCAACTCCGTCGTCGCCGGAGATAAACTCGCCTTTTTCGTTGAGTAATTTAAGTGCATTCCACTGAATCGGGTTATGGCTGGCTGTCAGGATAATACCGCCAATGGCACCCTCAGCCGTAACGGACAGTTCGACGGTTGGTGTGGTCGAAAGCCCTAAGTCCACTACATTGATGCCAAGGCCCTGCAATGTTGCCGACACTAAGCCAGACACCATCTGCCCCGACAATCGGGCGTCACGCCCAATTACAACTGTAGGAGCATTCGTTGCTCCTTGTGAGGTAGCCCGTTGCCGAAGCCATTGCCCAAATGCTGCTGAAAATTTCACAACGTCCAACGGTGTTAGACCTTCTCCGCTACGCCCCCCAATCGTCCCACGAATACCGGAGATAGATTTAATTAATGCCACGTGAATCGGGTAAAGAACTCGTTAAGTAATCTGGCAAAGATAACCATTCGGTAGATTAGGACGCGTACCGTTAGCCATAAAAAACGGGGAGTTCTTAGCGGGTGCCAACTACGCGCAATAACCTCATAAGTGTTTTGCGGGGTAAAAAATGGGAGTGTTCAGGTCATTACCCCACTAGCCCAGATTCCCTCCCCCCTCAAATATCTACCGCACTATCGCTCTCAATCTCTAGTTCATTACTGAACGTAGCCGAGGCTGAGCCGCTGTAGGAGCCGGTGATGGGGGCGAATTTGTGTAATTGGAATTTGACAGTTGTTCGCAAATAGCGAACTTTGGGTTCTCATTGCTATACTATGCGAATACACGCCCTAAAAACGTTGAAACAGTTTTGGCAGAAACACCCCGATTCTGAAGCAGGTTTGCGTAACTGGTATAGCAAGATAGAAGCGAAGGCACATCAAACACCGCAGGAAGTGGTAGCTGACTTTAAGGGAGCTGATTATGTTGGCAATGAGCGAATCGTTTTCAATATTGCCCGCAACAAGTACAGGCTGGTTGTGGCCTTCAACTATGCGTTCGGGCTGGCCTTCGTTAAGTTCATCGGCACCCATGGGGAGTATGACAAAATCGACGTTCAAACGGTAAACTATATCTCGGACTAGCCTATGGAAACCAACAGGCCTATCAAAAATGAGCAGGAATATCATCTTGCACTCCAGGAGATGGAACAATTGTTCCATGCGAAACCCAACACACCAGAAGGCGATTTATTGACGGTTCTATCGTTATTGATACACGACTTTGAGCAGCAACATTATTCGATAAAGCCCCTTTCGGCCATTGAAGCTATCAAATACGAAATGCAGGAGCAAGGGCTAACTCAAACGGGGCTCGCCGACCGTTTGGGTATGAGTAAAAGTGCGATTTCGGAGATTATCAACGGCAAAAAACAGATGAGCGTCAACTTCATGCGCTTTGTTCACAAGGAGTTAGGCATTCCGGCTACTGTATTGCTGTCCTGAATGACTTTCTTACTCCCCTCCCCCCTCAATATCCACCGCACTATCGCTCTCAATCTCCAGTTCATTACTGAACGTGGCCGAGGCTGAGCCGCTGTAGGAGCCTGTAATCGGGGCGGCTAATTCGGGGCGGGCGGTGCTGGTCAGGAAAATATGCCGGTTGTTCACCACTGAGCCTTCGGTAGGGTCGTAGCCACGCCAGCCTGCCCCCGGCAAATACACTTCTGCCCAAGCATGGAGTTCATGTTCCTGCTGTGGATTACCAAAGAGATAACCGCTTACAAACCGGGCGGCCAAACCCAGACTCCGGCAGGCGGCCATGAATAAAACGGTATAGTCGCGGCAGGAGCCGTGCCGGTTTAGCAATGTCTGTTCGGGGGGCAAGGGAGCACCCTGTTCGCGAGTTTCGTAGGTAAAACTACGAATGGTGCGGTTCAGTACCGACAAAAACTCAATGGTATCCCAAGTGGCATTAGCAGCCATTCTACGAGCCCATAGCTCTATTTCGGCGGTAACCGTGCTCCGGTCTAAATGCGGATACAACAGGGCTTCTACACCCGGCTCGTAACGAAACCCGGGTAGTTTTTTGCTCTCAAACGGAAAAATCACGAAGTCGAACGAGTTAAAGTCGTCCGAGTGCAGGCTCATGTCTGCCGTAATGCTAAGATGGTGAGTTGGACCATGAAAAAAGACCACCTGTTGCACGTTACCCTCCGCATCTACGTTCCTCACCACTTTCGAAGGAATGGGGTCAATGACGAGTTCATAGGCCATCAGCCGCTGATACGGGTAGGTACGCGGGTACAGGTATAGCGTATGAGGATTCAGGGCAACCGGGCCGTCGTACGTGTACGTAGAAGTATGGCGAACGTGAAGGAGCATTATTGTTTTCCGGCTTTGATTTTATCAAAAATAGGGTCCATCCAGTACGTGGGAAGTTTTCGGACAGAATTGTTGAGCAACGCACTCCATTGATGCGAAATCTCATCCATATCGTCCTTTTCGAGCCGGTGTTCGGTCATGTGGAAACTACTGTCGGGGTACACGATAATATCGAGCGGATAATCGACATCGTTGGCACTGACGCGGGTAGCATCGAACGCCAGAAACCCAATTTTGAGCGCTTCGGCCAAACTGGTTTCGTAAGTAAGGTTTCGGAAGAGAAGTGGCTTTCCGTACCCGGAATTACCAATGACTTTAAACAGCGATCCACTATCGACTTCAACCCAGTTTCCTTCGGGATAGAGTTGGTAAAGTTTGTGCTCGTCGTCATCTTCCAACTGCCCACCCACAATCGCGTTGAGGTTAAACGATAAACCACTGGCTATGATCGATTCTTTGTCTTCTTTAGCTACGCGCTTCACCTGTTCGCCAAATGCATTGACTGCTTTGTAAAGCTTATTGAACGAGCGATCCTGCTCCAACAATACCTCTCGAAAATAAGTAATCGCTTTGTCGCGCACGGATCGGAGTCCCGATGTCATTACGAAAAGTGAGTGGTTCTCTACCTCGTGAACGGTAATTTTACGGTTGCTCGACACTTCGGTGCCGGAGGTTAGGCGGGTATCAGCAATGGCAACAAGGCCCGAACGAACCTTTATGCCCAGACAATAGGTCATAGGAATTGATCAGATGCGAAAGCCAAAAGTCGACAAAGAAGGCCAGAACTCAAACTTTAATTCTCGACTCTCACCTCAACTCGTGCTGTATCGTCTTCTCCATTGTCGTAGCCATTGGCATATCCAGAGTCAGAATCAGCGGGGTTAGCAAAGGTTATCTGGGCCGCCGTCGATTGTACGCCAACGGCTGTAGCGGTTGCAATAAATGTGAGCGTGACCGATCCGCCCGCCGGAATGCTGTTAATGATACCACGGGCACTCCCGTTGTTTAGATCCATTCCGCTGGCCGACGACGTAAACTGAAGCCCTGCTGGTAATGGTTGAATCACAACCACACTGCTGGCAGTGGCTCCACCTCTGTTACTAACCACAATAGAGAATGCAACAGCCTGACCCAAGCGAACAACACGCTGGCTAACAAGAACTTGTAAACTCAAATCAACCGTTTGTGGGTCGGGAGTGGGTTGATTAGACTGTACACCGGGCAGTGGAGTCTGGTTTGGGTTGGGCGAAGCGTAGGTGGCGCTACCGCTTTCGATGGTGCGCAGGTCGGTGTACGTTGCATCGTCCTGACCGTCGCCAGTGCCCGAGTTGGGAATACTGTTGGGGTCGGTTTTACCAGCCCCCGAAATTTCAGCCGCATTCTGGTAATAGCCGGGTTGTTGCACTCGAACCGTAAACCGTTGCGTGATGGATGAATTGGGGGGCAACCCAGCGGCCAATGTACTGCTCAAAATATTGTTGGCTACGGATAAATTATCCGTCGTAGAAATAAATTGTACGTTAGCAGGAAGTCGATTTCGCCAGCTAAGTGTTCCTGGATCGCAAGGGCCTTTGTTGGTAATGGTTAACGCATATTGAACATCTTCACCCACGCGCGGCACCCGCTTGTCGACGGCCATAGCAAGGGCTAAATCGGCCTGCCCCACTCCCACCGACAACGAACCGGGCGTCGAAACACACCCATACACGGCATCAGTTGCCGATGCCGAATACGTACCGGTGTTTGTAACGGAGATTGTTGGTGTCGATTGGTTCGTACTCCAGCGCACCGGGAAGGTGGCATTGGTGGTGAGGGTTACGCTATTGACGGTGCAAAAGTTGGGGGTTCCACCCAGCGCGCTCACTGTTGGTTGGACCGGTGCCGTGTATGTAGGGACAGTTACAGCGGGCGGAAACAAAATTCGCCCGTTCGTTGCCCGAAGCCGAACAGCATACGTTCCGGGCCCCACATTGCGGCTTTGGTTGCTGGTTCCGTCGCCCCAATTGTATTCGGCATATCCATTGGCAAAACCCAATGTCAAACCCGTAGTGCTGCCCGGACAGGCGATACTGGCCAACGGTTGGGTTTGAGGAAGCACAGGAGAAATGCTGTCTAACAGCGATTGTTGCGTTAAAATAGTTGTCCAGCGGTTAGCCACTTGTTGCTGACCCGCCTGGGAGTAATGAAGGCCATCGGGTCGCCAGGTTTCGTTTGGGTTTGCAGGATTCAGCATCGTAACCTGATCTAAATCAGGCCCTCTGAAGATATTATCGACAAACCGTGGAGTAGCCCATTCACCTCGATTTATCACCGAATCCTGAGCCAGGCGTGGCTTTGGGAACGGCATGGTTATGTATGAATCTTTGGCAATAATCCAGGCCAAACTCGGCAAATTGAATTCGGTTCGTACCTTATCAATTACGCCCAGGTAATTCCGTCTGGTTACGGTGGCTTCGTTGTCGCGCTCGTTCACCCCATGTTGAACCAGTACCGCCCGCATGCCCGTCGAAGGAGCATAGAGGTTCATAATGTTGCGCAAATTCACGTAGGGCATTCGTAGATCATAACGAACAAAACTGTGCGAAAATGGAATATCATAAGCCGCTTGATAAACCTGCTCCATGGTTGTTCCGCCAAACCCGGCATTGAAAAACAAAATCGGAACACCGAGTTGTTGAACCATCTGATCACCTAATTTGCCCCAATACCAGGCAAACCGGGCAAAAGGTGACGATCCAACATACGTATTGAATTTTTCAAAAGCAGTTATACCCGGCAAATAGCGATTGTCGGCCGTGTTTTCGTATTGCGTAAAGGCTGGATTTACAAAGTTTGCGGAGTTATTCTCATTAAGCCGTACACAACTGACACGGTCGTCGACGGCACCATCCAGCGTTGGGCATAGATCGGGACCTGTATAGGTCCAGGTGCCATCACCACAACTCGTTCCCTGTGCGTTGGAATGGCCCAAAATGGCAAACACCTCCCCTACGCCAACACGGTCGATCACATCGGTGCCGACGACTACGCTATTACGAATACCCCGAAAACTGAGTTGATACCAGCCACCTGTCAACGTTAAGCTTCCCGAAAATTGGCCGTTGGTAGGATTGGCCTGAACCGTCGTCCAGGAGGTGACGGTAGTCGATGTAACGCGGTTTATGACCTGCACCTCTACCCGATCTAGCGCAGTGGTAAAGCTACCCGCTACCTGAAATGTAGCCTGGTTGGCATTGCTCCGCTGAAACACCATCCGGTTCAATGGGAAGGTAGCATCGAGTTGTGCAAGGGCGTTCTGCGTAATCAGAAGCAGCAACAGCCAGAAACTCAGTACAGAAACGGTACGTTTAGTAAAAACTATTTGCATGTTTATTCTTTGCTGTCTGATTGACAAATTTTCATCAATCAAGGTTGCTTCCTCACTTACCAACTACACGTAATCGCAAAGTCATACACAAAGCTTTTACTGTTCCGCTGCGCGTCTCCATTACTCATTGCGTAACAACTTTTCTCAACCAGATGGCAATTTAAGGTGATTTTGTCATTAACGATGTTAAAATTTACTACATAATGAAATCCATATTCGCTTGCCTGATGACTTCTATTTGCGTTGCTTTGTAGTACTATATACCCGAAACACCTGAACGACATGCAATTTGACGACGAGGACGAAGACGGATTTGATTGGGAAGAATTTGAGCGCAACTATGACCCCATTGAAGCTCAACGCGAAATGGAGGCTGAGAACCGCCGAATTGAGCAACTCCCTGTGCTGAAAAAAGCCAATGAAATTCTGGAAATTACTCAGGCTATCGTCAGCACTATCGATGAGGAAGAGGACATACTGATGATGAGCGAGCAGATGATGGCCAATGCCATGATGCTACCTACTAAAATTGTTGGGGCTGAGGGCGCTGACCTATACACGCTCCGCATGGAAAACGCAGTAATTATCAAAACCCACGCCCGCGAACTGCTCACCCAAACCAACTACCTCCGCGCCGAAAAACTCTCCGAACCCGCTTATATTAAACTCCTGCGCGACGAAATTGAGAATTTCCGGGTGCTGTTTGTGGAGTGGATCAATAGCTTCGACAAAACCAACGACATTCCCGACGATTGGGGGCTGTTTAATTCTTAAAGCCGTACCTTTGCGCCCTGAAACCCAAGCGGCCTGTGTACGTAAAACCAAAAAAAAGTCTCGGACAGCATTTCCTCACCGACGACTCAATCGCTCAAAGTATTGCTGAATTGTTGAGCGGCCATGGCAATTACCGGCATGTGCTGGAAATTGGCCCCGGCACGGGTGTTCTCACCCGGTTCCTGTTACCTAATACCAACTACGAAACCCACGCTGTTGAACTCGACAGAGAGTCAGTAGTATACCTAAAAAAAGCGTTTCCGTCGCTGACGAGCCGTTTGGTCGAAGGTGATTTTCTGGAAATGAAACCCGCTGATTACTTACCCAACCTGCCCGAAACGGAGCCATTTGCCATTATCGGCAACTTCCCGTACAATATCTCGTCCCAGATTTTCTTTAACGTACTCGACCACCGCGACCGTATCACCGAAGTGGTTTGTATGTTACAACGCGAGGTAGCCCAGCGGCTGGCATCGCCCCCCGGCAAAAAACAATATGGCATTTTGAGTGTGTTTTTGCAGGCGTGGTACGACGTCAAATACGAGTTTACCGTCCCTCCGGAAGTATTCAACCCACCTCCCAAAGTCCATTCAGGCGTAATCAGTGTTCGCCGAAACAGCGTTCAGGAGTTGGGATGCAACGAACGCCGGTTTATCCAGGTAGTGAAACACGGATTTAATCAACGCCGGAAAACCCTCCGCAATGCGCTCAAACCGCTCGGCATCACCGAAGCAGCTGCCAATAGTCGCTTTATGGATAAACGCGCCGAACAACTCAGCGTTGCTGATTTCGTTGAATTGACAAATATGATGGTGAAGGAGGACAACGAATGACATTTGAACTCACTAAAGAATACCTCGGCCAGCTTCAGGAGGCCATTGACGTCCGCGACGAGTTGCTGTTGCAAACGGAGATGGAGGAACTGTACCCAGCCGATATTTCTGGTATTCTTTATGAGTTAGACACCGACCATGCGCATTACCTCCTGACCCTGCTTGACAACGAGGTTGGCGCCGAAATTCTGGCCAATCTCGACCCAGCCGTTCGGCTCGATCTGCTGGCCACGTTCACCTCGGCCGAGTTGGCCCCTCTGGTCAACGTGATGGATTCCGACGATGCCGTGGATTTACTCAACGAGCAGCCAATCCGGATTCGGGAGGAGATCATTGGCCTACTCGAAGACCGCGAACAGGCTCGCTTCATTCTGGATCTGCTCCACTACGACGAAGATGTAGCTGGAGGCCTGATGCAGAAGGAGTTAATCAAAATAAACGTGAACCTAACGGTGAACGGCTGTATCGAAGAAATTCGTGATCAGGCCGAAAACGTGGAAAAAGTGTACTCAGTCTACGTTGTCGATGATGGTGGAAAGTTGCTGGGGTTAGTATCACTCAAGAAGATTGTGCTGGCCCACCGGACGACCAAAATCGCCGATATTTACGACAAGGACATCATTTTCGTGGAAACCTACCGGCCCGTTGATGAGGTAGCCGAAGTAATGCAACGGTACGACTTAGACGCCATTCCGGTGGTAAACGTACAGGGCCGTTTGCTGGGCCGAATCACCATCGACGACGTGGTCGACGTGATCACCGAACAAGCAGAAGAAGACATCCAGGTGATTTCGGGGCTTTCGGGCGAAGTCGAAGAAGATGATACCGTTTGGGCGCGGTCGAAAGTGCAGTTGCCGTGGCTGATTGCGGGGGCCGTAGGGAGTTTGCTGGCAGCCACGGTTATCAACGGTTTCCAGAGCGAGTTGGGCAAGATTGCGGCTCTGGCCGCCTTTATTCCAATCATAGGGTCAACGGGGGGTAACGTCGGTATTCAGACCTCCTCGCTCATTCTGCAAAGTCTCGCCGATACCTCGGGGTTAAGTACATCGCTTGGCCAACGACTCCTACGGACGTTATTGGTGGCGGTTATCAACGGTTTGGTAGTTGGCCTCATCGCGGGCACCTATACATTCCTGATTGGCCAACCCCGTTTATTCCCCGTAGTGGCTACATCCTTACTGGCTGTGGTATTATTGGCCTCGTTTATGGGCACCGTTACCCCCCTATTGCTTAACCGAATCGGCATCAATCCCGCCGTTGCATCGGGGCCGTTCATCACCACCGCCAACGATCTTATTGGTATTGGGGTGTACTTCCAGATTGCCGATTTGTTGCTGGCTGAGTTGTAAAAACGAGTATCTCAACTTTTCGTACTGGGTAGCCAGTCTATGGTAGAGTTTTTCAGCCTATTATTTGGCCTAAAACGGCTCTTTTGAAGGAAAACAGGCCTGTAGTTTAGGCTTAAAACTCCAGTTTGTTAGCCACCATAGACTGGCTGTCCAGTACCAAAAAAATACGCTTCATAAAAAAACGAGGTAAGCCAACTTGGCGATGCGCTAAGTACTGAACCTACTCAGGGCACTGCCATTGGCCGTAATTGTTACAAGATTCGGTTGGCTATACAAAGTAAGGCAAAAGGAAAGCGGGGGTGGCCATGTGAACTGGCATTAGTTGTTCGTGCATAAAGAGGGTCGATGTGACAAATCAGTAAATAGACAAAAATAGAACAAAAAAGCACATACTGATCATCAATCAGCATGTGCCCGCGATACCAACCTATGAAGAATTAACTGCTTTTTAGTATAAAGACTGAATACGCTTAATTATCCCCTAAAAATACAAAAAATAGTACACCAACCCCCTCAGTTCGCTGTATTCTATGATTATTCCGGTATGCTCACAGTACTCAGTACCCAAACAATTCTTCCAGCGTCAGTTTCTTCACCAAACCATGTTTGGCCAAATCATCGGGTGTAAGGCGCTTTTCAGAGGCTACTACGCACAAGGTATACGGCTTGTTGGCCAGTTGCGTATCGGCGAATGTCTTCAAGTCGGCATAGCTGAGTTTATCTAATGCCTCGTAGGTTTTCTGACGGGCATCGTAATCAATACCTTTTTCCACGGAATCCAGATAGCTGTAAATGATACCATCCTGCCGAATTCGCTCGGTTTGCATCGACTTTTTCATACCCACTTTCGTCGTTTCGAGGAGTTTACCAGACTCTGGTAAGGCGTTCAACAGTTCGTTCATTCCGGCTACGGCCTCCTGAAATTTGTCGGCCTGACTGCCAATATACGCGCTTACCGAATATTGCTCGTCTTTGCGCTCGGGAATATCATAATTGGCAAACGTCGAATAGGCCAGGGCTTTCGATTCGCGCAGGGTCTGGAACACCACCGAAGCCATATTACCGCCAAAATAGTTGTTGAACAGATTTACGGTCGGCATTTGCGCCGGGTCGAAAGCAGTAGTATTACGCACCCAATACACCTCTGACTGCACCATGTCGTAATCAGCAAACAGCACTTCCGGCTTCTGCTGTGTTATCTGCTTAAAGTCCTGACGAACAGGCACAGCCCGGAACTGAGCTGGCATCTGATGTGCCTTGGTCAGGTCAGTGCCAAGCGAAGCCAGCGCTTGTGGACCATAGTAAATTACCTGTTGTGGGTAATCGAAAAGCGAGTGCAATACGTCGAGCAGTTGAGCCGAGGTGAGGGCTTTCAATTCGTCGTTTGTCAATTGGTTATTGTACGGATTTTTGGGGCCATACTGCGCGTAATTAATCAGGCCCTGCATAATGGCTCCTTTGTTCAGTTTGTTGTCGGCCCGCGATTTTATGATCCGTTCTTTCAAGTCAGACAAGGCCTGTTCGTTGGTCTGGCAATTGCGCATCAGATGGTCGAGCAGTTCAACGCTTTTGGCGAAGTTTTCCTGCAAACCCGACAGCCGTACCGTCGTGTAATCATTCGACGAATAGATATTGTAGTCGCTGGCAAGGCCGAAAAACGCTTTGCTGAGATCTTCCGAGGAGTATTTGGGTGTACTCAGAAACGCCAGATACTGGGTGGCAATGGGCAGGAGTTTGCTGTGATAACTCCCCATTGGAATGCGGTAGCCGAGCCGAAACAAATCATTATCGGGGTTTTTCACGTACAATACTTCTGCCCTTCCGGCTTTCCCCCGCTGAATGTCCTTTTTGTAATCGAGCCAAACGGGCTGTACCTCTCCCATTGGCATGGTATTGATCTGCTGCAAAAACGGCGATTGGGCCTCCCGGTTCACCTCCACCGGCGTAATGGCGGGCTTATCCACCTTAGTGATGTTCTTGTCTTCGCCTTTGCGCTTGTAAACTACCACGAAGTTGTCGCGTAGGTATTCGTTGGCAAAATCCATTACCTGCTGCTTGGTCACGCGGGCCAGCCGGTCGTTCAAACTGGCCTGCTCCGGGTACGAACTCCCACCCGACAAAATGAACGCATCCAGCAACTTGTCGGCCCGACCATAGTTATTCTCAAACGTTTCGATCTCCCGTTTTTTGTAATTATTGACAATCGAGCGCATCACTTTTTCGTCGAAGTTGCCGCTTTTAAGTTTCGCGACTTCGCCCAGCAAGAGAGTCTTCACCTCATCGAGTGATTGTCCCTGTTTAGGTCGCCCAAACATGGTCCAGACTCCATAATCCTTCATAAATTGGGACGATGAACCACCACCCAGGATTTTCTGCTGCTTGTTGAGGTTGAGGTCAATCAGGCCAGCCGCCGAGTTCGACATCAGTTCATCGACCATAATCGCTACGGGCCGATTCTGTGCGATTCCACTCGGAAACCGATAGCCAATTCGGACCGATTCCGGCGTTGGGCCAAACACCTCGCGGGTCTGAACAGTCGTGAGTGGAGCCTCTGGCGCAGGATTATATAACTGCACCGGCTTGGCCTTCATGTGGGCAAATGCCTTGTCTATTTTCTGAATAAGCTGGTCGGGATTGAAATCGCCCGCCATAATCACGGCCATGTTGTTGGGCACGTAGTATTTATCGAAATAGTTACGAATTTCGACCAGCGAGGGGTTTTTCAGGTGTTCGACTGTGCCAATGGTGGTTTGCTGACCGTAGTTATGGGTGGGAAACAGGGCGGCCATCAAGGCTTCGTTCACCTTATTTCCGTCGTTATCTAAGGAACGGTTTTTTTCTTCATACACCGCTTCGAGTTCGGTGTGAAAAATGCGCAACACGGGCTTGCGGAACCGCTCGGCCTGTAGGGCCAGGTAGCGGTCTACGGCGTTGGCCGGGATGTCTTCCAGATACACCGTTTGCTCATACCATGTGAAGGCGTTGCTGCCCTGCGCACCCATCGAAGCCATTACTTTATCGTACTCATTGGCAATACCAAACTTGGCCGCTTCGCCCGAAGTCTGGTCTATCTCCTTGTAAATGGCTTTGCGTTTGGCCTCGTCTTTAGTCGAGTTATATTGCTCATAAAGGTCATCCACCTTGTCCAGGAGCGGTTTTTCTTTGCTCCAGTCGAGCGTCCCGAACTTGTCGGTTCCCTTAAAGAGCATATGTTCGAGGTAGTGAGCCAGGCCCGTGTTGGTGCGGGGATCAGTGTTGGAACCTGCCCGCGTGGGAATGAACGTGAAGATGCGCGGCTCTTTTTTGTTGACACTCAACAGAACGGTAAGGCCGTTTTTAAGTGTATAGAACCGGGCCTGCATCGGGTCGTTGGTGAGGTATTTATACGTGTATCCCCCCGGCGAGGTGCCGGTTTTCCAGTCGTACTGTTTGGTTTGGGCCGTGCCGGCAAAGCTACACACAAGGGTCAGCCACAGGCAAAGCCCCCATCGTAATAAGTTATTCATGGATGTTTGAGATGAGAATTCGGTTATCCGCCAAATATACAACTAGAAAGGGATAGTGGACAGACCACTACCCCTTCTGTATGTCCTTAAAAATCGTTAAATCAATGATGGCTCATGCCACCTTTTTTGCAGCAGGAAGGCAGTTTGTTGTACCCAGCTTCGTTGGCAACCAGTTCGTCGGCATCGTAGCCCGTTTTGGCGATGTTGGCCTTAATTTTGGCCACATCCGTTTTTTTCGGGTTGTACTTCACCGTTACAATTTTCGAGTCAACATCGAGTATCGCTTCCTTCACCCCTTTCTCGAAAGCTAAACCGCGTTCGATCCGCTCTTTGCATTCGTCGCAAATAGCCGAGGTTTTGATTTTCACTTCTTTGTCTTTCTCATCGGCAAATGTCCAGGCAGTCATACCAAACACAAGGAACAGGGCAGAAAGGAGGGCAGTCAGATTAGTCTTCATTTGGTTTGTGAATTAGTTTGTGGTGAAATCTTGTATCTGTAAAACACTTAATAGCAGCTGGTTGGTTCGATCACAATGTTTTAAGTCGAAATCCGACGTAAACCATGGCCCCCGTGATAGGTCCCCACACCCGGCTGGCCGCATCGAAGTCTGGCCCAAACGGGGCATTGGCCGCCACAATGGGGTTCATTTGCCGAAAACCAGTTAGGTTTTCGCCACCTACATACAGTTCCAGACCATTCCGAAACGCCCGCGACACCTGCGCATTCAGGTTCACAAAACCCGGTGCGCGATCAGTGCGCATATTGGCGTAACCCGTGTGAACATATCCCTCTGCTAAGTAGGGAATCCGTTTCGGGCCATTTCCTTGCAGGGTCGCATCAAATTTCCATTTGTCGTAAGGCAACGCATAACCTACATTCAAGAGCACCCGGTCGCGGCTCACCATCATGCGTTCCAGCAACACCGACTCGCCAAAAGCAGCGCCCATCGTTTGCCGAACGTCGAATAGCCGATACGCGGCTTTCACCTCCATCCGGCGTATAGGTTGGTAATTAAACTCGGCCTGAAAACTATTGGCAAACGACCGTCCCTGCAACTGGTAGAAGTTAATTTCGCGGGGGTGCTCCAGATCAACGACCATCTGGCTCTCGAAGTTGGTTCGGAAATAATCGACAATGAACGTGGCTTTTTTACCCAGCAATAAAAACTCATTGGTAATCCCTAAACCGTAATTCCAGGATACTTCGGGACGTAGTGGACTCCTAAAAAAGACCTGCCTCGAACTCACAAAGTACCCAAAGTTTTCGGCCATCAGGTTGGGCACCCGAAACCCACGCCCCGCCGATGCCCGAACGGTCATCAGCTCGTGAATGTGGTATTTAGCATGGAGCCGGGGTGACCATTGGGGCCCGTACAGGTTATGAAAATCGACCCGGTTGCCCAGCACCACGGCAAAATGCTCGTTGTGGGTGTAGGCATATTCCAAAAACGCCCCCGGTACCGATTCCGTACGATTCGTCGGCAACGGAATCTGGCGGAATGTCTCCTGATAACGGTCCAGCAAATAGCTCACCCCCGTCTTGAACGAGTGATTTGTATTGTCGATGATCGACTGATAAATCAGGTTGGCGTACACCGTTTGCTGTTGACCCGAATAGGGGCTAAAACCGAATTGGGCATCCTGCTCATGATTTAGCGCGTTAACAATCAACCCCAGACCTTTGTAGGGTTTGTCGGGGTAAAGCCGGGCTGTTTTTGAGAAGAATTCAACCCGCTTTGTGGTATTGAGGAAGGTATACAAAGGACCACTCGAAGGAGCCGCTTCTTTGATTTGTCCACCTTCACGGTCTTCATAAAGTGCCTTGATTCCGAACTGGGACATCAACCTCTTGCTGCTGTATTTCCAGCGGTTAATACCGTTGTATTGACGGTACATGGGCAAGTCCAGAAAACCGTCGCCGTTTTGCTCAATTTTAGTGCGTAACGCACTGGCATGACCCAATCCTGCTACGCTCCATTTGTCAGACAATGCCCGTGAGAAATTCACGTTGCCCTCCACTCGCCCAAAGGTGTTGGCGTAGCCATTAAATAGCCATTGCGACTGTTTGGTTTCGGCGCGGTAATCGGGCTTTTGGAGTTCAATATTCAAGGCGCCGGTCATGCCTTCATAGCCATTCACGACCGAACCAACGC
>Ga0105048_10008845_pt1 | contig 16085 bp, 18 predicted proteins | sample MAT05_FD_78382 | JGI IMG/M metagenome (GOLD analysis project Ga0105048, IMG submission 78382) | Freshwater microbial communities from Lake Fryxell liftoff mats and glacier meltwater in Antarctica - MAT-05 | ecosystem: Environmental > Aquatic > Freshwater > Ice > Liftoff microbial mat | place...
AGGCTTGCGGGCTTGCCGTTGAGCAACGAAAAAAGCGCGCCGGTTCGATCGGCTTCGGGTGCCGGTACCTCGACTCCGGCGCGCGCGAGGTGCGCCGTGAGGTTCAGGTAGAACGGCAGTTCGGCGGCGGGCAAACGTTCGTAGAGCGTGAGCACAAAGCGTCCGCGGTCCGTCGTGACGAAGAAATTGGTGTTCTCGATGCCGGCGGCGATCGGCTGCAGTTCGGTCAGGACCCCGATGGCGTAGCGCGTGAGCCAGGCATCGAGATCGGGAGCGGTTACCTGCGTGTAGACGGACATGGAGCGAAAGTCAGGGCCGCGGCGTGGAGTGCGTGGTGTCGCGACGGCACGGCACCGGCTCGCGTTGTGGCGCAGGAAAGGGTCAGGTCACCAGGAAAAGAGGAGCCACATCGGCGGCCGGAGGCCGAAGTCGAGCGAGTCGCGGCGGATGAACGTGGTGCCGTTGCCACTGGGGATCAGGAAATATGGCCGACCACCATTACGGGGTGTCACCTTCACATAACGCAATTCGCCGTTGACGCGTACTTCCTCGAGCGTTTCGTTTTCGTTGCGGATGATCGTCACCTGGGGCTCCAGCTCCGGGTCGCCGCCGACGTCGGTCTGTGCCGGCGGGGCTGCGGCGGGCAACGGCGGTGGCGTCGCAGGCAAAGGCGGGGGTGGAGGTGCCGGCGCTGGTTGCGCCATGGCAGTCAGCGCCATTCCCGCCGCGCAAAGCAGCAAGATGATGAAGCGGGGCACGGACCTGGGCGCGATCGGCATCAAGATTCCCTGATTCTAGCAAACGCCGCTCCGCTCAACGCGCGCGATGGCAGCGCGCCGCAGACATCCGCGAATTGCGTATCGTTGCTGCAACGCCCTACAAGTTGAGCATCTTCTCCCGCTCTTCGCGCGACGGCACGAAGCCGCGGGTTTCGTAGAACGCGAAGATGGCCTCGACGATGGCTTCCGGGTCCTCGATGACCTGCATCAGCTCCATGTCCTTGGCGTTGATCATGCCTTCACCGACCATCCGGTCGGCCATCCAGTCGAGGAGGCCGCGCCAGTAGCTGCCTCCCACGAGGATGATCGGGATGCGCCGCGTCTTGCCCGTCTGCACCAGCGTCAGGACCTCGGACAGCTCGTCGAGCGTGCCGAAGCCGCCGGGCAGAATGACGTACGCGGAGGCGAAGCGGACGAACATCATCTTGCGCGCAAAGAAATACTTGAACGCGACGGACACATCCTGGAACTCGCCGCTGCCCTTTTCGAAAGGGAGGCTGATATTGAGGCCGATGGCCGGCGAACTGCCAGCGTGCGCACCTTTGTTGGCGGCCTCCATCAGGCCGGGGCCGCCGCCCGAGATGACGGAAAAGCCGGCGTCGGACAAGCGGCGTGCGATGTCCTTTGTCGTCTCGTAATACGGGTGGCCTTCCTTGATGCGCGCGCTGCCGAAGATGCTGACGGCGGGGCGGATACCCCGCAGGCGTTCGGTGGCAATGGCGAACTCTGCCATAATCCCCATGACCCGCCACGCTTCCTGGCCATTGGTCGTGTTGAGTGCATGCGGATCGATGAGTTCCGGAATTTTGTGGGTCTGACGCATGCCTGTACTCGTGCTTGTGGACGGGTCTTCGTACCTGTACCGCGCCTATCACGCCCTGCCCGACCTGCGCACCTCGAAAGGTGAGCCGACCGGCGCGCTGCGCGGGGTGTTGTCGATGTTGCGCCGAATGGTGGAGGACGGCAAGCCGGACTACTTCGCCGTCGTATTCGACGCGCCCGGCAAGACGTTCCGCGACGATTGGTATCCCGACTATAAGGCCAACCGGGTTGCGATGCCCGACGACCTCGTGCTGCAGATCGCTCCGCTGCACGATCTCGTGCGTGCGCAGGGGTGGCCGCTGCTGATGGTCGAAGGTGTCGAGGCCGACGATGTGATCGGCACCCTCGCGCGGAGCGCTGCGCAGGCGGGCATCGACACGATGATCTCGTCCGGTGACAAGGATTTGACGCAACTCGTGACACCGCAGGTCACGATGGTCAACACGATGAGCAACGAAACGTTTGACGAGGCCGGGGTGAAGGCCAAGTTCGATGTGCGTCCGGACCAGATCCTCGACCTGCTCACGCTGACCGGCGACACGGTGGACAACGTACCGGGTGTCGCCAAGGTGGGGCCGAAGACCGCGGCCAAATGGCTCGCGCAATACGGCACGCTCGACAACATCGTCGCGCATGCGGCGGATATTCCCGGCGTCGTCGGCAACAACCTGCGGGCGGCGCTCGATTGGCTGCCGCAGGGCCGCCGCCTGCTGACGGTGAAGACGGATTGCGCATTGCCGGTCAGCGTCACGGACCTGAAGATCGGTGCGCCGGACATCGTGAGGTTGAAGGCGATGTACGAACGCTTCGAATTCAAGACGTGGCTGCGCGATATTGGCGGTGGCGGCGTGGCGCCGGACGCTGCAGACGCGATCGCAAAGAAGGCTGGGAGCGATGCCGCCGGCCGGCGCTGGGACGTTGCGGAGGACAGCACGTCGCGCATGATTCCCGCGCCGCCCGCCACCATTGAATATGAGGCGGTACTGGACGAGGCCGCGCTGACGCGCTGGCTCGATGCCATCGATCGCGCGTCGCTCACCGCGTTCGATACGGAGACCACCAGTCTCGATCCGATGCAGGCGCGCATCGTGGGCGTGTCATTGTCGGTGGAGGCCGGACGAGCGTGTTACATCCCGCTCGACCATCGCTACGCCGGCGTGCCGGCGCAACTTGATCGCGCCGCCACGTTGCAGCGGCTGGCCCCCTGGCTCGCCAACGCGACGAAGAAAAAGCTCGGCCAGAACCTGAAGTATGACCAGCACGCGCTGGCCAACGACGGTCTGGCCTTGCGCGGTGTAGCGCACGACACACTGCTGGAATCGTATGTGCTGGAGTCGAGCAAGACGCACGACATGGACAGTCTCGCGCGGCGGCACCTTGACGTGGCCACGATTTCCTACGACGCCGTCACCGGCAAGGGCGTCAATCGCATTCCTTTCGAGCAGGTTGCACTCGACCGCGCGACGGAGTACGCGGCCGAGGACGCCGATATCACGCTACGCCTGCATCACGCACTGTATCCGTCCATCGCCGCCGACGCGAAGCTCGACTATGTCTACAGTCAGCTTGAACTGGCGGTACGGGAAGTGCTGTTTCGCATGGAACGCAACGGCATCTTGATTGATTCCGTGCTGCTGGCGAAGCAAAGCCGTGAGCTTGGTGAGCGGGTCGTCGCGCTGGAGCAGCAGGCGCACCAGCTGGCCGGGCAGCCCTTCAACCTCGGGTCGCCGAAACAACTGGGCGAGATCCTGTTTACGCGGATGCAGTTGCCGGTGGTGAAGAAGACCGCCACCGGTCAGCCCTCCACCGATGAAGAGGTGTTGCAGCAACTGGCCGCCGATTATCCGCTGCCCAAGGTGCTGCTCGAACATCGCTCGGTGTCCAAGCTGAAGTCTACGTACACCGACAAGCTGCCGCTGATGGTGAACACGCAGACCGGCCGCGTGCACACGACGTTCGCACAAGCCACGGCCGTCACGGGGCGCCTCGCGTCCTCCGACCCCAACCTGCAGAACATACCGGTGCGCACCGCCGAAGGCCGGCGCATCCGCGAGGCCTTCATCGCGCCGCCGGGCCATAGGCTGGTGTCCGCCGACTACTCGCAGATCGAGTTGAGGATCATGGCCCACCTGTCCGAAGACCCGGCGCTGCTGCGCGCATTCCACGAAGGCCGCGACATCCATCGCGCTACCGCGGGCGAGATCTTCGGCGTGCCAGCCGAAGACGTCACCGTGGACCAGCGCCGCTACATCAAGGCGGTGAACTTCGGCCTGATCTACGGCATGGGTGCCTTCGGCCTGGCGCAGCAACTGGGCATCGAGCGCGGTGCCGCGCAGCAGTTCATCGACAAGTACTTCGCGCGCTACCCCGGCGTCGCCCGATACATGCAGCGCACCCGGGAGATCGCGCGCGAGCAGGGCTATGTGGAAACAGTGTTTGGGCGGCGACTGTGGCTGCCCGATATCAAGGGCGGCAACGGACCACGGCGCGCGGGCGCAGAACGCGCCGCGATCAACGCGCCGATGCAAGGCACCGCGGCGGACCTGATCAAGCTTGCGATGATCGCGGTACAGGGCTGGCTTGATCGCGAATCATTGTCCACGCGGCTGTTGTTGCAGGTTCACGACGAACTGGTGCTGGAAGTGCCGGATGCCGAGATTGAACGCGTGCAGCGCGACCTGCCGGGCCTGATGACCTCGGTGGCGCAGCTGCGCGTGCCCTTGGTGGTGGACGTAGGAACGGGTGCGAACTGGGATCAGGCGCATTGAGTCGCGCACCTGCCGTGGCCGCGAGCGCCTCGTCTCGATTCAGCGATACGCCGCATTGGTGACGCCGCCGTCTGGCGCGTCGGCCACCGCGTCCTTGTAGCTCGCATAGGCGGTGCCGAACACGGTCGGGCCCACGACCAGCATCGTCAATGCGACGACGATGCCGAACACGATGACAAGCCCGACCAGCGCGGCGATCCCGCTGCCGGTCGTGAACGCGGAGATCCCGAACGTCAGCGCCAGCGCCGCGAAGGCCGCGAACACGAGGCCCACCACTGCGACGGCGACGAGGCTGTAGACGAGGAACGGTGCCCAGTTGCGCCAGCAGGCGATGAAACTGGCCTTCATTGCCTCGACGGCGGTGGCGCCGCGCAGCACCACCAGCGCGGGAGCCAGCCAGTTGAGTGACCACATGATCGCGGCGATCACCAAGGCGCCCAGCAGCGCCAACAATCCGGTGAAGCCCATTCGCGTGGCCGATTGCGACAGGGCTGCAAACGGGTCGTCACCGCCGGAACGCATCATGTCGAACATCGAACCGGCCATCAGGCCACCGCCCAGGATGACTGTGATCAGCAGTGTCAGCGCGATGTTGAGTGCGCCGATGATCAGCAGCGGCACGAAATGCACGCCCTGGAATCCTTCGAAGAGGTGCGCCACCTTGAGCGGCTGTCCACGGTCAATGGCATGACAACCGACCATCAGGCCTCCGATGAACACCGGCGCCAACAACGAATGGCCAACATCGCCGACGTAGGGCACCACCGCGATCAACATCGAGATGATGAGGAAGATGACCATGACGCCGATCCACGTCCAAATGTTCGACGTGAATATCCGCCAGCCTTCAACCCACCAGCGGGCACCGCGGCCGGCCTCGACAACGCGCACATCGATGATGGAATTGGACACGGTCAGCGACTCCCCAGAAGGATGACAGGTGGTGACATGCACATCTCGTCACGATGCGGCATGTCGCTCGAGATCCTCCAGCGTGACCACCGCCACCGCTTCCTCGTGGGTGGCGGCGAGCACGACGGGCGGCGCGACTCCGGCGGCCAGCGCCTCGCGCCAGCGGCCGACGCACACGCACCAGCGGTCGCCCGCGACAAGGCCTGGAAAGCCCCATTCCGGGCGCGGGGTCGAGAGGTCGTTGCCAGACAGACGGGAGAACACGAGGAAAGGCTCGGTCATCACCGCGCAGAGGGTGTGCATGCCGGTGTCGTCCGGGCCAGTGTCGCAGCAGCCGTTGCGAAAAAAGCCCGTCTGCAAAGCTTCGCTGCATGGCGCGAGCGGCGAGCCCAGCACGTTCACGGCGTTGTCGCGGGATTGGGACATGACGATGCTGGCGCGGCCGACGTGATCCGCCGCGCCAGGCCGATGATCAGAGAACCCCTAGTTTAGCGCGCGCCGTGCTTCGACGATATCGCGCACCTGCGACGCCAGTTCTGCCGGGGCTTTGGAATGCATGAACCAGCGCAGTCGCGCGGTATCGCCTACCGGCTGGAAGCCGAAGTCGGCCAGCAGGTGGTGCAGCGCCTTGGCGTAGCGGGACGTGCGCTGGGCGCGGACGATCCAGGTGCTTTGCCCGGGGGATGTCGCGAACAACGCCGCCAGCAGCGCCCGGCCGTGACCGCCACCGCGGGTGCCAAGGTCGAGCCCGGCCAGCCACAACTCGTAGCCACCAGAACCCAGTGCGCGGAAGAGGCCGAAGCCAGCAGGTGCAGTACCCGAGTGCTTGCCGTCCGGCCAGTACACAAAGCCCGGGACCGCCACGGTGTCAATCTTGCCGCCGCGGCCTTCCTCGACAAAGTATCCGGTAACCAGCGCGCGTTTCAACTTGGAGAAGAACTCCTCCGAGCCCGGAGTGTTGGCACCGAGCTCGCGGTCGAAGCTGCCGTCGGCTGCACCTTGCCGAATCAGGGTTCGCAGCATGGCGAGATGGCCAACGTGGGCGGGTTGCAGCATGGCTATAGGCCGGTGGTCGAACGTGCAATTGACTCTACGCCGCCTGCAGCCGCCGGGTTCGCGGGCTTACAGGCGGTGGCAATCCTGGCGCGAGCGGTGGCCACGGGGTCTCGTGCGTGCAGTGGTCCTGAAGACTCGCTGGCGCCGCACCTGAAGCGGACCCACCAGTCCAAAATCGTGCATGGGGGTTGATTTCCAGCCCGGTCCACACTATTATTAGCACTCGTGAACGACGAGTGCTAACAACGTCCGCTTGCCGGGCGCCCTGGCCTCGTTCTGGATTCGCGTACCGGCGCAAAACGCCACATTCAGCGGCGCTTTGGTGCCTAACTATTTGTTTCCATAAACAATCCATCCAGGAGTGAGTGCTAACATGAAACTGCGTCCCCTACACGATCGCGTGATCGTCAAGCGGCTCGAGGAAGAGCGTAAATCGGCTGGTGGCATCGTCATTCCGGATACCGCCGCGGAAAAGCCCTCGATGGGCGAAGTGATCGCCGTCGGCCCGGGCAAGACCGACGACAACGGCAAGCTGCTCGCCATGGGCGCCAAGGTCGGCGACAAGATCCTCTTCGGCAAGTACTCCGGCCAGGAATTCCGGATGGACAACACCGACTACCTGCACATGCGCGAAGACGACATCATCGGCATCGTCGGCTGAAGCTCACCCCCCGAATACGTATCAGGAGAAATGAACCATGGCAGCTAAAGACGTCCGCTTCGGCGAAGGCGTGCGCAACAAAATGATGGTTGGCGTGAATGTTCTCGCCAATGCCGTCAAGGTCACGCTTGGCCCCAAGGGCCGCAATGTCGTGCTCGAGCGCAGCTTCGGCGCGCCCACGATCACCAAGGACGGTGTTTCCGTCGCGAAAGAAATCGAACTGAAGGACAAGTTCGAGAACATGGGCGCGCAGATGGTGAAGGAAGTCGCGTCCAAGACCTCCGACGTGGCCGGCGACGGCACCACGACCGCCACCGTGCTGGCCCAGGCAATCTGCCAGGAAGGCTTCAAGTACGTGGCCGCCGGCATGAACCCGATGGACCTGAAGCGCGGCATCGACAAGGCCGTCGTGGCCATCGTCGCCGAGCTGAAGAACATCAGCAAGCCGTGCACGACCAGCAAGGAAATCGCGCAAGTCGGTTCGATCTCGGCCAACGCCGACACGTCGATCGGCAAGACGATCGCCGAAGCGATGGACAAGGTCGGCAAGGAAGGCGTAATCACCGTCGAAGACGGCAAGGGTCTCGAAAACGAGCTCGATCTCGTCGAAGGCATGCAGTTCGATCGCGGCTACATCTCGCCCTACTTCATCAACAACCCGGACAAGCAGGTCGCCCTGCTCGAAGATCCGTACATCCTGCTGCATGACAAGAAGGTCAGCAACATCCGTGACCTGCTGCCGCTGCTGGAACAGGTTGCCAAGGCCGGCAAGCCGCTCTTGATCATCGCCGAAGACGTCGATGGTGAAGCACTGGCAACGCTCGTCGTCAACAACATCCGCGGGATTCTGAAGACCACTGCCGTCAAGGCGCCGGGCTTCGGTGACCGCCGCAAGGCCATGCTCGAAGACATCGCCATCCTCACGGGCGGCACGGTCATCGCTGAAGAACTCGGCCTGAAGCTCGAAAACGCGACGCTGAAGGATCTCGGCCGCGCGAAGAAGATCGAAGTGGGCAAGGAAGACACGACGATCATCGACGGTGCCGGCGAAAAGGCCGCCATCGAAGCGCGCGTCAAGAACATTCGCAAGCAGGTTGAAGACGCGACCTCCGACTACGACAAAGAGAAGCTGCAGGAACGCGTGGCCAAACTGGCCGGTGGCGTTGCAGTGATCAAAGTCGGCGCCGCGACGGAAATGGAAATGAAGGAAAAGAAGGCGCGTGTGGAAGATGCACTGCACGCCACGCGTGCGGCCGTCGAAGAAGGCATCGTCGCCGGTGGTGGTGTCGCTTACCTGCGCGCCCGCACCAATCTGAAGGGCCTGAAGGGCGACAACGCCGACCAGGACGCCGGCATCAAGATCGTGCTGCGTGCGATTGAAGAGCCGCTACGCCAGATCGTGGCCAACGCCGGCGACGAGCCGTCGGTGGTGGTGAACAAGGTCGTCGAAGGCAAGGGCAACTACGGTTTCAATGCTCAAACCGGCGAGTACGGCGATCTGGTCGAGATGGGAGTGGTCGATCCGACCAAAGTCACGCGCTTCGCTCTGCAGAACGCCGCATCGGTCGCTTCGCTGTTGCTGACGACCGAAGCCATGGTCGCGGAACTGCCCAAGGACGACAAGGGTGGTGGCGGTGGTGGTGGCGGCATGGGCGGCATGGGTGGCATGGGCGACATGGACATGTAACCGCATCGCGTCGCGCAATCGTTCGCGCGACATGCTGCAAAGACAAAACCCGGCCTTGCGCCGGGTTTTGTCTTTTTCGCCCGGGACCAGTGGCGAGAACGGCCCGTTCAGCGGGCCACGATATTCTGCAATGGACGCGTATTGGTGGAGCGGAAATCGAACTCGAAGTGCAGGCGCTCGATGGGGACGTCGCGCGGGCCGGTCCGGCGCTTCACCACGTAGCCATCCGGCGTCTCGCGCAGCGCCGTGCCGCTCGCATCGACGATCGTGATCCAGCCGCCGCGCGCGTCGCGCCGCGCCTTGATGCGCACCCGCTGCAGTCCGGTGCCCGGCACGCCAAGCACGAATGTCTCGGCGGTGCGGACTGCATCCGGCAAGGCTGGTGGAGAGAGCAGGACCACGCGCCGGTTGCGGTCGGGTTGCAGCCGCGTTTCGCCGTTGTCGAAGCTCAGCCGGCCGACCTCGGCCGTCCAAGCCGCAGCAGTCGCAGGTTGTGCCGCTGCAAAGGTCCACGTCAATGCATTCGAAGGCGCCGCCGCAGCCGCCCGGGTGTCGGTCGCGGGCGCACTGCCCGGCATTGCACTTTGCGCCAGCATCGTGTGCCCTGGCGGCTGCAGCGGGGGCTCCGCCGCAATGCAATTCCAGGCAACGGGTGCAATGATGATCGCGAGCAGCGCGGCCAGCGTGCGTGATGCCGATCGAGCCCGGGTGAGGTGTTCGTTCATGATTCCCTTTGGAGTCGCAGCTGCGTTCAGTGTTACCGAACATGGGACTGTACATGGTTCGTCAATCCGATTCGACGGGGAGATCCGAAATGACAATTCGCTCGATCTTCATGTTACGGGTGCCGGCCGCGCTGGTGTCGGGATGCCAGAGCACCTGGATCCGGTCAGCGTGGTTCGACACCGATTTCACCGGTCCGCCGGTGCGGAAGATCGTGGTGGTTGCCGGTATCGGCGGCATCGGATGCAGCGTTTGCCGATGCCCTCACCGGCAGCGGCGCGCAGGGCCTGCTGTTGGTCCGGTTGCTGGGCGTAGATACGCGGACACAGGTGTCCACGACGATGGTGCAGGTCGGGATGGGCTGGGGCCGCGGACCTTGGAGCCTGGCGCCCATGCGGCAGATGGTCCCGGTGCAGCAGGTCCGGCAATCCGAGCTTGCGACGGTGAAGACCAAGGTGTTCGACGTGCAGACGCGGCAGCTCATCTGGGCCGTGACCACCAGCACCTTCAATCCGCGTCCGATTGCGCGCGAAACCCCAGCCTTCACCGATCTCATCGTCGATCAATTGAAAGATCGCGGCATCATCGCGGCGACGTGATGCCGGGCTGAACGCGGACGACGCGCTGCCACGGGACCTCGCTGTGGCAACCGCTTCACCGGGCGCCCCCAACCCGGGTGATACGACGATTACTTCCGGTGCTTGACGCGAAAGCTACGGGCGGCGTTGGACGCAACGCGGCATCGACCGATGCGGCCGCAGTGCGGGTGGCGAATTGCGGTGCCGTCTGGGACAATGAGTGTCGCATTGCATCGCAATTTTCCGTCGCGGCATCGATTCATGGTCGTTCGAACCGTCAAACTCCTGAAGTGGGCCGTCGTCCTGCTGGCACTGGTACTTGCCGGCGTGCTGGCGCTGCGCGCCTGGGAGTCGCAACGCGGGCCGCCGCTGCAGCTTTGGCACACGTTCGTCCCGCACGATCTCCACGCATCGGCCATCGACAAGCTGGACTGGAAGGGCTACATCGCGGCGGAAAACAAGCTCTTCGACGAGGTGCGCAACGAAGTCACGCTGAAGCTCGACGAAGATGTGCGCAATCCCGGCAACCGTTACTTCGACGGCAGCCCGATCTACCCTGGCCGGTTCACGACGGACTGGAACCGCTCGTATGTGCTCGAGCCGTCGGGCCCGCCGATCGGTACTGTAGTGATGCTGCACGGTCTCACCGATTCGCCGTACAGCCTGCGGCACCTGGCGCGCCATTACCAGGCGCGCGGATATGTCGCCGTCGCCATCCGGTTGCCCGGCCACGGCACGGTGCCCAGCGGCTTGACCGCCGTCCATTGGACCGACTGGTCGGCCGCCACGTGGCTGGCCGTGCGCGAGGCGCGCCGGTTGAGTGGTCCGGGCAAGCCGCTCCATCTCATCGGGTTCTCCAACGGCGGCGCACTCGCGATGAAATACGCGCTCGACGAGATCGGCGATCCGGCGCTGCCGCCACCCACGCGGATCGTGCTGATCTCGCCGATGATCGGCGTCACCGAAATGGCGCGCTTCGCGGGAATCTTCGGCTGGCCATTGGGACTCGAGTACCCGGCGCAGGTCTTCTCGCTGTCCCACGTGGCATTGCCCTTTCCTCTCAACGATTCGCTCTATGGCCTCCTGCCCGACAGCACCGACGAGGATTTCGGCGTGCAGTTGGGTGCGATGTCCTTCCGCGGCGAGCGCGGGACGCTGACCATGTCGCTCGATTCATTGATCCGGATGGCCTCCAATCCGTTCTTCGCGTACATGCAAAAGCGCATCGACGAAGGCATCAACGTTGATGGTACGCCCGCAGCCGTCGCGCCCGCGCCACGCTAACCCTGGGAACGGGAACTGGTCGTGACCATTGGATTGCTTCGTCCCCGCGGCCGCGCATGGTGCAACTGGATCGTGCTGGTGGCATGGGCAGCGTGCGCCGGCATGCTGGCGGCCCCGGCGCATGCCGGGATCAACCTGTTGGCACCCGGTCGCGTCGTCGATGCCAGCGGACTTTTCCGGCTCACGCTGATGGTGACGAGCGAAGCCGACAACACGGTGTTCCGCGTACCCGCGGTGTTGCCGCTCACCCTCACTCCCGATCTTGGAGGCGCGGTGCGCATCGACATGCGCCGCGAGACCGTGATCGCCGATACGTTCACCTTGCAGCGTGGCGAGTTCCGCCGTATCGATTACGTCGGTGAGATCCCGACGAGCCTGCGTGGTCGCGTCCGCATCGACGCCGTGGATGTGGACGCGCCGCCGATGCTGGTGCAGCTGATATGGCCGCAGGTGAACACGGCGGTGGCAGCAGTCATACCCGCACCTGCCGCCGCCGCCGCCGCGCTGCCGGCGGACACAGCAGCTGGCGTGATCACCCTGGCCTCGCCGCCGGCCTCGCCATTCGACCTGGGTCAGGTCGGACGCTTGAGCCTCTACAACCCGATGTTCTTCGTGGCCGGTCCAAGCTCCGACGCCAACGCGCAGATGCAGTTCAGCTTCAAGATGCACCTGCACGAACCGCGGCAGTGGTCGCGGGCATTCCTCGACAATATCTATTTCGGCTACACGCAGACATCGTTCTGGGACCTCACGTCGGAATCGAAGCCCTTCCTCGATACCAGCTATCGACCGTCGTTCTTCTACTACGTCGCCGACACAGGATGGCAGGTGGCTGGCCACGGCGTAGGCGTGGAGACGGGCTACGAGCATGAATCCAACGGCAAGGGCGGCGACGATTCCCGCAGCATCGACAGCCTCTACGTCAAGCCCATCTTCACCTGGGGCGATCCGCGCGACTTCTACTTGACCTTCCAGCCGAAGCTCTTCGTGTATCTTGACAAGAGCGAGAACGACGACATCCAGAAGTACCGTGGGTTCGGTGATTTCCGCTTCACCTATGGCAGCGACAAGAGCTGGCAGCTCGCTGCCACATTGCGCAAGGGCACGAAGTCCGAGGCCTACAACATCGACGCACAGTGGACCTACCCGCTCAATGTCTGGGTTCCGGGCCTGACCGGCTACCTGATGCTGCAGGTGTCGAACGGGTGGGGCGAGACGCTACTCAATTACAACGTGCGCGAATCGACGGTTGTTCGTGCCGGGTATGCCATTTCACGCTAGGCGCACGAGGCATGGCGACGCCGCACCCGCCGTGCCGGATACAATAAAGTTTGATTGACGTGGCAACATCGTGGCGGCAACTGCCGCGGTCGAACCACACCGGCGAAAAGGCGATTGGAGTGGCAGCCGACGCCAGCATCACCTTGCGGAAGAGCTCGACCGCGTCCGGGCTGCCTGACTTGGCGATGAGACCCATATTCCAGATCAGGAAGCGCTGCGAGTCGAGGTCCACGCTACCGATGTAGAGGCGCCGCCCGCGGCCGTGCGCGCTCGCGATTGCGCGCAGGAACGCGTCGTTTATGTACTGGGCATTCAGCGCGGCCAGCGGCCGCGTGTCCGCTATCCCGTCGCCGAACAGCAGCTGCGAGACGATGGTGCGCATGGCCCCCAGCACGAAGATGTCGCGCGTGCTGGTCGTAGTGTAGAACTCGCGCAGCGCATCATCCTTCATCGGACCGAGGAAGGCGAAGGGCGCCATCAACGCCCCGGTCGACCCCCCCCTCACCACCTTGAAAACCGGCCGCCTGCCGGTGCTCGACCAGCCGTTCAGAAAGCCCGCGCCGAAGGCTCCGTTGGCGCCACAGCGCGAGATGCGGATAGAGCACGATGCCATTCGCGTCCGGCGGGAAATCCCGCGGCGACTCCTGCGTGAACGAGGGTGCCATGTCGCGTGTCATGAACGCGCTCCGCGTCCCGGCGGGCGCGCGCACGTCGGGCATGCCGGGGATCGACGCCGTCGCCATCAGGTCGACGGGCACGGGATTGCGGAGCAGCGAACCGCAACCGGCAAGCGCCAGCAGCGTGCAGAGCAGCAGGATGCGGGCGGCGGTACGAAGGTCGGTCATCGGCGGGGCTGGGTTGCACCCTGGTAGACGTTGCGGAAGAACCCCATCAGCGCGCCGCCCGTCACCATCCCGAGGATGTAGACCAGCAGCGTGAATACCGACACGGGAAGCGTCAGGCTCATCGTCAGCAGCGAGACGGTGACCGTCTGGAGATTCTGGAACTTGAAGAGCAGTACCGCGGCGGTGAGCACCACCGCCAACGCGATATAGGCATAGCGCATGTCAGGCCTCCGTTTCGATGTCGTTCGGGCGGGTATGGGAAACCGGCACGGCAACGGCGTCTTGCAGCAGCCGTCGAGGCGTCAGAGCATCGTCTCGAGGTCGAACGAGGCGCGCTTGCCGACCGCGCTGCCATTTTCATCCAGAAATGCCTGCGTGGCTCGCCGGCCCTCGTCGCGCAGCATGGTCAGGAACTCCCATTCGGCGATCATCTTCGACGTGTGCCCCAGCTTCATCATGATGTCGGACGTGATGCGATGCATCCGCAGGTGGGCCCAGCGTGACGTTTCGCCATGGAGGCCGGCGTCACCGCGCTGCAGCATCGCGATCACGCGCAGTTCCTTCATCAGCGGCATGTTGAACGAGATCTCGTTCAGGCGATTGAGGATCTCGGCCGCGCTACGCGGGGTGCCGGGGCGCTCTACCGGATTGATCTGCACCAGGAACGTGTCGAGCGAATCGCACTCCTGCACCAGCGGGGTCAGCGACGGATTGCCGGCGTAGCCGCCGTCCCAGTAGGCCTCGCCGTCGATCTCGATCGCCTAGAACAGCGTGGGCAGGCAACCCGAGGCCAGCAATACGTCCGGCGTGATCTCGGCGTCGGGGAACACGCGGCCGCGGCCCGTGCGCACGTTGGTGGCGGTGACGAAGAGCTTGATCGGGGCGGTCGCCAGCACGGCGTAGTCGATTGATTCCGCCAGCACGTTGCGCAGCGGATTGGACCCCATCGGGTTGAGATCGTAGGGCGAGAACATCCGTGCGGCGATGTCGGCCGCCATGAAGAGCGGCGACTTCTCGAGTGTCCACTGGCCGGTCAGGATCTCGAACGGCCCGCGGCGAAACGGGCTCATGCGCGCCGGGATGGCCCGGTGCGCGGGCGTTTTGCTTCGATGGCGGACTCCCGCTTGATGGATGGTTGCAGCGCAACATCCTGACGGCGCGACTATAGCGAACGCAATCGCCGCGCGCGTTTATACGGTGATGAAGTTTTGCAACAGTCGATGCGACAAGCGGTCCCGCACGCACGAGCGGTGGCGCTGGCAACCAAAAAGGCTTTACACTACAATGGATTATTGGTGGAAGTTGTTGTACAACCGCGGGCCAGGTCAGCTCGTTGTGGCGCACAAATCACATGTCGGGCCGGGGGAAATGCAGCGATGACGTCGGGAGTCCTGTTCGCGCTGGCGATTGCCGCATTGGTGGTCGCGGTCGTCATCGGCCTGATGCGCCGCAACCGTATTGCTCGCGGATCCGTGCGCGGCGGCGGCGACAATCCCAACACCGTGGCGCAGTGGACGGAGGGCGAGACGACGCGCCTCCTGTCTTCGGCCGAGCTGCCTGGCCTCTACCTGCTGCGCCCGCGCTTTCTCACCAAGGCCGAAAGCGTCGTGTACCTGCTCTTGAAGGCCGCGTTCCCGCGCTACGAGATCTTCGCGCGCGTGCGCCTGGCCGACGTGCTGCAAGTCAAGATCGGGCCGCAGGGCATGGAGCGCCTGCGCGCGTTCCGCAAGATCGCCAACCAGCACGTGGGTTTCGTGGTCTGTGACCGCGACATGACCATCATTGCGATCGTCGATGCCAAGGAGCCGGACCAGGTGATCAACCCGCGCGACCAGAAGCTCGAAGTAATCAAGCAGCGCTGCCTGCAGGCGGCGCAGGTCAAGTACCTGTGCGTGTATCCGCCGCAGTTGCCGCGCTACCGCGAATTGCGCGAACAGATCCTGGGCCCCGCTGCCGATCTCGTCTGACGCAATGCCTACGGTGTAGTGAACAGCGCCGCCTGGCCGCGCCCGCTTTCCAGGTCCAGCAACTTCTGCTTCCGCGCAAGGCCGCCGCCGTAGCCGGTGAGCGAACCGTCGGCGCCGATCACGCGATGGCACGGCACGATGATGGATAGCCGGTTGTCGCCATTGGCGCGCCCCACCGCGCGCACGGCGCTATCGCGGCCGATGGCCACCGCCAGCTCCGCGTACGAGCGCGTGGCCCCTGACGGGATAGCCTGCAGGCCGGTCCACACCTGCTGCTGGAATGGCGAGCCCGTCAGCACCACCGGCGTCGCGAACTGCGTGAGCGTGCCCGCGAAATAGTCGCGCAGCTCGTGCTCGATCTGGTCCAGGTGCCGGTGTTGACCCGGCAGCACGCGCGCAGGCAGACGCTTCTGCAGCATCACCAGCGCACGTTCGAGGCCGCGCCGGTCGACGAAATCAAGGAGATGCAGGCCGCGATCATCGGCCAGCGCCAGCATGGCGCCCAGTGGCGTCTCGAGCCAGCGCGCAGTCAGGATGGAGACATCCTTCGCCTTCGACGGCGCGGCGCCGACCAGTCGCGCGAAGGCTTCGCGAAACCCGCTGCCTGATTCGAAGCCCTGGTTCAGTTGCGAGTCGAGCACGGTCTTTCCCTTTCTGATGTCGAGGAGGGCAAGGCCCATCCGGCGCGCGCGGTGATACGCCTGGAAGGTCATGCCGCAATA
>Ga0105048_10008846_pt1 | contig 16085 bp, 14 predicted proteins | sample MAT05_FD_78382 | JGI IMG/M metagenome (GOLD analysis project Ga0105048, IMG submission 78382) | Freshwater microbial communities from Lake Fryxell liftoff mats and glacier meltwater in Antarctica - MAT-05 | ecosystem: Environmental > Aquatic > Freshwater > Ice > Liftoff microbial mat | place...
CCTGGTCTCGGGCCTGGAACTGGACACCATCAGCGGCGTGCCCGTCCTCGGGATCAGCCGCCTGCCCCTGGACGGTTTGGTGAACCGCACCGTCAAGCGGCTCATTGACATCGTCGGAGCCCTCGTGGGCTTGGCGTTGTCGGCGCCGATTTATGCCTGGTGCGCCTGGAAGATCCGCGGGGAGGATCCTGGACCGGTGTTTTTCGGCCAGGAACGGATCGGCCGGAACGGCCAGACGTTCACGATGTGGAAACTTCGCAGCATGAAGGTGGGCTCGGAGAAAATGGACCACGTGAACCAGTCGACGCAGCGGGAAGACCCGCGGGTGCTGAACGTGGGATGCACCATGCGGCGCTGGAACCTCGACGAGACACCGCAGTTCTGGAATGTGCTGGTGGGCGACATGAGCCTGGTGGGACCGCGACCGGAGCGGACGTATCACTCGGAGCGGTTGAGTGATGAAATCCCGCATTACAATGCCCGGTACACGACAAAACCCGGAATCACGGGTTGGGCCCAGATCCACGGGTTGCGCGGAGACACCGATTTGGTCGAACGGGTTCGGTACGATCTCTTCTATCTGGAAAACTGGAGCCTGCTGCTGGATTTCCAGGTCATGGTCATGACCTTTTCCCAGCGGAAAAACGCGTACTGAGGGACACTCAGACTACACCGAAAGCCCAACAGCCTGATTCCGACCTGCGCCGACAAGACACGGAATCAATGAGTGGCGGGTGCCGCAGGTTGCGCGCCCACATGCCGCAGTGAACGGCATGCCCATCCAAGCTTGGGCTGACGGCAGCCGCAGGGGTGGCAATCTTCTCTCCTGCCGGCATTGCAAAGGGTTCACTACCGAAGCGGAAATCCCATTCGATTGAGCATGCGACCCCAGGTAAGTCCGACGTATCCGTAACCAGTATGGATAAGAAAACGGACGACCCAAAGGAGTCCAGCCTTGGACTGGATCGCGCGAATTCCGCTATTCACATAGCGAACACCCTCTGAACGGTAACTTCCGCCCAGGTTTTCGGTGAAGGCATACTTTCTCTGCACATATCCCATATCGAGGTAGCGCTTGAAAATCGCCCTGGCTCCCAGGTTATGGGAATGAACCACCGCTGCCGTCGGATGATACACAATGGTCAATCCAGCTTGAATGAGGCTCTTTGCAAAAGTGGTGTCCTCAAAAATGCGGATATCCTCGGGAAACCTGAAGCGCTCCCACACCTCACGCCGGATGACGCAATTCGCCGTGGAAAAGAAATACAATCGATGTCCCAAGTTCGATCTGGACTTCAAGGACTTGTCGATTCGCGAATCCTGGTAGTTCCATCGGGTGCGGAAGGAGTTGACGGGATCGCAATCGCTTTTCGGCAATTGTTTGCCATACACCGCCCCGATGTGTGGTCCTTCCTGGAACGGTTGGAGCAGTCGGCTCAACCATTCGTCGTCCGCGCCCCATGCGTCACCTTGAAGAAAGACGATGTAGTCTCCTTTGGTCATGGAGGCGCCCAGGTTCCGGGTTCGTCCATGGTGGAATTCATGTCGCCGTATCCCATGCACACAGATCGGCCACTTTTTCGCCAATTGGGGGGTTCCGTCGTTGGATTCCGAATCCACAAGAACGACGTCAATCTCCCAGTCGCCATTCTGGCTGAAGATCCCACCGACACATTTCTCAATATTCTTCGCCTCGTTGCGCGCAACGATGACCACCGATACTTTGGTTCGGCTCATGGCAATCGGTTTCACCTGGTTTCCCCCTGATTCCGAGCCGGCTTAGACCAGCCTGCGCCAGCTTTCGGGCATGTTTTTTTCAACCTCAATGCGCCCGAACTTGCTCCCCACACGCGGTCCAGCCTTCTTCGCCCAACCCACCATCCGGCTGATTCCGTTTTCCAGATCCAGGTTCGTGAGTAAATCACCAAAGTGCTGATGCACCTTCTCATGCGAGGAGTAGGCATCAACCACCTCGTTCCGCGCCGTCAAGTGGTGGATGATCGGATCTGCGCCAAACGCCCTGCCCACCACCTTGGCAAGTTCGAGAATGGTATAGGGCCGGTCCGCTCCCACATTGAAGACCTGATTCCAGCTCTTCGGCCGAGCAATGCTGGCTGCGATGGGAAGAGCGACGTCGTCGATGTAGCTGAAGGCGCGGGTCTGCAACCCGTCTCCAAAGACCGTCAGGTTCTTTCCTTGCATGATCTGGTTCATGAAGATCCCCACCACATTCCGGTAGGGATCCCCGAGATTCTGCCCTTCGCCGTAGACGTTGTGCGGACGAAAGATCACGGAGTTCAGTCCGAACATCTCATGCGCAGCCCTAAGGTCCAATTCCACGGCGTACTTCGAGATACCATACGGATCCTCGGGCAAAGGCGTCGTCTCCTCGGTCATCGGAAGCTGGTTCCGCCCGTAAACCGCGATCGACGAGGTGAAGACAAAACACTTTACGCAACCCGCGTTGACCGCCGCATTGATTAAATACGTGCTGCCCAGAAGATTGTTCGTGTAGTTGAAGCCGCGGATGAAATGACTCAAACCCTCCGCCGCGTAGGCTGCCAAGTGGAACACGTAGTCAAAACGATGCTCTTCAAACAGCCTCAGGACAAATCTCTCGTCGCTGACCGAACCGTGAACAAAGGTTGCGCCAGCCGGGACATTCTCCAGAAAGCCCCCCGACAGATCGTCGACGGCGAGGACTTCGTGGCCTGCGGCAACGAGATGCCGCGCAACGTGTGAACCAATGAAGCCCGCAGCGCCAGTCACGAGGATTTTGCTTCCCATATCCGCATTCATCATTTGAGACGTTTTGTCGTTGCTCTCTTGCCAAAGCTTGCCTGCCAGATCGGTCACCGTCCCTCCGCCGGGGCCGAGATTGCCAGATCGCTGAAGAACTGCCGGCGACTGTCCGCTGCCTGTCGACCAGCCCACCGGGATGCCCCCTCGACCGCGGCCTGGTATTCCTCTGGGCTCCCCGCTAGGCGAAGTGCCGCAGCAACGAAAGCCTCGGGATCCGACGGCAGTACGTAAAGCCCATCCTCTTCCGCAGCCTCCACACCCTCAGCCCCAACTGCTGTCGTCAGCACCGGCAGCCCCGCAGCCAGGCATTCCAGTACCTTCACCTTGACCCCCGCACCCTCGAACAAGGGCAACATGGCGAAGTGCGCCGCCTCGAAGCAAGAACGCGGGTCCGGAAGAAAACCAGGAACCTCCAACGCAGGCCCCGAACACCGGACCAAGTCCTCGGGCGGATTCGACCCAGCCAGGGTCAACCGGAAACGGTCCCCCTCCTTTCGGAGCCTAGGAAAGACGTTTGCGACAATCCACCGCGCCGCTTCCGAGTTCTCACGCCGTCCGAGGGCACCCCAGAACAGGATTCGGACGCTATCCGAGAGCCTTCGCGTCTGCCGCATGGAATACCGATCAAAGTGCAGTCGAAGAACCGAAATCTTGTCCTCAACCCGAGGCGCCAATTCCGTGATGAGCGCAGCATCCTTGCGGCTCGGGACGAAAATGCGCCGAAAGAGCCGATAGGCTCCCGCCTCCCAGCGTCGGGTTCGCCGGGCCTCCCACCTCCACATCGCCCGTTGGGATCCCTCCGCACGCCGCCCGGCCCATTGGCTGAGGATGTCATGCAGGTAGATGCTCCCCGGGGGCCCGACTACCGCGCCCAATCCAAGAACCTTCGCGTAGCAGGCCATCTGGCCCCACTCGAGGTGAACGTGGTCGTAGCGGGTGCGTAGGACCATCTCCCCGAGAAGTGTCGCCACACGGCGCCGCCACCGGGCCGCCACCAACACAGGCAACGATGGACGGCACGCCAACGCCAGGAACCGGTCACCGCGCGAGACCGGCACCACAGTGACCGAACGTGTCATCGATTGAAGCGCTCCCAGCGGCTCGTCCCGGTCTCCTTCCGAGCAAAAGCAGACCAAATCCACGGTGTGAACCCTGGCCAGCCACTCCAGATGGCGGAACGCCGTCTTGTGCCCGGCCTGCCGGGACAGTTCGACCGGCAGATGCGCACTTGCGAACAGGATTCTCATCAACGCTCACCGTTGGATCGCAACCCTTCAGGCGGTCGGAACCGGAGTACGCGACGCATTCCAATGATGTTGTTTCACCGCCGACTGCTCGGCGGCCGACAGCCAGGGTTGAACCAACGGGCGAGCCCGTTCATACGCGGCTTCGATCAGCTCAAGTACCGCCAGACCCTCTTCCCCGGTAACTGGAACAGCCTCACCCAGCACGATCGCCCGCAGCATCTGGATGAGCTGATACTCAAAACACTCGTAATACGTGCCCGGCGCACCGGCCTTCTGCGCAGGCTGCGATAGATCGCGGGGAAAAGTCACTCGGACGGCAACGCGCTGCCACGGCTGACCGGGCTTCCGCTCAAACAGATCTACGAGTGGGCCAATAGGCATCATTAGTTCGCCGCGGTCGCCTTGGATGATGAAGGTGTTGGTGAGGTCCTGGTCCCAGCTCACCTGCATGGTCCCGCGACAGTCGCCATGCTGTAGCCGCAAGAATGCATTGCCCTCCACTCCGCCCACCAGCGCGTCGTCGGCGCTCTCCAGAAGTTCCGCGGCCCCAAACAACCAAGTCAAAAGGTCCAGGATATGGACGCCCTTGTCCAAGAGCACACCGCCACCCGAAGTCTCGCGTCGAAACGGTGCGGAGCTCGTCACCGGCCATGCATACACGCCTCCCTCCCGATAGCTGTAGCCCTTCAGCTTCCCCAGCCGACCTTCAGCCAGCCAGCGCCTGGCCTCGCCAAGACATGGATAGTACCGGCGGGTCATGCCTACCGACAGGAGCTGCGCCACTGCCCGGGCCTGTTCCATCATCCTGGCACCGGCCCGGCTCATGCCCGCCAGCGGCTTCTCGCAAAGCACATGGCTGCCACATTGGAAGGCCGCCGCAGCATGTTCCGCGTGCATGGGCGGAGGCGAACTGATCACCGTCAGCTGCACCCCGGAACCGCTGAAGGCCTCCGCCACCGTCGCTCCCACTCGCGCCCGGGGAAAGCTGCTCTTCGCCCACGCCTGGCGTGCGGGGTTCGGTTCGGCCAACCCCACCACTTCAATCCACCCGAGCTTTTCAAGCCGCCGTAGCGGGTGCAGGTACAGTTGCTCGAGCGCCGCGCCGCAGCCGATGGCACCCACCCTGACTGGCAGTTTCATGCTCATGATGTGAACGTGGAAGGCCCGTAGCCGGCGAAACGAAGCCAGGCCACCGTGCTCTCCAGGCCCGCGTCGAAGGTCTGCAATCCGGGATCACCGAAGTCCCGGACAAATTTCTCGGTTGGCAGCCGGTGCACCGTGTTTTGCAGCGCCCACTGTTCCTGGCTGATCCTTGGTTCTGATGGTTCCGGCTGCACATCCTGGGGACATGGCGGCTGGTACCGCCCACCTGCCAGCGCCGGGAGAAACGCTTTCAAACGTGATTTGTTCTCGCCACTCAACACTTTGAGAAGCCCTTTGAGGACCCGGTAGCTGGAAGCCTGATTCCGGAGGAGATCTAGCGCACCAGACGCCGACAACCGACGGGGCTTCACATCCGTCATTCGGATCCGCCCCAGGTCAAACTGAAGTCCCCGGGCGATGCCGACATAAAGCCGTTTCCAAGTCACCGTCTCGGGATCCGCCACGTTGTAAAAGCCCTTGGCCTCCGAGTCGGACGCGATCACCCGCCAGATATATCGCGCTAAATTGTCGACATGCAGGAGGTTGCAGATCCCCTCCCCCGCCCCCGACAGCCACGCCGTCCCGGTTTCGAAGGCCCGCGCCGGCAGCAACGACCAGGGCGACCGCGGCCCCCAAATCAGTCCGGGACGCAGCACCACCACTCGCGGACCTTCCCGGCCTAGGCAGCTACGCAAAAAATTCTCCGCCTTCCCCTTCTCCCGGGCGTACAGCATCCAATTTCCAAGGTCCGGCGGGGAATCATCATGGATCGCGTCCGACTCCACCCGCCCAAATACCACCGCGGAACTCATGTGCATGTGCAATTTCACCCCAGCCGCTGCACTCGCCCGATAAGCCAGCTCGGCATCCCCCGCAATGCTGGTCCAGTCCCCCGACGCCAGGTTGACCACCACGTCATGACCACGGAGAGCCTCGGTCAGGCTCTCCAGCCGTCCCGTGTTCGCCAACCGGCATTCCGCCCCGAGTTTGCTCAGACGCGCGATGCTCTTCGGCGACCGCACCACCGGAACCACGAGTCGGCCCGTCAGAATCGCATGTTCCACCAAACGCGATCCCACAAACCCTCCACCGCCTAAAATGGCTACCGGCTTCATAGGCTCGATTCCTTTGCTTCCACTCGTCGGGTCTCCCAGACCACGCGGCGCAGGGCTCCGTCCACACCCCGCAACGTGACCACCGGACGCGTCTGGATCTGCGGCGTGTCCAATAGTCGCGGCAAATCCCAGCCAAAACTCCAAAAGGCCAGGATTCCCCCCTTGTCTAGTGGATCGCCGTGGTACTCCGGTTCCACCAGATGCTCTACCCGCCCTTCCTTCACCACCGCCCGATGAATGCTCTGCGGCTGGTCCAATGTCGGTACCGTAAAGAAATGCCGTCCAGTCGGTCGCAAAACCCGTGCAATCTCGCGCCCTGCCGCCGCCAGATCCGGCACATGCTCCAACACTTCACTCGAAACCAGCAAATCTACCGAGGCATCCGGAAAGGTCATCCGGGTCACATCTTCACAGCGCGCACCATCCCTGCGTGACTGACCTCGCTCGTCTTCCGCCGCGTAATACGTCCGGGTATAATCACCCGCACGACTGAGCCAGGACCGAAGCGGCGAATCCGGATCCAATTCCACCACGCGCAGATCCGCCGGATTCCTCACCTCCCTGCGCAGGCATTCGGCGAGAATTTCGTAACGGAGGTTGGCCCCGCAGCGAAGACATCGCTGCCACTCGCCCGCCGAATCCAAGCACAGGACAAAAGCCACTCGCCCACAGCACCCGCACCTCCGCAAACGGCTGCGATGCAGATGTTTCAGACCAGGCAGAATCCGCTCGCGGACCTTGCGTGCCGACATCCGCTTCAATGTGGGTCCCAATGAAAACAATGCCATACGGTCAATCTATTGATCCACCCAACCACAGCCCAAGCCCGGCGGGGGCCTCCCTACCTCGCCGTTCGCCTCCTACCGCCCTCTTCCCACCGCCCCAATAGACCCCCTCGCCCACGCGCCGAGGGATCGGACCGATAATCTCCACACGTCCTGAGGTTCGACTTGCTTGTCTTGAAAAAAACAACTCTCACAACCCACGCTTCAAATCCCTCAACGCCATGTAATCGAAGCGGGGCGACTTCCTCACCCGAAACGCCAGAAACGCCAGAAAGCTGTATAGCGCCCCCAGAACCTTCCCTCCCGGTATCCGTCGTGCACCAGCTTCCTCAAAGTATCGCTGAGGATTGGCCGTCAGATTCTTCCCATGCATGCGAAACCCAGCAATCACAGTCCCCAACTGGTGAAGGTCCGCGTGTTCGGCAAACCGGCGCCATAAATCAAAATCCCCGGCCAACCGAAACCTCGGATTGATTCCCCCCACCTTCTCGTAAAGGGATCTGCGAAAGAACGTGCTCTCCTGCTGGATTGGCCCCAGGCCAATGCCGCTGTACCAACCCCGTCGTATCCACGTACGCCGATATCGCGGGGCGACGGGGGCAGTCCAAATCATCCGACCCTTAGCATCGATCAGGGATGGTACACCGGTGAGCCACTGGCACTCGGGGACTTTGTCAAAATATTCGGCCACGCAATCCAGACACCAGGGCATCAAAAGATCGTCGGAGTTAATCCAGCCCAGAACATCCCCCGTCGCATGGCGAAAACCCTTCACCAATGCATCGTACATGCCGGAGTCCTTCTCAAAGATCAACTTGCTGATCCAATACCTATTCTCTTCCAGCAAGTCTCGCGACCCGTCAGTAGAACCTCCATCGCAGACGATGTATTCGAGATCCGTGAACCTCTGACTACGAACCGAGCAGAGAACATGGTTCAAGTAAGCAAGCCCGTTGAAAACTGGGGTAATTATAGCAATCCTCATTCCACAACTATAACCTAAACATAGCAGCCAATAATAGGAAACTATAGGCTCACAACCTGGTACTCCATTATCTCTTTCAAAACCCTAATGAATCCGCGGCTTTCGGCTCTGAAGATCCGTTTGCGCGCGTCAAGATCTTGTTCACAGAAATTCGTAACTGTTCAGGTCCCCGGAACAGTTACCATTTCTTCGGAACCAGCGACACCGCAGTGAAGACTCAAGTCTGGATCGCAATCTGCGTCTACGTCATGGCCGCCATCGTTCGCAAGAAACTTAACTGCGAACTCAGTCTGTCCCAGATGCTACAGGCTTTGAGGGTAAACGCATTTGAGCAAGTGTCTCTGGCAGAACTGATTGCACAATTTTCATCCCGAGATGAGCCTCTTGATAGCCATAACCAATTGATGCTGTCGCACTAACAACCGGATGGTTATGCTGTGGAACGCGCCTCATGGAGACGGCGGTACGAGCGCGATTACCGGCATTCTCCGGCTCCGAAGCCATCTCAGACGCGAACACACCGACCATCAGCAAAAAGGAAACAAACGCGAACTGTGGGGGCATCGACATACTTGCGGCCATGAGTGATACAAATGTCGATAGTAGAAGCACTCCAAGAGGATGCTCGAAACAGGATCCTCTAGGAAGCCACCGAAACCAACCCAGTACGGCAATCGCAAGCAATCCGCTCATCGTTAATAACGCGAAGATCCCCGAACTCAGGCCGATGTCCAGAAGCAGATTATGCGCCCAAAGGTGAGTGGTCAATGCGTCTCCTCCACCTCCAAAAGGAAACGCCCTCAACAGGTCCCAGGATTCTGCCCAAATTTCAAATCGAGATTCCTGTTCGATATTGAAAAAGCGGTGCGCTATGGGATCCAGAAGACTTGGCAACTCATAGCGGACGTACGTGATGGCAACCATCATCAATGCCAATCCCGCGACGACTGCCCAGCGACCGCGTTTCAGTCGCAACACCGCAAAACCACCTACAGCGAATAAGCCGCAGGCAGCTGCAATCAATGCGGTTCGCGTTGCAACCAACGCATTGACGAATGCCGCCGCACATGCCACCAGAACACCGGCAATCGCCAAGAGGCTCTGCGCCCTGACCAACAATAGACTTGAGCACGCAAGTCCAAAAATGGTCGCCGGAACAATACCAATGGCTACGTTCGCGGAGCGAAGGATCCAGAGGTACTGAACTTCGTAGTCCGGATTCTGTCTAAACAATTCCCCGTCCTGCATTCGAAGAATATTGTCAGGTCCTGCTGCCTTGACCAACTGAAAGGCACAAAACGCAAGCACAGCGGCAAAGGCAAGGAATCCAACCGCCTCCAAAGTCCCTCCATCTCGGCGGTACACCTTGGCCAAGTGAACTCCAACAAGAATAACGTAGGCGGGGAGAATAATGAGCGATCGAAAATCGATCGTCTCGTTTTCCGCAGTCACGGCGAAGGTAAGCACCGCCTGGATCCAACATAGGGTAACTATTGCCTTATGTCGCATTATCCACTTCGGCACCTCGTCGACATAGATAGTTGCAATGAAGATTGCGCTAAACAGAAAACTATACTGAGCCCGATAAACGTCCAGACAACGCAGGGCTATGGGACCAAACATGGCGACACACGCACAAATTCGAACAGCAATGTTCATCGGCTTGTGGTTCTAAACGTGTCTTTTTGTAAAGATGGCCTCGTACTGCAGGACCTTCCTCGCAAGAACATTTCCGAAGCCGGGTTCCAAATAGTGCAAGTCAAAGCCCATGAGCTTCAGGTCACCCAATTGTTGAACCATGTCAAGGCTACCCTCGTATAGGGGCTCCACGGACATCTCCAGTTCCATCATGGATACTCTAGTCAGCAGGGGTCCGATTCCGGTTAGAACCTCATGTTCGTAACCTTGCACATCAATTTTGACGAAGATGACACTGCTCTCTTTGACCCACGGAGATGCAGCTTCCTTCAGTGGCATCATGGCAACACGTTCCGTGCGAATCGCTGTCGCCCCGGTATCAGCTTCAATATGTTCCCTGCCGACACGCAGGACTGAACTACTCACAGAATTCTGCGCAATGTGAAAATCCACCTCGCCTCGTCTAGAGCCGATTGCCATGCGCGGCGCCACCGTCCAGTTCGCATCTGCACCGGCAATTTGAAGTAGGTCGTGGTGTTCTTCCCTACCCGGCTCAAAGGACACTATCTCACCCGAGTATCCCAGCGCTCTCACAAATCGCGCGAACTGTCCTCGATTCGCACCGACGTCCAGCACAAGATCAACTCCAGAATTATGGAGTAAGGCCGAGAGGACATTTTCCATTGAAAATGCGGGTTTCCTCCTGATTTGTAGTCCCGCAAGTCCAAGGACCTCGTTTAAACCGCGTTTTGTGACATTTCTCAAAAGTTTCATTGGCTTGACTTGCTCCATCGAATACTTGATGCACTTCGGTGTCTCTATAGCGCCACACGCACTTAGGCAATCAATTACCTTGAACCTTCCGCTTTCCCCAGATTGCGCTCGCTGATCTAGCAAACTCTGCGGGATCCACTGCCTGGTCTGCAATTTCCTTCAAGTCACTGATGGGCAAGTCCCACCACTTGCTCTCACGCAGCATCTCGGCCACATCCGGAGCGAAGCGCGCCCTTAATATCCGGGCCGGAACGCCCCCGACTACCGCGAAGCTTTCAACGTTTCGGGTCACTACTGCCCCTGCTCCAATGACAGCACCGTCTCCGATCTGCAGGCCTCCAAGAATGATTGCCCTGGCGCCAATCCAAACATCATTCCCGATAGTAGTCAGAGAAATTTCTTCTATTGCTGGTTGAGTGGTGAGATTCAGCAGTCTTGATTCACGGTTACTGTAAAAACTGGGACTTGTTGACGCGAGATGGATGGGATGACGCCCAAGCCCGATCATCGCCCCTGGCCCAATTGAACAGAACGCGCCAACCTTGGTCTCCAGGATGTATGTGTCTGCGCCGCAGTACGAACATCTGCCAAGCTCTACGTTGCTGAGGGACGCGCGGCTAAGCGCAACAGTGTTCGCAGCAAAACTGCAATTTCCGCCGATCCTAACCGATGCCTCTAGCTTCAATGAGGGATACTTGAAGCGATAGTAAAGGATCCGCGGCGACATCCACCCCAACAACCGCCGAGCCATTCGAATCCGATTTAGCATTGGGGACAGGTCATGATCTTGGTTTGCTCCGAGAAAATCCCAAGGCTGCTCCCAGTGAGTGTAAGAGCTTCTCCAGCCTGGAGGTGTATACCTTCTTATACAGTTCCCGAAAAGCTGCTACGGCCTCGGAATCCTCGGATATGGGACCCCGCACCAGATTTTGAGGCTTTTGGGATATTTGAGTCGCGTACACGTCCGTCTCTCGACAATTTGTTCCCGAACCGTCGTTCCCAATGTTGGTAACCAGGGAGTTCCATGGGTAGATCGCCAAGCCGGATGCGAGGAGAGTGGTCGCGTACCACCGGACAAACCACGAATCGATTTCGCCTGCAACCTGTTTCTTGAGCATTCGCGAGAATCCGGCCGTACCTTCGATGTCAAAACGGTTCACTAGGTTTTGCGCCTCTAGTTGCCGAAGGAGTACCTGCCCGTCCGGACAGAATCGCCTCCACCGGTCCTCCCAGGTTGCCCATCCCCAGCAGAATGGAATCCGAAACAAGAAGGTTCCGTCCTTTGATGGGCGTGCGACACTTCCAGGGACGTAGCCCGAGATGTGCATTACTCTTGCTTCATCCCTGTACGCAGCAAGCGCCTCATTGAAGAACTCAAGGCATTCGGTTCCTACGATAATGTCGTCTTCGATGACAACTACACTCCCACGAGCGGCTATAACCGTTGAAACTCCATCAATGATCGATCGGGCCAAGCCGATGTTCTTCGGACGCATCATGACCGTCTTCCGGCCAAATGCGTTATAGTTCTCAACCAGGTTGCGAACCTTAGTTACAGGCGTTAGGTCGCTGCTACCCTTGTGGCCGTCGCAGAAGATGTAGATCTCGCTTCGAGCGCATAGGGTGCTTCTGGAAAGGGCCGCGAGAGTACGGGCCGTGTGGTCGGGACGGGCATAGACAAAGAGAGCGACCGGGGCTGGGGATTGAGCGCATAACGTTCCAGGGCCCATAATGATTCCTTGCTAAAGCCGGCCTTGAGTCGCTCTCCGTGTCGGCCCTCGTAGACACGGCACTTCCGTTATGGTGCTTCCCATTCCACTAATGAAGTGATTACTCATCGCTCGACGCGCGGCTGGGGTCCCATTCGATCAGGCGTGACGCTAGGTGAATCATGGTGATTTGCGGCGAAAGAGGAGGTCCTCCCTGTGAGGGAGAACGACGAGCCTTTCGTGGAGTACATATTGTGGGGTCAATCTATTTATCATGCCTGCGCTGTCACGGGACTCGACAAGAATAAATTTTGGCGCGTGCCTCGACCAGTCAACGCCTTCCAGCACTCTTAATTCGAATCCTTCCACGTCTAGGGATAGGAAGTCAACTGCGCCTATTTTGGCCTCGTCGAGCAGATTCGACAGTGCCCGTCCCTTGACCTTAACACGATAAGTGCCCGACTCCGCATCGATTTCCTTCGCTCTTGCGATGTGCTTGTTTTCCGCGTCCTGTGATCCTAACGAACCGGAAATTGTCGACATCAGGTTTCCGTAAATTATTTCAAACTCTTCACCATCGGACTCTTTTGACACAAGGGCGCAATTGAATACCTCTGCATTCCGGCGCAAGCGTCTGCATTTCCTTGCAAGACTTGGTATAGGTTCTACCAAGACTCCCGTCCATCCTTGAAAGCGTTCAAGGTAGTACGTGTTGCTTTGCGTGAACCCATCATTTGCTCCAGCCTCAATGAAAACTCCTCCCTTCCAGTTTAGGATTGCCGCAAGTTTCTGGTCGAGCCCATGGAGCGCCGGGCGACTGTACTTGCTCGAACCTACGGCTTCAAACGCAGTCCGCCTGAGCGATCTCCATGTGTTCACCAAAGTGTTCATCGGTTCCATAGTCTTGGAAAAGGATAGTTCACCGCCTTCCACGGCGTAACAAGGGCAATAAGCTGCATCCTGCCGAACTCCCTCGTAAATTCGAATACGAAGGAGGTCGCTACCGCAGCGAGTCCATAGGCGACGACGCTGGCGAGAACGACTCCAGAGAGTCCTCCGAAATGAATTCCAATGACGAGGGCAGCAATGTTGATTGCCAGCCCCGTGACACTCAAAGCAAGAGCGAGTCTTGTCCGCTTCTCATTCATCAGAAACTGTCCACGCGCCATTCCGACAAAGGCGAACACAGCGGACCAGGAGAAGACGGCCATCAAGTGTGCCGCGGACTTATACTCCGGGCCGAAGAGAAATTGGATTATGGGTTCGCATAACAGCGTGAGGGCAGCGGCGGTTGCGTATCCGAGCAGGCAACTGATTCGAAGGTTTCTGAGCAAGGTCCTGTTGTATTCGATTCTGCCTGCACTGCGCGCCCGTACGATATTGGGTAAGGCTGCAGAGGCGAGTATGGTGGGTAGGAAAGCCAATGCTTCCGGTATTTTAGTCCCGACGGCATAGGCACCCAGTGCCTTGTCACCAAGGGTAGTACCCACCATGAGTTGGCCGAGTTTCATGTACAATATCACAGAAAGTCCCGACAAAGCCAGTGGCCATGAAACTCGCAGCAATGAAATCCCCTTATTTCGGTCGAACGATAGCAACCAGTCTTTGCCCTTCCACAATCGCAGGTAGCGGATGGTTATGGCCCCTGCGATGATGTGTTCGATCGAGCTCGCCACCGCAAACCACTCGACGGAGAGCGCGAAGTGGATCATGGCAACTCGTCCAGTCGCCATACAAATGAGAAATATCAATCGCGGAACGATCAGAGTGGGCATCGCGCTTCCCGCAATGAAGGCAATCTCAGCACCTTCCAGTGCTTGACCTAGGAGCCCAACCGCCATGATTACACCCAGCACCGTTGCTTGGGCTTCGTCGGGACGTGAAATCGCGATGGCCAGTAAGGTTGCGAGGATTCCCCCCAGGGCCGATATCAACCGGAACCCAAGCAGTGTCCCTATCCACTGACCGGCACTCGTTGGATCATTGATGATTTCGCGCGTTGCGAGTGAATCCATCCCTAATGGAACGGCCGCTGCCACCACAGTGACGATGGCCGTAACAAACATCAGGATTCCGAAGTCTGCACTTCCAAGTTCCCGCGCAACCAAGGCCGTGACTACTACTCCAATCGTTAGGCGAACGCAGCGATCCCCAAACATCCAGACAAAATTCGTCTTAGCCTTGTGGATCACTCTTTTCTTTCTAGCCCTGCAACAATCGCGATTTGCAGTAACAGGTTGGAGGAACTTACCGACGGGTCGCACGCGATTCCCTCTCCCGGGGGGAGAGATTGGCTCTTGCTCGGCAGCCGCCCCCAAGGGGCGGCCCTGGAGTTTGGCCATTTCTTGCGACGTTGTCGGCGCCAGAATCTGTCGCGGAGCGACAGCTGACGGTAGCCGGGCGTTTCAACGCCCGGTTACCGCGACCCATTTCAAGTTTGCATCGCGGAGCGACGCTCGACCATGAGCGCGTCCCGAGCGGGGTTGCCGGTTGCGCTTGTTCATCACTGTCATCCGGTTCCTGATAACATCGTCTTTTGGAAAGGCCTTGCCTCAAGGGGGTTGGAAGGAAAGACGGGTGTGAGCAATATGGGCGCGAAGTTGCCCTTTTCCACAGCAGGCTGCATGCCACAATGCCCGAATGCGTGATGGAAGGGTGATTTTTTCTCAAATAATGGACTGGATTCATCCCGAACAATTTCGTCGCTGCGTCGCCCGCTACCGTGGCAACTACCGAGTTCGGGGCTTCTCTTGTTGGGATCAGTTTCTTGCGATGGCCTTCGCGCAAGTCACTTACCGAGAAAGTTTGGAAGACATGGAAGTATGCCTGCGCTCGCGGCGTGACCAACTCTATCACATGGGCTTCAGAACATCCGTGGCCCACAGCACTCTGGCGGATGCCAATGCCACTCGCGACTGGCGGATTTACGCAGACCTTGCCCAAGGACTTATTACCCGCGCCCGCCCACTCTACGCGAATGACCCGCTTGGAATGGAGCTGGATGAGACGGTCTACGCCTTGGACTCGACTACCATCGATCTTTGCCTGAGCTTGTTTCCGTGGGCTCGCTTCCGCTCGACCAAGGCGGCAATCAAGCTCCATACGCTCCTGGACGTCCGTGGACCGATCCCAATGATGATCGCGATTTCCGACGGAAAACAGGCCGATGTGAGTGTTTTGGATGATCTGATCCCCGAGGCTGGCGCCTTCTATGTGATGGACCGTGGCTACCTGGATTTCGCCCGTCTCTACCGCTTCGTATTGGCCAACGCCTTCTTCGTGACGCGCACGAAAGCCGGGGTGCTGCTTAGTCGGTTGGAGTCCCGGCCAGTGGATCGGTCGACCGGCATCCGGAGCGATCACATCGTTTGGCTCCTTAGTAAGGAAAGCGCCACCCACTATCCTCACCGCCCTCGCCGGGTCAGCTATCGAGATCCCGAAGATGGCAAGGTCCTCGTCTTTCTCACGAACAATTTCGAACTTCCGCCCGAGGCGATCGCCCACCTCTACAAGTTGCGCTGGCGCGTCGAACTCTTCTTCAAGTGGACCAAGCAGAATCTGCGCATCAAACATTTCTTCGGAACCAGCGACACCGCAGTTAAGACTCAAACCTGGATCGCGATCTGCGTCTACGTTCTGGCCGCCATCATCCGCAAGGAACTGAAGTGCGAACTTAGTCTATCCCAGATGCTACAGGACGCGTCCTTTGAGAATCATAGGTCCTGGAGCTGAGGGTTTTTGGCGAAAATCATGGCATGGAGGCCTTCGCGACCACCGCGAGCGGAGGTGAAGCGCTTGCGGAAGCTTTTGGTATTCTTCTTGGTCTTTGGATTCTTTCTACGGGCTCGATCCACGGCCGCGTTGGCCAAACTCACGATCAGGCGCCG
>Ga0105048_10008848_pt1 | contig 16084 bp, 15 predicted proteins | sample MAT05_FD_78382 | JGI IMG/M metagenome (GOLD analysis project Ga0105048, IMG submission 78382) | Freshwater microbial communities from Lake Fryxell liftoff mats and glacier meltwater in Antarctica - MAT-05 | ecosystem: Environmental > Aquatic > Freshwater > Ice > Liftoff microbial mat | place...
GCGGCGCGAATCATCCCAATGATTTTGCGCGAGGTTGTGCCCCGAACAATGGAATCATCGACCACGACCACACGCTTGCCGGCAAGCACTTCGCGCACAGGTGAAAGCTTGAGCTTCACACCAAAGTGACGAATCGACTGGCTTGGTTCAATGAACGTGCGCCCCACATAATGCGAACGCATGAGACCTTGCCCAAAAGGAATACCGCTTTCACGAGCATAACCAATGGCGGCGGCCACACCCGAATCAGGTACAGGAACCACAACATCAGCATCAATGCCGTGTTCTTTTGCCAACCGGCGGCCCATGGCTTCCCGAGCGCTGTAAACAGAAAGACCGCCGATGGTGGAATCGGGACGCGCAAAGTACACCCACTCAAACGCACAGCGGTGGGGCGTTTCAGCAGCAAAGGGGCGAACGCTGCGAAGTCCCGTTTCGTCGATGATGATCATCTCGCCGGGATCGATGTCTCTCACGTATTCGGCTTCAATGAGCTCGAACGCGCAGGTTTCCGAGGCAACAACCCACGTATCTTTGTGACGGCCCAATGCCATGGGACGAACACCCATAGGGTCACGGCAAGCGATGAGCATCTTTTCTGACATCACTGCCAATGAATAGGCGCCGCGAACAACACGGAGTGCATCGGCCACACGTTCAGGCAGGCCCACTTCGCGGGAGCGCGCGATGAGGTGAAGAATGACTTCGGTGTCCGAAGTTGCTTGAAAGATGGATCCTTCATCTTCCAAACGATGCCGAATTTCATCGGCGTTCACGAGGTTGCCATTGTGAGCGATCGCTAAAGATCCCCCTGAATAGTCAACCGCGATCGGCTGTGCGTTCTTCAGGCTTGACTCGCCTGCCGTTGAATAACGGACGTGCCCGATGGCTGCAAAGCCCGGTAGACGTGCAAGACGATCAGCGTCGAAGATTTCGCTGACAAGACCCATTTCTCGAACCCAACGAAGGCGTTGCCCGTCGGACGAGACTATCCCCGCTGACTCTTGCCCTCGGTGTTGCAGAGCGTGCAACCCAAGGTACGCAAGGTTCGAGGCTTCAGGATGGCCAAAAATGCCGATGACACCGCACATGCGCGGCCCGAAGGTAGCACGCAGAAGTGACAACCGCCGCCGCATTGTCACAAGTATTTCGCGAGAAATGGAAACGCGCCCTTCGGTGACCTTTGTCATCCCGAGGGCGCGTTACGAAGTCGAATCGACTTGTGCCAGTTTAGCGACGCTTGGTGGCCTTTTTGCGAGCCCAAGCGGGCTGCTGAGCCACTGCCGTGGTGGGGCGAATTGGCGCTGAAACTGTTCGGGGTGGAGCCGCCGCGACTGTTGCCGGTCGTGCCGGAGCCGTGGGCGCTGTTGCTGGTGCAACTTTGGAAGGAGATGCCAACCGCGGTGGAGCTTTTGCTGCGGCGGCTGGTACCGTTGCTGAACGACCTTTGTCTGCCGAGGCGCTTGCAGACCTTTGTACGTCCACATCACCCATTTCGATACGGCCGCGGTAAGCAGCACCTGCCTCAATGCCCACAGACGGTGCCGAGATCGAACCAACGACGCGGGCTTTGGAAGTGAGACGAACGGATAGGGTGGCCACAATTGAGCCCACCAGAACCCCTGACACCACCACGGACTTTGCTTCAACGTCGGCTTGGACTACGGCGCCTGGCTCGATCGTCAGCTCTTCGCTGATCTGGATGCGGCCCTCAACACGCCCGTAGACCACAAGCGCATCATCACCACGCACCTCACCCACGACATGGGTGCCTTGCCCGAGAACTGTTTGTTTGGCGGCCATGATCTACCCCTATACGTCCATGTCGACGTTGCCCTTGAAGGAAGCACCGTCAGCGATCACGAAACGAGCAGCCTTGGCGTCGCCCACCATGCGGCCTTCTGGTCGCACTTCAAGACGTTCGCGGGCTACAACGTTGCCCATCAGTTTTCCAGCGATGGTCACCGATTGTGCCTCAACGTCGGCTTCGACGTTGGCGCCTGCCTCGATTATCAGGCCCTGTGCTACGGCAACCTTGCCCTTCACGGTGCCAAGAATTGTCAGCGATTCTTCGCCTCGAATCTCGCCTTCGATCGTGATGTTGGTGCCAATGACTGTATTTGCCATGGGTTTGCCGTCCTTATCTTGTTTCGCCATGATTTAAGAATCCAGAATCCGTAAGCGACGCCTTAAGCGCCAACCACTACACCGGGAGGCAGTTCTACATCCATCTCGATGTTGCCGGTGAACTGCGCACCTTGCGCCAGCACAACGTGCGAGGCAGTGATATTGCCCATAACGCGGGCCGATTGATGAAGAGTTACAAGCTTCTTCGCAAACACGTCGCCTTTAACAGCGCCGTAGATGTCAGCTTCAACCACTTCAATTTCAGCTTCGACAACGCCACCAGCTTCAACCACTAAGCGGCTGTCTAGTCCAACGCGGCCTTCGATACGACCTTCAACGACCAGATCTTGGTTTCCCGAGATTTGTCCCGTGACGGTAACGCTACTTCCAATGTGACAGGGTTCTTTGGCGGCCATCCGCTGGATCCTTTCCTAAACGCGAGCCTGCTGGCCCGGTCGCAAACTACCCCCCTAGATCCTGGGTGTCAACGCTGGTGTCGAAGCCTTGTGGATCACCTTGGATTTGGTGGTCACTGATCGAAGAATGGCAACTAACCCTTCGTTTGATTTGGAGGATCGATTCCCATTTGCTTCAACGCGGCAAGTACAGACTTGAGGTCTTGCCACACCTCCCTCTTTCCGTCCGGATTTCGCAGCAGGTACGCGGGATGGAACGTGGGCATAGTCGCAACGCCCTCGTAAGTTCCCCAATTGCCGCGCAACCGAGTTATCGGGGTATCCGTTTGCAACAAGCAGTGCGCCGCAAACTTGCCCAACGCAACGATGACGCGCGGTCGTAACGCTTTCAGCTGCAATTTCAAAAACGGTTCGCAGGCAGCCACTTCGTCTGGTTCCGGGTTTCGGTTGGCAGGGGGACGACACTTGATGACGTTGCAGATGTAAACCGATTCTCGTGAAAAGCCCATTGCATCGATCATCTTCGTAAGCAGCTGTCCCGCAGCGCCCACGAAAGGTTCACCTTGCGCGTCTTCGTCTGCACCGGGGGCCTCGCCTACGAACACCAATTCAGCGTTGGGATTGCCAACGCCAAACACGATGTTTTTGCGTGATGAAGAAAGTCCGCACCGGGTGCAATCTCCGAGATCATCCCGGACGGTTTGAAGGCCCGTGGCACCTGCCTCCGGCGCTTGCCCCACGCAAGCGCCCTCGCCTCCTGTGATTAACGGCGGTGAGATTTCTTCTGAGTCAGAGATCTGATCATCGTGCGTTGGAAGACCAACCTTGGGGCTCGATCCTGCAGGTACACCTAAAGCACCCCAGCGTGCTGACCATGCCAAACGCGTACGAAACTGCGCGGTTAATTCCCGCAGTTCCTCGCGAGCGTCGGTCATCGTCCAACCACCAAAGCGTCCAACGCAAGCCCATAAAAGAAAGTCGCCATCGTCTCAGCCCCGAAGCCCAAGGCGCGTCCAGGTGATCCTCCTGTCAATTGCGCCCTTCGAACAAGTTCCTCGATGATCTCGTTGTGGCACGAATAAAAACGCTCATCGTGTGAGATCACATAAGCACGGCCTGCGGCCACAGCGACGCAAGCATTCCAGCAGTTTTCGTCTTGCGGCCGAGGCAAGAAGCCTTGAGGAAAGTGCGCCGCCACCCGTTCACGCAGCCAGCTGCCAATAAACGGCGTTTCGCCTTCAGCGGCCATGAGAGCAATGATGCCCGTGGCAACGGTGCTGGTGAAATCAAACAATTCGTCGGACAGCTGCGGTTCAGCTGCAAAATCTGGCGAAAGTTTCGTACTCCACGTGCGATCGACAAAACGAGCGACGGCCGACAACAATCCGCGTTCACCCGTGGCACGGGCATAATCCGCCAGTTGCCAGACTGCGAAGCCCGGGTCAGAAAAAGCGCGAGCGTTCTTGTCATCAAGATCGCCAAGATACGCAGCCAGCAAGCGCCCCGCTCGATCACCATAGCGACGCCAATCGCCACTGCGGGTTAAAGAGTGCGTTGCCAAACAAGCGCGCAAAATCATCGCGCAATCAAAGACAGCTTCTTCACTTGCTCTGTCGCTCAGTGACGGCGGAATGAAGCGTTCCCAACTTGCCTCAACATAGCCCCAGGAAGACGCAATGTTCGGCCCAAAGGCCGCTTCGCCAGAAACCAGCTGCGCGCGTGACCACAGCCAAATGCTAGCCAGAGTGCCGTGAAAATCCTCAGTTTCTTCGCCTTGCCAACGGGCAACACTGCCCCTGAGAGGTCCACGTGTGAATTGGCGGCTGGCCAAGGATTTCCCGGCCGCTAACAGGCACTGGCCGGCGGTTCCCCTGTACTTTTCGAGGAGCTCGTCACGTCGAATGGACACGGTGCCACCCTAACCGAATGTGACAGGAGTGTAAACGCGGAGGTCACTGGCCTAGCGCAGCACCTTTGGCAAAGCGAGGCAACAATGCACGCCAAAGGGCGTCAGCGAAACGGCGTTTGCCGGATTTTTCCAAAGGTACCGCTTTGCCGTCTGCAAAGAGTAGAACCCCGGCGTTTTCTTCGCTGCCAAAGCCGATGGAAGAATCACCGACGTTGTTCGCCACCATCGCGTCGCAGTTTTTTTCAGCAAGCTTAGCCACTGCGCGAAGGCGCATCGCTTCATCCGTAGCTTGAATTTCGGCAGAAAACCCCACCAAGTATGGCCTTGCACCATTTCTTCCATGGCCCAAACCAGCAAGGATGTCGGGATTCGCTGTCAGTTCGAGACTTGCGGGGCTGCTTTCACGTCGTGACATTTTGCCAGCATTGCGATGGGTGGGACGAAAGTCCGCAACGGCGGCGGTCATGATCACCACATCGGCGCTGGCGCCGGCCATGACAACCGCCGATTGCATCTCCAAAGCCGTTTGGACGTTTATGCGCGATACGTTGCCATTGGGTGTCGGTAAGGAAACGGGCCCGGCTATCAACGTGACCCTTGCCCCGCGGGCCAAGGCCGATTCTGCCAAGGCGAACCCCATCTTGCCCGATGACCGGTTGCCCAAGAAACGCACGTCATCAACCGGTTCAAAGGTTGGCCCGGCCGTGATCACCACATGACAGCCCGCAAGTGTTCCTGCGTTTGCAAGCTTTTCCACAACGGCGTCTCGAATGTCTGCAGCTTCCATCATGCGGCCCGCCCCAACCCAACCGCAGGCCAAAGCGCCAACATCAGGACCCACTGTGCAAAAACGTCCCGTTGCAATCAATCGCCCGAGGTTGTTTTGGGTCAGTGGGTTTTCCCACATGTTCACGTTCATCGCGGGAGCCAACAGAATGGAGGCACGCGTGGCCAACACAACGGCGGTAAGCAGATCGTTTGCCATGCCTGCGGCCATGCGTGCGATCGCATCTGCACTGGCGGGCGCCACCACTACGAGATCGGTTTCATCCGCCAAGCGAATGTGGCCTATCTCGGCTTCTTCAGAAGCATCAAGCAAAGTTCGACCAACTTTATGGCCCGACAATGTTTGCAAGGTTAGCGGCGTAATAAACGCCTCTGCTGCTGGAGTCATAACCACCCGCACTTCAGCGCCCTCTTTGATCAACAGGCGACACAATTCAGCGGCTTTGTACGCAGCGATTCCGCCCGTAACGCCCAAAGTGATCCGCTTTCCTGTAAGCGCCGACATGCTCACAAGTCTACACGCGGTGGCTGTTTTTCGCCTGGTTGATTGGCTAAAGCAAGCCTTCGGAGGGAACCGCCACGCGAGATTCGCCATAAATGCGGATCGCGGAGATTTGTCGGCTACGGTGCCAACGGATGTGCAGACGGGCCAGTTGAAACAGGATGTCGTTCGACGTCAGCTTGCTGGCAAGCCCTGCATCGACGAGATCCAGCACTTCCTGGCGTGCCTCGCGGGGGTGAAAAAGAAAGGTCTTTCCAAACACAACGCGCTCGCCATCCCAAAGCAAACGAGCTTCAACGATCTGCCCAGGCTCGAAGCCAACAGTGCTGCGACGTTCTGTTACCGAGAACCGCGCGCCGCCCAAGAGATCTTCCACTTCAACAGCATGTTCGGTGACTTCGCCAACATCGAACAAGCTGCGGTGACTTGTGCAAAGCACGGCTAGAGCTTTTGCCGTGTCGCTGCTTGGATCGAGATCGCGCAGCCAAGCGCGGGCCGGTACGATGCCCTCTCCTTGTAGCGGCCTTTCGATGGCATACCATTCCAAAAATGCGGCCAAACGCGCTTCAAACACGTCGCCGTCATCGTCGAACACTTTGCCGCCAAGCTCGAAATATTCCGCTTTCGCGCGCGTGCATTGTTCAAGAAAGCTGCCTTGCGCGAAGCGCGCGATCAACTGATCTGAAACGCGGTGAAGCAGCGCGACGCCACCAGCCTCGCTTGCAAACTCTTCACTGCTTTGGGGAGACGCGGTGTTTGGCTCTACCACTTGCTCTCGTCCATCAATCGGACGAAACGGCCAAAGAGATAGCCGGAATCGTTCGGTCCAGGCGATGCTTCGGGGTGGTACTGCACACTGAACGCAGGCAGGCTTTCATGGCGCAAACCTTCAACAGTGCGATCGTTTAAGTTGACGTGAGTCAACACGGCTTTACCCGCCAGCGAATCAACATCAACGCAGAAACCATGGTTTTGCGACGTGATTTCGACCTTACCAGTCGTCATATCCATAACCGGATGGTTCGCGCCGTGGTGGCCAAACTTCAACTTGTAGGTTTTGCCACCCAAAGCCAAGCCTAAGATCTGGTGGCCCAAGCAGATGCCGAATAGGTTCGTCTTAGAAGCAACGATCTCCTTCACGGCTTCGATCGCATAATCCACAGAAGCAGGATCCCCGGGACCATTTGAAAGAAAAACACCCGAAGGGTTGAGCTTCAACACGTCCTTTGCCGACGTTTGAGCGGGAACAACCGTGACCCGACAACCAGACGTGCGCAGGTGGCGCAAAATGCCGCGTTTGATGCCGAAATCGTAGGCCACCACGTGGTGCTTGGTGGGGGGCAACGCCCTGGGCTGGCCTGGTGCCTGCCACAAGCCTTCGGTCCATTCGTAGATTTCGGGCGTAGTAACTTCTTTTGCGAAGTCGCAGCCTTCCATTGAAGCCAAGGCCTTTGCCTTTCGCACGGCGGCCTCTGGTTCATTTACGTTCCGCGAGATGATGGCGCGTTGGTTGCCGGAAATTCGAAGACGCCGCGTGATGGCGCGGGTATCAACACCCGATATCCCTGACACTCCGTATTTGGCCATGAGTGCGCCAAGGGTGCCGGTGGCTCGCCAGCTTGAAACCACAGTGGAAAGTTCACGTACCACGAAGCCAGAGCAAAACGGCTGCTTGGATTCAAAGTCTTCTTCGTTGACACCGACGTTGCCGATTTGAGGCGCGGTCATCAACACGATCTGGCCCTTGTAAGAAGGGTCGGTCAAAACCTCTTGGTAGCCAGTGAGCGAGGTGTTGAACACCAGTTCGCCAAGGCCGTCGGTGGAAGCTCCAAACGCAAGGCCGCGGAATACGGAGCCATCTTCCAGAGCCAAAATGGCTGGCGATCCTGACGTTTCCTCGGTTGCAACGGTTTGGCTCACGCGCGGGGCTCCTTCATGTGTAACGGGTTCTGCGTATCAGGAAAGCGATTCGTGGACAATACGCCCGCCCACAATTGTGAGCACGGCCTTGCCTTTCATGTTCTGCCCCAAAAACGGGCTGTTCTTCGAGCGCGAGACTACGGCTTCTTTGGTGAAGGTCCAGGGGGCTTCGGGATTTATCACCGCAATGTCGGCAACGCCGCCCACTTCCAAGCGGCCACCAGGAAGGCCAAGCACGCGGGCCGGGGCAGAAGTGAAGCGATCAACCCAATCAAGGGCCGACATCTTTCCCTCGGTTACCAGATCAATGGTGAGCGGTATGGCCGTTTCAAGGCCGATCACCCCGAACGCGGCCTGTTCAAATTCCACGTCTTTTTCGACACTTGAGTGGGGCGCGTGGTCGGTGGCAATGCAATCGATTGTGCCATCAATCAGAGCCTCCCGGCAGGCCTGCACGTCGCGGGCGGCACGCAAGGGGGGGGCCATCTTGGTGTTGGTGTCGTAACCGGCACAGGCTTCGTCGGTAAGCACCAAATGGTGGGGGGTGACTTCTGTGGTCACGGGCAAACCGCGCTTTTTGGCGTCACGCACCAATCGAATGGATTCGGCGGCACTGATATGGGCCACGTGGTAACGGGCACCTGTAAGGGCAACCAGTTCAAGATCGCGGGCCACCATGGCGGATTCGGCGACGGATGGTTGGGCGCGAATGCCTGCGCGCGTGGAAACCGATCCTTCGTGCATGGAGCCTCCGTGCGCCAAACAGGTGTCTTCACAGTGCTGAATGACGACCATGTTAAACGTCCGTGCGTATTCAAAGGCACGCCGCATCAATTGACTGTCCATGACAGGCAAACCGTCGTCGGAAACGGCCACGCAACCAGCTTCCTTCAGTTCGCCCATCTCGGCCAACACCTTGCCTTCAAGGCCCTTGCTGATGGCACCAATGGGATAAACGCGAACCTTACCCACTTCCTGAGCGCGGCGAATGATGAGTTCAGTTACGGCGCGGTTGTCGTTGGGGGGCTTGGTGTTGGGCATACAACACACGGCGGTAAAGCCGCCCACGGCAGCGCTGGTGGTGCCGGAAACGATATCTTCTTTGTATTCCTGGCCGGGTTCACGCAAGTGAACGTGGATATCGATAAGACCGGGGGTGACCCATGCGCCCGATACGTCGATTTCCCGGGTTCCGGCAGGAACTGTGAGGTTGGTGCCAATGGCACTTACCCTCCCGTGTTCCACCAATACGTCCGCACTCAGGTCAGTTTTCGATGCGGGGTCCAAGACGCGCCCGCCTCGCAGGCAGATGGCTTCCATTGGGGTTGTCGTTTATGGGTTGTTGGGGGGCGTGTCAACCAATGATTTGCGATGGGCCTGCGAAGGCGCCTTTTCAGGTGCAATGATTGGATGTTCCTAGAATCGCGAAACCCAGTTCTCCGAAATCAGACCAGGAATGGAGCGTAAGCTAAAATATTCGTGTCGATAAGGTAAATCACGAGTCTTCAGGCGCCGAGGCACTGCCGCCCGAACGACGACCTTCGGTTAGCGTGGTCGTTATTTCTTCCAATGACTCGCCTAGCCATGGCCCCAATGCGGCCATCTGGCTTCCTAGCCCTGGGCCACTTCGATTCGACCGCAGTATGGCGCGCAGTTCAACGTCCATATCGTTTACGCGAAACCGCACAGGGTGTGTTGGGTCCTTCCGGAGCACGGCAAGAGCGTGGTTAATCACTTCTGTTTCGGGTGCTGGCGCCACCATCCCTATATTTTACTACGATTAAGGTTGAACGAAACTTTGCACAATTGCTAACCGGTCTACGTCAACACCACTCTTGTGGCCCAGGATAAAGCCACATTGGCAGCCGCCTTCAAGTTTGGTCGATGACATGCGAATTTAATCTCACAAACGGGGTCCAGTTCAGGGCGCATCAGATGCCAGGCGACGTGAGTTAGACAGGCGCCCGACGCGAAAAGGCGCGCCTGCTGTTCGCGTGATGCGAGCCTGGAAGTTGTCCCCACGCGGATGTAAATGTCCTCGCGGCCATTGTTCCGTAGAACATATGGCTTCGCGACGCCCTGCTCGATGCTTATGACGGCTACACGTTGGTTGCCGTCTAATACAACTTCCTCGTAAAATGGAAGTATCATGGGGTGCACGTAGCGGCCGAAAACGGTGTCCATTACCCACCGCTCGGTATCGGTTCTCGTGAGGCCGGTGATGCCTCCATTGTCTTGCACGCCAAGCAAGACACGGCCGCCTTGAAAGTTGGACAACGCAACGATCTCTTTGGCAAGCTGTTCGGGACGAACGTCGTCTCGCGAGAACGCAATGCCTGAGTTCTCGCCGTTAGCGATGAGTTCAAGTAGTTCAAATGTGCGCATTGCGGTGGTTTCGGAAACTGTGCTGGTAAGATAGGAATGTACCACAAATGTACCCACCAGAACTGACTGCGAAAGCTCAGAGGGATGCCCGATATCACCTGCAGCTGCGTATTACCAAGGTGTCGATTGGCGACAAAACCGCGACTGCATCGGGAGACGTGGTGCGTGTATTTCGTGGCCCCAAGGAAATGCTCGGACAAGCGGTGACGACCCTCTTGCCCTGCATTCATCCAGGCGATGCAAGGAGCCCCACGGGTGACTCACCATTTCCAACAGATCAACTTCGGGAGGGTAGAATTCTGGAAGCCTACTTCAGTGATTCCGAAATGGGTTTGAGTGTTCAAGCGGGGCTAAGCATGCTCGCCAATACGGCTTCAGATGCCCCACGAATCAAACTGATAAATGCGCGGCCGCCACGATGGTGGCAGCGATCTCCCCTCGTGATTGGAATCGTATTCGCTGCTCTCTGAACGTTCAAAGTGGCGCAATTGTCAGGAAAGCCGGACGGCCAAACGTATCAAGGCACCCTGTTTTTTTGGCGGTTCCTGCTGTACCGGTGACCTTGCGCACGCGGCCGGTGCCACAACGGGCGAGCCCCAGCTTTTTGAGACTCGGCAGAGACAGAACAAACTGCGAACCGAGATCGAGCACCCGTGTGTCCGGCAAGCATGACAGTTGCCCGATGTGCCCCCTTACCTGCGCCACTTCGGTGCCACTTTGGATGTTTCGCAACCGAACGGAAGAGCCGGAAGTTTGTTTGTGCAGTCCAGGATCACAGGATTGCTGCTCAACGGGCTCCAGTAACCAGGAACCACATAGAATTGGCTCGCTCATTGACCATTTTCCGTCAAACGACCATGCGTTCGCTTTGCGGCAACGAGCGCCCGCTACCTCAGTTGGTGATTGGTCTTTCCTTGGAAGATATCTTTTGCAAACGATGCCTCCGGGCAGGAGCGACGTTTCACCAAGCTCACGTTTGGCGACAAACGCCAACTTGCCCGCGTCGTCCAAAGTTGAGAGGTTGGAGGCGTCCAGGATCCAAACTTGCTGGCCATCGCTGGCACCTGAAACAAGGTGCCCCTTTACGGAACTTCGCCACACCTGCGACAAACTTGCATCCTTCACTTCCACGCCAACCAGCTCGTCTTTCAAGATTCCATCATTGGTTTTTGTTTCGTTGCCAGCCAAACCCACGGCAGCTCTTCCGATGCCCTGCGGCCATATCGAAGCCACTAGGAACGGCGCATAGTCCACCGGCTTCGACCATTTGCCATTCACATTTCGCATCTGAATTTGGGATCCGCGCCAAACTAGGAGCTCGCCCGATGACAGGACGATTCCGCCGTCAGATTTCTGCATGGGAGGCAATGGCGTTCGTGCAGTAACGGGAAGCGGAACGCTAACCAAAATGGCGAGAGTTGCCTGCCAAACCCATTTGGTTGCGTGTAGCACCGCTTCAATTCTAGGCGCCATAGTGCTCTGAATACGAGTGAATGATCAGCTTTATGCCGGATTTAAAGGCTCCTATGCCGACCAAAGTGTCTCGATCCCTCGGTTTCAAGTGAATGCAACCATGCGACGACTCCAATTTGGGAGGAACGCCACTTCTTGTTTCGGCTTCGTTTTGGGGGGTCGTATGAAACATGGCTCCACTCGATCTCTCCACCGGCAGGTCTTGTCGGCCGTTTCGATTTTTGTCCTCATAAAACCTGACAGCCAATGGGCCAAAATCATTCAAAAGCCACTGGGCGGGAAGCTGCGACGTTGGCTTCTGGGTAATCTCGGCATACGCATCAAGAATTTCGTTCCGTGTCATCCCGAAGTCCCGCTTCACCGACGCCCAGTTTTCCCGTCCCTGCTTAACAGATTGGAGGTACCAAACATCAGTTGGGTCAACAGGGCTCGGCTTAATTGGCGTCCCCCACTTTATGCGTGAGTTTGCCCAAGTTGGCGTGATATAGGGCTCGGGATCTTTGAGCCGATATTCTCCAGCGGGAGTCGGCGTCATGGCTGGTTGTCCTGCAATAGGAACAATGGCCGAAGGGCCTCCCCAGGCTTCTCCCCTAAACAAAATTGTCCGTCCCCGGATGACAAGCAGTAGGCCTGCACCAATGGCAGCGTGATTGGGCCCAAGATTCGCTCGGGCTGGAGGGAAGTGGCCAGGGTAGTAGTGAACGATCATTGGAGCGACGGGCTCGGGCATGAGGGACTCCTGAAAATGCCGCCGAATTGGGTAAAACCTATGAGTTATCGGCCACGCCCCTTGAAAAGTTGCTAACTTTCGTCATTCGAACGGGTTAGCCATGGGCAGTGTTTCCAGGGGTTGTAGGGAACGCGGCGTTCGGGTAGAAGTGCGCGGATAGTCCTTCTTGGGAAACGCCATGCGCACAACCAACCCGCTCCGATTGGGGCAAACACCACATCGCTGTTTGCTTTTAGCTGCACTGTTCTTGAACTGTGTAGCGGTATTCCACGCCCGACCAGCCCTTGCCTCTGAAAAGAGCGATGCTCTGACCAAGGAGGGGATCGCACTGCGACGCGCAGGCCGTGATTCTGAGGCCGTGCGAAAGCTGCAAGCTGCGTATGACATCGAAGCAACCCCAAGAGCAGCGGCGCAATTGGGCCTTTGTTTACAAGCGTTGGGGCGATGGTCAGAGGCAGACGGAAAATTGGCCGAATCGATTAGCGCTACTTCTGATCCTTGGATTCGCAAGAACCGAACGACGTTGAAGGATTCGCTTGAAGTCGTAAAGACCCACGTCGGTCGGGTTGAGGTTTTAGGTGAACCAGCTGGTGCACTGGTAACGATAAGCGGAATCAATGTTGGAAATCTTCCGCTGCAAGACGCAGTTCCTGTCAACGAAGGTCTTGTTGATATCGAAGTCACGGCCGATGGATTTGAACGAGATCGCCAACGGCTAACCATCACCGGTGCCAGCTACCAACGGTTGGTTGTGCGTTTGGTGAAGTCGCAAGCGCAAGCCAAAGAGCTTCCGAAAGTAAAGCGAGCAGCCTCTGAGAACCAACCGGAGGCTGTTGCAGTGGATGCGCTTACCGCAGCGCCTCCCGAACCAACTGAATCAACCCCGCTTTTGAAAAGCCCGTGGTTCTGGGGTGGCGTTGCCGCGTTGGTTGCCGCCGGTGTGGTTACCGCAATTGTACTTGGGTCCGGAGGATCTAAAGATCCTGCGTACACCGATGTTGGAGATCTAAAATGAGCCGCAATCACGTTGTTGTTTTGTCTTTGGCCGCGGCTTTCCTTTCCGCTTGTTCCGCAAAAACGTTGGACTGCGTACCGAACAGCGTCCAAGTGACAGTTCAGTGTGGCGACCAGACTTTCTCGGGAGGTAACATTGAAGTCACCCGAATCGCTGACGGAAAGGCTTATGCGAGAAGTGTGACGTTCGCGTGCCCTGGGGAAGATTACGTTTTGCGGGTTAACGTTGCCGACTATAAGGCGGGCGACAAATATTCGGTGCGCTTCATGCCCGCAGGCGATGGCGCCCTTCCCTTTGTGGGCGAATTTGATGCTGTTGCGACCTGCCTGCCCTTAACGATCAAGCTAGGCACCCCTGCTGACGGCGGAGTGGATCCAACACCCGTAACAGATGGCGGTGGCGCTGGGGGAGGCACGGTGGTGGTTGGTTCAGTGGAAACCGGATCCGCATGCACGGGCGCAGTCGACTGTCAGTCGGGTTTCTGCGCTGATGGCGTTTGTTGCCAGAGCGATTGTTCCGGTTCGTGTCAAGCCTGCAATTTGCCAGGAAGCCCAGGTTTGTGCGGTCCAGTGGCAAAGGGCAACAAACCAGCTGCCCCGAAGAGCTGTGCTACGACTGAAGCTTCAACATGTGGCCTCAATGGAACGTGTAATGGAGAAGGTGCTTGTGCCCAGTATCCTGACGGAAGCTTGTGCGAAAAAGGCGCCTGCGACGTCGGCGGAACAAAGGGACGCAAGGTGTGCCAAACGGGTGAATGCAAAGCAACCGCGGAGCTGACGTGCGCACCGTTCCTTTGCGACCCAACGGCTGTCCAATGTTTTTCAGAATGCAGTGGCAATGCGGAATGTGTGCCTGGGCGAACATGTGATGCGCAAAAGAGCTGTGGCAAGAAACAACTCGGCGCAAGCTGCCAGAATAACGTCGAGTGTCTTTCAGACAAGTGCGTCGATGGGTTCTGTTGCAACAGTGCATGCAACGGCGCTTGCGAAGCTTGCAACCTCGCGGGGAAGCAGGGCGAATGTTCGGCGGTCGCCAAGGGCGTGGCAGATCCGCACGGGGTCTGCAAACTAGCTGACATCGCCACATGCAAGGAAACGGGAACTTGCGATGGCAATCGAGTGTGTTCTGTCTATGAAGCCAATGCGGTATGCAAAGCGGCAAGCTGCGGTGGCAATACGTTTGTCGGTTCTAGCAAATGTGATGGCGCCGGGGCTTGCGTTGCCGGTTCATCAACTGCATGCGCACCCTTCGCGTGTGCGGCAACAGCGTGCGTTCAAACCTGCAAAGCCGACACTGAATGCGTGGGTGGAAACCTTTGCATCAACGGTAGCTGTGGCAAGAAAGCGGAAGGCGCTTCTTGCGGTGGCGACGGCGAGTGCAGTTCAACGTTCTGCCGGGATGGGGTTTGTTGCGAGGGCGCCTGCGCTGGTGGTTGTCGATCGTGCAATGCAGCTGGGAAAGCAGGCAAATGTACGCTTACTGGGGCGGGGGTAAACGACCCTCGTTCGGTGTGCAAGGACGCTGGCTCGGCTACATGTAAGAACGACGGCAAATGTGACGGTGCAGGAAATTGTCGCAACTACCCTGCGGCTACCGAGTGTGTGGCGCAAAGTTGCAACGCTGGAACCAACACGGGTGAGTTCCGTTACGAATGCAATGGTAGTGGCACCTGTGGGAAGACCAAGGATCCGGTTTCGTGCGCGCCTGGTCGCTGTGGCGGCAACGCCTGCACTTTGCAGTGCTCAACAAGCCAAGACTGCGTCGCGCCTAATACCTGCGTCAATGGTTTCTGCGGCAAGAAGCCGCAGGGCCAAGTCTGTAACACGGGCAGCGAATGCCAAGGTGGGAATTGTGTTGATGGCGTGTGTTGCGAGAACGCGTGTACGGGTGCGTGCAAGACGTGCAACGCTGTTGGGAAGGCGGGGCTTTGTTCATTGGCGGGTGCGGGCCAATCGGATCCACATGGGATGTGCGCGGCATCGGGCACTGCATGTGGAATAACTGGGTTTTGCAATGCGGGAGGGGCGTGTGCGTTTGCGTCGTCTTCTTCGACGTGTGGTGCAGCAAGTTGCAATGCAACGGCGGGGTTGTTCACGGCTGCGTCGCTGTGCAATGGCAGTGGCACGTGCGTGGCGCAGTCGGCTCAGACTTGCTCGCAGCGGTTTGCCTGCAACGCCGACGGCTGCCTGTCGTCTTGCGCGGGTGACACGGGGTGTGCAAACGGATCATATTGCAAGAACGGCCAATGCCTTGTGAAAGGCAACGGCGGCAGCGGATGCACAAGAGATGCGGAATGTGGCAACGGCATTTGCGGCCCAGATGGCGTTTGCTGCAACGAACGATGCGATGGCGTTTGCAAGACGTGCGGCACCGGAACGTGCTCCGAAGTCGTGGGAGATGATCCCGGCATGTGCAGCGGTACGAAGACGTGCTCGAACGGGTGCAAGGCGAAGGATAAGCAGCCGTGCATTGTCCCTGGTGATTGCGTTAGCGGGGTGTGTACGACTTGGTATCTAGACGGAGACGGAGACTTTTTCGGCCGTAACACTCCCGAGAAGTTTTGTGGGGCAACGGCGCCGTCAACAAGTTACAGACTTCAATCGGGTGACTGCTGCGACTTGGATGCAGAAGCTAAACCAGGCGTTCTTCCAATACCTCGCCGGGCGGCCACGGGCTGCGGCACTGGCGATTTCGACTGTAGCGGAACTACGACAAAGTATGTGGTCGATTTCGACAAGCCTGACAATGATTATCGAGATTTGCAGGTCTTGTCCTTGGCTGAGTGCCAGGCAATGACAAAGTCCGGTGGATTTCTGATCCA